>Ga0075431_100001008_pt1 | contig 25052 bp, 16 predicted proteins | sample RhiMetdeltSRZDD5_FD_75297 | JGI IMG/M metagenome (GOLD analysis project Ga0075431, IMG submission 75297) | Populus rhizosphere microbial communities from Tennessee, USA - Rhizosphere MetaG P. deltoides SRZDD5 | ecosystem: Host-associated > Plants > Roots > Rhizosphere > Soil | place: USA... | reverse complement strand
GATGGAGATCCATGTCTCTCGGCTTTTGGTCTCGACTTTGGGTGTTGGAATTTGGAAGTTGGGAGTTGACGTCTACGGCGTCTTTTCAAGCCCGCTGAAAGGGCCCGCAGAATAGACGACCTTCCCGCCCACCATCGTGAGCACCGACTCGAGGGCGCCGATCTTCTCGACCGGGATCGTCATGTAGTCGTCCGACAACACGGCGAGATCGGCGAGCTTGCCCACTTCGAGCGACCCACGCACGTCGTCATCGAACGAGAACCACGCGCTCCCAAGCGTATAGAAACGCAGCGCGTCGAGCCGGCTCGGAATTTCTTCCGGGCCGCGCATCACGACCCCGCCCACGGTCTTTGAATCGAGCAGCCACTGCAGCGCGGTGAAGGGATTGTACGAGGCCACGCGATGGGCATCGGTGCCGGCGCCCACCACGACGCCCATCTTCCGTGCCGTCTCGACCGGCGGAGTACGTCGCGCCGCATCGGGCCCTGCCTGTGTGATGAACTGCTCGCCCCCGAAATACATCGCATCCTGCATCGTCCAGCCGACGCCGAGCGCTTTCATTCGGCGAAGGCTTTCGACCGACGCGTCGTTCAAGTGGGCGATCGACCATCGCAGCGGCGCAATCGGGATCTCCTTGTTGACGCGCTCGAAGATCGACAGCAGGTGATCGACGGACACGTCGTTACCCCAATGCATCGTGAGCGACATCCCGCGCTCGGCAGCCCATCTGACGATGCGGTAGTACGCCTCTTTGTCCGCCTGCGACGGGGCGTTGTTGTTGTTCATTGCCACGGTGATCCGCTCGCCGAGGCCGTTGAAGCGCAGCATGTCGTCACCGAACCCCATGGGCAGCAGGCCCGTCAGATCTCGCAGCTCTTCGAATTCCTTCCCAGGCGTTTGGCCGTTCAATGTGTAGGTCACGCGTACGGTCATTGCCCGGTCGCGCCATACCTTGAACAACGCCTGGTAGTCCGTTGACGTCAGATTGTTCCCGCCCGGATCGCCGGCTCCTGTCATCGCCAGACGATTGAGCTCGCGGAAGAAGGCCCTCGTGCCGTCCACCTGTTCGACCAACGTCGGCTTCGGCAGGCGGTCGAACAAGGCAACGATGGCGTTCTGCGCGCCTGTTACGGCACCCGTCAACGCGCCACTTGAATCTTGTTCGAAGCGGCCACCCGAGGGCAGATCAGCTTCACTCGAAATCCCGAGCGCCTTGTGGGCCAGCGGATTCAGCATCGCCCATCCGTATCCAAGCTGCACGTAGACAGGATTGTTGGGGGCCACGGCAGTCAACTCGGCCTGCGTCGGCCGGCGGTTCTCCTCGAACTGCTGGACGTTCCAGCCGCCGGCGACAATGAGCCATGAGCCCGGCTTCATCGTGCGAGAGGCCGCGCGAATTCGCCCCAGCGCCTCTTCGAGCGAGTGCGCCCCGATCCAATTGACCTCGGTGCTGAAGCTGAGGGCCGCGCGAATCGCGTGGAGGTGGGAGTCGATCAACCCGGGAATAACCGTGCGTCCACGCAGATCGATCACGCGCGTGGCCGGCCCGGCCAACTTCCGGATCTCACCGGATGTCCCGACGGCCGTGATGTGTCCGTCACGAACGGCGATCGCTTCCTGGATCGTCGATAGGGCATCGACGGTGACGACTTTGCCGTTGAGAAGAACTGTGTCCGGCGTCTGGGCCCAGGAGGGGGCCACGAACAACAACGAAAGCGCCGCGACGAATGCCAGCCGGCTCATGGCTGGGAATTGTAATCCGTCGCTCCTCTGAATCGAGTCCCGAGATTAGAATCCTTTTCCCAGCTGTTCCTGCAGCTTGTCGCGGTATCCGCGGCTGAGCGGCAGCCGGGCGCCATTGCGGAGCACGACGACGTGCTCGCCATTGAACCAGGGCTGCAGTTCTTTGATCCGCTCGGTGTTCACGATGCGTGAACGGTGGATGCGGACGAATCGTTTCGGGTCGAGCCGCGCTTCCATGCGGTTCATCGTCTCGCGAAACAGATGCGATTCCTCGCCAAGGTGCAGGCGGACGTAATTGCCGGCCGCTTCGATCCAGTCGAGATCGCCGGTGCGCAGGAAGAACACGCGGCCGCCCGATTTAACGATGAGGCGATCGAGCTTCGGCGCCTCGGGCTTGATATCGTTGACCAGGGCGAGCAGCCGGCGGCCCAAATCGCCGGCGCGCCGGCGCTCGAGATGGGCGCGCGCGTGCGTCAGCGTCTGGCGAAACCGATCGCGGCCAAACGGTTTCAGCAAGTAATCAAGGGCATGGACTTCGAACGCACGCAGCGCGTACTCGTCGTACGCGGTCACGAAAACGACGGTCGGCATCTTCTCCGGGCCGATCGCCTCGATGACGCCGAAGCCGTCGACGCCCGGCATCTGCACGTCGAGAAACACCAGGTCGGGTACCTGGTGCTGAATCGCCGCGACCGCTTGCGCGCCGTCGCCGCATTCACCTACGACCTCGACGTCTTCCTCTTGCTGCAGGAGCGACAGTACACGCTCTCGAGCAATTGGCTCGTCATCGACAACCAGGGTTCGGATCCGGGTCATGCGACGCTCTCCATTGGGCCCGCGGGGTTGGGGATTCGGGATCCGGCATCCAGCGACTCCGGCTCCTCTGTCATGGGAATGACGATCGTCACAAGCAAACCGCCACCGGCCGGCATCTGAAATTCGAACCGATGGCGCTGGCCGTACAGGTTCTCGAGCCTGGAGCGGGTGTTGGACAACCCGACTCCAGAATGAAACGCATTCAGCTTGTCAGGCGACAACCCAACTCCGTTGTCGGACACAGTCAGCATCAGGCTGCCGTCGACCTGCCGGGCAGTGACATCCACGCGACCCGCGCTGACGCGCGGCCCGATCCCGTGACGGAGCGCGTTCTCCACGAGTGGCTGGAGAATGAGATTCGGAACAGGCGCATCGAGTACTTCCGGTTCGACGTCGATATTGACCTGGAGACGATCCCCGAAACGGGTTTGTTCGATCTCGAGGTACTTGCGAAGGAAGTCGACTTCGTCCGTCAGCGGCACCTGCTGGGTGCCGATGCGGTCCAGCGTCAGGCGTAACAAGTCGCTGAGCCGAACGAGCATCTCGTCGGCCGCATGGACGTCGCGGTGCATCAACGCCGAAATCGTATTGAGCGTGTTGAAGAGAAAATGCGGATGGAGCTGTCGTTGCAGCGCTTCGAGCTGCGCCTCCGCCAACTGCGTCTGGAGCTGTGCCGCCGTGAGCTCGCGCTCCTGCGACTCGCGATGGTAGTCGAGCGCGTGCACGAAGGCGACGATGGCCCAATACGTCATCATCTCCCAGTCGAGGTTCAGGAAGAATCGTTCGCGGAAATACGTCCACCAATCGAAGCTGCGCTCGGTGAGCGTGTGCAGGATCACGCCGCGCGCCGACGTGGCCAGCGCGACGTGCGCGGCTGTGAACACGACGAGCGCAAGAACATGGAACACGGCGGCCCGTCGCCACGTGTTCCGCTCGAAGCGGTAATGCCGCGCCATCCACAGCACGCCGGGAACAAGCAGGGCCCACGAATACCAATACGTGAGGTTGAGGCTGAGGAGAACGATGAACGGCTGCTTGTGTTCGGAGGTCAGCGCGACGTAGTTATAGGCCTGCAGCCCGGTCAGCACCCCGAGGATCGTGGCGATGAGTAAGATCCCGAGCGGACTCGTCGCGCGCAAACGCCGTCCCATCATTGAACTATCAGCCGTGCTACGCTGGCCGTCAAGCAAACGTTTCGGAATCTGCCCGCTTTCACGCGATCTTCGTCATCGCAGCGGCGCGACTCGCCCATGATCTGTCGCGGTCCATCACGACTGAAACGCATTTCGCCCCAAGATCGACGAACGGCCGTTTCCTGGCGCAGTCCGGCCGGCGGCCATCAAGGCCGGTCGAGGCCATGGGTTTAGGATGCGGGCGTGCAGGCCATTCGCATTGGTTCCCCGGACGACGAGCGGCTGACGGTATTTCGCAACGTACCCGACCCGCAGCTGCTCCAGCGCCTGGGTCTTTTCGTGGCCGAAGGACGGCTGGTGGTCGCCAGGCTTCTCGCCAGCCGTCTCGAGACACGGGCTCTACTCGTCACCGACGCGGCGCTGGCATCGCTCACGTCAGTCCTGGTCGATCGAACCTTTCCGGTCTACGTGGTCCCTCAATCGGTGATGAGCGGTGTGACCGGTTTCAACTTTCACCGCGGGTGTTTGGCTGTAGGCGTACGACCGCCGGCGCGCGACTGGCGCGAGGTCATCCGCGACGCTCGTCGTCTCGTCATCCTCGAGCGCATCGGAAACGTTGATAACGTGGGCTCGATTTTCCGCACCGCGGCTGCACTCGGCGTGGATGGCGTGCTCTTGCAGACCGACTGCGCGGACCCGCTCTATCGCAAGGCGATTCGCACGTCGATGGCCGCATCCCTCACGATGCCGTACGCGACGGCGCCATGGCCGGACACGCTGGGCGAATTGCGCGAGCGGGGATGGACAACAGTCGCGATGACACCAACGGCTGAGGCACCCCTCTTACGGGACGTGGCTGCCGACGTCGTCACTCGACGAGTGGCCGTCGTGCTCGGTCACGAGGGTGAGGGACTGACCCAGGACGCGCTCGCCGCGTGCACTCATCGAGCTCGAATCCCGATGACCAACGGTGTGGACTCGTTGAATGTGGCGACCGCCGCAGCTATCGCGCTGTATCAAATGGGGTCGGGAGTCATTTAACGAGGACACGCGCGGGTTTATCGGCGCGAATGTCCTGATCAAATGACTCCCGACCCCGTTACCGCGAGACTGATGATCCTGGCGTCGTTCATGGCTCTCCCCGCGTTGTCGGGCATGTCGCCGGTATCCGCACGCAGGTACCGCTGCATCGACGGCTTGATTGTGGCAAGTAGTTCCTTTCGTGTCTTGATCTTCAGCGGCCGTCCTTCGTAGATCTTTCCCGCTCGCGCCATCACGCTCTCGGGCAACGCGCTGGCAAACATGAAAAGCGGCCACGTGAAGTCGGGGCCGTTCATCTTGCGGAGCCGGAACGCCCACAGCGCCAGCGCGCCCAGGCGCCAGACCGTCGGCGCCCACCAACTGTTCTGCCCTGGGCGCAGGTTCATCTTCCAGCACTTCATCATGAGCTGCCACTGCAGCGGCGTCAGCTGGCGCGTTTCGGTCACGCCCTTCGTCTTTTCCATCCGCGTGTCGTGGAGCGGCGTAAAGATCGATGGGATGAAAAAGGCGAACAACCCGCGGCGTTCCACCTCGTAGATCAGATCCAGCGTCGCGCGCACATCATCGTCGCTCTCGCCCGGACTGCCCACGATCAGCGTCATCGCCGGGAACCAGTTGTTCTTGTTGAGAATCTCCAGGCCGCGAATGACGACGCTCGGCCACTCGTCGATCGGAAACGGCACGGCCTTGCTGGGCATGATCCGCTTGCCCGTGGCCACCGACCCCGTCTCGAGACCAATCAGCGGCACAAGAGCCTTGTGCTTTGGATGCATGCTCAGGTACGGAAGATGGATGGGACTCTTGTCCAGCAGGCTCTCGGACAGCCGCTCGATCAACACGGGATCGACCACCGCAGGAGCGATCGTCGCGTGGCTCAGCACGTGCTGCTCCACGCCCGGTGTGTTGACGACATCACGGTACAAGTCGAGCAAGGCTTCGCGATTGGGAAAATAAAACGGCGTCGACGTGTGCACCTGGCCCCAGATGAACATGTCCTCGGTCGCCAACGAGATCTGCTTGTTGCCGTCGCGTACGTTGGCCCTCACGTGCGCGAGGATCTTCTCTCGCGGCAGATCAATCTGAGGATTCAAGTCAGGAACGCAGAACTGACACCGCCGCCCGCAGCCCGTCGTCATTTCGACGACGCCGAACGTCGTGCGCTTGTCGGGAAAGAGAATCGCCTCGCGCGTCACCGGATGACTGACATCGACTTTCCGAGGCAGGGGGTCACCGCTAATCGCCTTGTCGAAGATCGCAAACGTCTCCTCGGACTCGCTGCGTCCCTCGACCACGCAGTCGACACCAAGCTCCTCATACGCGTCGGTCTGGCTGATCTGCCAGCCGCCAGAGCCGCCGACGATGACGCGAAACGACGCTCGCCAGGGATTCGACTTGATCCGCTCGAACATCTGGCGCGCGTAGAACGAATTGATCGGCTGCTTTGCCGAACCGAAGATCGACGTGTAGACGCCTGCCGCGAACGTCACGCCAAGCGGGTTGTGCGTCGACACGGCGACGATGCGCGTGCGTGGTCCCACGAACGAGCCGACGTCATCGGGGTAGCAGCACACCACGTCGGCGGTTGCGTATCGCCGCAGTAACGACGTCTCGAGCACGCGGGCGCCAGCGGGCATATACCGCGCTGAGCCATCGTCGTTGTATTCGAGCTGCCGCCAATTTGGATACTTCTTGTTGAGAATGCCTTCGAGCCACATCGGCAGCGAAGCCATGCTCATCTGGATGAAGTAGCCGGCGTGATCGATGATCTCGGTCAGCGGCGCGGTGATGACGATCAGGCGACCGCCATCCGCGGGCGCACTCGCGCCCCTGACATCAATGGCACTCACGAACCATCCTCATACACATAACGGGCGTCGGAGGGGGTTGAGAAATTGTAAACGGAACGCGACAGGTTATCGGGTCATTAGACGCCTTGACCACCTCGAACGCTCGATCTTGAGTCAAGTTTTCCCCGGGCAAGGCGTCTACGCCCGCGCGGAGCGCGGGCAAGGGACACTGTGACTAGCGAGGCGGAGCCACCCTTCACGCTCGCTGATCTGAGGCGCAGCCTCGCTAGTACGTTAACGCGCCTGTCGGCGCCGCAGCAACTGCCCCAGACCCGGACGCGTGATGGCCGCTTGACGGATATGAGCCACGAAGGCCTGGCGCAACTGCGGCAACTCCGCGGGCGTCGCCGCCACGACCTGCAGACCGATGCTGCCCATCTCATCGGTGGATTCCTCGCCCCATGTGACACGGACCGGTGGGCGGCTTGGATTGCGCTTGTTGGCCGACGTGTTGTCGTAGGTCACCTCGGCGTCGAGTCGCGTGCCTTTTGGCAGCGAGACGAACTCGGCGTATCGATAACGCTCCTGCCACGAAAAGTCCCAGTCGTCGATTCGCAATAGTGTCTTGACAGATCCGTCCGGGAACGTGGCCGTCAGTCGCATCTGCTTGCCCAGGTAATGGGCGTGTGCGCCGACGCTGAATGCGCGCACGTCAATGGGAATCACAAACGAGTCTTTGATCGCGTAGTGCCCCTCGTCGGCTGGAATGTCGAGTCCTTCGAATACCCCGAAGATGGGCGGCAACTGGATCGTCGTAAACGCCTGCGTCGGCGGCGAGGGCGCGAAGTACAACCCGACAGTCGACTTCTCGTGCTCGATCTTTCCGGACGGATGGAAATGCGTCGAGAGCACGAGATCCGAGCCTTTGGCCACGAAGAATGCGAGACCGGGGGGCAATTCGAGCGCACGTCCGCCAAGCGCCCATCCGCCAAGTCCACCGGCCACACGAGCCACGGGATCGTCGTCAACCGGGTCGTCGGCCGCACCACCGCCACCCCGTCGACCCAGTAACCCCGCGAGACCACGTCCGCTGCCCCCGACTCGCCCTCCGCCCATGCCACCAGGGAAGCCTGGCAAGGGATCGGCCGCATCGCGTTCGCGCGACGCGCTGGTCGCGTCGAGGAAGAACAGGCTGTGATGCACCACGCTGCGTGCTGACGGCCTGAACTCAATCGCGCGAACCCAGGTGTCTCGATCGAGATTGAGCGGCACCACGAAGTTGCGATAGACGTCCGGGCCCCGGGCTGGAACCTCGAACGCCTCGCTCATGGTAACCGTCAGGTCGGGCGGACCGAGTTGCCAGCCCTCAGTGAATCGAGGAAGCGCAGGCAGCCGCGCCGGGTCGCCTTCGAGCGCGCCATCCGCCACCCACTTCTGCATCGTGGCGATTTGATCGGAACTCAACTGCCGCGCATTGGCAAACGCGAAGTCGCTCGGGCCCGCTTTCCACGGCGGCATGGCGTGCGACGCCGTGGCCGTGGCGATCGCCTTGGCCAGGGGGCGGGCATCGCGATAACTCAGGAGAGAAAACGGGGCCGCTTCGCCCGGACGATGGCAGGAGGCACAGTTCGCAAAGACGATCGGTGCGACGTGCTCGCTGAAGGTGATTGGACCTTGCGCGCGCGGCGTTGCCACGTCGCGAGTGACAACGACAGCCATGATCGCGATACTGCCAAGAACACCCGCGACACGCTGGATCGACATTGGAGTCCCGTCCCGCCCTACCCTGCATAGTGTACGCCCGAACCCGGTAGCCTCCTATACTCGACGCCTGTGGCTTCTTCCCGCTTCGATGTGGTCGGCATCGGTGAAAACTCGGTCGATCTCGTGTACCGGGTGCCAATGATTCCGGGGCCCAACGCCAAGGTCGGCGCGTCTGAACATCGCGTGTCGTGCGGCGGCCAGGTGGCGACAACGCTGGGGGCGTGCGCGGCATTTGGGCTTCGATCGGCTTATGTCGGGACGTTTGGCGACGATGACAACGGGACGCGAATCCGTGAGGCATTGGCAGACGCGCATGTGGACACGTCCTGCTCCGTCGTCCGGCGCGCGCCCAACCGGCACGCCGTGATCCTGGTCGACGAGGGAAACGGCGATCGCACCGTCGTCTGGCATCGAGATCCACGACTGGCGCTGAAGATCGAGGAACTTCCGACTGATGTAATCCGCAGTGCGCGGCTGGTCCACGTCGACGATCTCGACGAAGACACGTCAATTGCGGCCGCGCAGGCTGCCGTCGCCGCCGGCATCCCAGTGACCACCGACATCGATCGCGTTACCGACCGCACCTCAGAGTTGATCGCACTCTCCACCGCGCCAATTTTCTCCGCGCAGGTTCCTTCCTCGCTCACAGGCGAGCGGGACGCCGAGCGTGCGCTGCGGAAGCTCAGAACAACACACACCGGGTGGCTCTGCGTCACCCTGGGGGTCGACGGCGCAATGTTGCTCGATGGCGATCGACTCCATCACGTCCCGGCGATGGTAGTGGATGTCGTCGACACGACGGGCGCCGGCGACGTCTTTCGCGCGGCGTTCATCCATGCACTGTTGCAGAGGCGACAGCCGCTCGAGATTCTGAAATTCGCGACGGCCGCGGCGGCGATGAGCTGCACTCGTCAGGGCGCACTGGCCAGTGTGCCCGTGCTCGACGAGGTGCAGCGCCTGCTCGATGCCGAGGTCTAATCCGCCGCTGCCATTCCCAGCGCGGGCTCTCGAGGCACTGCGAGGGCGTGCGAGTTGCATCCTCCTCATGCATCGGTTTTTTGGAGGAGAGTGTATGAAATGGTTTGGAATCGGCACAGCCGTGATGGCCCTGGCTGTGATGGCAAGCGGGCCCATCTACGGACAGGAGAAACCGCAGGATTCACCAGGTCAGGTATCACCCGCATCACCAGGGCAGCCAAGCTCACCTGGGCAACCGCGATCGCCCACGCCATCGGGCGACCGTACCCCGTCACAGCGTCCGGCTGACCCGGGACCTGCGGCCCGCGCCGATGCTCAGGGATTCATCAACGACCTGACAATCGCGAATCTCGCTGAGGTGCAACTCGGGAAAATGGCGAGCGAGAAAGGCAGCAACGCGGACGTGAAAGCGTTCGGCCAGATGATGGTCCAGGATCACACGCAGGCGAACGATGAGCTCAAGCAGGTCGCGTCGCAGCTGAAGGTTCAGTCACCGGCACAGGTGGACCAGAAGCACAAGGATCTTGTCGACAAGCTGTCGAAGCTGAGCGGCGCCGAGTTCGATCGTGAGTACATCAACGCCATGGTGATGGGACACGAGGAGGTGCTGGGCAAGCTTCGCGCACGAGCGGAAGCGGGGGTGTCGGGCGCGCACGGCGCGGCTGACGATCGTTCCACCAAAGGTCACGAAGAGGGATTGCCAAGCGTCAGCAAGAACTCGAACAAACCCGTCGGGCAGGAAGAAGCGGCGAAATCTCCGGCTGGAAACGGCGCGACAACAGGCCACGGACAAGGGGACGAGGCACTGACACGGTGGGCGGCGAAGGCGATGCCCACGGTTCAAAAGCATCTCGATCGCGCGCGGGATATTCAGATGAAGGTTGCGAGGTAAGCGGTATCAGCGCAGACCGTACTCCTTCTTGAAGGCCGCCCAATTCGCTTTGAGCTGGAGAAATTCGTTCTCGCTCCGACACAGGAGGAACGGGTTCGTCGATTTCTCCAGCGCCATCGTCGACGAAGGGCGCGCGCCGTAGTCGTGTCCTGGCCAGACCGTTGTGTCATCGGGAACATCGGTCATCAGGCGCTGAAGGCTTTGCCATTCGACTCGCGCGTCTTCGTCGGACCCTGTGCCGCCAACCTTCCCGACGAACAGCAGGTCGCCGGTGATGAGGAGGCGGTGCGTTTCCTCATAGAGCGCGATGTGATCCTCGCAGTGACCCGGGACATGAGCGCACCGCAACGTTAACGCACCGATGAGGAGCCGTTCACCGTCGTGGAGAGGCACGTCGGGATGGAGTAGCGGATGCGCGACGATCGGCGCCTCCGTCAGGCTCACCGCTCGCTCATTACCGTTGGTGTGATCGGGATGCCCGTGCGTGTTGATGACGTGTGACACGGTCAGGCCCTGGTCGGCGGCGCGCGCAACGAATGCTTCCGGCGAGTACGAGGGATCGATCAGGACAGCGCGCCGGGCGGAGCGATCTCCGAGGAGGTATCCGAAGTTCCGATCGCCGCCAGCGCGGATCTGCTCGAAGACAAGCTGCATGCGCGATTGTAGCCCGCGCGCACGCGCACCGTGTCCCAGCCGGAAGCAGTCCTGCCGCCCGAAGCGTAAGGCCACCCCGCGCCGACCTGAACCGTTCGAGTCAAGGCCTGAGAATGGAGTTCGCTGGCGCCGTGCTGCGCGCCTGGATCGAGCGCCATGCGAATAGTACGAGAGCCGTGGCGCCGCCGAAGACGACCGATCCCAGCACAAACCAGCGGAGGTCCGGCAGCCCGAGCAGCACAGTCACGATCGCGCCGATGACGAAGAGCAGACCGCCGAAGTCGCCGGCGACAGGGATCGACGACAGATTGATTTCCGCGTCGGGCCGTTGCGAGCTGGGCGCGAGCTGACTGGGATGACGCGTGTTCCAGCGCCGCAAGAGGATGGCCATAATCACGCCACCACCGACGGCAGCCAACACGAACCATCCGAACATCGACCAGATTGCCGCGAACAGCGCCACGGCAAGCAGCGTCAACAGCGGGTCCGCCGCCCCGCCGCGCGCGTTGGGGTGACGCGTGTTCCAAAGCCGCAGCGCAATTGCCAGCGCGATGCCCAGCCCAATCACCGCCACGGCGAACCAGCCGAAGAGCGGACGGATCGCGGCAAAGAGCGCCAACGCGAGTACGAGCAGCATGTTCCCGCCGTACTTGCCGGTCACAAACGTCGTCACCGGACTCCCCATCGGCGCCGATGGAACGATGAAGGGGGCTGCAACGACCAGGCGAACGAAGGCGGCATAGCCGCGCACATGCGCTAGGGACCGATTGATCGTGCTCGCACCAGCTTCAGCCAACTCCTGTTGATAGTCAGCCAGGGCAGGAATGACGAAGGTGGAACGCGTCGGCTCGTCGAACAGAAGCGTTGCCAATTTCACGAGCCGCTCACCAGGTTGTGGACGATTGGGTGTGCCGGCAGTCATGGCTGCACCTCCGGAAGAAGGGCCCGAGCCATCTGGCTCCACGCAGCGAGCACGCGCGCGCCGAGAGGCGTCGGGTAATACATGCGACGAGGCAAACCAATTGCGCCAGGCGGCATGGCCTCTTGTTCCGACCTTATGAAGCCTTTGGCTTCCATGCGGCCCAACGTGACGTACACCGTCCCCCGCTTGAGGGCACCGTGCGACAGGGCCACCAGCTGAAGTCCGAACAGCCGGCCTTCTGAGACCAGCAGCTCGAGGATCAGCCGCTCCTTCGGCGGCAGGGTGGGAATCTCAGGGTGCCTCACGGGGAGGCATCTTATCAAATGTAAGACCGATAGATCAAGGATCATATACGACTCGGGACTCGGGGCTCGGGCTCGGAATCGCGACACGAACTCGGAACCTGGACCGTGGCCCGCCTACGCGCGAAGCGCTTCGGCGAGGTCCAGCCAGGTGCGGTCCGCGAGCGGACCGCACAAACCAGTACTGGCTTGTCGGGTCGCACAGCGACCCGACCTGGCCGAGGCTGAAACTCGCAACTTCGATCTGCCGTGGTACGATGCGCGCCAACCTAGTCGAGGCGCTATGAAGAAACACATTTCGAGGACCGTGTGTTCGTCGGTGGCTGCAGTTCTGCTCGCACTCCCCGTTTGCGCACAACAGGCAGCGCCGGCGGCGCGTGATACGAGCCCACAGATTCTCGACGTCCAGGGTGGAAAGATCCGCGTCGTCACAGTGGCCAGCGGCTTGTTCCATCCGTGGGGTATCGCGTTCGCGGACGCCAACACGATTCTCGTGACGGAGAAGAACGGGAAGCTGCGGATCATCCGCGACGGCGTGCTCGCGCCGCAACCGATCTGGACGTCGCCGACACCGACGGGACAAGCGAACGACGCGCTGCACTTCGTTGCCGTGCACCCGAAGTTCGCGGACAACCAGTTGGTTTACGTCACGTATCCGAAGCAGGGCGAGAAGGGCACCACGCTCGCGGTGGCGCGCGGACATCTGAAGGGCTCCTCGCTTGGTGACGTCGAGGAGATCTTCGTCGCTGACGCCTGGGAGACCGGCGGTAACCTCGCTGGCCGCGTGTACTTCGGCGCCGACGGCATGATGTACGTGACCATCGGCGACCGCGATCGCATCTGCTGCAACGCGCAACAACTGCGCGCGGACGGATCGGATGACAACAGCCTGCGCATGAAGTCACAGGCGCTCGACAATCACGTCGGCAAGACACTGCGTCTCAAGGACGATGGCACGGTGCCGCCGGATAATCCGTTCGTCGGGAAGCCAGGTGCCAAGCCGGAGATCTACACCTACGGTCATCGCAACGGATACGGCCTTGCCGTCCATCCTGAAACCGGTCAGTTGTGGCAAGCGGAGATCGGCCCGATGGGTGGCGACGAGGTCAACGTCCTCGCGCCAGGGCACAACTACGGTTGGCCGGTGGTCTCGATGGGACGCAACTACACGGGCAATCTGGTGTCCGATCAGCCGTTCGCGCGCCCCGGCATGGACAACGCGCGCATGTTCTGGGTGCCGTCGATCAGCCCGTCGAGCATCATCTTCTACACGGGCGACAAGTTCCCGCGCTGGAAGAACAACCTGTTCGTCGGCGCGCTGACGACCAAGCAGCTCCTTCGCGTCTCATTCGGTCAGCCGTCACAAGCCGAGCGCCGCGAAGGATTGCTCATCCCTCTCGGCGTGCGCATCCGTGACGTCCAGCAGAGTCCCGACGGATATATCTATGTGGCGACGGAAGGCGCCAGCGGCGGCGCTGCTACTGACGGGATGGTGTTGAAGATCGAGCCGGCGGACACGCCCAGCCAGTAACGAAACAACTCCCAACTCCCAATTTCCAACTCCCAAACTGCGAACTACCATCGCTTGATTTGGGAGTTGGGAGTTGATCATTCTGAATGTAGCGCCGCCAGCGGATCGACGCGGGCCGCCCGCCGCGCCGGCAGCAGACACGCGACGAGAGCCACCGCGCCGAGAACGAACGCGGCGAGTGCGAACGAGACCGGATCGAGCGGTTTGACGCCGAAGAGCATCGACTCGATCAGTCGCGTCAGGGCTGCCGCGACGGCGAGGCCGATCGCGAGGCCAGCGCCGGCCGTGCGCATGCCCTCGCCGATCACCGAGCGCGCGATGTGACCGCCGCTCGCACCGAGGGCCGCGCGCACGCCAAGCTCCCGTACTCGAGTGGAGACTGCCTGCGACATCACGCCGTACAAACCGACCGCGGCGAGCAGGAGGGCCATCAACGCAAGCCCGGCCAGGCACGCCGTCGCGAACCGCTCCCTGCCAACAGACTCCAGCGTCTGCGCCTGCAGGGTGGTCGCGTCCATCGCCACGTCGGGCCGGAGCGCGTCGATGGTTCCACGCAAAGCCGCAATCAATGGAGCGGGCTCGCCAGACGATCGCACGAGCACGTGAACCTCCCCGGCCAGCACGTATCGATGTGCCGGGACAATGTAGACCTCGGGCGCTGGCTCGCTGTTCAGCCCCTCTTTCAAGACGTGATCGACAACCCCCACCACCTCGCCGCGCACGCCGCGCGTGAGGAGGCTGTCGGTGATGAATCCAATCGGTTCGGTTTCCTGGAGAAACGCGCGCACGAACTCCTCGTTCACGAGCATGGTCTGGACGCCCGACGCAAGATCCGACTCAGTGAAGAGCCGCCCGGAACGAAGCCGTAGCCGCAGGGCTTCCGCATATCCAGGCGTCACGACGTACACGCGCGCGCGTGCCGACACCGGCGCACGGCCTCGCACGGTCACGGTCAACTGCGTCGCCATGTTGATGCGGCCAAACGGCGCCATCGCTCCTGCTCCGGCGGCCACGACACCCGGCACCGCGCGGATTCGATCCAGCAACGCGGCGACGAACGGATCGGTCTGCATCTGCCCGGCTTGCCTCTGCGGCATGTAGAGGCGAGCCGTCACCACGCTGCTCGCTTCGTAGCCCGGGTCCACGGCCAGAAGCGCGGCGAGGCTCCGCCCCACGAGCAGTGCGACGACCAGCACCATCACGGCGAGCGCCGCTTCTGCCCCAAGCAGTAGTCGACGGAGCCGGCCGGCGCGTGAGCTCGCCGACGAACCGCTTCCTCCACGGAGAGAGGACACGAAATCCTGGCGCGCACCGCGTGCGGCCGGAGCCAGACCCGACAACAGACCGGAGAGTAGCGTGATCGCACACACGACCGCCAGCATCAGTCCATCGACGCGAATGTTGTCCAATCGCGGGAAAGGCTGCGGAATGAGCGCAGGTATCGCACGAACGAGCACGACCGCGAGCGCGATGCCGAGCACGCCCCCCAACACGGACATCACCATGCTCTCGGTGAGGAACTGCCGCATGACGCGGCCACGGCTCGCGCCGAGCGCCGTGCGGACGGCAATCTCCCGCTCACGCCACACGATGCGCGCAAGCAGCAAATTCGCCACGTTGGCACACGTGATAAGCAGCAGACATCCGACGGCAGTCAGTGCGAGAAGCAGCGCCGTCCGCACGCGAGCCGTCAGGTCCGTCACGATCGGCCTGACGTGAACCTCCACGGGCCCACCCTTGCCCCAGAGAATCTCTGTGGCGGGGGGACGAGCCTGCGACCGCGCAATTCCAGTTGCCTCCGCGGCGGCCTGCGTCGATGTCACGTCCTTCGCGAGGCGCGCGATGACGGACGCGCCGACGACACCGAGAGGCTTGGCCCCCGGCCGTGGAATCGATTCCACTGTCCACAGCCGCACGTCATGGTAGGGAAACGCGAAGTCGGCTGGGGCAACGCCGACGATGATGTGAGCCACTTCGTCGATGACGAGGTCTCGCCCGAGGACTGCGGGGTCGGCGCCGAAGCGCTCCCGCCACAGCCCGGTGCTCAGGACGACCACCGGCATCGCGCCGTCGCGGGCATCGTCGTCGGTGAAGAACCGGCCCAGCGCGGGAGACGCCAGAAGCACCTTGAAGGTGGACGGTGACAACGCACTGCACGCGATACGGGTCAGACGATCGAAGCCAACCGTCCGATCTGAGGACGAAAACGTGCCGATGGCATCGATCGTCTTGCCACCTTCGCTCCACGCGTAGTACGACACGTTGCTCAGCCACTGCATGCCGGGCTGTATCGTCGTGGCTCCGGCGTTCAGCTCCCACACCCGCATCAGGCGATCGGGCTCGGGATACGGCAGCGGACGAAGCAGTACTCCATAGACGACCGAGAACATCGTCGTTGACGCGCCGATGCCGAGGGCGAGCGTGAGCGCGACCGCGATCGTCAGCCCGGGTGTTCGGCGGAGGCTTCGGGTGGCGTGATAGAGGTCGCGTCGCAGGTCATCGATCCAGGCGAACGATCGCGCGTCGTGGTGCAGATCCTTCGCCAGGGCGACACTGCCCATGGCACGACGCGCGGCAAGTCGAGCCTGTTCGTCGTCCATCCCGCGGCGGCGATAGTCCTCCTCCAACAGCAGGACGTGCGACTCCATCTCTCGCGACAGCTGCCGGTCGACGCGGGATGGACGAAGCGTATTGAGCAGTCGAAGCACGAATCGCCGCATCAGATTCACACAGTCCGCCTGAAGGCGGACACTACGTACGTCGTAGTGTCCGGCTTTAGCCGGACTTCATTCAGTCCGCAACGCCACCAGTGGATCGATTCGCGTCGCGCGCCACGCTGGCGCCGCACATGCCAGGATAGACACGACAACCAACACCAGTGGCACGAGCAGGAAGCTCAGTGCATCGCGTGTCGAGATCCCGTAGATTAACGCCGACAGCGACTGCGAGAGGAAGAACGCCGACAGCAGTCCGACAGCCACACCGACGCATGTGATCGTCAGTGCCTGCTGCCCCACGAGCGCGAGCACGTCGCCGCGCCTGGCGCCGAGCGCCGATCGCAGTCCGATCTCGCGCGTGCGCTGCGAAGTCGTGTACGACAACACGCCGAACAGCCCGACTCCAGCGATCGCCAACGCACACAACGCGAACCCGACGAGAAACACCGCATAGCTGCGAGGACCAGCCAGGCTCGCCGCCACGCGGTCTTCCATCGTCAGGATCGAATCGACCGGGAGCGTCGGATCCTCGTCGCGAACGATGGTCCGGCCAGCCACCGCGAGCGCTGATGGATCGTCGGCGGTACGTATCACGACGATGAGGTCATCGATCGGAAACGGCCATTGGCGATGCGAGATGAAGATCTCTGGCATCGGGGGATCGAGCACGCCGCCAAACATCGACGCCTCATTGCCGCTGCCGCCGAGACGCATGTCGTCGACAACCCCGACCACCTCACTCTCGCGCACATTCGCCAATCCCAGATTGAGGCGTTGCTCGAGCGGCCGGTCCCCGAGATACCGATTGGCGAACGTGCGGTTCACCACGATCGCGGTTGTCGCTTCAGTATCTGATGAGCGGAACGCGCGCCCCTCCGTCACCCGCAGGCGCATCGCGCGAAAGTACTCAGGCGTCACGACGTGGATCGCCGATTGGACCTGGGCTTTGGTCGCTGGATCGCGCGGGAGGTACATGTCCATCCCTCGATAGCCGCCGGGCGAGACGAACGGCAGCGCGTTGCCAAACGCGACATCGGTCACTGCCGGCAACGCAGCCAGCCGCTCGTGAAGCCGATCGATCAGGGCCATTCGCTGCGCGAACGTCGTCTTCGGCGGTTGCGGCAGGCGCATCGTCAGCAGCCCGCGCGGATCGAATCCGCGATCGACGTCGATGAGGGCGTTGAAGCTCCGCGCCAGCAGAGATGCGCCGACGAGCAGGATGCACGCGATGGCAACCTGTCCCGCCATGAAAGCGGTGCGCACTCGCGCCGCCGTCGTGCGCGTCACCGCCGACGTCGATGCGGCTCCCTCGCCGAGGCCATCGGTGATCTGCGGCCGCCTGGCGCGAAAAGCCGGAACCATTCCGCACGCAAGGCTGACGGCCGTCGCGACAACGCACGCGAATATCGCGACACGCCAATCAAGACGCACGTCGTCAACACGCGGGAAACTCGCGGGCAGCACGGCGGGCAGACCGCGATGGAGCAACATCGCCATCAGCAGCCCCGACGCGGTCCCGATGATCCCGATCAACGCGCTCTCGACGATCCACTGCCGCACCAGGCGCGCGTGCCCGGCCCCGATCGCCGTGCGAACGGCGATCTCGCGAGCCCGTCGGGCAACGCGCGACAACTGCAGAACGACGAGACTGGCCGTGGAGGTGAGGAACAGCAATGCGACAGCGGCAAGAAGAATCAGCAGCGCGGGGCGTACCTCCCGGGTTATCACGTCGCGGGCTGGCAACGCGGTCACTCCTGCCGGACCGTTGCTGCCAAACAGCGCGATTGCCGTCTGCTTGAGATCGGGAGCGCTTTGCGCCCGCGCTGTCGCCTCGGCGCCGGCCTGCTGCGGTGTGACACCTGGCCGCAGTCGCGCGATGGCGGAGAACATCATCAGACTAATCGAGCCGTCCGGGCGATTGACAGGCACGACCGTCAGTCGCGTCCACGCCTGCGTCTCCCGATCGGGGAACGCGAAGTGTTCCGGCATGACACCGATCACGGTGTAGGGTTGACCGTCGAGGCGCACGATCTGACCGACGATGTCGTTGCGAGACGCGAAACGCCGCTGCCACAGGTCGAATCCAAGGACGATGACGTTTGGCGCCCCTTGCCCATCATCGCTGTCGCGTAGCGTCCGCCCGAGGAGCGGGCTCGCCCGGAGCACACGCATCAGACTCGAGGTCACGCCACCGACCAGAAAGCGCTCCGGCTCGCCTTCCGAGGTGAGCGTCATCGGTCGGCCTCTGAACCATCCGCCGATATCCTCGAGAGTCGCCGGCTGCTCGCGCCAGGCCAGATACACCGCGTTGGACACGGTCCATGGCACGCGCGACACCTGGCCGCCGCGCGTCTCCTGAAGACGAACGAGGCGATCGGGATCTGACCACGGAAGCGGGCGCATCAGCACGCCGTAGGCGAGGCTGAAGAGCGTCGTCGTCGCGCCGATGCTGAGGGCCATCGTGAAGATGACCACCGCCGCGAATCCAGGGCTGCGGACCAGCAGGCGAACCGCGAATCTCAGGTCCTGCCGCACATCGTCGATCCACGCGAACGATCGCGCGTCACGGTGGAGATCGTTCGCCAGCGCCACACTGCCCATCGCGCGCCGGGCGGCCGCGCGCGCCTGATCGGGCGTCACGCCGCGGCGGACGTGCGCCTCCTCGAGCATCGCGAGATGTGAATCGACCTCGCGGGCGAGCTCGCGTTCGGCAACGTCGTGCCGGAACAGGCCGAGAATTCGCTGGACAAATCGACGCATATCAAACTGCTCACTCAAAAGTTGTACGAGTTCATGTTCATTCGGTTCGTAACGCCACCAAAGGATCGACCATGGTCGCGCGTCGCGCCGGCACAAAGGACGCGACGAGAGCCACCACAACGAACAACATCGACGCCGCGGCGAACGTTGCCGGATCGAGCGGCGTCAGCCCGAACAGCATCCCCTCGAGATAACTTGTCAAGCCGGCTGCCCCGCCAAGTCCCACACCGACACCGATCACGATCACAATCGCGCTCTGGCCCAGCACGCCAGTCATGACCTCGGAGCGTTGCGCGCCCAGCGCCATGCGAATCCCGATTTCGCGTGTGCGTTGCGCGACCGTGTACGACATCAGTCCATAGAGACCGATCAAGGCGAGGAAGGCTGCCACAACAGCAAAGACCGCGAGCAACACCGTGTAGAAGCGCGGCCTCGAGATCGCATTCGACAGTAACTGCTCCATCGTGGCAACGCCGTCCACGGTCGCCAACGGATCCAGCCCGCGAGCGATGTCGCGAACGCTCGACGCCAGCTCACCGGGCGTTTCGTCCGTGCGGACAGCGATGAACAGTCCGTTGCGACCGGGCGACGGCGCCTGGCGGAAATCGATGAACACTTGTCGTCCCGGCTCCCGGTCCAGACCAAACTGATGAATGTCCTCGACGATGCCAACGATTTCCCAGGGCTCCTCGCCGATCGTGTAGAAGCGCTTGCCGATCGGGTTGCCGCCGAGCTCACTGCTTTTCGCAAGCGTCTCGTTGATGAGCATTACCCGCGCCTGCCCCTCGCCGTCTCGCGCGTCAAAGCCACGGCCGGCAACAACTCGGACACCCAGGGCCGACAGAAAGCTCTGACTGATCACGCGGGCATCGGTGCGAACGTCGGGAGGACGAGGCGGAGGTTCAGGCCGTGTTCTGAGTGACGTTTCCCGGAGCAGGTTGCCAGTGGGCATCTGCGGTGCGTATCCAGCGGCCGCGACGCCCGGCAGCGCGCGCAGCCTTTCGACCATGCCTTCGGCAAACGCAACGACCTGTGACGTGCCGCGCTCTCGAGGCAGGAACGCCTGAAACCAGATCACGTTCGTCGGGTCGTAGCCGGGATCGACATTCGAGAGCTTGATGAAGCTGCGAACAAGCAGGCCGCTCCCGACGAGCAGCATCAAGCCGAGAGCGAGCTCCGCCATCACCAGCACCCCGCGCCCGTGGTGGCGGTGGGCGCCGTGCCGAAGGATCGGCGCGGAGTCCGCTCGCCATTGCCGCAACGCCGGAGCCAGGCCAAAGACGAGACCGGTAGCAAACGAGACGAAGACCGTGAACACCAGCGTAGAGGTATCGATGCCGACTTCGTCGAGCCTGGGGATGCCGATTCCCGTTCCGGTGTAGAGATCGCGACGGGGCAGGCTGGACCCGAGCGCGCGCATGAGAAAGACGAAACCGACGGCCAACCCTGCGCCGGCTGTTCCTCCGGCCAGAGCGAGCGTGACACTCTCGGTAAGGGCCTGACGCACAAGGCGCGCGCGACTGGCGCCCACCGCTACTCGAACAGCCATCTCTTTTTGCCGCACTGCCGACCGCGCGAGCAGCAGGGCTGCCACATTGGCGCAGGCAATGAGGAGTACGATCCCGACGGCAGCAGCCAGAACCACCAGCGCGGTGCGTACGGGCGCGACCAGCTCGTCGCGGATCTGGAAAACGTCGAACCGCGATCTGCCGAGTGGACGTGCATCCTGGCGAGGGCCGCGGATCGTGGACAGGATTGCGCTGACCTCGGCGACCACTTCCTCGCGACCACGGCCGTCCGCGATTCGTGCGATCGACATCCCGATGTCCTGGGGGCTCGCTTTAGCTGACCGCGTGAATGGAATCCAGAACACGCTTTGCGAGTCTGGAAACGCGAAACCCTGGGGCATGACGCCGACGACCGTATATCCCCTTCCGTCAAGTGGCAGAATGCGCCCGAGGATGTCGGCTCGTGCGGCAAAGTATCGTTGCCATGCCGAGTGGCTCAAGATCACGACGGCGTCGGAGCCGGGCGTCTCCTCGTGGTCTTGAAAGAGTCGCCCGAGGAGCGGGCGTGTGCCCAACATCGAAAATACCGCCGTTGAGATCTGCTCACCCGTCAGCCTGACCGCGTTTGCGGGCAGGGCGAGCGTCATTGAAAACGGTCGTCCACCGTAGCGCCCGACATGCGAGAGGGTCCGCGCGGATTGAAGCGCCTCCAACTCCGAACCGGTGATCAAGACACGAGGAGCCAGGGGCGCTCCCATCGGCGAGGGACCGAGGTGCTCCGCAATTCGAACCAGCCCCTCCGAGCCTTCGTACGGCAGGGGGCGCAGCAGCACGCCATTGATCACGCTGAAGATCGCGGTGTTGGCACCAATGACCAGGGCGAGTGTCAACACCGCGATCGCCATGAAGGCCGGGTCGCGCCGGAAGAGTCGAAGGGTGAAGCGCAGGTCCTGGAGCAGATCATCCAGCCAGGCAAACGCGCGGGCGTCACGGTGAAGCTCCTTCGCGAGCGCGACGCTGCCGATCGCCCGACGCGCGGCCAGGCGGGCTTCGTTCAATGTCATTCCGCGCCGACGGTATTCATCTTCGATGAGAGTGAGATGAGACGCGAGCTCGCGACCAAGCTCGCGCTCGGCGGCGTCGTGCCGGAACAGGCCGAGAACTCGCTGGAAGAATCGACGCATATCAGTCTGCTCACCCGCGAAAAGTTAGAGGTTCACTTTGAACTTGTACGAGTTCATGTTCATTCGGCCCGCAACGCCACCAACGGATCGACCCTCGTCGCGCGCCGCGCGGGCACAAATGACGCGATCAGGGCGACGGCCATGAACAACAGCGACGCCGCGGCGAACGTGGCCGGATCGAGGGGCGTCAGCCCAAACAGCATCCCTTCGAGATAACGGGTCAAGCCGGCAGCCGCGCCTAGGCCCATCGCGACACCGATCGCAACCAGAATCGCGCTCTGGCCGAGCACGCCGGTCATGACCGCGGAGCGTTGCGCGCCCAGCGCCATGCGAATCCCGATTTCGCGTGTGCGTTGCGCGACCAGGTACGCCATCAGGCCGAAGATGCCGACAGCCGCCAGCGTGACCGACACGATCGCAAACAGCGCCAACAAGACCGCGTAGAACCGAGGGCGGGCGATCGAGGTCCAGACGATCTGATCAACGGTGGCCACGTTATCGACGCTGGCGCGCGACTCGACCTGGCGAACGATGTCGCGGAGGTTCGCGAGAATTGCTGTCGTGTCCCCATCAGTTCGAATAGCAAATTGCGGTCTGAACTCCGAGAACGGAAACCCCGGCACCTGCCGAAGATCGACGAAGAACTGCGGATGGGGCTCCGCGTCCAGGGCTTCCGCGCGGACGTCGTCCACCACACCGACGATCTCCCATGGATCACGAAACAGCGCATAGACGCGCGTGCCGATCGGGTTGGCGCCCACCATGCCGGTCCGCACGAGACTACGGTTGACGAGCATCACTTGTGGACTGCCAAGACGATCGGAATCCTCGAATCCGCGACCCGACCGCAGCGCGATCCCCATGGCCTCAAGATAGTGCTGGCTGACGTAGACCGGATCGGCAGTTGGCTCGTTCGGGCCCGGGCGCTCTCTGCTGGGCGTCGATCTCAGCGGAAACCTTCCACGACCCCGTGTCATGAGAGTGTCAGTTGAATAGCCAGCGGCAAGCACACCAGGCAGAGACTGGAATCTTGCGCTGAGGGCTTCCGCAAACGTGGCCATGTCGCGCCCGTCGGGCACGGTCACCTGAAAAGTGACGACGCCCCTGGGGTCGTACCCAGCGTCCACAGTCGCGAGCTTCACGAAGCTCGTCATCATGAGCGTGGCGCCCACGAGGAGCATCATCGCCAGTCCGACCTCGCACACGACCAGAACACCGCGAACTCGATGACGGTGTTGCAAGTCAAACCCGGAAAGCGCGGGAGCGCCACGAAGCGTATCGGCTGCAACCGACCGTCGTTGTCGATAGATCGGCGTCAATCCGAAGATCACAGCAGCCATCAACGAGACAGCAAACGCAAAGAACAACGCGGCCCCGTCGACTGTGACCTCGCCCAACCGAGGGATGGTCACATTCGCGCTCAGATCTGGTCGAGGCAGGCTCGTACCGAGAACGCGCAGCAGCCGCACGCCACCAAGCGCGAACCCGATGCCCAACACCCCGCCCGCCATCGTCAGCACGAGACTCTCGGCAAGAAACAGGCGGGCGATTCTGCCCGAGCCCGCGCCAAGCGCGCCACGAATGGCGATTTCTCGCTCGCGGGTCGACAGTCGCGCCAGGATCAGATTGGCCACGTTCACGCAGGAGATGAGCAACACGAACGCGACCGCACCTGCGAGCACCAGCAGCGCCGTTCTCACCGGGGCAACCATCTGATCCTGCACGCGCACAATCGAAAATCGAGTTGGCTCGGACGAGCCGCGCAACTGCCTGAGCACGTCCGTCATCTCCGCGAGCGCGGCATCGATCGAAACACCATCGTTCAATCTCGCCGCGACCGGGGTCATCAAGACGTTCGTCGTCGCAAGCACGAACGGAGTCCAGAACGCCGCTTCAGGATTCGGATAAAAACGGAAGTCTCGCGGCATCACGCCGACGACCGAGTAGTTCCGGCCGTCGAATGTCACGGGTTGTCCGACGATGTCCGGCGAGCCGGCGAACTGGCGCTCCCATGCATCGCGACTGAGAATCACGACGGCGTCGGCGCCGGCTACCTCGTCGGGCGGCTCGAACATGCGTCCGAGCATCGCGTGCGCACCGAGCAACGAGAAAAACGCCGGCGACACCTTGCTGCCCGTGAGTCGCACCGTCTCGCCGCTCGTCGCCAGGGTCATCGTCGTCGACTCCTGCACGGCGACCTCCGACAGCGTTCGGACGTTCGAGCGGAACTCGGCGATCGACTGCACATCCATGGCCGGGCGACGGTTAGGCGTGCCCGTACCGTCAGCAGCAGGAAACTCCTCGAAGAGATAGACGAGACGGTCGGCATCCGGATACGGGAGCGGCCGCAGCAGCACAGCGTTGACTACGCTGAAGAGTGCCGTATTCGCACCGATCCCGAGCGCGAGTGTGACGATGCCCGAAGCCGTGAATGCCGGCGCACGAACAAGGGCCCGCAATCCATGCTTCAGGTCACGCCGAAGATCCTCGAGCCAGCCGAACGATCGTGCGTCGCGGTGCAGGTCCCTCGCGAATGCCACACTGCCCATCGCGCGTCGGGCGGCCAGGCGGGCCTCATGGGGTGCCAAACCGCGGCGAACGTGTTCGTCCTCGAGCAGCGCGAGATGCGATGCGACCTCGCGAGACAACTCCTCGTCGGCGCGGCGAGAGCGAAAGACGTTGACAAGCCGATTGAAGAATCGCCGCATCAGATTCACACGGTCCGCCTGAAGCGGACACCACGTCACGGTCCGCCTGAAGGCGGACACGACGAACGTCGTAGTGTCCGGCTTTAACCGGACTTCATTCAGTTCGCAATGCCACCAGTGGATCGACACCCGTGGCACGCCGCGTCGGACCAACCGCTGCGACCAACGCCACCAACGTGAACACAACCGCCGCTCCGGCAAACGTCACCGGATCGAGCGGCGTTACGCCAAAGAGCAGGCCTTCCAGGTAGCGCGACAACATCGCTGCCCCTGAAAGTCCCAGCACGATACCGACCGCGGTCAACACGGCACTCTGTCTCACGACTAGCGCGATCACCTGCGCGCGACGCGCCCCGAGCGCGACGCGGATGCCGATCTCACGCGTGCGTTGCGCGACGGTGTAGGCCATGACGCCGTAGATGCCGATAACGGCAAGGCCCAGGCCCACGGCCGAGAAAATGCCGAGCAAGACGGCGTACAAGCGAGGGCGTGAAATCGTGCTCGCGACGACCTGCTCCATGGGCGCGACATAGAAGAGGGTGGCCTGCACGTCGAGCTGTTGCACGATGCGACGGACGGTCGAAACGATCGCTTCCGGTTCAACGCTGGTTC
>Ga0075431_100001003_pt1 | contig 25128 bp, 21 predicted proteins | sample RhiMetdeltSRZDD5_FD_75297 | JGI IMG/M metagenome (GOLD analysis project Ga0075431, IMG submission 75297) | Populus rhizosphere microbial communities from Tennessee, USA - Rhizosphere MetaG P. deltoides SRZDD5 | ecosystem: Host-associated > Plants > Roots > Rhizosphere > Soil | place: USA... | reverse complement strand
GCTGCTTGCAGACCGCCAGCACGGCCGTCTCGATCTGGTTGCAGATCTCCTTAGGCGTGCCGGCGCGCACGGAGACGCCGGTGAAGCCCAGCGCCTCGTAGCCCGGCAGGGTGTCGGCAATGGGCACGTACTCGTCGCCCAGCGGCCATCGCTTGAGCGTGGTGATGCCGAGCGCCCGGATGGCGCCGGCGCGCGCATGCGGCGTGATCGACGTGGTGTTGTCCATCACGAAATCGACCGACTCGCTGAGCAGGCTGTTGATCGTGGGCGCGCTGCCGCGATGGTGCACGGTGGCGAAGTCGATGCCGGCCATGCGCTTCAGCATCTCGCTGGCCAGGTGCGGCGAGGTGCCGACCCCTGTGGAGCCGTAGTTGAGCTTGCCGGGGTTGGCCTTGGCGTAGGCGATCAGCTCCGGCATGGTCTTCACGGGCAAGCTGTTGCGTACGCACAGGAGATTGGGGAAGGTGACGACCAGCGCGAGCGGCGTGAAGTCCTTGACCGGGTCGTAGGCGATCTTGGCGTAGAGGAACTCGTTGACGGTGAGTGGCGGCGGCACGATCAGGATCTGCGTGCCGTCGGCCGGCCCCTTGGCCACCCGGTCGAAGGCGATGTTGCTGCCGGCGCCGGGCACGTTCTCCACCACCACCGCGGCGCCGCCCCAGTGGGCCGACAGCCGCTCGGCCAGGATGCGCCCGACGTTGTCCTGCGAGCCACCGGCCGGGAAACCGACGATCACCTTGATAGGCTGGTTCCCGGGATATCGCTCCTGCGCGCGGGCGGCGCTCAGCGGCATCAGCCCCGCACTCGCAAGGCCCGCTGACACCGCCCGCCGTGAGATCTTCATGCTTTGCTGGCCCCCTGGAGTTACGGCCGCTGCATGATCGCGCGGCCCGCCGGATCAATGCCAGGCGGCCCCGCAGCACGGCCGACCGACGAGTGTCCGTTGACTGCTTTTAGTGATACGTAGTTTTCGCGGTCTCACAACACGTGGTGGCGCCTCGATCGAAGCATCACGCCGATTTGAACGGCCGTGAATATCCAGACGGGGACGCGTCCCAACGATCATGCCACGGACGGATGATTGGAAGCCTGGCTGTCAGCGCCGATTGAAGCTGCCGGGTCCCGCCGGGCCGGCGGTGCAGCACGGGTCGGTGCGCAGCCTGCCGTACGCTGTCATCAGTTGCCGCGCCAGGTCGGTGTTGTCCGCGAGGTAGCTCTCGACAATGCCGGCGCTGCAGGCGCGCCAGTCGGCCACCTGGTCGGGCGTCAGGTCGTGCACAGTCATGCCCTTCTGCTGGAACTCCGTGTAGAGACCCCCCTCGATTCGGGTCACGTTCTCGCGGGCCTGGCTCTCCTCGCGCCCCGCCGCCTCCAGGATGACCGCCTTGTGCGGCTCGGGCAACGACTGCCACACCTTCTCGTTGACGATGAGGAAGAACTCGATGGGCGCATGCATCGTCCGCGTGATGGTGTCGGCCACCGTCCACAGCTGGCGGTTGGCGATCAGGCTGCTCGCCCCGGTGGCCATGCCGATGTCGCCCGCGCGGAAGGCGTCCGGCGTCTTGTTCGCCGACACCATCACGGGAATGCCGCCGCATTGCTTCACGAACCGCTCGTGCGTGGGGCTGAACACCCGGATCTTGTGGCCTTCGATCTGCCCCGGCTCCGACGGCGCCACCCCCTTGGAGATGAAGATCTGGTTCCCTACCGACTGCCACCACAGCACCCGCACCCCCACGGTATCGAGGATGGTCCGGTCGATCAGCGCGCGGATCGGGCTGTCGGGCCTGGCGGTGGCGCGGACCAGGTCCTCGAAGTTGAAGAGGAACGGCTGCTCCATGATGTCGATGGCCGGGATGCGCCTGGCGAACTGGTTGAGGCCGGCGACCCCCATTTCGATGGCGCCGGACTCCACCGCACCCACGGTCTGGTCGTCGATGTAGAGCTTGCCCTTGTCGAAGATCTCGATTGTGACCGTGCCGTCGGAGCGCTTCTCCACGTCCTCCTTGAAGCGCGCCAGGCTCCGGCCCAGGAGGGCGTCGGTGATGGGCAACTGCAGCGTCACCCTGAGCTTGGTCTGCTGAGCCTCGGCAGGAGCCGCAGCTGCAAGCCCGCATATCAGCAGAATCGCCCACGAGATAAGCGCACGCACGTCACTACCCCAGCTCAACCACGCCAGGACGGCTCTTAACAACGGGAGGAGCACCCTGGGAGGCTTCCTTGCGCACGACAGCTTCCCTGCATTGCACCGACGGATCGGGATTGTCGACCTGCTACAGATCGACAACCAGGTAGTCCTCCTCGACCGTCACCGGGAACGTCTCGGCGACATAAGGCCCCTTCACCAGCTTGGAGCCTGGCTCCACCTCCACCTTGAACTTGCGGGCCTTGACCGAGTTCGGGTCGCACCAGGACTGTCCCGTGCGGATGTCGAACTCCCAGCCGTGCCAGGGGCAGCGCAGGAACTCGCCCTGGCGCACCAGCTTGTACTCGCCGGGCTCGCCGGGCTCCACCAGCCCGACGATCCAGCCCCTGCACAGCTCGGCGCCCATGTGCGGGCAGCGGTTGGAGAGCGCGTAGTACTCTCCACCCACATTGAAGATGCCGATCTCGCGGCCCATGGCGGTCACGATCTTGCTGCCGCCGGGCGGGATCTCCCCGGCCTTCGCCAGAACGCGGCGGCTCATGCCAGGCCGTACAACGCGCGCGCGTTGTCCCTGAGCAGCATCGCCTTCTGCTCGGCCGGCAGCTTGAGGCGGGCGAGCACCTGGGCGGGATCGTCGTAGTCCCAGTGCGGGTAGTCGGTGGAGAACATGATGCGGTCCCACCCTACCCACTTCATCGTGTCGACCAAGTGCTCCGGCTTGTCCGGCTCATCGATCGGCTGAGTGGTGAACCACACGTGCTGGCGCACGTACTCCGACGGCGGGCGCTTCAGGTGCGGCACCTCGGCACGCATGCGCTCCCAGGCCTTGTCCATGCGCCAGGCGAGCGCCGGCGCCCAGGCGAAGCCGCCCTCGATCAGCACCACCTTGAGGTTCGGAAACCGCTCGAACACGCCCTCGAACACGAGGCTCGCCAGCGTGCTCTGCATGCCGGTGGTCTGCGCGTAGTGCTCCTGCATGTAATAGGTTGGCCAGCCTGTGGGCGTGGAGGAATGCCCGCCGCTCCAGCCCGCCACATGCAGCGCGACCGGCTTGTTGTGGGCCTGGGCAGCCTCGTAGATCGGCCAGTAGCGGCGGTTGCCCAAGGGGTCCGCAGAGCGCGGCGACATCAGGATCTGCACGAACGCCGGATCGGATGAGCGCCGCTCGATCTCGGCCACGGCGTGCTCGGGATGTTCCTGCGGCACCACTATGGCCGCGCGCAGGCGCGGCTCCGGCTCGCACCACCTGTGCTTCTGCCAGTCGTTGGCCGCCGTGGAAAGGGCCGCCGCGAAATCCAGGTTGCGCTCCTCCATGCCGCCGCGGCTGAGCGCGATCAGCATGCCCACCTCCACGCCGTTGGCGTCGAGGTGCTGGCGCTGCATCAGCTCCAGGTTGGCGCCCGGAGGCGAGCCGTCCTTGGGGAACGAGTCGATCCGCATTCCGCCCGCCATCATGCGCGGGAACGGCAGCTGGCCGATCAGCGCCGGCCTGAAGAAGGTGCCGAACGTGGACCAGTGGTCGCGCCAGCGCTGCGACAGGAACTCGAACAGCGCGGTGGGAGTGGCGTAGGCGGGGTGGATATCGCAGTCGATCACCTTGAGCCGCTGCGCCGCCACCGGCTGCCGGACCGGCACGTTCATGACACCGTCTCCTCGCTCTCCGAACCGTTTTGGGCCGCACTGCCTTCCGCCTGTCTGAGGCGCGGATAGGCGTCGAGCGCGTTCTCAACCAGCATCTTCCTGATTGTGTCTTGGCCCAGGCCCGCCGGCAAGACGTTCTCGCCCTCGAACTGCCAGTGCGGATAGTCGGTCGAGAACAGCAGGAAATCGTCCGAGCCCATGTGCTCGATGACGCGCGCCAGCACCTCCGGCTCGGCCTTCGGCGCGTCCACCGGCTGCAGGGTGAAGCGCACGTGGTCGCGCACGATCTCGGTGGGCGACCGGTCGATCCACGGCACCTCGGGCCGCACGCCGCGCCAGGTCTTGGCCGTCCGCCAGAGGAAATGCGGCAGCCAGGTGAAGCCCGATTCGATCAGCACTGCCTTCAGCCCGGGGAATTTCTGGAACACGCCTTCGGCGATCAGGCTCAACAGCTGCGTCTCGAAGGCGCCCGACTGGGCCACGTAGTCCTCGACCCGGTAGGACGGCCAGCCGGCGTAGGTGGGCGCGTGGCGGTAGGTGCTGCCGGCGTGGATGCCGACGGCCAGCCCGTGCGTCTCGCAGGCCGCGAACAGCGGCCAGTTGGAGCGGCGCCCCAGCGGCGCCTCGCCCATGGCCAGGAACAGCACCTGCACGAAGCGCCTGTCGGGCGCCATCCGCTCGATCTCGCGCAGCGAGAGGTCTACATCGTGGGCGGGTATCAGGATCGAGGCGCGCAGGCGCGGCTCGGCATCCAGCAGGTTCTTGGCCACCCAGTCGTTGACGCCCGAGCAGATGGCCGCCGCCATGTCGTTGTTGAACAGCGCCACGGCGCCGTGCAGCGGGTTGCAGATGGCGTAGCTCAGCCGCAGCGGATCGAGCACGTGGGCGCGGATCGGATCGGCCGCCGACGCCCCGACCTGTCCCGGCCCCACCTTCCAGTCGGGCCGCGCCGATAGCGGCGAGGTGGGCGGATAGCTCGACAGCTGGAACGGCAGCTTGTCGATGTGCCGGTTGCTGATCTGGTCGCGCCAGTAGTCGCTGAGATAGGGCAGCAGCGCCGTCACGCCCGGCATGGCCGGATGCACGTCGCAGTCGATGGCGCCCGCAATGGGGACTTGCATGCAGGGCTTCCTTGGCTTCCTCCGTGCTGACTATGCGCAGAATTCGCGCGACCCGCCAAGATTCTGACCACCCGATCGCGCCTGCGTAATGTCAACGCTGGTATGCCGGTCCGGCATGGAGTCCCAGCCTTCGATTTGCGCCACGGGCTGGCTCCGTTTCGCTCGACGGTCGGGCCTCGGGCTTCTGCAGTCGCAACAAGGAAGAGCTTTGAGCTGTCGGCTCTCGACTGCCGACGCCCGACTTCCATGCAACATCCGCCTCGCGGGAGGTTCCCGCAAGGTGCGACGGGTGCGCGAGTGCCTACTCCGCAACCATTTTAGCAGGGCGGTTGCCCGCCCCAACACGTTGCCTTTCGGCACTCGCGCAACCGGCGTTTTCTGGCAACCGCGCGGAGCAAGCCGCCTGCCCTGGGAAGACCCCCGTGTCGGGTGTCTGGGCTGGCAGGATCGGGAGCCTTGAGCCCCGCTTCACGTCGGCGCCATTGCTGGCAGCCCGGCGGTAGCCGACGCGCGGCCCCCCTGGATCTCGAGCCATCTCCTCTCCTTCCAGGGCGCCGGCCGTCTGCACGTGAACGTTTAAGATGGCGCCATCCACGTCCCGTCGCTGCAAACGACCGCGAATTATAGGCACGGCGCGGAAGTGCCGGGGGTAAGCCTCGCACGCGCTGAAGCGGCGGTTTTTAGCATCGGCCTTAGCGGAGCGTTACGCAGGTCGTGGTGTTCGCGGGCGTACGGATGTTGGAGAACGCGGCACAGCGCCCGCGATTGGCCTTGTGTGCCGCCCACATCCTCTCAGAACCCGTCGCTGGTCAACGGCCGCGTCTCGGCGGGCGCGCCTGCGGCCGGCTCCCAGGCCCCACCCTCACGGCAGACATAATCGCCGCCGCATGCTTCGGCGCGGTAGCGCCTGAATGCGATCGATGTCGGGCGCGTCGTGGGGACCTCGATCGTGTCGGATGCCGCATGCCGGCTGAACGCCGCCGGCGCCCGCTGCTGGTCGGGGGGTCCAACCCGCGAGCTTGCAGACCCGAGGCCCCATGCTCCAATGGCTGTGGTGACGGCGAGCGCCGCCGCGGCAATCGGCAGTAGAACGAATGTGCGCATAAGTCTGTGCTCCTTCCGGCTCGCGAGGTGCGCGGCGTCACGGAGACCAAAGGCGGAATGCAGCATGCGCCGCGTCCACTGTTCGATGGAGACGGGCGCGCGCTCAACGAGTTGTGACGGGAGGCCGGCGCGGCGACCATTCCACGAATGGCGGCATTGGACAGGTGGAAACCAGCGGGCCCGTGCTATGGTCGCAGCCTATGGACATGCCCCTCAACGATCCGGCCGATCCGTTCACCGCGGCCGGCTTCCGCGTGCTGGCGCAGCGGGGGCTCAACGCTGCGCCGTCGGAGGCGATCTTCGATCCGCGCTCGGGCCGGGCGCTGGGGCCCAGCGACTGGGACCTGAACCCGGAGCTCAAGGGTGATCTCGCCGTCATGCCGGCACCGCGCCCGGCCGCGGTGCTGGTGCCCATCATGCTGCGGCCGGCGCTGACGGTGCTCCTCACCCAGCGCTCGCACGACATGCCGAGCCACCCCGGCCAGATCTCCTTTCCGGGCGGCAAGGTTGAAGCCGGCGACAGGAGTGCCCTGGACTGCGCTTTGCGCGAAGCCTGGGAGGAGATCGGCCTGCCCGCTTCTCATGTCGAGCCGCTCGGCTACCTCGACAGCTATCGCACGGGCACCGGCTTCCAGATCACCCCAGCAGTGGCCCTGGTGCGGCCCGGCTTCAGGCTCGCCCTTGACGCGCGCGAGGTGGCCGACGTGTTCGAGGTTCCCCTGAGCTTCCTGATGGACGAAGCCAACCACCGGAAAGACTCGCGCGAATGGCGCGGCCGGCAGCGCTCTTACTATGCGATGCCCTACCAAGGGCGGTATATCTGGGGCGCCACCGCCGGCATGCTGAAGAACATGCAGCAGAGACTGTTCGCGCCATGATCCGGATCGCGATCGAGATCGTTCTCCTGTTCCTGCTCCCTACCGCGGCGTACCTCGGGTATGCCCTCCTCATGCGGCCAGGCCGACCGGCCAAGGAGGTGGTCAGCCAGGCGCCGCTGGTGTGGCTCGGGCTCTCCGGCATCGCGCTGGTGTTCGCGACCCTGGTCTACTACGGCTCGACCGCTACCCAGGGCGGCCTCGACCAGACCTATGTCCCGCCGCGCATCAAGGACGGGCAGATCGAGCCTGGCCACTTCAAGTAACGGTGCGCCATGGCCGCCTCCCTCCCACAGCGCCTGACCGGGGCCGAGTGGCTCCACCGCCCCGGGACGCAGGCCGTCTTCGCCGCCCTCGCCGCCCGTGGGTTCGCGGCGCGGGCGGTCGGCGGCGCAGTTCGCAACGCGCTGGTCGGCCGGCCGGTGGCCGACGTCGATATCGCCACCGATGCGAGGCCGGAGGACGTGATGCGCGCCGCGGAGGCGGCCGGCCTCAAGGCCGTCCCTACCGGCCTGGCGCACGGCACCGTCACGGTGGTGGCGGATGGGCGCCCCTACGAGATCACCACGCTGCGCCGGGATGTGGAGACGCACGGGCGCCACGCCACCGTCGCCTTCACCGATGACTGGGCGGAGGACGCCAGGCGTCGCGACTTCACCCTCAACGCTCTCTACTGCGGTGCCGACGGTACCCTGCTCGATCCGCTTGGCGGCTATCCGGATCTCGCCGCGCACCGCGTGCGCTTCATCGGCGATGCCCGCCAGCGCATCCGCGAGGACTACCTGCGCATCCTGCGCTTCTTCCGTCTGACCGCCGACTTCGCCGACGGTCCGGCGGACGCGGACGGTCTCGCCGCCTGCGTGCGTGAGCGTGTCGGCCTCGCGATCCTGTCGGCAGAACGAGTGCGCGCGGAGCTCCTGCGCCTGCTGGGAGCGCCGCGCGCGGCGGAGATCGCGGGGCTGATGCAGGACTACGGGCTTCTCCCCGCCGTGCTGGGCGCCGCACCGCGCCCGAGGCTGCTGGCCCGCCTCGCCGCCATCGAGGCGGCGCTGGGCCTCGCCCCCGACCCCGTGCTGCGCATGGCAGCCCTGGCGGTAGAGGTCGAGGAGGACGCCGAGCGCCTGCGCGACCGCCTGCGCCTGTCCAACGGCGAGACCGCCAAGCTCGCCCGTGCCGCGGGGCGCGGCGCCGGCATCGGCCCGCCAAGCCCGGAGGCACGCGCCCGGGCCTGGCTCTACCGCCACGGCGCCGCCGCCTACCGCGAGCGCGTTCTCCTCGACTGGACCCGCTCCGCCGCGCCACCCGACAGCGAGCCCTGGCGCCGCCGCTTCGCGCTGCCCGACCGCTGGCGGCCCCCCCGCTTCCCCGTCACTGGCGCTGATGTGCTCGCCCAGGGCATCCCCGCCGGCCGGCGCGTGGGCGCGATTCTGCGCGCGCTGGAGGAATGGTGGATCGCGGCGGACTTCGCGGCGGATGAGGCGGGGCTGCGGGCGAGGCTCGCAAAGCTGGCAAGCAAGAAATAGCCCGCTCCACCTGTCATCCCGGAAGCCGAGCCCCGCAGGGGCGAGACTATCCCGGACCTAAGGACGCGAGACGCGCCTTCCCTTCGCAAGCTCCCGGTTCGAAGCGACGCTCACCTGCGGCTTGCGTCGCCTCGACCGGGATGATGGGTCGGTACGGCGCCTGCGTGTGTTCCTACACCGCCACCGGCAGGCTCGCCTGGGCGCCGACCTGGAACACGCGGCGGTAGCGCTCGATCTCCGCAGCCGGCCCCGTGGCCTTCATGGGATTATCGGAGAGCTTCACTGCGGGGCGGCCGTCGGCAGAGATCACCTTGCAGACGACGGAGAAGGGGTCGAGCCCACCGTCCGGGCCGAAATCGCGGAAGTCGTTGGTGAGCAGCGTGCCCCAGCCGTAGCCCAGCCGCATGCGGTCGTGGAAATGACGGTGGATGCGCTCGATCTCCTCCACATCGAGCCCGTCGGAGAAGATGGCGAGCTTGGTGCGCGGGTCCTGGCCGCGCCGGCGCCACCAGTCGATGGCGATGTCGCCTCCCTCGAGGGGATCGCCCGAGTCCACCCGCACGCCGGTCCAATGCGTCACCCAGTCCGGCGCCCGCTCCAGGAAGCCGCGCGTCCCGTAGGTGTCCGGCAGCATGACGCGCAGGTTGCCGTCGTAGTCCTCCTGCCAGTCGGCCAGCACCTTGTAGGGTGCCTCGGCCAGCTCGCGATCGTTGCGGGCCAGCGCGCAGTAGACCATCGGCAGCTCGTGGGCGTTGGTGCCGATGGCCTCCACCTCGCGCCGCATGGCGATCAGGCAGTTGGAGGTGCCGAGGAACATTGCCGGCCCCAGGCCCTCCATCATCGCCTGCACGCACCAGTCCTGCCACAGGAAGCCGTGACGCCGCCGCGTGCCGAAGTCGGCGATGCTCAAGTCCGGGAGGCCCTTCAGCCGGCCGATCTTCTCCCACACCCGGGTCATGGCGCGGGCGTAGAGCACCTGCAGCTCGAACTTGCCCATGTCCTTGGTGACGGCGCGCGAATGCAGCTCCATCAGCACGGCCAGTGCCGGGATCTCCCACATGGTGGTCTCGATCCACGGCCCCTCGAAGGTGAGCTCATACTGATCGCCCCGGCGCTCCAGGTGGTAGGCCGGGAAGCGGAAGCCCTCGAGCCACTGGATGAAGTCGGGCGAGAACATCGGCCGCTTGCCGTAGAAGGAGTTGCCGCGCAGCCAGGTGGATTCCCCGCGCGACAGCGATAGCGTGCGGATGTGGTCGAGCTGCTCCTTCAGGTGCCCGACATCGACGAGGTGGGCAAGCTTCACCGACTGGGTGCGGTTGAGAATGCCGAAGGTGACGTTCGCGTCCTTGTGGCGCCGGAAGATCGTCTGCGCCATCAGCAGCTTGTAGAAATCCGTATCGAGCACCGAGCGCACGATCGGATCGATCTTCCAGGTGTGATTGTAGACGCGGGTGGCGATGTCGGTCATGGGCGCGGTGTCAGACCCTGCGGGCCGACACCATAGCGCCCATACGCGCACCCGTCATCCCGGCCATGGATTTCGCTGGGCGATGCGAGCCAAAGGCGAGCAACGCTCCGATCCGGGACCTCATGAATGCTTTGCGACACCCTTCACGAGGTCCCGGATAGCCTCGCCTGCGGCTCGGCTTCCGGGATGACGGGTGTTGAGCTCAGAAGTCCATGCCACCCATTCCGCCCATACCTCCCATGCCACCGCCGGGCATCGGAGGCGGCGCATCCTTCGGGCGCTCCACCACCATCGCCTCGGTGGTGATCAGCAGGCCGGCGATGGAGGCGGCGCCCTGCAGGGCGGCGCGCACCACCTTGGTCGGGTCGATCACGCCCTGCGCGACGAGATCGCCGTACTCCCCGCTTTGGGCGTTGTAACCGAACGTGTACTGGCCATCGTCGAGGATCTTCCCGACCACGATGGAACCGTCCTCGCCGGCGTTCTGCACGATCTGGCGCGCCGGCACCTGCAGCGCCCGCCGCACGATGCCGAGGCCGACCTTCTGGTCCTCGTCGGCGCCGCGCAGGCTCTCCAGAGTCTTGGAGGCACGCAGCAGCGCCACGCCGCCGCCCGGCACGATGCCCTCCTCGACCGCGGCGCGGGTGGCGTGCAGCGCGTCCTCGACGCGGTCCTTGCGCTCCTTCACCTCCGTCTCGGTGGCGCCGCCCACCTTGATCACCGCGACGCCGCCGGCGAGTTTGGCCTGCCGCTCCTGCAGCTTCTCGCGGTCGTAGTCGGAGGTGGTCTCCTCGATCTGCGCCTTGATCTGCTTCACCCGCCCCTCGATGTCGGCCTTTTTGCCGGCGCCGTCGACGATGGTGGTGTTCTCCTTGTCGATCGTCACCTTCTTGGCCTGGCCCAGCATCTTCAGCGTCACGCTCTCCAGCTTGACGCCCAGGTCCTCGCTGATCATCTCCCCGCCAGTGAGGATGGCGATGTCCTCCAGCATGGCCTTCCGGCGATCGCCGAAGCCGGGGGCCTTGACGGCCGCCACCTTGAGCCCGCCGCGCAGCTTGTTGACCACCAGCGTGGCCAGCGCCTCGCCCTCCACGTCCTCGGCGATGATGAGCAGCGGCTTGCCCGTCTGCACCACGGCTTCGAGCAGCGGCAGCAGCGGCTGCAGGGTGGAGAGCTTCTTCTCGTTGATGAGGATGTAGGGGCTCTCCAGCTCGGCCAGCATCTTGTCGGCGTTGGTAATGAAGTAGGGCGAGATGTAGCCGCGGTCGAACTGCATGCCCTCGACCACGTCCAGCTCCGTCTCCAGGCTCTTGGCCTCCTCGACCGTGATCACGCCCTCGTTGCCGACCTTCTTCATCGCCTCGGCGATGATCCGGCCCACCTCGCGGTCGCCATTGGCCGAGATGGTGCCCACCTGGGCGATCTCGTCGTTGGACGTGACCTTCTTGGACTGCGCCTTCAGCTCCGCCACCACCGCGGTCACCGCCCGGTCGATGCCGCGTTTGAGATCCATGGGGTTGGCGCCGGCGGCCACCGACTTGGCGCCCTCGCGCACGATGGCCTGGGCCAGCACGGTGGCGGTCGTGGTGCCGTCGCCGGCGGCGTCGGAGGTCTTGGAGGCGACCTCCCGCAGCATCTGCGCGCCCAGGTTCTCGAACTTGTCCTCCAGCTCGATCTCCTTGGCGACCGTCACCCCGTCCTTGCTGACGCGCGGGGCGCCGAACGACCTCTCCAGCACCACGTTGCGGCCCTTGGGGCCCAGCGTGACCTTGACCGCGTTGGCCAGAATATCGACGCCGCGCAGCAGGCGCTCGCGCGCGTCCTGAGAGAACTTGACGTCCTTGGCTGCCATGGCTGTGAAGGGGCCGGGCCCCTCTCCTCTGAGGTTGATGTTGAAAAGGGGTCAGACCCCTTTCGACTGCGCTCTCGACCAGTGTCGGCGGTATTCGAAAGGGGTCTGACCCCGTGCCGCAGAAAAGGTCTGACCCCTCCTCTCCTTAAGCGGTTCAATCCGGACCCGTCGCTACGGCTGCGTAATCTCCTTTAATGCCGGGTGAAGGGGTCAGCCCCCTTTCCTCCAAGGTTGAAGCCGACTCCCGACGGATCGGGACAGGGGTCTGACCCCTGGCCAAATGGCGGAGAGGACCGCGATCAGGCCGCGGCGCGCACCGATGCTTTTCCCTCGACGACGCCCAGGATGTCGCTCTCCTTCATGATGAGCAACTCGCTGCCGTCGATCTTCACCTCTGTGCCGGACCATTTGCCGAACAGCACGCGGTCGCCCACCTTGACCTCGAGCGGGACCAGCTTGCCGGTCTCGTCGCGGGCGCCAGGGCCGACGGCGATCACCTCGCCTTGTATCGGCTTCTCTTTGGCCGTGTCGGGAATGATGATGCCGGCCGCCGTCCTCTCGGCCTCCTCGATGCGGCGCACGAGCACCCGATCATGCAGCGGGCGAAACGTCATGGCTTCCACCTCTTCGTTTGCCAATGGATGTTCAGGATCGAAGGGGTTGACGCCCCCTCTCGCTGGAAAGCGCGTGCACGCCGGAAGCTGTGGCTAGATCGGCGGCAGACGCCTCGCCGCCAGGGTATAGGAAAGGCCGTTTGGCAGTGTCAAGATCGGAGTGCCAGCAGGAGCTGGACCGTGTGATACCGCGCAACCCAAGTTCTGGCCCACCCGGCAGTCGGCAATCGGCAGTCGGCAGCGGTGCGCTGCTTCCGCGACTGCCCGGATGCTCCGGCAAGTCAGAGGTTCCGCGGGACGGTTTTGACGGGGTTGGTCCCCTCGCCTCTACAAGGCGATTTCTCGCAGACGCGTGCGCCAGGGGTTTGCCCCGATGCTGTTGGCAGAGTGGATAAAGTGCTGCTCGGCAAGGCGCTTGCGGAACGGGACCAAGGTTTGCATCGTTGCTTTCACCCCTGCGTGCGACGGGTCAAGCGAGGTGACCGGCGATGAAGACAAGGACAAGATCTACCGATCGCGACTTCCGCGCCCAGCTGGCGGGCTACAGCCTGACGACGGCCGAGATCCTCTATCGCCTGCCGGACCATCCCTCCCTGTTGCAGAGCTTCATCTGGCAGGAATACGACGTGCACCCGCTGTTTCCCCGGCTCCAGCAATTCCTGCAATTCTGGTCGCGCAATCTCGACGGCAAGCTCTACCGGGTGACCGTCGCGCACAAGCAGCTGATCGGCCCGACTGAGCTCCGGCTTCTCGCCGGCGACTACCAGCTGCACTGACTGGGCTGAGCGCGCGTCGGCCGTGAAACCCTGCGGGCGCTGTGGCGTTGATCCCGTCGAAGGCGGAAGCGGGGTCAGACCCCTCGCCTCTCCCGCGCGATTCCGCTCGAACCTTCGGCGAGGGGTCTGGCCCCGGTGCGACCGCCAAGCGAGGTATCGAGATGCCTGGATTGAAGAACGGCCAGCTGGGAACCCTGTCGGTGACGGCCGGCGACGTGCGGCATCTGGCTGGACCCGTGACGGACGCGACAGTCGCCGCCATCCTCAAGACCGAGCCTTCCATAGAGGACTTGGAGGTGGCGGCCAGCTACCTGCGCGGTGACGGCAGCACGGTCGACCGGTTGGGCCATCCCATGGCTGGCAAGGTGGCGCAGCTCTACGACATCCTGAACGCCGACGCGCTCTACGCCGACGAGGAGGAATAGCCCAGAGCTTCCCAGAGGTGCCCCTGCATCTCGTGCCGGCGGCCATCCTCGGAGCCACTGGCGGAGTCGCCAGGCGGTTGCATGTGCCAGACAAATTCGGTCGCTGGCGGGCGCTTCGTTCCAGGTGGCCCCGGAGTGTCGGACGCGGTGCGAGCGGCCTCAGCGGCCACCGGGGGCGCCCTGGACGCGAGCCTCGCGCCGTTCGTCCATCGAAGGCAGGCGGGAGGCCACGACTGCCGCGGCCAGGCCGTCTACCGGCCAACGGACGTTAACCGGTTAACGCTCGGTGCGCTTGCTGCTGGCCGCCGGGAAGGTGCCGATGTCCGATTGCGGCGATGGCGGCCCCGACACGGCAGGTCCGAGGCGATGAACCGAGACTTTCCGCCCGATTGGATGTGGTCCGAGGCGTTCGCGTTGCTGGCGCGGGCGGACCGGCTGCATCGGGAGGCGTTCCGGCCGATCGCCTCGTCGTCGCGCACGCCGGCCTGGGAGCCGCCGGTGGACATCCTGGAGACCGACAGCGAGCTGCTCGTGATCGTCGCTCTGCCCGGCGTGGATGCTGATGAGATCGAGGCCGCCATCGTCGATGGCGACCTGATGATCGCCGGCACGCGCCTGCTGCCGCGCGAGCTGCAGTCGGCCGTCATTCACCGGCTGGAGCTGCCGCAGGGCCGGTTCGAGCGCCGCGTGCGGCTGCCCGTCGGCACCTACCGGCAGCCGCGGAGACTGGTGGCGGACGGCTGCCTGCTCGTGAGGTTGGAGAAGGCGGAGGCATCGCGTGCCTGATGCAGATGCGGCAGCCGGAGCGGGTGCAGGCGCGGCGGCGGGCCACGCCCCGCCCTCCGACGCGCTGATCATTGTGCCCGTGCGCGAGACGGTGCTGTTTCCCGGGTTGGTGCTGCCGATCACCGTGGGACGACCGGGCTCGGTGGCTGCCGCCCAGCAGGCCATGCGCGAGCAGCGCCAGCTCGGAATCCTGATGCAGCGCCACCCCGACGTGGCCGAGCCCGGCCCGGCCGACATGCACCGGGTCGGCTGTGTCGCCAACCTCGCCCGCTATGTCACCGGGCAGGACGGCTCGCATCACCTGGTCTGCCAGGGGGAGCAGCGGTTCGAGGTGCTGGAGTTCCTCGAGGGCTGGCCGTTCCTGGTCGCTCGCACCGTGCGCATCCCGGAGCCGGAGTCGCGCAGCCCCGAGATCGAGGCGCGCTTCCTCAGCCTGCGGCAGCAGGCGGTCGAGGCCCTGCAGTTGCTGCCGCAGGTGCCGCCCGACCTGCTCGCGGCCATGCAGTCCATCGAGTCGCCGGCCCAGCTCGCCGACCTCGCCGCCGCCTACATGGATCTGAGGCCAGAGGAGAAGCAGGAGATCCTGGAGGCCATCGACATCGCCGCCCGCATGGACAAGGTCGCCCGCCTGCTCGGCCAGCGCATCGAGGTGCTGCGGCTGTCGCAGGAGATCGGCCGCCAGACCAGGGCCGCCCTCGACGAGCGCCAGCGCGAGGTACTGCTGCGCGAGCAGCTGGCCGCCATCCGCCGCGAGCTCGGCGAGGGCGAGGATGGCAAGGCCGAGATCGCCGAGCTCGGCGAGGCCATCGCCAAGGCGCAGATGCCCAAGGAGGTGGAGGAGCAGGCGAGGAAGGAGCTGCGCCGGCTGGAGCGCATGCCGGAGGCCTCCGCCGAGCACGGCATGGTGCGCAGCTACCTCGACCGGCTGATCGAGCTGCCCTGGGCGCTGCCCGAGGAGGCGCCCATCGACATCGTCGAGGCGCGGCGCATCCTCGACCAGGACCATTACGGCCTCGACAAGATCAAGCGGCGCATCGTCGAGTATCTGGCGGTGCGCAAGCTCGCCCCGCACGGCAAGGCGCCGATCCTGTGCTTCGTCGGCCCGCCGGGGGTGGGCAAGACCTCGCTGGGGCAATCCATCGCCCGCGCCATGGGCCGCAAGTTCGTGCGCATCAGCCTCGGGGGCGTGCACGACGAGGCCGAGATCCGCGGCCACCGGCGCACCTACATCGGCGCGCTGCCGGGCAACATCATGCAGGCCATCCGCAAGGCCGGCACGCGCGACTGCGTGATGATGCTGGACGAGATTGACAAGGTGGGCGCCAGCTACCAGGGCGATCCCAACGCCGCGCTGCTGGAGGTGCTGGACCCCGAGCAGAACTCCACCTTCCGCGACGCCTACCTGGCCGTGCCGTTCGACCTGAGCCGCGTGGTGTTCATCACCACCGCCAACGTGCTCGACACCATCCCCGGTGCCCTGCGTGACCGCATGGAGGTGATCCAGCTCTCCGGCTACACCGCCGCCGAGAAGCTGCAGATCGCGCGGCGCTACCTGGTGCGGCGCCAGCTCGAGGCCAACGGCCTCAAGCCGGAGCAGGCGGAGATCACGGATGATGCGCTCACCGCCATCATCCAGGACTACACGCGCGAGGCCGGCGTGCGCAGCCTGGAGCGCGAGATCGGCCAGGCGCTGCGCCACGCCGCCGTTCGCATCGCCGAGGGCGAGGCGGGCCCGATCCGCATCGATGCCGGCGACCTCGCCGCCGTCCTGGGGCCGCGCCAGTTCGAGAGCGAGGCGGCGATGCGAACGAGCGTGCCGGGCGTCGCCACCGGGCTGGCGTGGACGCCGGTGGGCGGTGACATCCTGTTCATCGAGGCGACGCGCTCGGCCGGCAGCGGCAAGCTGATTCTCACGGGCCAGCTCGGCGAGGTGATGCGCGAGAGCGCCCAGGCCGCCCTCAGCGTTGTGAAGAACCGGGCGGCGGCTCTGGGGATCGACCCGGCGGCGTTCGAGCGCAGCGACATCCACGTGCACGTGCCGGCCGGCGCAATCCCCAAGGATGGCCCCAGCGCCGGCGTCGCCATGTTCATCGCCCTCGTCTCGCTCATGTCCGACCGCACCGTGGCGAGCGACACCGCCATGACCGGTGAGATCAGCCTGCGCGGCCTGGTGCTGCCCGTGGGCGGCATCAGGGAGAAGGTAGTGGCCGCGGCCCGCGCCGGTATCAAACGGGTGCTGCTGCCCGCACGCAACCGCAAGGACTTCGAGGACATCCCCGACGAGGTGCGCAAGACGATGGCGTTCGTCTGGCTGGAGACCGTGGACGATGCCGTCCGCGCCGCGCTGGAGCCGCGCGAGGCGCGGCAAGGGTCCGGAGAGCAGGCGGCGCGTGTCGCCTCCGGCTGATCCGGATTTCAGGTACGCCCGTCAGGCTTTGGGAACCCTGGAATCGGGTGCTCCACGGCGAATATTCCTCAAAGGCGCCTCCAGGACCCCGGATCTCGCGGCAGGTGTGCGCCTGATCTCGGACTTTGTCCGATGTCGGCGCGATAAGCGCATCGAAGCCGCATTGGCCGAGGCGCGGGCTGCGAACGATAGCCGATGCGAGAGCCCGGCATCACCGGGTCACGGCCACCGCCGAAGGGTCGGAACGCCAAGCAAGCGCTCTTCATATCTTGGATGAGCACGGCCGCCTAATCGCGGTGCTTCCTGCAGGAAATTCCGCACGCCAGCCCTCGGCCTCTATTCTTGTCAATATTTCGGTTGAATAGGCTTCCGCAAACGCCCGCAAGTCATAGAAGCACCGTAATACTGGTGTTCTTCTATGTGCCTCGGACCAGCTCGAGACAGCAACAGGACGGAAAAATGGACCTCAAGGAACAGCGAATCACCTGCCTGCGAATGGCCATCGACATGGGGTGCAAGCCCGACGCGGTCATCCCCACGGCGACTGAGTTGATGAACTTCGTAACGGGTGGCACCGCGCCGCCGCCCGCTACCGTGGCCGAGCCGCAGGCGCCGGCTACCGACGCCATCGCGGCGTGCGGGACGGCCCTCCCGGCGTCGGAGGCTGCAGACTTGGCGCTTGCCCAGCCGGCAGACGGGTCTGATCCGGGCGTGAGTGAAGGGGACGCACAGGCGGCGCTTCCCGTTGAGGCTGAAGTCGCGCCAGCAGCCGAGCCGCAAGCAGCCACCCCAGCGCTCGACGGCGAACGTGAGGCGCCTGTTGAAGTTTCTGTCGCGGCGGCCCAGGCGGTCGAGCCCGAGGCGGTTACGACAGAACCTGGTTCGGAGCCCGCTGAGGCGGAACCTGTTGAAGCAGCCCCTGCCGCAGCCCCAGCTGAGCCAGCACCGGTTGCGACCGAGGCCGTCGTCGAGGTTCCTTCCCCCGCTTCAGAAGCCGTTGTGGAAACAACCGCTGCGCCGGTGGCAGTCGAGCCGGCGCCGATGGTGGCGGACGGCTCGCCAGCGCCAGAAGCTCCCGAAGTCCCTGAGGCGGGGCAGGTCCCGGCACCCGAACAAGGTGCAGCGCCCGCCGAGGATACCCCTGCATCCGTTGCGAGCGACCTTCCGGCGCCTCCGCCAACCGCGCCCAACGGCAGCGCACAGGGAGAAGCCACGAGCGCTGCAGCAACAGCGAGCTAATCTGTAATACTCTTGTCGGGACTAACGTTTGCGCCGAGCCGAACTGGCCGCGAGTTGGCCAGTTCGGGGTTAGAAGCAGCGCTCCCAAGGACCGCGTGAAGGGTTTGGACCGGCATCGAGCTTCATCTTGCCGAGCAATCAATTCGGCTGCCTGCCGAGACGGTCGATGCTCTGGAGCCTTGCATGAGCGCAAGCTGCCACGCGAGCGCTTTCCGCCTGAGTCTCCCCTGGCTTGGAGCCAGGACGCCCGGTTGCTACATCCTCCATCATGTGTGGCCGTATCACGCAGAAGAGCGACCCTCGCGTCCTCAGCCTCAATATCGCGACGCTGATCGAGCCGCTGACCGAGGCGCCAGGCCCGCGCTTCAATGGCGCGCCGGGGCAGCAGCACTGGGTCATCCGCCAGCACCCCAAGACGGGCGCGCGCCACCTCGACCGGCTGTGGTGGGGGCTGATCCCCTATTGGGTCAAGGAGGCCGCCCCCAGGCAGAAGCCCATCAACGCCACGGCGGAGCGGGTGGCCACGGCGCCCATGTTCCAGTCCGCCTTCGCCAAACGCCGCTGCCTCGTGCCGGTGGACAACTTCTTCGAATGGGCGAAGGTGAAGGGCAGGAGGTCGAAGCAGCCCTATGCCGTCGCCATGCGGACCGGCGAGCCGTTCGCGCTGGCGGGCATCTGGGAGAGCTGGCGCCACCCGGAGAGTGGCGAGATCGTGCGCACGTTCTGCATCATCACGACGGCGGCAAACGAGATGATCGACGCCATCCATGATCGCATGCCAGTCATCCTGGCCCCGCAGGCCTACGACCGGTGGCTGGCGCCCATCGAGCCCGATCCGCGCGACCTGCTGGCGCCCTATGGCTCCGACCTCATGACGATGTGGCCGGTCTCGGCGCGGATGAACAAGGCCGATCAGGACGACGCCGCGGTCCTGGCGCCCATCCAACCGGACCAGGGCCTCGGCGTGTGACCGGCTCGCACTGCTCCTCTCGCTGAAATGCCACGAGGCCTGTTGCCAGCAGCGTGGCAGCAGCGTCTGCACACGTCACGACAAATACATGCGGTTGCCTTGTTGTTGACACTTTAGGGCGTGAGGGAAGGGCCCTTCTCCGGCACGGACGCCGCAAGCCGCAAGCTTAACCCCTCGCGCGTGCAAGGAAATCACACTCCCCACGCGAAATCGGTGGTTGGCTCCGGTCGCTTCTTGTCAAGCCCGCTGTCCGTCCCAAGTAAGTGCCGCCAACTTCGTCGCTCGCCCCCGCCCCAAACACCCCCAACAGGCACCCCACAGGCACCATGACCGTCCGCTTCATCGTCACCGGCATCGTCGCCGCCGTCTTCGTGGGCGTGCTGGCCATGTGGAATTTCGTGTGGAAGCCGGACATGATCAAAGGCTTCATCACCGCAAACGTGCCGCCGCCCGCTACCGTCACGTCCGAGAAGGCCCGCACTGAGAAATGGGTGGAGCAGCTCACCTCCATCGGCACGCTGTTCTCCTCGCACGGCGTGGACGTGACCTCCCAGGTCGCCGGCATCGTCACCGAGGTGCACGCCGCCAGCGGCGCCGACGTGGAGCAGGGCGCTCCGCTGGTGCAGCTCGACATCGCGGTGGAGCAGGCGGACCTGGCCAGCTTCCAGGCGGTGCTGGCCGAGGCCGAGGTGGCCTTCCAGCGCCAGTCCGACCTGATCGCCAAGAAGGTCACGTCCGAGGCCAGCATGGATACGGCCCGCTCCAAGCGCGACACGGCGCAGGCGGCGGTCAACAAGATCGAGGCCGTGATCGCACAGAAAACCATCAAGACGCCGGTCTCCGGCCGCCTCGGCATCCGCAAGGTGGAGCCGGGCCAGTACGTCTCGCCCGGCATGACCCTCGTCACGGTGCAGGCGCTCGACCCGATGCGGGCCGACTTCCCCATGCCCGAGCAGGCCATCGGCAAGCTGCGCGTGGGCCAGCGGATCGAGATCGCCGTCGATGCTTACCCCGGCAAGGTCTTCAAGGGCACCATCGAGTCGCTCGACGCGCGCGTGGCCCAGGACACCCGCACCCTGCTGGTGCGCGGCAGCCTGCCCAACCCGCAGCGCCAGCTGCTGCCGGGCATGTTCGCCAACGTCACGGTGCTGGTGGGCGAGCCGCGCCCGGTGGTCACCGTGCCGCGCACGGCCGTCACCTACAGCCTTTACGGCGACAGCCTCTACGTGGTGATGGCCGCCGAGCCTGCGGACAAGGACAAGGGTACCGGCGGCCAAGCCGCGGCATCGCAGGCGGCGGGTGGAGATCGCAAGCTCGTCGCTGAGCGGCGCTTTGTGAAGACCGGGCAGGCCCGCGACGACCGGGTAGCGATCATCTCGGGCATCCAGGCCGGCGACGAGGTGGTGACCACGGGGCAGCTCAAGCTCAACCCGGGCGCTGCCATCAAGATCGACAATGCCCAGCCGCTGGTGCGGCCCGAAGAGCGACCGAAGGAATAGCGGCCGTCGGCAGGTAGAAGGTCGTCATGGAAGACTTCAGGAGGCTCCGGTCGGTCGAGGATACCCGACTGCCGACGCCCGACTGCCGACTGCCGAGTCTGGGTTAGCGGCGATACGCGGGGGACTCATGTCATTCACCGACATCTTCATTCGTCGGCCGGTGCTCGCCAGCGTGGTGAGCCTGCTGATCCTGCTGATTGGGCTCGCCTCGGGGTTCAGCCTGCCGGTGCGGCAGTTCCCGGAGCTCACCAACACCAAGATCACCATCACCACGGTCTACCCCGGCGCCAATGCCGACGTGATCAGGGGCTTTATCACCACGCCGATGCTGCAGGCGGTGGCGAGCGCGGAGGGCATCGACACGCTCACCTCCAAGTCGAACCAGAGCGTCAGCACCATCGAGCTCAACCTGCGCCTCGATGCCAATGCCGACCGGGCGGTCTCCGACGTGCTGTCCAAGATCCAGCAGGTCAAGGCCGTGCTGCCCCGCGAGTCGCAGGACCCCATCGTCGTCCGGCAGACCGGCGATCCGATCGCGCTGATGTACATGTCGTTCCACAGCACGGTGATGACTGGGTCGCAGATCACCGACTACCTGAGCCGGGTCGTGCAGCCTCGCTTGCAGACTATCGAGGGCGTCGCCCAGGCCCAGGTGTTCGGTGCGCAAACCTTCGCGATGCGCGTCTGGCTCAACCCGGACAAGATGGCGGCGCTCGCCATCACGCCGCTCGATGTACGCAACGCGCTGGGCGCCAACAACTTCGTCACCGCCGCCGGTCAGGTGAAGGGCGACTTCGTCCAGACCACCATCAACGCCGAGACCTCCCTCAGCGACCCGGCCGCGTTCGCCAAGCTGGTGGTGGCGACGCGCGGCGACGCGCTGATCCGCCTCGACGAGATTGCCACGGTCGAGCTCGGCCCCGAGAAGCTCGACATGTCCACCGCCTTCGACGGCCAGAAGGCGGTGTTCGTCGGCCTGTTTGCCAACCCCACCGCGAATCCGCTGACCGTGATCGCCAAGGTGCGGCAGGCGTTCCCCGACATCCAGCGCCAGCTGCCGCCCGGCCTGGAAGGCAACATCGCCTACGACGCCACCAAGTTCATCGAGGCCTCGATCCGGGAGGTTGCAACCACCCTCATCGAGGCGGCCATCATCGTGGTCGTCGTCATCTTCCTGTTCCTCGGTAATCTACGCTCCACGCTGATCCCCATCGTCACCATCCCGCTGTCTCTCGTCGGCGTGATGTTCGCCCTGCTGGCGCTCGGCTACTCCATCAACCTGCTCACGCTGCTGGCCCTGGTGCTTGCCATCGGGCTGGTCGTCGACGACGCCATCGTCGTGGTGGAGAACATCCACCGGCATATCGAGGAGGGAATGCAGCCGTTCGATGCCGCCCTGGTCGGCGCGCGCGAGATCTCCGTGCCGGTCATATCCATGACCATCACGCTGGCGGCGGTCTACGCGCCGATCGGCTTTGTCTCGGGCCTCACCGGCATCCTGTTCCGCGAGTTCGCCTTCACGCTCGCCGGTGCGGTCGTCGTCTCAGGCATCATCGCCCTGACGCTGTCGCCGATGATGGCGTCCAAGCTGCTCAGGCCCCAGCAGCATGCTGGCTGGTTCGGGCGGATGCTCGACCGCATCTTCGACAGCCTTCGCCGCCGCTACCACCGGCGCCTCAACCGCACCCTCGATCGCCGCCCCGTTACGCTGCTGACGCTGACCGCAGTGATGCTCGCCACCGGCATCTTGTATCTGACGACCCAGAAAGAGCTGGCGCCCGAGGAGGACCAGGGCATCCTGTTTAGCATGGTGCAGGTGCCACCCACGGCCAATCTCGACTACCTGGAGCAGGCGACCGCTCAAGTCGGCAAGGTGTTCGGCACAGTGCCGGAGAAGGACCACCTGTTCACCATCAACGGCTTTCCCGACCCGAAGTCGTCGTTCTCCGGCACGCTGCTGAAGCCCTGGGACGAGCGCGAGCGCTCGCAGAAGCAGATCCTGGGGAGCCTGCAAGGCCCGCTGGCCGGCGTTGCCAATGCGCAGGTGTTCACCTTCCCGCCGCCCTCGCTGCCCGGCTCCATCGGCGGCCCACCCGTGCAATTCGTGATCACGACGACAGCGGACTATACGCAGCTCGCTCAGATGATGGACAAGATGCTCGACGAGGCGCGCAAGAGCGGCCTCTTCATCTTCGCCGTGGGCGACCTGAAATTCGAGACGCCGCAGATCGAGCTGAAGATCGACCACGACAAAGCCAACCGCCTCGGCATCACCATGCAGGATCTGGGCGGGTCGCTGGCGACGCTGCTTGGTGGCAACTTCGTCAACCGGTTCAACCTCTACGGCCGCGCCTACCAGGTGATCCCGCAGGTGCCGCGCGAGTACCGTCTTACCTCGGATTGGCTGCAGCGCTATCAGGTGCGGACCAGCTCCGGTGCGCTGATCCCGCTCGCCAGCGTGGTCTCGATCGATCAGTCGGTGCAGCCCAATACCCTCACCACGTTCCAGCAGCTCAGCTCGGCGACCATACAAGGCGTGCCGTTCCCCGGCCGCACTGTGGGCGAGGCGCTGGACTTCATGAAAGCCAAGGCCGCCGAGCACCTCCCCTTCGGCTTCACCTACGACTTCCAGGGCGAGAGCCGGCAGTACGTGCAGGAGGGGAGCACGCTGGTGCTCACCTTCGTATTCGCGCTCATCATCATCTACCTGGTGCTGGCGGCGCAGTACGAGAGCTTCCGCGATCCCATCATCATCCTGATCGCGCTGCCCACTGCCATGTTCGGTGCGCTGCTGCCGATGAACCTCGGGCTCGCCAGCGTCAACATCTACACCCAGGTGGGGCTCGTCACGCTGATCGGCCTCATATCGAAGCACGGCATCCTGATGGTGGACTACGCCAACCACCTGCAGGAAAACGAGGGGCTCAGCCGGCGCGAGGCGATCCACCGGGCGGCCGGCATCCGGCTGCGTCCGATCCTGATGACCACCGCCGCCATGGTGGTCGGCATGATCCCGCTGCTGACCGCCCACGGCGCCGGCGCTGCCAGCCGCTTCGCCATCGGCCTCGTCATCGCCGCCGGCATGACCATCGGCACGCTGTTCACCTTGTTCGTGACGCCGGTGGTCTACACTTACGTGGCCCGCGATCACGCCGCCCATCGCGCCAGCCCGCGCAGCGTCGCCGCGCAAGGACAGCCTGCGGAATAGGTGTCAGTGAGCGGGGTCAGACCCCTCGCCTCTACGCGCCGAGCTGAACCTCGGACGAGGATACGAGGGGTCTGACCCCTTCTGGCCTGCATTTGTGGAGAAGAGCTTGGCGCGTTGCATGTGCGCCACAATGGCCCTCTTGCGGTCAATATTCCTGGGCACCTTTTGCAGACTTGTTAACCCTCAGCTGCCAAGGTTGCAGAAGCGGGTTGACATTGGGTCGAATGCTGACAGTAGCGGTTGTGAGGGTTGTGGCATGGGCGTCTTCGCGGGGCATGTCGCCCGGATTAGGGGCGTGACCATCTCCTTCGGCGAGCGCTTCGCCGCTTCCGACCAGTTCGATGCAATCTTCCGCGAGGGCATGGCCCTGGTGGAGCGCGCGGCTGTCTACCTCGACGGCCCCGGCCGCAGGGAGGCCAAGGCGCTCTCCGGCCCGGCGGCGATGCTCTACGCCAGCGAGAGCATGCGGCTCACCACGCGCCTCTTGGAGCTGGCGTCGTGGCTGATGATCCGCCGCTCCTACAAGGACGGCGAGATCACCGCCGAGCAGCTCGCCCGTAAGCGCGAGCGCGTGCGCCTGACCGAGCCGGGCCGCATCTCCCACGTCAAGGGCTTCGGCACGCTGCCCGAGGGGCTGCAGGATCTGATCAAGGCCAGCTTCGCCCTCAACGATCGCATCGTGCGGCTCGACCTCGCCATGCAGGTGCGCGTCGACCAGGATCAGCCCGATGTGATGGACGGCCCCCTCGCCAGCCCCGTCCAGGCCCCCGTGCAGCTCCAGCTGACGCGCCTGGAGCGTGCATTCGCGGGGCGCACCCGCCTGCGCGCCGTGCCGACGGGCTCGTAAGACCGCCCACGTCTGAACCCGTTGCGACCGCCTAGCTCGGGTCGGACGCACTCAATGTTCTGTTCCAGGCCTACGACGAGGCCTGGGCGATGGTCGCTCCCCGCCGCGGCAACGACGCATCCGCCATCGAGGTCGCCCGCCTGCAGCTAGCCAGTATCATGCTCGCTCTCATGCGCGAGGACACCCGCGATGTTGCCTGGGTGCGGGATGGGGCCCTGCGGCACGACCACGCCGCCGCGGGAGACTGATGGCCCTCGCGACCTATGGGCGCGCGGCCGCCTTCGCGCGGGCCAGGGTGCGCTCGGCACGGGCGAAGTGGGGCTTGTCCACCATCTGGCCGCGGTGGGCCAGCGCGCCGGCACCGGGGTTGTCGGCGAACAGGCGCACGATCTCCTCAGCGGCGGCCACCTCCTCGGGGCTGGGCGTGAAGGCCGCGTTGATGGTGGCAATCTGGCCGGGGTGGATGGCCATCTTGGCGGTAAAGCCGTCGCGCGCGGCCGCCTCGCATTCCAGCGCCAAGCCCTCGGCGTCGCTAAGGCTCACGAACACCGTATCGATGGCTTCCACACCGGCGGCGGCCGCGGCGAACAGGGTGAGGTCTCGCGCCAGGCGGTAGGGCGAGGTCCA
>Ga0075431_100001001_pt1 | contig 25167 bp, 18 predicted proteins | sample RhiMetdeltSRZDD5_FD_75297 | JGI IMG/M metagenome (GOLD analysis project Ga0075431, IMG submission 75297) | Populus rhizosphere microbial communities from Tennessee, USA - Rhizosphere MetaG P. deltoides SRZDD5 | ecosystem: Host-associated > Plants > Roots > Rhizosphere > Soil | place: USA... | reverse complement strand
GTTCGAAGCATGCAGGTTCATCGGTTGGGCGAGGTGCTGGTTCGTGGCCCGCTGATTTCAGCACTCCAGGGGGAGGATTCGGGTCTGGAGCGAGGCGGCCTGACGGCCACCATCGGCCGAGCCGGGTTTCAGTCGCACGATGGGCACATCTACGAAACGCTTGTCGACCGCGGCGGTATTCTCGTGGCCGTCCACAACCTGCCGCGGGCGGCTGACGCGCTCGCGAAACTGCACGCCTACGGAGGCGGCAACGCGGCAATCGGCGCATGGGCTGGCCGCACAAGAGCCGTCCAGTTCCGGTAACTGCTGTCACCCTTTAAGTCCGGCGGACTCTTTTTTACGTCCAAGTTAAGAGGGTAGTGCCTCGCGCCGATACAGGGGCTTGTACGCTAGGGCCGGTCGCGCTAGCTGAGGCACCCATATTGCTTCTTGCGCTATACGGGTTCAGTCAGCCACAATGAACGTAGAGCCGGGTCAGGCCGATCGTCCGATGTCTGCAATTTATCAGGGCGCCAGCCCCAACTCGAGCTTTCTGGCGGGTCAAGTTCCCGGCGGCAAGCGAGATACAGGCCGTATCGGCAATGCACTCAGCGTCTCGGTGGCGACGCACGTAGCCACGGGACTTCTGCTGTTGTTCGGGGCGCTGTGGTTGCCGGCCTCAGTCCCCGGCACACCGAGCGAGCTCAAGCTCCCAACTGAGATCGTTTGGCTCGCCGCACCCGGTCCAGGCGGAGGCGGTGGCGGTGGCGGTAATAAGTCACCCGAACCACCCAAGAAGGCAGAGGCTCCAGGCCAGGACAAGTTGACGGTTCCGGCCGCCAAGCCGCCCAAGCCGATGCCTGAGCCACCCAAACAGGTGGCTGAACTTCAGCCGCTCACGATCCCGGCGCAGCCCATGGCCACCGGTCTGGAGCAGGCGCCTGGAACGATCTCCAACATACCGACGCTCCCCACGCCCTCGCAGGGCAGCGGCAGCGGCGGTGGCGCAGGCACTGGCAATGGAACGGGTATCGGCCCAGGACAGGGCTCCGGCCTGGGCCCAGGATACGGCGGGAACTTCGGCGGCGGCGCGGCTCGCCCTGGCAACGGCATTACCTCGCCCCGACTCATCAAGGAAGTCAAACCGAACTACACGGCCGACGCGATGCGCGCGAAGATCCAGGGCATCGTCACCCTGGAAGCGGTCGTCATGCCAGACGGCACCGTCGGTCCTGTTCGCGTGACCCGCTCGCTCGATTCAACTTTCGGTCTCGATCAGGAAGCCGAACGCACCGTGCGCCTCTGGCGCTTCGATCCCGGCAAGAACCGAACAGGCGAAGCCGTGCCGGTCCTCGTCGAGATCGAGATGACCTTCACGCTCCGATAAGCACAAATCAGGGGACTGCCTGAGGCTCATGGGCTACGAGCCAAGGCACGCCCGTGTGGAATGGGCAAGGGGCAATGGCCAAAGGGCTATGGCAATAAGCTCTTATCATCGCCCATCGCCCATCGCCCATCGCCCATCGCCCATTTCACGCTGCGCCGCTTAGTGCCGCCGCGGCGTGATCGCGTAATCCACCCAGCACCACTCCGGCTCGGCGCTGACGTCGAAGTAGTCGGTCAGCTCAGTCGTCGTACGTGCGGTTGCGGCCTGATACGTCGGATCGAGCGCCCGTGCGATCTGCATCCGGACGTCCTGAATGTGCATCGTCGTCGCCCGATCAGTTTGACGGCCAAGTGCGCCTTCCAGATCGCGGTCGAGCGTCTTCAGTTCGCCCCGGAAGAACGCTCGGGCATCGTCTGACTGCGCCTGCGCGCCGTTGATGCGGTTGCTGAGCGTGTCGACGTACGCCCGCTGCAGATTGCGGCGGTAGGCATCAATCGGGGTGTTCCCGCCGGAATAGAGCTCGCTCCAGACACCGCGGCGCACGTCGGCGAGGAAGTCGAGCGGATCGTAGGCTGCCGTGCCGTCGATCGCGCTCTGTTCAACCATCCGCAGGACGCGGGGGCTGCTCAAGAGCGAGTTCAACACGCGCGTCTGGCTCGCCTCGATGCGATCGAGCAAGCCGACTGGTTCGATTCTCCGGAGGATCTCCGGATTGATCGCCCAGGCAGGCACTTTGAATGCGTTGTCGAGGAGGAACTTGACCGCGTTCTCCTGCTTGACGCGCGGGATCAGCAGAAAGCGCACGCCGTTCTGCCCGATGTGCTTCTGCTGCGAGTTGTAGCCGCCGACGATAGCGGCGACGTGGTTCATTTCGAGGGACCACTGTCCGAGCAGCCGGGCGTAGAGCTCCTCGAGATCCGCATACGGTTCACCAGGGCGCGTGGTCGTCGCCGTCATGAGCATGCCCGCGACGCGCTCGAGGTTCTTCATTCCCAGCGTCGTCGATGCGACCGCATCCTCGTCACCCACGGCTTCGGTGAGCTCGCCAGGATCCGATCCGGCCGAGCCTTCCGTCGAGAACCGGAGCCACGGCGTCGCGTCCTGCTGCCGCGCCCACTCGTCGAGTGTCTTCTTCTCGGCTTCCGGCGACGTCGCACCGGGAATCGGCTTGTAGCCCCACATCGTGGCCCACTTGTCGTAGGGACCGATCTTGGGCACGAGATCCTCCACGGCGATCTTGTCTTCCGGTTGCGCAACGTAGTTGAAGCGCGAGTAGTCCATCAGCGTGGGCGTGTGGCCGTTCTCCTTCACCCACTTCGCGTCGCGAACCCGCGCCGCGGGATACATCGAGCTGGCCTTCATGTTGTGCTGGAAGCCGAGCGTGTGTCCGACCTCGTGTGCGGCCACGTACTCGACCAGACGTCCCATGAGGTCGTCCGGCAGTGGCAGCGTTCTGGCTCGCGGATCGAGCGCGCCGGCTTGAACGAAGTACCAGTTGCGCGCCAGGTTCATGACGTTGTGGTAGAACTGAATGTCGGTTTCGAGGATCTCGCCGCTGCGCGGGTCGTGGACGTGCGGACCCGAGGCGTTTTCGATAGTGGACGGCAGCCAGCGGATGACGGAGTAGCGGGCGTCCTCAGGACTCCAGTCCGGATCCTCCGTCGCTGACGGCGCCTCCTTCGCGATGACTGCGTTCTTGAAGCCGGCCGCTTCGAACGCGATCTGCCAGCTCTCGACACCCTTCTTCAGGTACGGTACCCACTTGGCGGGCGTCGCCGGATCGATCCAGTACACGATCGGCTTCACGGGTTCGGACACCGCGGCAGCCGGGTCCTTCTTCTCGAGGCGCCAGCGCGTGATGTAGCGGCGCTGCGGCGCGCGGTGCTCGTCCTTGCCGTAGTCCAGCTTGCTGGTGGAGAAGTAGCCGACGCGATCGTCGAAGAGTCTTGCCTGCATCGGCTTCTCCGGCAACAGCACCATGCTGTAGTGCATCAGCACGCTGTGGCTGCCAGGGCGCAACGTGGGCGCGCCACCGCGGCCACCGCCTGGTGTGGGCGGACCGCCGCGTCCGCCGCCGCCAGGCTCCTGCGGCGGGTTGTTGTACGTGTGCGTCGCCTCGACTTCGATGTTCTCCGGGAACGAGACCGTCCTCTCGACGAAGGAACGCGAGGCGTCGAACGCGCGCGCGCCGACACGTGTTCGCCCGCTGAATTCGGGAACGTCGGTGGTGAAGAGCCGCGTCACGTCGATAACCGCCGCGTCTTCCTTCCCGAGCGCTTCGATGTTGAACGCCATCACGATGGGGTTGTAATTTGCGGCTTCGACCGCCTTGGCGATTGGTGTCTGCGGATCGGCAACCACTTCGTACGACACGGCCCTCAGCAGGATTCTGTCGCCACGGCGCTCCCAGCGGACGACGCGATTGCCTGCCGCCTGGCCACCGTAACCGGCGCCGAGGGTTGTTTTGGCGATCTGGCTCACCCAGAGGAACTCGCGGCCGAGCGCGCTCTTGGGGATTTCGTAGTAGACGCGGTCCTTGATCCGATGCACCCGGAATACCCCGTCGTCCGACCTGGCCTCGGCGGTAATGACCCGCTCGTAGGGCCGGATTTCAGGTTCCGCCGCGCGCCCGCCGCGCCCGCCGCCCTGCGGCGGTTCTTGTCCGCCGGTGGGCGGATCCTGGCCCGCCGCAAGACATGGCGTCGCAACAAGTGCGAGCGCCACGACCAAAGTACGCACATTGCGCATGCTCAACCTCCATCAAACTGACAACGGTTCAGGGCGCCGGTTCACGACGAGTGTTCAGCACGGTCGTTCACCACGATGGTTCAGACACAAAGGTTCGCTGACGTTCACCACGAAGGACCTCGAAAAACGAATCTGTTGGGACCGCGTCGTTATACACCAAGCCGCTCGGATGGTGCGATACTTCCGTCCATGTACAAACGTCTTGGACCGATTGTTCTTGTCGTCCTGCTCGCCGGTGCTGCGGGGAATGCTGCGGCGCAGGCGCCGAACTATCCCGCGCCTGTCGAGGGTGACTTCGTCGCCCAGAACTACACGTTCAAGAACGGCGAGACGCTGCCTGAAGTGAAGATCCACTACCGGACGGTCGGCACCCCCCGCAAGGATCCGGACGGGGTGGTCCGCAACGGTGTCCTGATCCTCCACGGCACCGGCGGAACCGGTCGCGGGTTCCTGGGCGCCGGGTATGGCGGACGCCTGTTCGGAAAAGGTCAGCTGCTCGACGCCGAGAAGTACTTCATCATCCTCCCCGATAATCTGGGTCACGGCCAGTCGAGCAAGCCCAGCGACGGCCTGCGCATGAAGTTCCCGAAATACGGCTACACCGACATGGTGACGCTGCAGCACCAGCTCGTGACCAAGGGGCTTGGACTCACGCACCTGAAACTCGTCATGGGCACCTCGATGGGCGCCATGCACGCGTGGATGTGGGGTCACATGTATCCGGACTTCGCATCCGGGCTGGTTCCCCTGGCGAGCAACCCGGTGGAGATTGCCGGGCGCAACCGTGTGTGGCGCAAGGCGCTCGTCGACGCGATCGTCACGGATCCGACCTGGAACAACGGCAATTACACGGAGCCGCCGCGAGGCATGGCCAGTGCAGTCGGATTCCTGCTGATGGCGACCAGCGTGCCCATGCAATGGCAGCGGCAGTATCCGACCGCGGCGGAAGCGGACAAGTTTCTCGCCGATCGCATCGCGGCATCTATGAAGTCGACGGATGCGAACGATATGATCTACTACTTCCGTGCATCGGAGGATTACAACCCGGCACCGCATCTCGACAAGATTACGGCGCCGCTGCTGGCGATCAACTCGGCAGACGATTTTGTCAACCCGCCCGAGCTTCCAATGATGCGCGAGCTCATCGGCAAGGTGAAACGCGGACGGTTCGTTCTCATCCCCACGTCGGAACAGACGCGCGGCCACGGGACGCACTCGCAGCCACAGATCTGGGGTGCGGAGCTCGAGAAGTTCCTGGCCGAACTGAGGTGAACAGAGAGATGCGCAGCCGTATCAGCTTCGCGGTGTTCTTCGTCGTTTCCAGCGCTCTGGTCACGCTCGTCCACGCAGGGCGTCAAGCGCAGCAGGGCGGCGATCAGTTCCTGGACGGCATTGGCGAAACGGGTCTCGCAGCCCGCTACCAGCTCACCGACAACGTCGAGGACTCGTCGCGGAACCAGTTCCATGCGGCGCTGCGCGGCACTGGCGGCGCGTTCGTCGAGGATCAGCAGTTCCGCCGGGTGCTGCTGTTGACTGGCGACGGCAGCCACGTCCAGCTGCCTGGCCAGACGCTGGAGGGCGAGGACACGATCACGGTCACCGGGTGGCTCTTCCTGCCCACGGGTGCCTCCGGACAGGTCTTCGATTTCGGGCAGAACGCCGCGAACAGGATGTACGCGACGGCAACACGGGCCGGCTTTCGTGCCGGGATGGTGTCCGGCGGTAAGGTCAGCGGCGAAACGGCCCCCAAGGCGGTTCTGGAGAACCAGTGGATCCACTTCGCCGTGGTGCTCGATCCGGCCGGACGGCAACTGATCGCGTACGTCGACGGCTCGCGAGCGGGTGAGGCGTCGAACGTGACGGTCAACGCGGTTCAGATCATCAACCAGACCACGGCCGCGTCGAACCGGCTCTTCCTCGGACGATCGCAGGACGACCAGGAGCCGACGCTGCACGGCCGGCTGCGTGACGTGCGCCTGTATCGGATCGCGCTGACCGATCAGCAGGTTGCGACGATCCGCAACAACGCGATCGCCGGGCGCCAGAGCACGCGCGGGCGGGGACAGACCGCGCCGGTCATCTCGACGGCCGCGATTCCGCGGGAATCGCCACTGGCCTCGCAGATCTCGCAAGTGCCCGACGTCTCGGCGGAAACTGTCGTCGGAATCCTGCCGCGGCTGCCGTTCTACGTCCCGGCCGTCTACCGGGACAACGCCAAGGGACCGGAGGTACGAGTGATCTGGCCGTCGGCGGCGGACACGAGCCAGGTCGAGAGCCCCGGCAGCTACTCGGTGACCGGCACGGTGCCGGGAACCACCTTCGCGCCGAAGGCGACTGTCATCGTCAAGGCGCGCGTCGGAACGACGACGCCCCCCAGCCGGCTGGTGGAGGCGTTTCCACTCAGCGAAGTCGTGCTCGATCGCGACGCGAGCGGCCGCGAGACCCCGTTCATGCGGAACCGCGACAAGTTCCTCCGCGGCCTGGCGGCCAGCAATCCCGATACATTCCTCTACAACTTCCGTGACGCATTCGGCCAGCCGCAACCGCCGGGCGCGCTGCAGCTCGAAGGGTGGGACAACCAGACGACGAGGCTGCGCGGCCATGCGAGCGGGCACTACCTGACGGCGATCGCGCAGGCGTATGCGAGCACCACGTATGACGAGGCGCTGCGGGCGAACTTCCTGCAGAAGATGAACTATCTGATCGACACGCTCTACGACCTGTCGCAGAAGTCGGGCAAGCCGGAGAAGCCGGGTGGTCCGTCTGTTGCCGATCCTGTTGCGGTACCGCCCGGTCCGGAGCGCAGCGGCTATGACTCCAACCTGAGGGCGGGCGCGATCCGAACCGACTACTGGAACTGGGGCGTGGGGTTCATCAGCGCCTATCCGCCCGACCAGTTCATCATGCTCGAGAAGGGTGCGACCTACGGCACGCAAGACTCGCAGATCTGGGCGCCGTACTACACGCTCCACAAGATCCTCGCCGGCCTGCTCGACAGCTACGAGGTGGCGGGGAACAAGAAGGCGCTCGAAATTGCCCGCGGCATGGGCACGTGGGTGCACACACGGCTGAAGGCGGTGCCGCCGGAGACGCGCATCAAGATGTGGGGCCGCTACATCGCAGGCGAGTACGGCGGCATGAACGAGGTGATGGCGCGGCTCTTTCGCCTCACCGGGGATCGAATCTTCCTCGACACGGCGAAGCTCTTCGACAACACCAGCTTCTTCTTCGGCAACGCAGAACACGCGGGCGGGCTCGCCCGAAACGTGGACACGATCCGCGGGAAACACGCCAACCAGCACATCCCGCAGATCACGGGCGCTCTCGAGACGTTCCGCGGAACGCGGGAGATGCCGTATTACCTGATCGCGTCGAACTTCTGGGAGATCGTCAACGGGAGGTACATGTACAGCATCGGCGGCGTCGCCGGCGCGAAGACCCCGAACAACGCCGAGTGCTTCACCGCCCAGCCAGATTCGCTCTGGGAAAACGGCTTTGCCAACGGCGGCCAGAACGAGACCTGCGCCACGTACAACCTGCTCAAGCTGGATCGCCAGCTGTTCATGTACGACCAGACCGCGAAGTACATGGACCATTACGAGCGCGCGCTCTACAACCACATCCTCGCGTCGGTCGCCGAGGCGGATGCCGGCAACACGTATCACGTGCCGCTGACGCCAGGCGCGCAGAAACGGTTCAACAACGCCGAGATGAACGGCTTCACGTGCTGCAACGGCACGGCGCTCGAGAGCAACACGAAGTTGCAGGACTCGATCTACTTCCGGAGCGCGGACAACCGGACGCTCTACGTCAATCTCTACGTACCGTCGACGCTGACGTGGCGGGCGCTCAACGTGTCTGTGCAGCAGGTTACGGATTTCCCGAACGCGGATACGACCAGGCTGGTGGTGAAGGGCAGCGGTCAGTTCGACATCAAGGTGCGAGTGCCGGGGTGGGCCACGCGCGGGTTCTTCGTCAAGGTCAACGGCCGCGACCAGTCGATCAAAGCCGAGCCCGGCACCTACGTGTCGGTCGGCCGGACCTGGCGCGCCAACGACACGATCGAACTGCGGATGCCGTTCCGGTTCCACCTCGAGCCGGTGATGGATCAGCCGAACGTGGCGAGCATCTTCTACGGACCGGTACTGCTCGCGGCCGAGGAGTCGGGGCCACGAACCGACTGGCGTAACGTGGGGCTCGATGGGAAAGACATCGGCAAGAGTTTCTCCGGAGATGCGGCCACGCTCCGGTTCACGGCCGATGGAGTGACGTTCAAGCCGTTCTACGACACGTACGGGCGTCACTCGGTGTACCTCCACGTGACGCTGAAGTAAGAAGGAAAGAGGGCCGACCTGAAGTGATCCAGTCGTCCGACGCGGTGCGGGTTGCGCTGGCGCCAACCCGTGCCTATTCGGAGCTCGTCGCGAAGCCGCACGCCCCATCCTCCTGGTTTCACGCGCTCGCGGGCCCCGCGTTGTACGGCCTGGTGCTTGGCACCGCGCTCAGCATCGCCGCCACGCATGTGGCGTCGATTGTTGGTGTCGTGAGCGTCGCGCTGTTCTGGAGCTTCGTGCCAGCCGTGCAGCTGTTCACCGCGTGGATCGTCTGCAGAAATCCTTCGGTCCGGATCGAACTGCCGCGTGCGATCGAGTTGTTCTTTTTGACCCACCTGCCGTGGTCGATGTGGCTGTTCGCCGCGGCCGCAGGTACGTTCTGGTTGGCCCCTGGCCCCACTCTCGTTCAAGGAGTAGTGGTCGCGGCGCTGGTGCCTCTCGTGTGGACCCCGGTGATGATTGCCGCCTTTTGCCGTGCAGTGCTCGGCTGCAGCGTGCGCGACGCCCGCCGCCGTACTGCGCTTCACACCGCGATTACGTGGGGCGTCATCCTGTTTCTGTCGATCCTCGCCGATTCGACCTGGGCGCGGTTCGGGGGCGGGGCATGACCATCGCTCGCGGCTCGGCAGCGCTCGTCTTCTGCGTGGGGCTCCTCGCCGGGACGCTTCTCGATCGAGGCGAGCCTGCCGGCGCGGCGGGCAGCGACATCCTCGCTGCCGATCTGCACGTGCACGGAGGACTCCCGCTCGATGCCACATTGCCGCCGTGGGAGCTTCAACGTGAAGCGCGACGAAGGGGGCTGGACGTCATCGCCATCGTGGGTCACAACCAGACGGCGGTGACGCTGTTCGAATCCATCTTGTCGAGTGACGTGATCGTGCTGCCGGGGGTCGAGGTGGGCAATGCGGGCCTTCACCTGATTGCGGCCGGCGTAAGGGAGACGATCGACTGGCGGCTGAGGGCCGATGAAGCGATCGACGCGACGCACCGCGAGGGAGGTGTGGCCATCGCGGCACACCCGGTTCGACGGTCGTGGCTCACCCGCAACGAACGGGCCCTGCGAGAGCTTGACGGCGTCGAAGCTGCGCACCCGTTGATTTACTTCGAGCCTGACGGCCGGCAGGATCTGATCGAATTCTGGTCGCGCGCGAGCGCCGCCAAGCCCACCGTCGCGCCGATCGGATCGTCCGACTTTCACGGGCTGCCCGACATGGGCGCCTGCCGCACGTACCTGTTCGTGAAGGAGCGAAGCGCCGGAGGCGTCCTGGAAGCGATCCGCAACGGCCTCACCGTCGCTTCGGATGGGCGAGGTGTTCTGACCGGTTCAGCCGATCTCGTGAAGGCGGTTGAAGCGCACCTCGCGACGGTATCAGTACCTGGTCGTTCGATCGCAGAGACGCTCGTCTCCGGTACTGTTCTTCTCGCCCTCGTTGCACTCCTGATTCTCAAATAAAAAGGGCCGGCTGGAAAAATTCCAGCCGGCCAACCCGACTGTCGACGGTCGACTAACGACTGTCGACTAGTACATTCCGCCCATGCCGCCGCCGCCGGGCATACCGCCACCAGCCGATTCCTTCTTATCCTCCGGGATCTCGGAGACGAGCGCCTCGGTGGTGAGCAGGAGGGACGCGATGGACGAGGCGTTCTGGAGCGCGGTGCGGACGACCTTCACCGGGTCGATGACGCCCGCCGCCACCAGGTTCTCGTACTTGTCGGTGGCCGCGTTGTAGCCCTCTTCACCCTTGGCTTCCTTGACGCGCTGCACGACGATCGAGCCTTCCTGGCCGGCGTTGGTCGCGATCCAGCGGAGCGGCTCTTCGATCGCCTTGCGGATCAGGTCTGCGCCGACTTTCTGATCGTGATCGAGCTTCAGGCCCTCGAGAGCTTTGCTGGCGCGAATGAGCGCCACGCCACCGCCGGGAACGATGCCCTCTTCAACGGCTGCCTTGGTCGCGTGCATCGCGTCTTCGACGCGCGCCTTCTTTTCCTTCATCTCGGTCTCGGTGGCCGCCCCGACCTTGATGACGGCAACGCCGCCGACCAGCTTCGCCAGCCGCTCCTGCAGCTTCTCGCGGTCGTAGTCCGAGGTGGTCTCCTCGACCTGCGCGCGGATCTGCTTGACGCGGCCCTCGATCGCCTGCTGGCTGCCCGAGCCCTCGACGATCGTGGTGTTGTCCTTGTCGATGGTGACCTTCTTGGCCTTGCCGAGGTCGTCGAGCTTGATGTTCTCGAGCTTGATCCCGAGGTCTTCCGTGATCGCGCGTCCGCCGGTGAGCGTCGCGATGTCCTCGAGCATGGCCTTGCGGCGATCGCCGAAGCCGGGCGCCTTCACCGCGGCGGCCTGGAGCGTGCCGCGCAGCTTGTTGACGACCAGGGTCGCCAGCGCTTCGCCGTCGACGTCCTCAGCGATGATGAGGAGCGGCCGGCCGGCGCGCGCCACCTGCTCGAGCAGCGGCAGCAGGTCCTTCATCGAGCTGATCTTCTTTTCGTGAATCAGGATGACCGGGTTCTCGAGCGCCACTTCCATGCGCTCCGGGTCGGTGACGAAGTAGGGCGAGAGATAGCCGCGGTCGAACTGCATGCCCTCGACGACCTCGAGCGAGGTCTCCATCGACTTCGCCTCTTCGACCGTGATGACGCCGTCCTTGCCGACCTTCTCCATCGCCTCGGCGATGATCTTGCCGATCGTCTCGTCGCTGTTCGCCGAGATCGTGCCGACCTGGGCAATCGCCTGGCCGCTGACCGGCTTGGCCAGCTTCTTCAGCTCGTTGACGACGACTTCGACAGCCTTCTCGATGCCGCGCTTCAGCTCCATCGGGTTGGCGCCGGCGACGACGTTCTTCGCGCCTTCGCGGAAGATCGCCTGCGCGAGCACGGTCGCCGTGGTGGTGCCGTCACCCGCGATGTCCGACGTCTTGCTCGCCACCTCGCGAACCATCTGGGCGCCCATGTTCTCGAGCGGATCCTTCAGGTCGATCTCCTTGGCGACGGTCACGCCGTCCTTGGTGATGGTGGGGGAGCCGAACTTCTTGTCGAGCACGACGTTGCGGCCCTTGGGGCCGAGGGTCACCTTGACCGCGTTGGCGAGGCTGTTGACGCCGCGCAGGATGGCCTGGCGCGACTCCTCACCGTAAATGATCTGTTTTGCCATGTTGATTCAATCTCCGTTATTCAGAATCACGATCTTGCCGATCCGGGGACGCCCGACCTTAAGGTCGGGCCTACAGGTACCGCTGGCGTTTACGTATTGATCACGCCGAGGATCTCTTCCTCGCGCATGATCAGATATTCCTCGCCATCGAGCTTGATCTCCTGGCCGGAGTACTTGCCGAAGAGGACCGTGTCGCCGTCCTTCACGTCGAGCGGCGTCACCTTGCCGTCCTTCTCGACCTTGCCCTTGCCGACCGCGATCACCTTGCCCTGCTGCGGCTTCTCTTTGGCCGAGTCGGGAATGATGATCCCGCCGACCTTCTGTTCGCCTTCGTCAATCCGCTGCACGATGACGCGATCGTGCAGGGGACGGATCCGGACCTTCGTCTGCGTTGCTGCCATGGTGTTTCTACTCCCAGTTTGCTGAAAGGGCGGGGTCTACCCGCTGGCTGTTGCGCGGCCCCGGCCCGACCGCCGGAGGGTATCCGGGGTAAGGCCGTCACCGCCTGAAACCGGCGTAAAACCGGTGTAAATAAAGCCTGTTGGCCATGCGGCTTAGCAATCAGCCTGGCCGACTGCTAATTGTATAGGAAGGGCCTCTGGGGTTGTCAAGCAGTCGCGGCAGTTGACTGCTAATTGCCGTGGTTCGTCGCTGGTCGCTCGTCGCTCGAAGGGCCTATGCCTCGCTCGTAGCTCTACGAGCCACGAGCTACGGACCACGAACTACGGCACGCGCAGCGCGGAGACTCAGGCGCGACGTTTGATGCGATATTCGACCATCTTCCTCGCCACCGTGTTGCGGTGGAGCCCGAGCAGCTCCGCGGCGTCGCCGACGCTGCCGTTCGATCGCTGCAGCGCGCGCGTGATGAACATCTTCTCGAACTCACGCCGCGCGTCGTCGTACAGCACGCCCTTGTCGAGCATTTCCTGTACGATCTTTTCGAGTTGATCCCGCACGGCCGCTAGACGAGCTCACGTCCGGACATCAGGCGATAGGCTTCGACGTACTTCTCACGCGTGCGTCGCACGACAGGGTCGGGAAGCGACGGCACCGGCGGCTGCTTGTTCCACTTGATCTCTTCGAGGTAGTCGCGCACGTACTGCTTGTCGAAGCTGGGCTGGCCGTGTCCGGGCTCGTATTGATCCTGCGGCCAGAAGCGCGACGAGTCGGGCGTGAGCACTTCGTCGATGAGCACGACGTCCGTGTCGCCGATTGCGGCGACTTCCGATCGGGCCGCCTCCGCGCCTTCGTCGCTACGGCGGGCCAGGCCGAACTCGAATTTCGTATCGGCGATGATGATGCCGCGTGCCTCTGCGTGTTTCACGGCGCGTGAGTAGATATCGAGCGTCAGCGACTTGAGCCGCGAGATGAGCTCGGGGCTGGTGATGCGGCCCGCTTCCTCTTCGCTGATGTTGATGTCGTGGCCCGTTTCAGCCTTGGTCGCCGGCGTGAAAATGGGCTCGGGCAGACGGTCGGACTCGCGCAGCCCCGCCGGGAGCTTGATGCCGCAGACGCTGCCGGTCTGCTGGTATTCCTTCCAGCCCGATCCCGACAGGTATCCGCGCGCCACGCACTCGACCTGGACCGGATTGGTGCGGCGGACGAGCATCGAGCGGCCCCGGAGGAGATCGGCGTGCCGCCGTGCAGGCGCCGGGAACGCATCGACGTCCCACGAGATCATGTGATGCGGCACGAGGCCGCCGATCCAGTCGAACCAGAACGCCGATAACTGTGTCAGCACCTTGCCCTTGTCGGGAATGCCGGAGCCGAGCACGTAGTCGAACGCCGAGATGCGATCGGTTGCGACGATCATCAGATCGTCGCCGATCTCGTACACGTCGCGGACTTTTCCGCGGCGATGGAGCGTCAGACCTTCGAGGGAAGTGTCGATGAGCGGTGCGGTGGATATCACGGGTAGCCTCGCGAAAGAAAGCGAAGGGTATCACACCACACGAGGGTTCAGGATCCTGGTTCGGTCGAGGCGGACATTAGTCTGATGTCGGCACGCGTGGCGCGCAGCGTGATCGTCGGGCCGCCGCCGTTGATTTTGCCGGTTGCAGTCTGATCTTTGTCCGGCTCGGCGTTGGCGAGCTTGATCTGAGACTGAAGTTCGGGTGCAAGCGTGATCTGGCCGCTGGTGGCGACGGCATCGAGTTCGACACCACCGGCCGGCAACGTCACTTCGATCGGTTCGTTGCTGTTGTAGATGGAAAGAGCCGTGGGCCGATCGAGCCGGACGTCGATCTCGGCGCCGCGACCGTCGATGCGCGCTTCGCTGCGCAGGTCTCGCACCCTCAGCTGACCGGACACGGCGTTGATCCGCATCACGCCCTTGATGTCTCCCAGCTTCTCGAGCGTGACGTCGCAATCGTTCGAATCGATCTCGAGCGGACCGACGATCGCCTCGGCCCGGAGGTCGCCGGCCTGCAGACGCAGCGTGGCTTCTCCCCGGACCTTGCTCAGCTTGACGTCGCTGCCGCGGGTCTCGAGGCGCAGCGAGCCGACGTCCTCGATGACGAGGTCGCCGCCGCGGTGGGTGATCGTCAAGCGGTCGGCGATGTTCTTGACGATGGTCTCGCCGCGAGAGGTCATGACTTCGGCGGCGGCGACGTTCTGGATCTCGAGCCGGCCGCTGTTGGGCTCTATCCGAACTCGAAGCCTGGACGGAACACGCAGCACCAGCGTCGCGCGCTGTGTGCCCGGATTCGGAAATTTCATTGTCGCGGTTACGGCGTCGGCGGCTGCGCCGAGGACGAGCTGGACCTCCTTGGCGAGCGCCTGAGCCTCAGCATCGTCGACGCCATCCGAGGTCGCCGTGAGCTCGGTCGCGATGTCGGCCCGATCCTCACCCAGGACGGTGACCCGGGCCTGGTTGATGTTGATTCGAAGCTCGTTGGTCGCCGGTTTCAGGGCCTGCTCAGCTTTCGTCACGAGCTCAGCGCGGGCAGGCCGTCCGCGAACTTCGCGCCTCACCGAGTCGATGATCCGGGACAGGGAGAAGCCCTGTTGGCCGGGCGCGGACTCGGTCTTGGTGAGCTGGTAAATCAGCGTCCCGAAGACGACGAAGCCGGCGATGAGCAGTAACTCACGTTTTCCCATAGACTTGGCGCAGTTTTCGTAGTAGAGTTCGGCGGGTACTGACGACCGGCAGCGGCCAGATCCCGCGCGTCACACCCCACTCGAATATCCCGGATTCTAAACCGTTACCGCCCAGAGCATGCGTCAACGAGCGCGTCACGTCCTGATAGTTTTCCTGACGATCGGCCTGCTGGCGTTCTTTCTCCGGGATGCGAACATGAGCGAGGTCTGGGCCGAGACCCGACGGGCCGATGCCCGCCTGCTCCTGCTCGCCCTCATCACCACGGGCCTCACGTACGTCCTGCGCGCGTATCGCTGGCAGTATCTCCTGGCGCCTATCGGCCCGACGCATTTTAGAAACGCATTCCGAACCACCGTCATCGGCTTTGCCGCCACGTCGCTGTTGCCGGCCCGGGCAGGGGAGGTCATCCGACCTTATCTCTTGGCGCGGCGCGAGGGGCTAAGCGCCACTGCGGCATTTGCCACGATCATCCTCGAGCGATTGCTCGACCTCCTGACGGTGCTGATCCTGTTTGCCTTGTTCGTGCTGCTCGGTGCCTCGGGTGTCGTCTCCGGAGATCCAGCCCAGTTCGCACGCGTGAAGTTCGGTGGTCTGCTCGCCGCGGGCGGCGCCGTTGTGGCGTCGGCCGTGTTCTTTGCCCTTGCCGGTCATCCGGAGCGTCTCGGGCGCCTGACGCTCAGCGTCGAGCGCGTCCTTCCCGGCGCAATCGCTCGGGCCGCCGCCCGGTTCGTCGAAACGTTCGCGCAGGGATTAGCAGTGATGCGGCAACCGGGTCAGCTGGCCTTGGCGCTGGTGCTGTCGTTCCCCTTGTGGATCTCGATTGCGGCCGGGATCTGGCTGACTTCGCGGGCATTTCATATTACGTTTCCCTTTACGGCTTCGTTCCTGGTGATGACCATCCTGGTGGTGGGCGTGGCCATGCCGACCCCGGGGGCGATCGGCGGTTTCCACGCCGCCTACCAGATTGCCGTGACGACGTTCTTTGCCGCGCCGACGGATCGGGCCATCGGGGGGGCCATCGTTCTACACGCCATTTCGTTTCTCCCGGTGGCAGTGGTGGGTGTCTTGTTCATGATGAGCGAGGGGATTACGCTGTCGGGTGCCCGGAAGCTTGCGGAAGCGGCTGAGGAGGGCGAACACGGTGGCGCCGCATCTGCAGCCGGGGCCGACGTCGGCGAGAGGCGCGTCCTCGAGACGAGACAGGCCGGCCATGGCTCCCCTGCGGTGGGTCATGGAGTGCCTGAGGCAGCGCCTGCACGGCGAGGCCATCGGTGAAGTGTCCTTATTGCGGGCATCTGGGTGACAAGGTCGTCGATTCCCGCGAAAGTAAGGAAGGGGAAGTCATCCGGCGGCGTCGCGAGTGCCTGGTCTGTGCCCGGCGATTCACCAGTTATGAGCGGATCGACGAGATCCCGTATATGGTGGTCAAGAAGGACGGCAGCCGAGAGCGATTTGAACGGCAGAAGCTGCTGGCCGGCCTGCTGAAGGCGTGCGAGAAGCGTCCGGTGAGCGTGGCGTCGCTCGAGGCCGTCGCGGATCGCGTCGAGTCCGCGCTTCAGGACAAACCGGAGCGCGAGATGAGTACGGAGGAAGTGGGGGCCTTCGTCATGAACGAACTGCGGCGGCTCGATAAGGTCGCCTATGTTCGGTTCGCGTCGGTCTACCGCCACTTCCGTGATATCGGGGAGTTCATGTCCGAATTGAAGGACCTCCTCAACACGAAAGAGTGATCGTCATGCGCCATGTTTGCGCCGCGCTCGCACTGGGGGCATTCGTACTCGTCGGGGCAGCCCAGGCGTCCGCTCAGACAATTCAGGTCACCCCGCTGACGCGCGAAGACCACGTCCTCGTGACGTTCCGGTTGACCGACGCCTTCACCGAAGAAGTCCGGGCCGCAATTCACAGCGGGCTGCCTATCACCTTCGTCTACGACGTGCAGTTGAAGCGTGGGGTGTCGTTGTGGCTCGATCGCACGATAGATTCGGCGACGGTGACCGCAACGGTTCGCTACGACCCGCTGACGCGGCGCTACCTGCTCACCCGCCGGGAGGATGGGCGAATCGACAGGACGCAGACCGTCGAGCGGGAAGAAGCGGTTCACCAGTGGCTGACGGAGTTCGAGCGGCTCCCGCTCTTCAGCGCCGGCTCACTCGAGGCGAACGCCGAGTACTACCTGCGGGTCAGGGCGCATACGACACCCCGGAACACCTCGTTCGTGTGGCCATGGGGCAGCGATATCGCCGGGCTCGCCAAGTTCACATTCCTCAAGTAGCGCTCAGCCCGATCGCTGAGAGCTCATCGCTGACAGCCGACGTGTCATGACATCCGTCCGCGAAGCGGCCTCGCCTCGGCTCCCGGCAGAAGCGGTCCACGCCGAACGTCGTCCGTTCCGCGACAACCCGCGCCTGATCCTCTTCGGGATCCTCATCCTGCTCGCGGCGCTCGTCGCGATGCTGCGGCTCGCCGATCGCTCGACCGAGCTGAACCCCGACTTCTTGAGCGAGGTCGTTCTTTACGCCCTGTCGGCGGCCGACCTGACGATGGTTGTGGTGCTGGTGTTCGTGCTGGCGCGCAACATCGTCAAGCTGGTGGTGGAGCGCCGCCGGGGACTGCCGTTCTCGAGGTTCCGCGCCAAGCTCGTGCTCGCGTTGCTCGGGCTGACGATCGTGCCCTCCCTGCTCGTCCTAATCGTTGGTGGTGAGCTGATTCGCAGCAGCACGCAATGGTGGTTCAGCCCGCCGATCGACGAGGTGTTGCGGTCGGCCACTCAGATCGCTGGCGACTACTATGGTGAGCGTCTGGCGCGCGTCAAGGCTCACGCCGAACGGATCGCGCAGGTGATCCCCGCGGCCGCCGTTCAGCATGGTGACGCCGGCGCCGTCCAGCGCGCGATCGGCCAGGAGATCCGCGAAGGGCGCGTCGGGCTCGTGGAGGTCTACCGTCTCGAAGAGCGGAACGGCGCCCGGCCGGAAGTCGTGCCCGTTGCGGACATGCAGTCGCCCGCCTTGCCGCGTGGATACCTCCGCGCGACGGCGGACATGCTGGCGGCGAGGGTCGCTTCGAACACGGGCGAATTGCAGACACTCGAGCCTCTGGACGAAGGCGGCGAGCTCGTCCGAGCCGGCGCAAGCATCAAGGGCCCAGGGGACCGTGTGATCGGCGTCGTGGTGGCGAGCGATCACCTGTCGGGGGAGCTGGCGATGCACTCCCGGCGGATCCGGGACGCCTACGAGGGCTACAACAAGCTGCGCGTGATGACGCGTCCGTTGCAGGGCGTGTATCTATCCGTGTTCCTCATGACCACGCTCATGATTCTGGTGAGCGCAACGTGGACAGGTCTATACCTGGCCAAGCGGATCACCCGTCCCGTGCAGCGGCTCGCTGCTGGCGCGCGCGAGATCGGCGCGGGCCATCTCGATCATCGCATCGAGCCGGAGACGAGGGACGAGTTCGGCTCGCTGGTCGAAGCCTTCAACGCGATGGCCGGTGAGCTGGCCGCGAGCCAGCGCAAGCTCGAACACTCCAGGGTCGACCTCGAACGCAAGAACGACCAGCTCGACGAGCGTCGCCGATACATAGAAACGGTGCTCGAACGCATCGCGACGGGCGTCATCTCGCTCGGACCCGACGGGCGAATCGAGACGGTCAACTCGGCGGCGCTGCGCTTGCTCGAAGTCGATCGCGCAGTGATTGGTGCGCGCGCCTCAGAAGTGTTTCAACGCGCGGACCTGCGGCCGCTGGAGGCCGTACTGAAACACGCTGCCAGTGGAGGTGCGCCCCCGTCCGCTCAGGAAGTGGCCGTCGCGCGTGAAGGACGTGAATTGCACCTCGCCGCGGCCGCGACGCCGCTGATGGGGGAGGATGGCGGGTACGCCGGCGCGGTCCTCGTGTTCGACGACGTCACGCCGCTGATTCGGACGCAGAGGGTCGCCGCGTGGCGCGATGTCGCCCGCCGTCTGGCGCACGAGATCAAGAATCCGCTGACGCCAATTCAGCTCTGCGCGGAACGCCTGCGCCGTCATTTTTCGTCCGCACCCCAGGCGACACACGAACTGGTCGAGGAGTGCACGACCACAATCGTCGGGGAGGTCGAATCTCTGAAGGCACTGGTTGACGAGTTCGCGCAGTTCGCGAGGATGCCTGCTCCGCGGACGGTGCCGTCGGATCTCAACGGGTTGCTGACGGACACGCTGATGCTCTACAACGGCCTGTTTCGCGAGATTCAGATCGAGAAGCAGTTCGTCGACGGTCTTCCTCCGGTTCGTGTGGACGTCGAGCAGGTACGCCGCGTGATCATCAACCTCGTGGACAACGCGGTCGAGGCGCTCGCCAATCGACAGGCTCATGGCGACCTCGACCCAGGTCGAGCCGTCGGTGGCAGCAGCGCGCGCGCACGGCCGGACGGCGGTGCGCCACGGATTGTCGTCGCGACCCAGCACGACCCGATCAACGCCGTCGCGCGCATTGTCGTGTCCGACAACGGCCCCGGGATTCCCGCCGGCGACCGCGACAAGCTGTTCATGCCGTACTATTCGACGAAGAAACGCGGCAGCGGCCTGGGGCTGGCGATCGTGCGCCGAATCATCGCCGAGCACGGCGGCAGCATCGAGGTCGAGGACAACGCGCCGGCGGGGACGCGGTTTACCATTGAATTGCCACTATAGGACCTCCAGCAGCGCGCCGCTTTAGCGGCGCATCAGACTGCTTCGAGCCAGGGTGACGCGCGGCTCAAGCCGCGCGCTGCTGGAGAATCAAGAATGAAACCCACCGTCCTCATCGTCGACGACGAAGCTGGTGTGCGAAGCGCGCTGAGCGGCGTGCTGCGCGACGAGGGGTATGCGGTTGATGCCGTCGACAGCGGAGAAGCCTGCCTGGATCGGGTTGCCCGGGTGCCTTACGACGTGGTGGTGCTCGACATCTGGCTTCCCGGAATGGACGGCCTGGCGACGCTCGCGCGGCTGCGTGAGCGGCGCATGGATTCACCGGTCGTCATGATCTCGGGCCACGGCAACATCGAGTCTGCCGTGCGGGCAATCAAGTTGGGGGCGTTCGATTTCGTCGAAAAGCCACTCTCGCTCGAGAAAACCGTCCTCGTGGTCGGCAATGCGGTGCGGCAACGCCGCCTCGAAGCGGAAAACCGGGCACTGCGGGCGCACGTCGACAAGCGGCTGACGATGGTGGGGGAGAGCTACCTGATGGCGCAGCTGCGCGAGCAGATCGCCATGGCGGCGCCGACGAATGGTCGTGTCCTGATTTACGGCGAGAACGGCACCGGCAAGGAGATGGTTGCGCGCAGCATCCACGCGCTTAGCCGGCGTCGTGGCGGGCCCTTCGTCGAAGTCAATTGCGCGGCAATCCCCGAGGAGCTGATCGAGAGCGAGCTGTTCGGGCACATGAAGGGCGCTTTCACCGGCGCCGTTTCCGATCGTCGCGGAAAGTTCGAGCTGGCTGACGGCGGCACGCTCTTCCTCGACGAAATCGGTGACATGAGCCTGAAGACCCAGGCCAAGGTGCTGCGCGCGCTTCAGGAACAGGTCGTGGAGCCGGTTGGCGGTGCAAACAGTGTCCGCGTCGACGTCCGGGTGCTGGCGGCGACGAACAAGGATCTGACGGCGGAAATCCGCGCTGCGCGGTTCCGTGAGGATCTCTATTTCCGCCTGAATGTCATCCCGATTTTCGTCCCGCCGCTGCGCGATCGCGCGGATGACATCCCTCTGCTTGCCGACCACTTCATGGCGGAGCTCGCGCGTGAATACGGCCGGAGACCGAAGAAACTCGATGGCGCTGCCGCGGTGTCGCTGCAGGCCTACCGTTGGCCCGGCAACGTCCGCGAGCTGAGGAACGTCATCGAGCGGCTCATGATCATGGCCCCCGGCGACACGATCGGCGCCGGCGACCTGCCATTCCTCGACAGCGCCGCGCTGGTGGTCAGCGAGGCGGGAAGCCCGGAGCCCCTCCCGCTTCACGAGGCACGCGAGCGCTTCGAGCGCGACTACATCCTGCGCGCCCTGGCCGCCCAGCACGGCAACATCTCCCGGACCGCCGACGCGCTCGGCGTCGAGCGCAGCAACCTCTATAGAAAGATGCGCGCGTTCGGGATTGCACCTGCCAGACGGGTGGAGGGCGAGGACGAAGGGGTCCTCTCCTGAGCGGCGGCTGTCGCGTGAGATTTCAGACTTGCGAGCTACGAACCACGATCCACGAACCACGGCTGTCTTCAGTCTCTCAGCTTGTTCTCCAATATCTGATTGACCCCAAACCGTTCCAGCTGCAGGTAGAACTCCGCGGCGCCGACGAGCGCTGCTGACGGGACGAGGCCGACGATCTCGCTCTCGAGGATCGTGACGCCATAACGATCGGCCTCCCGCTTCACCATCTCGAACACCCGGAACATGGGGGTCTTCTCGTAGTTCGTCAGGTTGATCGAGACCTGGGCGAGGTTCCGGTCCTCGACTTTTACACCCATCGCTTTCACATACCTCAGGCCGCCCGTGCTGTGACGGATTGCCGCGGCGATCTTCTTGGCGACGTCCAGCCGATCGGTGTTCAGGTTGATGTTGTAGGCGATGAGCGGCATGCGCGCGCCGATCACCGATGCGCCGGCGCTCGGATGGGGAGCGGCCGGGCCGAAGTCGGGAGCCCAGCCTGGCGACGACATCTTGGCGGCCAGTCCCTCGAACTCCCCGCGTCGGATGTCTTCGAGATTCCTGCGAACCGGGTTCGCCGAGGCCTCTTCGTACAAGAAGACGGGGACTGCGAAGCGCTCGGCAACGAGCGCGCCGACCTCTTTTGCGAGTGTCACGCAATCCGCCATGGTCGCCCCCTCGATGGGGACGAACGGCACGACATCGACGGCGCCGACACGCGGATGCTCACCGGAGTGCTGACGAAGGTCGATGGCGGCCGTTGCCTGCTCGAAGAGCGCGAGCGTGGCGGTCTTCAGCGGTCCCGCGTCGCCGACGAGGGTGAAAACAGACCTGTTGTGCGAGGCATCCGACGAGTAATCGAGGAGGCGAACGCCGGGAACGGCCTGGACGGCTTTCACCATGCGCTCGATGACATCGGCGCGTCGGCCTTCGCTGATATTGGGGATGGATTCGATGATGGCCATGCGACTGAAAGTTGTAGCACACCACCCGCGATGCACGCGAAAGATCCAATTCGGCGGATAACCGGGTCCAAGGTACCAGTAGCGATAGTGACGAAGCACACTTTTACAGGTGCGCAAGAACCTGATACCGCGTTTGACCGCCTGAAACTCGGGCTCATCTCGCGTGCATTTTGGTGTGACCAGTGACGAAATCAGGGACAACTCCTTGCAAAGCCGCACCGAGCCGGGGCGAGTGCCCGGTCCAAACGGATACGCGAGGAGGAACGAATGAGAGCATGGCTTCGAGTCGCGAGTGCGTTGCTCGCGCTGTGGGTGTGTGCGACGCCCGCGGCCGCGCAGACGGCGCAGGTCGGCCAGGTGGCCGGCGAAGTGAAAGATGCCAGCGGAGCAATCTTGCCCGGTGCGACGGTGACCTTGACGAGCGAGGAACGCGGGTTCAGCCGGACGACGGTGAGCGATGCGCAGGGACGCTACCTGTTTCCGGTCGTGCCGCTCGGCAAGTACAGCGTCGAAATCAGCCTGGCTGGATTCGAGAGGGTGCTGCTGACCAACAACCTCGTCGAATCCGAACGGACGACGAACGTCCCGGTGTCGCTGAAGCTGGCGACGCAGGAAGTCGCGGTCACGGTTACGGGGGAGACACCAATCGTCGATGCGACGAATCAAACGGTCCAGACTCGCCTGCGCTCGGAGGAGTACAACAAGATCCCGATGGCGCGGTCGTATCTGAACCTGATCGGTCAGGCGCCCGGAGTGGTCGGCACGGGCAACGTGAACTCGCACGGCGGGCTCACGAGCAACAACCAGTTCCTCATGGACGGCGTCGACACCACCGACCCGACGACCGGCACGTTCGGTACCAACCTCGCCTTCGAGACGATTCAGGAAGTCGTGGTGCAGACCTCCGGTGTGTCCGCCGAGTACGGCCGTGCGATCGGTGCGGTGGTCAACGTCATCACCAAGTCCGGCACGAACAAACTTGAAGGTCTGTTCAAGTACATCGCGACCAACGACGAGTGGAACACGCAGAACACCGCCGTAAACGAGGTCACCAACGCCTCGCTCGAGCGTGTGAAGTTCGATCAGGTCAATCCCACGTACAGCTTCGCTGGCGGTGGCCCGATCGTGCGTGATAAAGCCTGGTTCTTTGGAACCTACGAGCGCGCGGAAAACACGACGGCCCAGCAGCAGACGTTGCTCGGGGAGAACTTCCAGCAAAGTACCGTCAACGACTACTGGACAATGCGCCTGACCGGACAGCTCTCGCCGACGCAGAACGTGTGGTTCAAGTACTCAGACGCGCCCACTACTGGCTTTGTCATTGACTATACCGTCAACAACAACGGTGCTCGTGGTGCCGCGGAGCGATACGCGCTGACGGGGCAGGATCAGGGCTCCGATCAGTGGGCCGCGCAGTGGAGCGGCGTATTCGGATCGAGCTGGACCGGCGAGGCGATGTATGCCGACTACAGCTCGCTCATCACGGTGGCCCCGTTCGAGATCAGCCCCCTTCACGATGGCGCGGCGCATCTCAGCCAGGCTGACAGCTTCTACTACAACGGCGGACAGTTCGACGGATTCGTCAACCGGCCGAGAAAGCAGGCCGCTCTCGCCGCGACACACTACCGAAACATCGGAAGCAACAGCCACAACTTCAAGATCGGGTTCGACTGGCAGAACACCAACTCGTCGAATCTGTTTCAATATCCGAACGGCCAGCTGTACATCGATACGTCGTTCGATCTGGCCAGCCGCGCGTTCGTGCCGAACATCCGTCAGGACTATCAGGGTGGGCCGTCGACGTCGAAGGGCAATACCTATTCGCTCTACGGGCGCGATAAGTTCGACGTCGGATCGCGCGTGTTCATCGAGGCCGGCCTGCGCTTTGAGTACCAGACCGGCGTCAGCGACGTGAATGCGGACACCGTCGACACCAAGACGTTGTCGCCCCGCATCTCGAGCAGCTACGACGTGCGTGGCAACGGCAAGACCCTCATGGTCGGATCGTACGGCCGGTTCTATCAGGGCCTTCTGCAGGGCTTCTCGGACTCGTTCGCGAGCGTTCCGCAGCAGACCAACTACGACAACTTCGTGTGGAACGGGTCGTCGTATGTGTTCAGCAACCGCGTCGAGCTGGGCGCATCGGAGTTCCAGCCGAATCTGGACCTCAAACCCACGTACACCGACGAGTTCACCGTGGGCGCCGAGCAGCAGATCGGCCAGACCATCGGCGTTGGCGTGCGCTACATCCATCGCGACTGGGGGAATCTGATCGACGACGTCTTGCGGTTCCGTGCCGACAACACCATCGACCGCGCCGTCGTCAACGTCGATGAGGCGGAGCGCACCTATCGTGGAATAGAGTTCACGTTCAACAAGCGGTTCTCGAACAACTGGAATGGTGCGGTGAACTACACCTACTCGCAGACGCGCGGGAACAACTTCCAGAACAACTTCTCGGCGCTGGACGACTACGAGGATGCGATGTGTCGGTCGGCGGCGGACACGGCGCTGGGCGTCAACGGCATCTTCCCCTGCAGCGATCTGCAGCCGAACTTGTATGGAAGCCCTGCCTTCGATCGGCCGCATCTCTTCAAATACAGTGGCGCATACAGCCGGCCGATTGGCCCGGTCCGCGCGACGATCGGATTCGTCGGACAGGCAACGTCGAAGACTACGTTCACGCGTTCCCGCAGCGTCAACGTGCTCACACCTGGGACGACGACGAACGCGGGACCGACGCTCACGTACCTCTACGAACCGGCCGGCAACAACCGCGTGGGTGGCCTGTTGACCACGACCGATCTGCTGCTCGAAGGCACCTTCCGGATGTTCAGAACGGCCGAGGCGGGGATCCGGTTCGAGAGCTTCAACCTCTTCAACACCGAGGAGAAAATCAACATCGGAAACACCGCTTGGTGCGAGCTGACGACTGGGGCGACCTGCTCGACGGCACGTGCCAACTTCGGTACCGCGACGACGCGCGCGCACTACCAGGCGCCGCGGACGATCCGGTTCTCGGGCGTCTTCCGCTTCTAACCGCGGATCTCGGCACGGGACGCGGATAACGGGACGCGGATTCACCGGATCTCAAGAACGGGACGCGGATTTTTGCGGATCTCAAGAAGGGGACGCTGATCCGCTCTGATTCGCGTCCCGTCCTAATTCCAGGGATCCGCGTCCCGGCCTAATTCCGGGGCTCCGCGTCCCGTGGCAGCCGTACGGATTCGCGTCCGGCATGTCATCGGCGGTCTGGAGCGGCGCAGAGCCATTGGGCCCTGCGCCGCTTTTTGTTTGACGGCACCCCCGCCACGTTTCATAATCCTGCATACTTCTTCTGCGTAAGTATTTGCATCG
>Ga0075431_100000999_pt1 | contig 25206 bp, 24 predicted proteins | sample RhiMetdeltSRZDD5_FD_75297 | JGI IMG/M metagenome (GOLD analysis project Ga0075431, IMG submission 75297) | Populus rhizosphere microbial communities from Tennessee, USA - Rhizosphere MetaG P. deltoides SRZDD5 | ecosystem: Host-associated > Plants > Roots > Rhizosphere > Soil | place: USA... | reverse complement strand
ACCGATCCAGGCCGCGCGAGTCGCCACTGGTGTGTGCGAACGGGTTGTATGGCGCCCGATTCCGCCTATTCCCCGCTGCGGCGGTGCCAGGGGCGGGTGCCGGCGGGGGGCTCGTCCGCCGTGCTGGGCTGGTAGTGGAGCGTCACTTCGGCGATGCGGCCCTCGACCAGCGCGCGGCGGGTGGGGCCGTGCGTGACCGCGTACGTGTCGAAGCCGACGCGGCGCATGTAGGGGATCTGGTCGGAGAGCACGGCGCCGACCGCGCGCAGCTCGCCGGTGAAGCCGTGCTTGTCGCGCAGCAGCCGGGCGGTCGAGAAGGCGCGGCCATCGGCGAACTTCGGGAAGCTCAGCGCGATCAGGGCGAAGCGGCCCAAGTCGGCGGCGAGGTCGTCGATGGCCTCGCCAGGCTCGATCTGCAGCCCGAGCGGAGCGTTGCGGCCGGCGAGTCCGTCGCGTTCGGCGAGCCAGCGCGCCTTGGAGAGGATGACCGGAGAATCGGGCAGCAGTTCACCGTCGGCCGGCCTTGCCCAGGCGTCGGTATGGAACGCGGAGCCGCGCCAGATCGGCCCGTCGGGTTCGGGCTCGCCAGGCGCCTGCTGCGGGAAGGGGTCAGACCCCTCGCCAGGACGCCGGAGATCCACACTGAGACTTGGCGCGAGGGGTCTGACCCCTTCATCAAGCGGCATAGAGCGCCTCCTTGAAGGGCGCGTCGCCCAGGCGGGCGTAGGCGGCCAGAAACGGCTCATCCGGGCCCGCTCGCAGCTCCAGGTATCGCTCCACCACCTTCTCCACCGCATCGACAATGCCGTCCGGACCGAAGCCGGGGCCGGAGATGGCGCCGAGCGCCGCATCCTCCGCGCCCGAGCCGCCCAGCAGCAACTGGTAGTGCTCCTCGCCGCGCTTCTCGACGCCCAGGATGCCGATGTGGCCCACGTGGTGGTGTCCGCAGGCGTTGATGCAGCCGGAGATCTTGATCTTGAGGTCGCCGATCTGGTCCTGACGGGCGGCCAGCCGCTCCGAGATGCGCTGGGCGATGGGGATCGAGCGGGCGTTGGCCAGCGCGCAGTAGTCGAGGCCGGGGCAGGCGATGATGTCCGTCACCAGCCCGGCATTGGCCTCGGCCAGGCCGATGGCCTTCAGCGCCCGGTACACCTCCCGCAGATCGCCGAGCCGCACGTGGGGCAGCACTAGGTTCTGCTCGTGCGTCACCCGCACCTCGTCGAAGGAATAGCGCTCCGCCAGGTCGGCAATGGCGTCCATCTGCTCGGCGCTAGCGTCACCGGGGATGCCGCCGATGGGCTTCAGCGAGATCGTCACGATGGCGTAGCCCGGCTGCTTGTGGGCGTGCGTGTTGCGCGCCACCCAGCGGTCGAAGGCGCGGCCATCATGAGACACCGGCGCGCGCACCGCGGCCTTCGGGGGACGCTCGTCGAACGCCGGCGGGGCGAAGTACGTCTCGATGCGGCGGATCTCCGCCTCCGGCAGCTTCAGCGCGCCGTCGCGGATGCGCAGCCACTCCTCCTCCACCTGGGCGGCAACGGCCTCGATGCCGAGCGCGTCCACCAGGATCTTGATGCGCGCCTTGTAGATGTTGTCGCGCCGGCCGTGCAGATTGTAGATGCGCAGGATCGCCTCGAGGTAGGTGAGCAGGTCCTCCTCGGGCAGGTCGTCGCGGATCAGCTTGGCGATGAGGGGCGTGCGCCCCATGCCGCCGCCCACCCAGACCGCGAAGCCGAGTCCGCCGCCGTCGAGCCGCTTCAGGTGGAGGCCGATGTCGTGCAGCTTCATGGCCGCGCGATCATGCTCGGAGGCGATCACCGCCACCTTGAACTTGCGCGGCAGGAAGCTGAACTCGGGGTGCAGCGACGACCACTGGCGGATGATCTCGGCATAGGGGCGCGGGTCGGCCACCTCATCAGCGGTGGCACCGGCGAAATGATCGGCGGTGACGTTGCGGATGCAGTTGCCCGAGGTCTGGATGGCGTGCATCTCCACATCCGCCAGCTCGTCGAGGATGTCGGGAATGTCGGACAGCCTCGGCCAATTGAACTGCAGGTTCTGGCGCGTGGTGAAGTGGCCGTAGCCGCGGTCGTAGACGCGAGCGATATGGGCCAGCTTGCGCATTTGCCGCGACGACAGCGTGCCGTACGGCACGGCGATCCGCAGCATGTAGGCATGGAGCTGCAGATAGACGCCGTTGCGCAGGCGCAGCGGCTTGAACTCGTCCTCGTTGAGCTCGCCCGAGACGCGGCGCGCCACCTGGTCGCGAAACTGCGCCACGCGTTGGCGGACGAATGTGGCGTCGAACTCGTCGTAGCGGTACATGGGCTATGCGGCCTCAACGGAGACGGGGTCAGACCCCTCGCCTCCAGCGTTGTGAGGAACTCGGACGTTCGATACGAGGGGTCTGACCCCGGCCTCACCGGCAGGTACATACCCCGGCACGTCGTCCAGGATGCTCGGCCCCTCCACCCGTACGCGCTCGCGCGTGCGCCGCGGGATCAGGCGCCCGCCGGCCTCGCCGACCTCGGCCAGGTACGGCTCCACCACCAGGTTCGCCGCCGAGTCGCGGGCGCCCTGCTCCTCAAGGCAGCGGACCTCGTCCGGCGAGCGGGCCACGGCTGCGGCCTCGATGCTCTCGACCCACCGGCCGTTGGCGGAGAGGAATACGACGATGCCGTCGTGCAGCCGGTTGGCTGTCAGAACGGCAACGTCGGGTGCGCGCTTGCTCACTGCAGGGTCTCCAGTTCCAGGGACGGCGCCGTCCCCTTGCGGCGCTCCGGTGCTGCGGTGCGCCGGTAGACGGCGACGGACTCGGGGCGTTCGATGCAAGCATCGGCCCAGTCGAGGCCGACGAAGATCACGGCAGGGCCGACGAACCCGAGGTGAGTGACGCAGTCGGCGAGGTCGTCGAGGGTGGTGGCGGCGGCACGCTCGTCCGCGCGGGTGCCGTTCTCGACCAGGACGACTGGCGTATCCGGATCGGCACCAGCCGCCAGCAGGCGGCGGCGGATCACCGGCGCGTTGCCGACGCCCATGTAGATGGCGCACGCAGCGCCCGGTGCGGCCAGGGCCTCCCAATCGAGGTCCGGCAAGCCGCCGGAGGTGGCGCCGGTGACAACAGAGAACTGGCGCACCCGCTCGCGGAGCGTCACGGGCAGGCCGATGCGGGCGGCGCAGGCGTGGGCCGCCGTCACGCCGGGCACCACCTCGACGGGAATGCCGGCCTGCTGCAGTGCGGCCATCTCCTCGGCAGCGCGACCGAAGATCATCGGGTCGCCACCCTTGAGACGGGCCACGACCTTGCCGGCTGTGGCCTCGCGCACCAGGATGCGGTCAATCTCGGCCTGCGGAGTGGAGGCCCCGTGCGGGTCCTTGCCCACGAGGATGCGCTCGGCGTCGCGGCGGGCGTAATCCAGGATGCGGGGATCGACCAGCCGGTCGACGACCAGCACGTCGGCATCCTGGAGGCGCTGCAGGGCCTTGAGGGTGAGGAGGTCGGGATCGCCGGGGCCGCAGCCGATCAGGGCCACACGCCCGCCGTGCTGCCGCGCCCCGGCCGCCATCTCGGTTGCAAGGATGCGCTCTGCCTCGGTCCCGGCGCCGGCCAGCACAGCGCGACGGAACGGCCCCTGCAACAGTCTCTCCCACAGGCGGCGGCGTGCGCGCGGGTCTGTCACGGTGGCCGCGATGCGCTCCCGCAGCGCCTGGGCGCGCGCCGCCAGGGCACCGAGGTTGGCCGGCAGGAGCGCCTCGATGCGGGTGCGGATCTCGCGCGCCAGAACCGGGGCAGCGCCCTCGGTGCCGATCGCCACCGTCACGGGCGAGCGATCGACGATGGCGGGGGTGATGAAGGTGGAAAGCTCAGGCGCATCGACCACGTTGACGGACACGCCACGCGCCTGCGCCGCCCTGGAGACCGCCTCATCGAGCGTCCGATCACCGGTCGCCGCATAGACGAGCCGCCGGCCGCGCACGTCATTGGCCCGGAAGGGACGCCGCAGGAGGTCGATGGCCCCGCGCCCGCCCAGGGCCGCCAGCTCGTCGCAGACGGCCTCGGCCACCACGGCAATGCGCGCGCCGGTCTTGCGCAGGAGCCGAACCTTCTGCGCCGCCTGCTCGCCGCCGCCGGCGACCAGCACATCGGCGCCGTCCAGATCGGCAAACACGGGGAAATATCGCATGACAGTCATGGGGCCCTGGGTAACCTCGCGCTCCGGAAGACAACCGCGACCGGGCACCTTCACCAGGGTAAATAGAAAGATTTCCTATCCAATGACAATGGTGCGCATGAAAAGAAAAAATCATGCCTCATTCATCCGTGAGCCTGGGACGGGTTGCTGATGTCCGCGCACACGCGCAATGCACGCCCGCAGCAGTGCCGGAGCGTGGAATGTTCTTCCGGGAAGGCCTGCGCCCACCCCCTGCCGAGCAGACCGGCACGCGGCGGATGCTTTCGCTCACTCGTACCTGGGCGCGCCGTCGGGCAGCGCGGCGATCTCCTTGATGAGCTTGCTGATGATCGACTGCCCGAAGGTCTCGAAGCCTTCCGCCTCCACGACGAAGGCGCCGGGACCGCCGATTACATTGTTCTCGTAGTAGGCCTTGAGGCCACCTGGCGGATGGGTGTGGGTGGGATTGGTGGGGAGCGGTTCTTCGCTCAGGATGACCAGGCCGTTGATGGTCACGCCCTTGGCGATGGCCACATCGCGGGCCACGACGACCTCGGTGCCGCTGTTGTTGGTGCCGTCGCCCGAGACGTCGATCACCTGGCGATCGGACTGGAAGGGGCTGCGCGCCAGTATGGCCATGCTGAACTCGATGGCCGAGCTGATCGAGGTGCGGCCCCAGAAGGAGCGGGGCGCCGCCAGAATGCGGCCGGAGACATCCTGGGCATCGCGCTCCCCGGCGATCACGGCCCAGTCTACCACCACCCGCTGCTCAAACTCGCTCGCCCATTCCACGAAGATCACGGCGATGCGGCCGGTGGCGCCGCCGGTCATGGCGCGCAGCACGCGCGGATCGACCATGGCGGCGGCAAAGCCCTCGCGCTGCAGCTTGAACTCCTTCTCATCGACGCTGCGGGAGACATCGGCGGCCAGCACCAGCAGCAGGTCGACCTGGCCCTCATCGGCACGGGCGCTGAAACGCCCCAGGAAGGGCCCCACGGTCAGAACAAGCGCGAACGCAATCCTTGCCAGCCAAGACCCCATGGACGCTCTCCAGACCAAAAATGCCGATGCTGGTGCCGCCGGTGCTGGGGGCACCTCAATCCAGAGTAGGCGCGATTAACCGGTGCAGTCGAGACATAAGACAATCAAAGGTTGATATTGATACGGACCGGCTGGCTCGGCCACGCTCAGCCCCACCGCACGCGCGACGGCAGCAACGAATGTCCCGCAGCCTGACGAACGTGCAGCCGAGCAAGGGTGCCGGATTCGGACGTGGCTGGCGTGCGCTGCCCGCTTCAGCGTGGTCGTGTGGCCGTTCTGTGAACGTGGGGAGTGAGGACTTGCCCTGCGTCGTTTTCACCGTCAGTTTCAGCGTGTTCAGGTGGCCTGCTCAACAATCGCGTGCTCGAGCTTGAAGGTACAGCAATCGGCCCACTCGTCATTGAGGGACGGTCGCATGAGCTCCCTGTTTTCACAGACCGGCGGCGCGAGGATCGGCTTCTTCAACGCGAGTTGGCCGCTGGCTAAGCTCTCCGCCACGTGTGAGGCGCTTCGGCTGACCTGTCTCGGTCGGGAGTATGTGTTTCTCAAGCGTGACGTCCAGGGTCTGAGCAGATACGGGGGAGGTCTGCGCATTGTGCATACAGTTTCGGCGTTCCCTGAGTTCGTGGTGTTTTGGACGTTTAGATTCGACGCGTTGAAGAGAGGGCTGGAGGGCCTGGGATACGAGGTTCGGGTAGCCGCCATTTACGACGAGCGGTTGGATCGAAACGCTTTCGTTGCAGGTGGGTTGTCGTTCATCCCCTTCGTCGGTGTTCTCTTTGGCATTGTAGCCATTGCGCGCGGCCTCACCTCTCAGGATGGACGCGGCAAGGCTCTGGCGACTGTCGGTGCCGCCGGAATTGTTTTCAACATCCTGTTTCTTCGAGGGCTTTTCTAACCCGTAGGTCGGGTCGAGCGTCAGCGAGACCCGACACCTTCGCGGCTTGTCGAATGTTGGGTCTCGCTGCGCTCGACCCAACCTACGCTAGATCGTGTCGTCGCAGCGGACGAGCTCCGCCCGCAATTGCCGCAGCGTGCCGGCGAGCTCCTGCTCGATGCCGCCCTGGCCGGCGCGGCACTGCTCAGTGATCCTTTTGAGGTCCACGTCGACGCCCAGCAGGCCGCGCAGCTCCCGGCGAACGTCCTCGGGCAGCTCGCCGCCCAGCCACGCTCGGCCCATCTCCACCAGAGTGCAGAGCCGGCCCACTGCCTCGGGGCCAGCGGTGCGCAGCTTCTCCAATGCCGTCACCAGCGTCTCGACAGAGCGCACATAGTCCCTGCTGCATTGCCGGGGCCGGCCGAACTCCGGCCCGGGCTCGGAAGGGAGCGGCTGCTGAGCCTGCGCGGCTGCGTCCAGGCTGGCGCCCAGCGCGACGACTAAGACGAGGAGGATGCGCATGCCGATGCTCCTTGTAATGGGGCAGGTCATGGGGTCAGACCCCTCGCCTCCGACGCCGATGAATGGTGAGAGGCCGAATGCGAGGGATCTGACCCCGCGTCCTTGGCGGTTTCGCGCAAGGGGTCTGACCCCATTGCGCAAGGGGATATGGCCCATGTGTCGAGAATGTGGGCAGGTGGCATGTCTGGAACCAAGGCTGAGCACGTCCCGCCTCGCTTGAAGCGGCCCCGCGTCGGCACTAGCCTCGCTTCCAATCGCACGAGCCACCACCAATCGAGAGCGGGAGACGCACCCATGCTGGACCGTCCAAGCAAGCTGCAGGAGTACCAGACCTACATCGACGGCAAGTGGTGCGGGGCGGCCTCGGGCAAGCGGTTCGAGACCTACGACCCCTACACCGGCGAGCCGTGGGCGCTGATCCCGGAGTGCGGCGGCACCGACGTGGAGCGCGCCGTCGAGGCAGCCTCGCGCGCCTTCGAGAGCGGCCCTTGGCCGGCGATGACGCAGACGGCGCGCGGCAGGATCATGCGCACGATCGCCGGCCTGATCGAGAAGCACGGCGAGCACCTGGCAAGGATCGAGGTGCGCGACAACGGCAAGCTGATCTCGGAGATGGCGGCGCAGCTCAAGTACCTGCCCGAGTGGTTCTACTACTACGGCGGCCTGGCCGACAAAATCCAGGGCGCGGTGGTGCCGGTCGATCGTCCCGACCACTTCAACTACGTCCTGAAGGAGCCCGTCGGCGTGTGCGCCTTCATCACGCCGTGGAACTCGCCGCTGATGCTGGTGGGCTGGAAGCTGGCGCCGGCGCTGGCGGCGGGTTGCACCGTGGTGATCAAGCCGTCCGAGTTCACCTCGGCCTCGGTCCTGGAATTCATGAAGCTGGTGATCGAGGAATCGGGCCTGCCACCGGGCGTCGTCAACGTCGTGACCGGATACGGCGGTGTGGTGGGCGAGCCCCTCGTCACGCACCCCAAGGTCGCCAAGGTGGCGTTCACCGGCGGCTCGGTGACGGGCGCGCGCGTCAACGAGCTGGCGGCCAGGAGCTTCAAGAAGGTCTCGCTGGAGCTCGGCGGCAAGTCGCCCAACATCGTGTTCGACGACTGCATCCTGGACGACGCCGTGAGCGGGGCGATCTCCGGCATCTTCGCCGCCACCGGGCAGACCTGCATCGCCGGCTCGCGGCTCCTGCTGCAGGAGACCATCCACGACCAGTTCGTCGAGAAGCTGGTGGCGATGGCCAAGACGGCCAGGCTCGGCGACCCGGGACTGGCCGACACCCAGGTGGGCCCCGTCACCACACCGCCGCAGTATCAGAAGGTGCTGTCCTACATCGACATCGCCAAGGGCGAGGGCGCCAACTGCGTGCTCGGCGGCGGCCCGGCCACCAAGGAGGAGGGCGGCGGCAAGTATTTCGTGAAGCCGACCATCTTCACCGGCGTCCACAACAGGATGCGCATCGCCCAGGAGGAGGTGTTCGGCCCGGTGCTGTCCGTGATCAAGTTCAAGGACGAGGAGGAGGCGGTGGCCATCGCCAACGACATCGCCTATGGCCTCGGCGCCGGCATCTGGACCCAATCGGTGAAGCGCGCGCACAGCGTGGCGCGCCGCATCAGGGCGGGTACGGTGTGGGTGAACACCTACCGTGCCGTGAGCTTCCTGATGCCGTTCGGCGGCTACAAGGCCTCGGGCCTCGGCCGCGAGAACGGTGCCGAGGCGATCGAAGGCTACCTGCAGAGCAAGAGCGTGTGGATCAACAACGGACCCGGCGGCGGCAACCCGTTCGTGATGAAGACGGCGTCGTAGACCTCGTAGGTTGGGTCGAGCGGCAGCGAAGACCCAACACTGTCAACGGTCCACGCCTCGAATGCGTTGGGTCTGCCCCCGGGCCTTCGCCGGGGTTGAACCAACGTGCGGAAATCTACGGGATCAGATGCTGCCGGATTGCCTCGGCGACCGCGTGGGGGCGGTTGCGGACGCCGAGCTTGCTCTGCACCTTCTTCAGGTGGCTGCGGACGGTCTCCTCGCCTACGCCCAGCACCTCGGCGATCTGGTCGGTCTGCCGGCCCATGGCCGTGAGACGCAGGACAGCCAGCTCGCGCGGCGTCACACGCGCGCGCTTGCCCATCCAAAACGGGTCATGGTCGATCAGCTGCTCCAGACGCAGCGCGGCGAAGCTGGCGGCGGCGACCAGGATGATGCGGTAGGGTTGCGTCAGGACGTTGCCGGTCAGCACCTGGCGCGACCAGAACGCGACGATCCAGCGACGGCCGACGGAGCATGTCAGCGCGTCGCGCATGCCGTACTTGAGCGCCAGCTCGTAGGGCCACCGATCAATGCCGATGGGCTCCAGCATCCGCATGGTCTCGGTCCAGGTGCAGGCCATCAGGCTCGACCGCGCCATCATCACGCCGGGGTCCTGCTGCGACTTGGCCATCGTCGCGTACTCCACCCACCAACCCTCCGGGACCGACGAATGCACAAATGCATCCCGTCCGAGGCGTGTGGAGCGCCAGTCCGACGCCTGCAGCGGCATGCGGGCCGCACCAAGCACGTTCATGGGAGCGATCCTCACGGCGAAAGCGTGCAGCGCGTCGAGGACCGCGGCTGGCGTACGCGTCCTGGCCACATTGTTGGTGAAGTCGTCCAGGAGCGGCGTGAGCGGCGGAGTGACAAGGGAGCTGGATGAATGCATCGGCTTGCTCGCACCAAACGACAGCAGCGAGCAAGCGTGCACGGTTCGCAACCGGCAGGGTATCCGGGATTACCCCGAGATCCGGCAGTCGCTCGGGGCAGGCCGGATCAGCGCGCCATCGGTGAGCTCAGCCGGGGTGGCGGCGGCGGGCGATCAGCCGCAGCCAGGGCGCGGTATGGAAGGCGCTCATCAGCACGTACATCGTGGCCATTCCGGTCAGCGGCGCCGCGTGTGCGGGCAGGCACAGCATGCCCGAGGGGTCGCTGCCCAGAAGCACCGTCAGCAGTGCCATGATGGCGAAGGTCGGCGCGGCGGCCAGGGACAGCCAGTCGGCAGCGCCGGCGGGAGCCTCAATGCGTGCCTTCAGCCGGTCATGCGAGACGACTGCATTTTGCATCGGTAACCTCCTGTTGAGGTGCGTGCGCTCGTCGTGTGCGGGATGAATAGGGCCACCGGCGAACGGGTGAGAGTGACAAGTGTGGCGGGATTCGAATGGACTCGCTGATCACGGCGGCGGCGCGGGCGCTGGCCGCGGGTGACCCCCTTGGCGCGCTGAACCGGGTCGCCCTGCGCGACGACGCACCCGCGCTCGCGCTGCGCGGCATTGCCATGGCGCAGCTCGGCGAGCTGGCCCGGGCCAAGGCGCTGTTGCGTCGCGCCGCGCGCGCCTTCGGCCCGAGAGAGGCCGTGGCCCGCGCTCGCTGTGTCGTCGCCGAGGCCGAGATCGCCCTGGTCTCGCGCGACCTTGGCTGGCCGGCGAAGGCGCTGGACGCGGCGGCGGCGACACTCGAGGCGCGCGGCGATGCACTGAATGCGGCGCATGCCCGCCACCTGGAGGTGCGGCGCCTCCTCCTGATCGGACGCCTGGACGAGGCCGAGCGCAAGCTCGCCGAGCTCGATCCGGCGCCCTTCCCGCCGGCGTCGAGAGCCGCCCACGAGCTGGTCATTGCGGGGATCGCGATGCGGCGCCTCCGGACCCGGGCGGCGCGCGACGCGCTGGCCCGCGCCCGGCATGCCGCGCGGCGCGCCGGCATCCACGCGCTGCAGGCGGAGGTGGAGAGCGCAGCGGTGGCGCTGCGCGAGCCCGCGGCCCGGCAGATCGGGCATGGTGAAGAACGGCTCCTACAGCTGGAGGAGGTCGAGGCGCTGCTGGCGTCGGGCGCGCTGATCGTGGATGCGTGCAGGCATCTGGTGCGCGCGGGTGACACGGTCGTCCCGCTCACCCGGCGTCCAGTGGTGTTCGCGCTGGCGCGCGCGCTCGGCGAGGCGTGGCCGCAGGATGTGCCGAGGGCCATGCTCGTAGCGCGGGCCTTCCGGGGCAAGGAGGCCGACGAATCCCATCGCGCGCGGCTGCGCGTGGAGATCGGGCGGCTGCGCGCGGTGCTGCGGACCCTCGCCGACGTAAGGGCGACCAGGCAGGGCTTTGCGCTGGTGCCACGCCATACCCGCGAGGTGGTGGTGCTGGCACCGACCGTCGAGGGAGCGCATGCGGCTGTGCTCGCCTTCCTCGCCGACGGCGAGGCGTGGTCGAGCTCGGCCCTGGCGCTGGCGCTGGGGAGCAGCCAGCGCACCGCGCAGCGGGCGCTCGACGCTCTTGCTTTAGCCGGCAAGGTGCACTCGCTCGGGCGCGGCCGCGCCCGCCGCTGGCTCGCCCCGCCCGTGCCGGGACTCACGACGACGTTGTTACTCCCGGCGCCGGTGCCGGGCGGCTAGAGAGAGTGCGGACGTATTTCGGCAATCAGGCGACTGCCCACGTCCGGCAAAGAGGCAGAGCTTCGCCAGATGGAACCATGCAGCCATGAAACGATCCGCCGCCGAGATCCTGCGTGAGTATGGGCCCTTTCCAGGGACGGATGCCGTGCATGGGCTGACATTCGATGGCCGGCACGTGTGGTTTGCGTCCGGGGACAGGCTGAACGCCCTCGATCCGGCCACAGGCAAGGTGCTGCGATCGATCACCATCGCAGCGGATGCGGGGACGGCTTTCGACGGCCGGCACCTCTATCAGATCGCCGAGAGGCGCATCCAGAAGATCGACACGGAGACCGGGCGGGTGCTCGCCAGCATCCCGTCGCCAGGCGAGGGCGGCGACTCGGGCCTCGCGTGGGCCGAAGGGACGCTGTGGGTGGGCCAACACCGGGGCCGGAGGATCCATCAGATCGATCCGCAGACGGGCGCGATCCTGCGCACCATTGAGTCCAACCGGTTCGTCACCGGCGTAACGTGGATCGACAACGAGCTCTGGCACGGCACCTGGGAGGGCGACGAGAGCGAGCTGCGGCGGCTGGATCCGCAGACGGGAGAGGTGCTGGAGAGCCTCGATATGCCCACCGGCGCAGGCGTCTCGGGGCTCGAGTCCGACGGCGCCGACCGCTTGTTCTGCGGCGGCGGACGCAGCGGGAAGGTGAGAGCCGTCCGCCGGCCCGGGCGCAGCGCAGCCAGCCCTGCCGCGCCCGCGAGGAGATCGTCGAAGCGGCGCTAGTCCAGTCCAGGCAGATTCTCGTCGTTGGCCCACGGCCAGCACACGAGCAGCACCGTTCCCGTGGAGGGCGACCCCGCGGGTTGAACGAGCTTGCAGCAGCCGCAAGACATAGCGTGGCCGACTGCTCGCGATTCCACGAACTCATCGCATTAACTGGTCGTTTGGCATTAACCGGTCGTTAATTCTTTTCTAAAAAGCTCTCTGCTGAAGATTCGACCGCGGAGGCAGCTTCGCGTGCCAACCGGAATCAACGGGGAAAGCTCATGTCGCGCCATCTGCGCCGCATCGCACTGCTCGGAACTTGCGCGCTGGTCCTGGCGGGCTCGCTGGTTTGGCCGGACCCGGCGCAGGCCGTTATCTGCGCCAATGCCGGCGCGGGCGCGAACTCGGGAAACGACAACGGACTCGGTACCGCAACGGCGTGCGGACTCAACGCGAATGCGAGCGGAAACGACAGCTCGGCCTATGGCCTCAACAGCCAGGCGAGCGGCACCGCCGGCTCAGCCTATGGCGTCGGCAGCACTGCGAGCGGCGAGAGCAGTTCCGCCTTTGGCAACCAGAGCCTCGCCAGCGGCAACGTGAGTTCGGCCTTTGGCACCCTCAGCACGGCGAGTGCCAACGGCAGCTCTGCCTATGGCTTCGCCAGCACGGCGAGCGGCCCTGGCAGCTCTGCCTATGGCACGAGCAGCCTGGCGACGGGCTTCAACAGCTCTGCCTACGGCTTCGACAGCGCAGCGACCGGCGCCTCCTCGGTTGCCATCGGCGACCTCGCCCAGGCAGGCGGCGACAACTCCATCGCCATCGGCCAGGGTGCCAGCGCCCCATTCACCAACTCGGCCGCCTTCGGCGCGGGCGCGGCCGCGACGCGCGCCAACCAGCAGGTGTTCGGCACGGCCAGCAACACCTACACGGCACCCGGCATCACCTCAGACGCGAGCAAGGCAGCACAGGGGGCGCCCACGCACATCGTGACGACCAACCCATCGGGCGATCTTGCCGCGCATACTCCGGATCAGCTGGGGCTGGGCGGCACCACCATCGACATCTCGGCCAACCCCACGATTACGAATATCAATAATCAGATTACCATCCTAAAGCAGAACGACAAGGAGCTGACGGAGGGTATCGCCGTCGCCATGGCCTTGCACGATCCGGACCTCGTGGCCGGGGAGAAATTCGGCCTCAGACTCAACTGGGGCAACTACGAGGGCAGCAACGGGCTCGCCCTGACGGCCGCGGGCGTGCTCGGGTACAACGTGCTCAGCACAGGCGACCGGCTGGCCGTCAGCGGCGGCATGGGTTGGGGCATCGATCACAGCCAGTTGGGCGGGCGCGTGGGCGTGCAGCTGACCTGGAAGTAGCGGCGCCGAAGATCGTCGGACGAGGAAGCATTGTGGGCTGGCCCAAGCGTTCGGCCGGCGACAGAAAACTGCTTGGTCGTCGACTTGGCCGCGACAGGTCATAGTGCCTCCCTCTCCCCGTCGCGCCGTCTCGGTGCGAGCGGGGAGAGGGAAACGGCGCGGATGCCGCACCGCTCAGTACATCAGGTTCTCCGCGACCGGCTTCCAACGGCCGCCTTCCACCTTGGACAGGAACGTCGCGGTCGAGCCCTGGTGCCTGTTGGGGCCGAAGCTGATGGTCGGGCCAGGGAAGATGACCGGCTTGAGGTCCTTGATCGACTCGAGCGCGGCGATGAATTTGGCGCGCGTGAGGTCCTTGCCGGCGGCCTCCAGTGCCCTGACCACAATGTCGGCCCCGCCATAACCGTACTGGGCGGCGGTGTTGGCGTCACGGCCGGTCTTGGCCTTGAACTTGTCGGACCACGCCTTAACCTCCGCGCTGCTGTCGGGATAGGCGAAGGGCTGGCCGCTGCCGGAATAGAAGCCCTCGGTGATGCCGCCCGGTGCGCCAGCCACGATCGGGTCGTAGGACGCGGACTGACCGACGAACGTCACCTCCGTCCAGCCGCCCTTGCGCGCCGTGGCGATGGTCTGGATGGTCTCCTTGATGATCGACCCCATGACGACAAGGTCGCAGCCCGCCGACTTGAGCTTGCCGACCTGCCCGCTGAAGTCGGTGTCCGTGGGACCGAAGCTGGCCTCGGCGGCGATCTCGATCTTCTGGGCCTTGGCCTGGTCGCGCACGCCGTCACGGATCTCGTGTCCGAAATCCGTGTCCATGTACATGGTGCAGACCTTGCTCTTGCCCCCCTTCTCCGTGAAGTATTTGGTCGCCGCTCGCACCTGGTCGTAGTAGCTGGCCAGCGTCTGGAACTTCAGCGGGTGATGGGGCTCCGACATCGAGCGCGCAGCGGTGAAGGGGAAAAGGTTGGGCACCCCCTTCGGGAGCTGCTCGGCGAACGCCGCGTTGTTGTGGGGTGTGCCGAGAGCCCCCTGCATGACGAAGATCTTGTCGTTGTTGATGAGCTTGTTGGCCGCCTGCACCGCGCGCGGCACCGCGTAGCCGTGATCCTCGACGATCAGCTTGATCTTGCGCCCGTGGACGCCGCCCTTCTCGTTGACCTCGTCGAAGCGCATGCGCATGCCCTCGGTGGAGCCGACGCCCCACGCGGCTACCGGGCCCGACAGCGCGGTGTGGCTGCCGATGATGATCTCCGTGTCGGTCACGCCATCCTCGGCGAGCACGGGGGCCGCGAGCACGCCCGCGAAGAGCGCGCCCAGGGCCAGCTTAGGTAGTTTCCTCATCATTCCCTTCTCCGTTGCTTTCACAAAAAGAGGCAATAGGCAGTAGGCAGTAGGCAGTAGTTGGTTTGAGCGATTGGAGACCCGCATTGCCTATTGCCTATTGCCTATTGCCTATTGCCTATTGCCTATTGCCTATTGCCTACGACCCCACAGCGACTGCCACCTTCCTCAGGCCGCCGCGGAATACATGCCCTCGATCAGCTCGCGGTACTTCTTCTCCACCAAGCCGCGCTTGAGCTTCATCGTGGGGGTCAGCTCCTCGTCCTCGGCGGTGAGCAGCTGGTCGATCAGCCTGAATTTCTTGATGGTCTCGACGCGGGCGAATTTCTTGTTAACCGCCTCCACCTCCTTGCCGATCAGCTCCGCCACCTCCGCTGCCCGGCACAGGCTGGCGTAGTTGGTGAAGGGCACATCGTGGTCCTGGGCGAACTTCACGACATTGTCGTGATCGATCATGATGAGGCAGGTGAGATAGCTGCGCTTGTCGCCGATGACGATGGCGTCGGAGATGTAGGGCGAGAACTTGAGCTGGTTCTCGATCTCCGAGGGCGTGACGTTCTTGCCACCGGCCGTGATGATGATGTCCTTCATGCGGTCGGTGATGCGCACGAAGCCCGTCTCGTCCATCACGCCCACGTCGCCCGTATGCAGCCAGCCGTCGCGCAGTGCCTCCGCGGTCTTCTCCGGCTTGTTGAGGTAGCCCGCAAAGATGTGCGGGCCACGCAGCAGGATCTCGCCTTGCGGGGAAAGCTTCACCTCGGTCCCGGGGCAGGCACTGCCGATGCTGCCGATCGCCACATGGCCCGGCCAGTTGGCGGTGGCGAGACCGGCGTTCTCGGTCTGGCCGTAGACCTCGAACATCTTGACCCCGAGCGCCCAGTACCAGCGGATGAGGTCCGGCGAGATCGGCGCCGCACCGGTAACGGCGTAGCGCATGCGGTCGAGCCCCAGCATCAGGCGGATGTTCTTGAGCACCAGCCGGTTGCCGGCGGCCCGGGCCGCCCGCAGCAGGAACGGAACAGGCTTGCCGGACAGCTCGTAGGCGCTGGCCTTCATGCCGATGCCGATGGCGGCGCGGTAGGCGACGCGGCCGAGCCATGTGCCCTCCTTCAGCGCGATGGTGACGCCGGAATAGAGCTTCTCCCATACCCGCGGCACGGCGAGCAGCACGTTGGGCGCCACCTCGCGCAGGTTCTGCGGCACGGTGTCGGGCGCCTCGGCGAAGTTGACCACGTGCGTGAAGACGATGTGGTTGTAGCAGCCGCCGAACCGCTCGGCGACGTGGCAGAGCGGCAGGAAGTTCAGCGCCTCGTCGGTGCCGCGCAGCGCGAGCTCCGGGTTGATGCGCTGGAAGGTGCCACCCTGGAAGATGATGTTGCGGTGGGTGAGCAGCGCGCCCTTGGAGGGGCCGGTGGTGCCCGAGGTGTAGACGATGATGGCCACATCGCCGGGCTTGGGAAGCGCCATGCGCTCCTCCCAGACATCATCGTGGTCGCGGGCGTAGGCCTCGCCCAGCTCGTAGAGATCGTCGAGCGGCATCACCTGGGGATCGTCCAGGTCGCGCAGGCCCTCCATATCGAACACGATGATCTTCTTGAGGCCGGGGGTGCGCTCGCGCACGGCCAGGGCCTTGTCGAGCTGCTCCTCGTCCTCCACGAGCAGGAACTTGGTGCCGCTGTCGTTGACGAGGTACTCCACCTGCGCGGGCGAGTCGGTGGGATAGATGCCGGTGGAGACGCCGGCCGCGCACAGCACGCCGAGGTCGCAGAACAGCCACTCCTTGTTGTTGTCGGAGAGGATGGCCACCCGGTCTCCCGGCTCGAGGCCGAGCGCGATCAGCCCCATGCCGATCGCCTTGGCACGCTCGCCATACTGGCCCCACGTGTAGGCCTTCCAGATGCCGCGGTCCTTCTCGCGCATGGCCACCTTGTCGGCCTTGGTCTTGACGCGGTGCCAGAACAGTGTCGGCACGGTGGTGAAGCCGTCGATGGCGATGCTCTGCACGTCGATCGCATTCATGGCCGTCCGCTCCCCGCTCTAGCGCCAGCGCTTGGTGCGCTTCCAGCGCTTCTTGCCGCGCACGGCGGCTTCCTTCTGGCCTAGGTAGAATTCGCGCACGTCCTCGTTCTCCACGAGCTTGTCGCAGGCGCCCTCCAGCACGATGCGGCCGGTTTCCAGCACGTAGCCGTAGTGCGCGGTCTTGAGCGCCATGTTGGCGTTCTGCTCGACCAGGAGCATGGTGACGCCCTGCTCTGCGTTGAGGCGGCGGATGATGCCGAAGATTTCCTTGGTGAGGATCGGCGAGAGCCCGAGCGAGGGCTCGTCCAGCAGCATGAGCTTGGGCCGTGCCATCAGTCCGCGGCCGATCGCCAGCATCTGCTGCTGACCGCCGGATAGATAGCCCGCGGCCTGGTCGGCGCGCTCACGCAGCACGGGGAAGTAGCCGTAGACCATGTCGATGTCGCGCGCCATGCCGTCGCGGTCGCGGCGGGCATAGGCGCCCATCATGAGGTTGCCCTTCACCGTCATGAACGGGAAGATCTCGCGGCCCTCCGGCACGTGGGCGATGCCGTTGCGGGCCACCCAGTCCGGCTCGCGGCCCCTGATGGGGTGTCCCGCGAAGGCGACGCTGCCCTTCTGCGGCTCCAGGGCGCCGCAGACCGAGCGCAGCACAGTGGTCTTCCCCGCCCCGTTGGCGCCGAGAATGGTGACGATCTGCCCCTCGCTCACGTCGAAGCTGACGCCGCGGATGGCCGTGATGGGGCCGTAGTAGGTCTCCAGGTTGCGCACGGAGAGCAGCGGCTCGGTCATGCGGCGCTCCCGCACAATTGCGGTTGAAACGAGCGAAGCGCCGGTGGTGCGGAAGGCCCCCTCATCCGGCCCTTCGGGCCACCTTCTCCCCGAGGGGAGAAGGGGCGCTGTGGCCCGGTTTGGAACCCTACTACGGCCGTCGAAGATGGCTCGCGCAATGGACTGGGTAATACGTTCTCAGCGCGCACTGTCCCCCTCTCCCCTTGGGGAGAGGACGTGAGGCCATGACTTACGGCCGCGTACTCCCAGCTGCCCACTTGCTCGGCCTCTCGGGCGCGGCCGTAAGTCATTTGGCCGAACTGGTGAGGGGGGAGTTTCATGCCGCCTCTCCCCCGAGATACGCCTCGATCACCGCCGGATCGGATTGCACCGCCGTCGGCGTGCCCAGCGCCAGGGTGCGGCCGTTGTTGAGAGCGAGCACGCGGTCGGAGACGGCGGAGACGAGCGACATGTCGTGCTCGATCATAATGACCGTGATGCCGAGGTCGTTCTTGATGTCGTCGATCCAGAACGCCACCTCCTCGGTCTCCTCGGTGTTGAGGCCGGATGCCGGCTCGTCGAGCAGCAGCAGCTTCGGTCTCGCGCACAGCGCGCGCGCCAACTCCACCACCTTGCGCACGCCATAGGGGAGGCCGGAGATGCGCTGGTCGCGGTAGTTGGCGAGGTCGAGGAAGTCGATCACCTCCTCCACGGCCTCACGATGGCGCAACTCCTCGCGTCGCACACCCGGCGTGAACAGCATCTCGGCGAGCACGTTGGGTCGGGCGCGGCAATGACGGCCGATCAGCAGGTTGTCGAGGACGGTGGCGTGCTCGAACAGCTCGATGTTCTGGAAGGTGCGGGCGATGCCGCGGCCGGCGATGGTGTGGGGCGCGACGTTGGTGATGTCCGCGCCCTCGAAGATCAGCTTGCCGTCGGTGGGCTCGTAGATGCGGCTGATCAGGTTGAAGATGGTGCTCTTGCCCGCGCCGTTGGGGCCGACGATGGCGAAGATCTCGCCCTTGGCAACGCGGAAGCTCACGTCGTCCACGGCCCGGATGCCACCGAAGGCAATGGAGAGGTTGCGCGCCTCGATCAGCGCCGGAGCGCGGGCAGCCTCGGCGATGGCCGCCGCAGCGTTCGCAACAGGCGCAGCCAGGGTATCCGTGAGGCTCACCGCACACGCTCCGTCTTGAGGTAGGACCGCTGGCGCTTGAAGGTGGCGCGGCGGTAGAGCGGGAAGTAGTCGAAGAAGGCCTTGACCTTGAGCCAGCGCCCGTAGAGCCCCAGTGGCTCGAACAGCACGATCAGCACCATGACGAGGCCGAACAGGCCGGGCTCCAGCCCCGGCGTGCGGCCGATGGCCGTCGGCAGGTACTCACGCCCCAGCGCGATGGCCTGCGGCAGCGCGCCGACGAAGACGGCGCCGAGGATGGCGCCGTGGATCGAGCCCAGCCCACCCACCACCACCATCAGCAGGAGCTGGACCGACATGAGGTAGTTGAAGGCGTCGGGCGAGATGAAGCGCATGCGATGGGCGAGCAATGCTCCCGCGAGGCCGGTGATGCAGGCACTGAGCGCGAAGATTGTCGTCTTGTAGCGGAGCAGGTTGACGCCAAGGCTCTGCGCGGAGATCTCCGAGTCGCGGATGGCGACCAGAGCGCGCCCCGTGGGCGAGCGCACCAGGTTGATGGCCCCCAGCACCACCAGCACCAGGACAGCAAGCGCGACATAGTAGACCTGCCAGCCCTGGGTCAGCGGCTGTCCCAGGAGGTCGGGCGGCGGCACGGTCATGCCCTGGAAGCCCCGCGTTACCGATTCCCAGCGGACGATGACCTGCTCCACGATCTGGGAGAAGGCGAGCGTGGCGATGGCGAGATAGATGCCCGACATGCGGTTGGCCGGCACGGCGATGACGATGCCGGCGACCAGCGCTGCGAGCCCAGCGAGGGGAAAGGCGACAAGAAACGGCACGCCCTTGGTCAAGAGATAGGTGTTGGTGTAGGCGCCGATCGCCATGAAGGCGCCGTGGCCGAGGCTGACGAGCCCGGTGTAGCCGATCAGCAGCATGAGCCCGACGCCGGCGACGGCCAGGACGAGGATCTGGGTGAGCTCGCCGAGATAGAACACCGGCAGCAGCCAGGGCGCGGCCAGCACTGCCAGCCCCAGCAGGCCGTACCAGAGCATCTGCCCCTCGTGCTGGAAGAGCCGTATGTCGTCGAGGTAGGAGGTCTTGAACAGGATGCGCACGGGTGCCGCCTCTCAGACCTTCTTGCGCTGCAGGGTGGAGAACAGCCCGTGCGGGCGCAGCATCAGCACCACCAGCATCAGCAGATAGGCCACGATCTCCTTGAAGCCCGGCGGCAGGTAGCGCGCAGCCATCGTCTCCGACACGCCGATGATGAGGCCGCCGAGCACGGTGCCGAGCAGGCTGCCGAACCCGCCGATCACGGCGGCGGCGAACGCTTTGATGCCGTAGAAGCCATTGTTGGGCTCTACCAGCGAGATGGGCGCGAAGAGAACGCCGGCGACGGTGGCGACGATGGCCGAGAGCGCCCAGATCAGCGAGTTGATGTGCTTCACCGGCACGCCCACGTAATAGGCGGCCAGCTGGTTCTGCGAGGCCGCCAGCATGGCGTTGCCGAGCCTGGTGTAGTTGAAGAACAGGTAGAGCAGGCCCGCCAGCAGCAGCGTCCCGAAAATGATGGAGAGGTGCTCCCACGACAGGATCACGCCGGCCACGTCGCTCATACGGTTGGTGAAGGGCGTGTCGGGGAAGTTGAGCGTCTCGTGGCCCCAGATGAAACCCGCGGCTGACCGGAACAGGAAGCCCAAGCTGATGGTGAGGATCACCACCGCGAACTGCGGCTGGCCGATGATGCGCCGCAGCACGGCGGCGTCCAGGAGATAGCCGAAGGCGGCCATGGCCAGCGCCGCCGCGGCAAGGCCCGCCCAATAGTTCATGCCCCAGGTGCCGATGCAGCTGAAGGCCACGAACGTGCCCAGCATCATCAGGTCGCCCTGGGCGAAGTTCACCATCTCGGTGGCCTTGTAGATCAGCACGAAGCCGAGCGCGATCAGGCCGTAGACACAGCCTTGCGCGATACCACCGACCAGCAGCTGGAAGACCTCGACCATGTTCCTCCCGGTGCGCCGAGGGCGCCCTGTTTCTCTCGTTCCGGACCGCTCGTTGTGGTGGCGGCCTTCGACATGCCTTGGACGCGACTGGAAAGCCCCGGCCGCTCCGCGTCAATCCCTCCTGAGGGGCCGCCCGCCGGCCGCCCGGCGGCTGCTGCCCTCGTGGCGATCCTTCTTTCGCGTTGCACCACGCGCCGCCGCATCGTCGAGACCGAGGGCGCGCAGATAGGCGCCTGCCAGGTCGCGCGACATCTTCTCCACGTCGAGCTGGTCCTCGCGCCGCTGCACCCGCGCGGTCCACACTATGTGCTCGAGGCTCCCGAATACGAGGTCCCTCGCCATCGGCAGGCTGATACCGAGGGCCGGAGCGGGCGCGGCGTTCCACTTCTCGAACAGGCGGATGAGCTGCGAGGAGAAGCGCCGCAGCATCCTGCGCGCCTCCGACTGCGGATAGCCGCTCGTGGTGCGCATCTCGCGCAGCCAGACGAGGAACAGCTCCTTGGCCCTGATCAGCAGGCGAAGCTCGATGGCGATGAGGCGCTCCAGGCCCTCGCGCAGGCTCCTCGACTCGGCGACCGCCGCCTCCGCCGCCTGGGTGTGGCCCTCGAAGGCGGCGAGGCTGACGCGCAGCTGCAGGTCCTGCTTGTCGCGGAAGTAGTTGTAGAGGGTGCCTTCGGAAAGGCCGGCGGCCGACGCCACCGCCGCCATGGTGACGTTCTCGTAGCCGCCCTGCAGGTAGAGTTGGGTCGCCACCTCAATGATGCCCTGCTCGCGCTCACCCCACCGTCCAACCGGCGGCACAATCTCGCGCTCTCGCTTCTGCGCCTTCTGCATGCTGCTCTGCACCCGCCAGCGACCGGGTCGGCGGCCCGCAGCCGCGATCGGTTCGACATGAGAGAGGAAGGCGAAATATGAGTCAACCTCAAAAATGAGGGCGGCTCAGAAACGGGGTCAGAGCTCGCCGTAACGGGGTCAGACCCCTCGCCGCAAAGATTGAGATAGCATGCAGACGTTGACGCGAGGGGTCTGACCCCGTTGGAGGAGGCGAGGGGTCTGACCCCGTTCGGAGAACGCGCATGGATTTCACCGAGGAGCATGAGGCCATCCGGCGCAGCGTCCGGACGTTCATCGACGCCGAGATCAATCCGCACGTCGAGGAATGGGAGGAGGCCGGCATCTTCCCTGCACGCGAGCTGTTCGGGAAGATGGGCGCGCAGGGCTACCTCGGCATCAACAAGCCGGTGAAGTACGGGGGGCTCGGGCTCGACTACTCCTACCAGCTGGCGTTCATCGAGAGCCTCGGTCACATCGGGTGCGGCGGCGTGCCGATGGGGATCGGCGTGCAGACCGACATGGCGACGCCGGCGCTCAGCCGCTTCGGCTCGGAGGCGCTGTGCAGGGAATTCCTGGAGCCCTCCATCAAGGGCGAGATAGTGGCCTGCGTCGGCATCTCCGAGGTTGGCGCCGGCTCCGACGTGGCCGCGATCAGGACCACCGCCCGCAAGGATGGGGGCGACTATGTCATCGACGGCGGCAAGATGTGGATCACCAACGGCACCCAGGCCGACTGGATGTGCCTGCTCGCCAACACCTCCGACGGCCCCGTGCACGGGAACAAGTCGCTGATCTGCGTGCCCATGAAGGCCAAAGGCGTGACGGTGGCGCGCAAGCTCGACAAGCTCGGCATGCGCGCCTCCGACACAGCGCAGATCTTCTTCGAGAACGTACGCGTGCCGCAGAGGAACCGCATCGGCGAGGAGGGGGCGGGCTTCACCTACCAGATGCTGCAGTTCCAGGAGGAGCGGCTGTGGTCCGCTGCATCCGGTCTCCTGGTCAAGGAACGCATGATCGACGAGACCATCGCATACACACGCGAGCGCCGGGCCTTCGGCCGGCCGGTGCTCGACAACCAGGTGGTGCACTTCCGGCTGGCGGAGCTGAAGACCGAGGTGGAGGCGCTGCGGGCGCTGACCTACCGCGCCGCCGGCCTGATGCTGAAGGGCGAGGACGTGACCATGCTGGCCTCCATGGCCAAGCTCAAATCCGCCCGCCTGGCGCGCGAGGTCGCCGACACCTGCCTGCAGTACTACGGCGGCATGGGCTACATGAGCGAGACGCCCATCAGCCGGGCCTACCGCGACGTGCGGCTGTGGTCGATCGGTGCCGGCACCGACGAGATCATGCTCGGCATCATCGCCAAGCGCATGGGCATCCTGCCTCTAAAGAGGGATTAGGTGTCAGGGACTAGATTTCAGGGGACAGCCGGTCTCCCTGAAACCTAATCCCTAGTCCCTGGAACCTAGATTGGAGATCCCCAATGTCCCAACTCAACATCGGCTTCGTCATCTTCCCGCAGCTGACACAGCTCGATTTCACGGGGCCGCTGCAGGTGCTCGCACGGCTGCCGGGCGCGGCTACGCACATCATCGCCAAGTCGGAGGTGCCGGTGCCGAGCGACTGCGGCCTGAGCCTGGTGCCGACCTCAACGTTCGGCGCATGCCCGGACCTCGACGTGATCTGCGTTCCCGGCGGTTTCGGTGTGGTCGAGGCGATCGGCGACCAGGAGACCGTGGGGTTCGTGCGCCGGCAGGCGGCGGGGGCGAGATACATCACGTCTGTCTGCACCGGAGCGTTCGTGCTTGGCGCGGCCGGGCTGCTCAAGGGCCGCCGGGCAACGACGCACTGGGCCTACACCGACCTCCTGCCCATGGTGGGTGCCACCTATGAGAAGGCCCGCGTTGTGAAGGACGGCAACATCGTCACCGCCGGGGGCGTGACCTCGGGCATCGACTTCGGGCTGAGCATGGTGGCCGAGATTGCCGGCACGGCGGTCGCACAGTCGATCCAGCTCAGCATCGAGTACGACCCCGCGCCGCCGTTCGATGCGGGCCATCCCGACCGCGCGCCGGAGACCGTCAAATCGACGCTGGCGGCCCGTTACGAGACGTCGCGCGAGGCCTATCGAGCCAGCCTGGGGCGTGCCTTCGCCTCGCTGTGAGGACTGGCCGTCGCGCGGCGCCCGATTCCCGAAGTGTGATCACTAAAGCCTTGAATTAAACACTTCTTAGGGGAACTGAGGTTCAGTCAGGCAGAGAGGTGAAGGGGAACGTCTCATGCGCAGAAGCCTGTATGCCGTCACCATGGCCGGCCTTCTTGCCGCGTCTGCGACGGTTGCATCCACGCCCGCGGCCGCCGGGCACGACGAGAACCCTGACGGGTACGGCTTCTATACGCCGCTCGCCGGCAAGCGCGGGGCGTACCGCTACGACCCGCGCTCCTGGTACTATCGGCAGCCCGGCTTCTACCCCAACTACTCGTCCAACTACTGGGTCCCGCGCAAGCACATGCGCTACCGGTATCGCTATACCTATTACGGGCCGAAGTACCGCTACTACCCGGCCTGGGGCTATCCCTATGCGGGATATCCCGAGCCCGGCTGCTGCCGCTGGGACTGGCTGCGGGGCTGGTGAGGCGAGACACGCCAAGGTTGTCGCGTTCACGCCATATTCATGTGCTCCAGAGCCTAGTGTAAGCGACGGAAGCCGTCGTCGATCCGCGTTCCGCGCATAGGACGCTTTTCGATCGTCTGGCGATCACTCGCCGAACGATCACGACAAGCCACCCGCTTGTTGGAGGGCACAGGAGAGAGACCATGATGAAGAAGATTGTGCAGAGTGCTGCGGCCCTGGCACTGGCCGCAGGCATCTTTGCAGCAACGGCCCAGGACGCCGATGCCCATCGTCGCGGCGGCGGCGTGGCCGCCGGCGTCGCCATCGGCACCATCCTCGGCCTTGGCATCGCGGGGGCGTATGCCGGCCCGCGCTATTACGACGAGGGCGCGTGCTATGCCGGTCCCCGTCGCTGCGACTACGTCGGCCGCAGCTGCTGGTACAATCGGTTCGGCGAGCGCGTGTGCCGCGGCGGCGAGTATCGCTGCTGGCGCGAGCGGGTCTGCGACTGAGCTTGCTGGAGCTTTTCGCCCAATGGCGCCGTGTCAACTCGGCGCCATTTCTTTTTGGTCGCGTCGCCGCAGGGCGGGCTCCAAGAGCTGTCTACCGACCGGTGAGCATGCCCAGCCGGGTCGCCGAAGCCCAATGCAGGGCGATAGCCGCCGCGTTCGAGACGTTCAGACTAGCAAAGGTGCTCTCCGTCGCGATCCGAACAAGCCGGTCGCAGCTTTCGCGGGTGAGCTGGCGCAGGCCCTTGCCTTCGGCGCCGAGCACCAGGGCGAGCTGGCCCGGAAGAGCCGCCTCCTCCAGCCTTTCCGTGGCGCCGCCGTCGAGGCCGATCACGGTGACGCCCATATCCTTCAGCTCGGCGAGGGCGCGCGCGAGGTTCTGAACCAGCGCCACCGGCACGTGCTCCAGCGCGCCCGAGGCTGACTTGGCCAGGGTTCCGTCGAGCGGCGGGCTGTGGCGGCGCGTCATCACAAGGCCGGCGGCGCCGAAGACGGCCGCCGAGCGCAGGACCGCCCCAACGTTGTGGGGGTCGGTCACATGGTCGAGGATCAGCAGCGGGCGCCCGGCGGCGCCGGCGGTCAGCTCCGCCAGGGTCGGCTCCGGCAGCGGCTCGACCTCGGCCAGGGCACCCTGGTGCACGGTATCGGCGCCCAGGCGGCGATCCAGGTCTTTCGGGAGCACGCGCTCGTGAGCAACCTGGGCGGCACCTTGCCGTGCCGTCAGCGCCGCATGGAGCCGGTGCTCGGCGTTGTCGGTCAGGGAGAGCCGGCGAACGGTGCGCCTCGGGTTGCCCAGCGCCGCCTCTACGGCATGGATCCCGAAGAT
>Ga0075431_100000993_pt1 | contig 25271 bp, 19 predicted proteins | sample RhiMetdeltSRZDD5_FD_75297 | JGI IMG/M metagenome (GOLD analysis project Ga0075431, IMG submission 75297) | Populus rhizosphere microbial communities from Tennessee, USA - Rhizosphere MetaG P. deltoides SRZDD5 | ecosystem: Host-associated > Plants > Roots > Rhizosphere > Soil | place: USA... | reverse complement strand
TTTCAACGGTATAATAATCCTGAGAAAATCGCTTCAACAGCTGTACTTCACGATGATCGGAAAGGGAATCAAGCAAATGCTCATTCTTTGGAAAATATGTGAGTCTCGGATGGATGTTAGCGTCAAAGACCGACCGGTATCCGACAAAATAACCTTTGCCATCGCCGGCAATAACCATCCACAGCATATTTTGCAGCGGCGCAGGTGTTGTAAGCAATGAATAGTGTGACATTTTAATTTCGGTAAAAACCTTGTTGGTTTGAGTACTGATCAGTGACTTATTAAAAATACTTATACCCAGGTACACGAAGGTCCAGACTATTCCGAGCGCTGACCATTTGAAACGATTCGTGCTGAAAGCAGGTACCACTAACAGAGCTGCAAAGGAAATCAAAGGAACGGCTATCATTAAAATATCGGCAACATAAACGGCATTGAAAGAAAGTCTGTAATTAAAGAACGGCTCAAACCACCCCACTCCATAATTATTGAATGCATCGAGAAAAACATGAATGACCAATTCGAGAACAAGAAAGAAAAAAAGCAGGCTGAACTTTTGTTGTCTGAACAGAAGCCTTCGAAAAATGAACGCGAAAACAGGTGCAGATACAACAACAAATAAAAAAGAATGCGTGATCCCCCTGTGTGCGAGCAGTTGTTGAGCTGGAGAGAGCCACAGGGCAGAAATGAAATCAATGTCGGGAATAGTTTGAGCAATCGCTCCTGCTATTAGCGCTTTTTTACCGACCTTTTGTCCTAATACCGCATCACCTACACATGCACCTAACACAATATGGGTAACAGTATCCATAAAACCAGCAAGGCTAAAAGTTTATCCTACACACTTAACAAGGTACAACTTGTTCGTGGCGGCCGCGATTATTTTCAACTGCTTGACAAAATGATCAAAGAAGCACGCCAGTTCATACATCTACAAACTTACATTTTTGAAGACGACGAAACAGGCCGGGGAGTTGGTGAGGCACTGATTTCTGCAGCAAAAAGAGGTATCGATACATATTTGTTGTTGGATGGCTACGCATCGCAAAACCTGCCTGAGGAATTTATTTACTCCCTTACATCGGCTGGTGTACATTTCAGGTATTTCGAACCACTACTCAAGAGCCGCAAGTTTTATTTCGGAAGACGGCTTCATAGTAAGGTGCTGGTAACAGATGCAACATATTCCCTGGTTGGTGGAGTAAATATTACCAACCGCTATAATGACATGCCCAACCAACCTGCATGGTTAGATTTTGCTCTGTTCGTAGAAGGACCAGCCGCTGCTGACGCTCATGAAGTTTGTACGTCGATATGGAGTGGAAGAAAAAAGAGACTGATAATTTCAAAACCAGATTTATCGAAATTTAAAACATCAAAGGGAGCGACAAGCATGGTGCGTCTCAGAAGAAACGATTGGGTGAACAATAGGCTTCAGATTTCAAACAGCTATCTTGAAATGTTCAGGACGTCTGTATCGCACATTACCATTTTGTCGAGCTATGCTCTGCCTGGTAATATTTTCAGGAAGAATCTCGAAAAAGCAATCAAACGGGGAGTGAAGGTACAGATGATAATCTCGGGAACGTCCGATGTTTTGCTGGTAAAAATGGCTGAAAAATATTGGTACAACTGGCTGCTAAGAAATAAAATTGAAATATTTGAGTACACGCCTAATGTTTTGCATGGCAAGCTTGCGATATGCGACAGCGAGTGGATGACCATCGGTTCGTACAATGTTAACGACTTAAGTGCCTACGTAAGTATTGAATTGAATTACGACGTGAACGATCCGGCCTTTGTTGCTGAAGTTGAAAAACAGTTGCAACAGATTATTGATAACGATTGTGTAAGAATATCGGACGAAAGCAATCTCGCAACTCATCCATTGAAAAAGTTTGGAAGATGGATGGCCTACATTATTATTAGAATTGTTCTTAGCCTATTTACTTTTTACTACCGCAAAGAGAAATAATGGACTGGCATAAAATTGATATTGACAAAGTTCTTCATCTAACGGGTACCTCCTACAATGGACTGAACGCCGAAGCTGTAATTACCGCCAGAAAGAAACACGGCAAAAATGAGCTTGATGATGTAAAAGGTACTCCCGTATTTATCCAATTCCTGAATCAGTTTAAAAGTTTTATGATCGTGGTGCTGATAATCGCCGCGGTAATTTCCGGCATCGTTGGCGACAGCACCGATACGATAATAATTTTAATGATCGTTTTTCTTAATGCTATTATCGGGTTTATTCAGGAATACAGAGCCGAAAAGGCAATGAATGCCCTGAAGCAGATGGCTGCTCCTATGAGCCGCGTCGTGAGAGAAGGCCAGGAAAAAATTATCGATTCAACAGAAATAGTACCAGGTGATATTATTGTTTTAGAATCGGGCATGATAGTCCCCGCAGATATACGCATAATTGAATCACATTCCCTTCGTGTAGATGAGTCGGTGCTCACAGGCGAATCAATGGCAATAGATAAAAGCACAAAGACGATAGACTCAGATGCAACAGAACTGGGAGATCGGATCAATATGGCTTATAAGGGTACAAAGGTTACAAATGGCCGGGGGTTAGCAGTGGCGATTGAAACCGGTATGAATACCGAGATTGGCAAAATAGCCAGCATGCTGCGAGAAAAAAAATCATTGACTCCTCTGCAGTTGAAGATGGAGGACTTCGGCAAGAAACTATCTTATTTAATAATAGCCATCTGCATTTTATTATTCGTGGTAGGGTTGCTGCGCGGCGAAGAGCCATTTAATATGCTGCTTGTAGCTATTTCGCTCGCAGTCGCTGCAATACCCGAGGCCCTTCCGGCGCTCATTACAATCGCGCTGGCTCAGGGAGCAAAACGATTGGTAAAGAAAAATGCATTAGTCCGTAAGCTGCCGGCGGTAGAAACTCTTGGCTCCGTAACCTACATCTGTACGGATAAAACGGGTACGCTTACGAGGAATGAAATGAAAGTACTGCAGACACACGAATACCAAACCTTAAAGATATTTCCCGATACAACTTTGCTAAAAGGTCTTATGTGTTTGAATCACGATGTGGTTGCTTCGGCTGACGGAAAATTAATAGGCGACTCGATGGAAATAGCGATCGTGGAATTTGCCGTGGATAGTAATTCATCTGACATGCTTGATGTGGTAAACCAATATCCCAGGGTGGGCGAGATACCTTTTGATGCCGATAGGAAATGCATGACAACGATTCATATGTACGAAGATAAATTTCTTGTTATTAGTAAAGGCGCGATCGAGTCGATTACTAAAAATCTGGAAGATGGTTACGATACAAATGAAATTTATGGCCGAAATAAAGGATTTGCTTCACAAGGGCTGCGGGTAATTGCATATGGGTACAAGCTGATTCCTTCATTTAATGAACCGGTGAATGAAAATGAAATTGAAAGCAGGCTGAAACTGGCGGGTTTGGTTGGCCTTATGGATCCGCCGCGCGAAGAAGTGAAAGCCGCCATACTTGAATGCAAGTCTGCAGGTATCCAACCCGTAATGATCACGGGCGATCATCCGGAAACAGCTGCAGCGATAGGTGACAAAATAAACCTACTATCGAAAAACGATATAAGAGTGTCGGGAAGCGAGCTTCGGAATCTTCCGCAGGATGAATTCGAATCGAAGGTGGAACTCATCAAAATTTACTCGAGAGTATCTCCACAGCAAAAATTAGAAATTGTAAAGGGCTTACAGAAGAAAAATCATTTCGTTGCAATGACAGGCGACGGCGTAAACGATGCGCCAGCGCTTAAGGCTGCAAACATAGGAATAGCAATGGGCATTACAGGAACAGATGTAAGCAAAGAGGCTGCTGATATGATCTTGCTGGACGACAATTTTGCCACAATCGTAAATGCTGTGAAAGAAGGCAGGAGAATTTATGACAACATTAAAAAATTTGTCAAGTACATTATGACCTGCAACGGCGCAGAAATATGGACTATTTTTCTTGCTCCATTGGTAACCCTGCCTATTCCCCTTTTGCCAATTCACCTGTTATGGATTAACCTTATAACTGATGGGTTGCCAGGTCTTGCCCTGTCGTATGAGAAGGCTGAAAAAAATATCATGAACAGGCCGCCGAGAAAAAAAGACGAGAATCTTTTTTCTGAGGGTACGGGCATACATATAATATGGGTGGGCATATTGATGGCGGCATTGACGCTTGGTATACAGGCATGGGCCATTCATGCTGACAATCCAAAATGGCAAACGATGGTATTTACCACACTTTCAATGGCACAACTCGGCCATGTGTATGCGATCAGAAGTAGCCGGGAATTTATTTTCCGCGTTGGCATATTCAGCAACTTTCCAATGTTTGTTGCAGTGATCTTTACTTTCTTATTACAGCTAGGTGTTATCTATCTCCCGGTTGCTAATGAATTTCTGAAAACCCAACCGTTGTCTTTTTCCGAATTACTGATATCCTTATCGGGTTCGGTTTTAATTTTTACCGCGGTTGAATGTGAGAAGGCTATTAAAAAAGTGTTCTGAATACCTGATATAAACTTGTAGTAAATGACAGAACAAAAACTCATAAATCGGTTCCCTTCTTTGGAAAGAGAACTCATCCAGGAGATAATTAAAGTAGCCGAAGTGAAAGTTCTGGCGGCAGACGAATTGCTGATACGCACGGGTCAAAACATTCGTTCAACGCTGCTAATTCTCGACGGGTTAGTTAAAATTTACCAGGAAGACGAACAGGGAAACGAGTTTTTCATGTACTACATTGATGCTGGAAAAGTCTGTGCGATTTCTTTGGCGTGCGCCCTGGGACAGGAAACCAGCGGGTTAAAGGCCAAAGCTGTAACACAGGCAACACTCCTAAGCATTCCACTTAGTTATGTTGATGAATGGATGGGTAAATACAAGAGCTGGGCAAAGTTTGCGGTAAATTCATACAGAGAGCGTTTTGAGGAGCTTTTGCAAACCATTAATCATATAGCTTTTCGAAATATGGATGAACGATTGGTTTTTTACCTCAAGCGCTACTATCAGCAATTCCACACAAACAGGATTGATTTGCCTTTTACGGAAATTGCGCACGATCTCAATTCTTCCCGGGAGGTGGTTTCCCGGCTAATGCGCAAGTTAGCCGAAAGGGGCGTTGTAAGGTTGATGAACTCTTATGTGGAAATAGTTGATCCCGACAAGGCTTTTTAACCACTTCAATGTTTCGCTTATTTCTTCGCATATAATTGAGAACAACATCTCATGCTGTTGCGTGATCAATGTCACGGAAAAGAAAGCAGAATTGTGTGAGGTTTGGGGCTGAAATAAAATCGGCATGGAGACTATTGGTTATGCGGCATCCTTACTTATTGGCATTTCATTAGGCATGATTGGCGGTGGAGGCTCTATTCTAACGGTGCCAGTAATGGTTTACTTTTTCGGATTGCAGCCGCTGATCGCCACTTCTTATTCTCTTTTTGTGGTAGGCTCCACTAGCTTAATAGGCGCCTTCAGCAATTTCCGCAGGGGTCTGGTGAATGTAAAGGCTGCTATGGTATTTGGAGCATCTTCTATGATAACAGTGTTTGTTACCCGGAAATTCCTTGTGATGCTGATCCCAAAAGACATTTTCAAAATCGGAGGCGTTACGATCAACGAAGCATTTTTAACGATGGTACTATTTGCGCTGCTAATGCTGGTGGCCTCTATCAGTATGATACGTAACAAAAGAATAACAGCTACAGAAGAAGAGTGTAGTGATCGTGTACGGTTTGGTAGGCTTACAGGCTATGGAATTGTCATTGGACTTGTAACGGGGCTTTTAGGTGCCGGAGGGGGCTTCTTGCTGATACCTGCTTTGGTTGTACTGATGAAATTACCAATGAAGAAAGCTATTGGCACATCACTTATGATAATAGCCTTTAACTCTCTGATAGGTTTCACCGGCGACCTGGGCCATTTCCCGATTGACTGGCTGTTTCTACTCAAGGTCACCGCTGTTGCTGTAGTTGGCATTTTCATCGGTGGCGCTATAACAAGAAAAATTTCAGGCGAGAATCTGAAAAAAGGTTTTGGCTGGTTTGTGATGGTGATGGGCGTTTACATAATCTTTAATGAAATGATATTAAAGAGACCCTCATGAATGTGATTAATGTCACGATACAACAAATTGACAGAAGTTAATTTTACAAAATAAAAATATCAACATGAAAATAGAACAGATTTATACAGGTTGTCTGTCGCAAGGTGCTTACTATATTGAAAGCGAAGGTGAGGCAGTCGTGATCGATCCATTACGGGAAGTGGAACCCTACCTGCAAAAAGCAAAACGGAATAACGCTAAAATCAAGTACGTTTTTGAAACACATTTTCACGCCGATTTCGTGTCTGGGCATTTGGATTTGTCGAAACAGGCAAACGCATCCATTGTGTACGGGCCGAACGCCAATCCTTCCTTCCAGGCAATTATTGCTAAAGATGGTCAGGAATTTAAAGTTGGAAAGATGACTTTCAAAGTTCTGCACACGCCCGGTCATACAATGGAAAGTGTCTGTTATCTTCTGCGTGATGAAAATGGGAAAGATGTGGCGCTATTCAGCGGCGACACTTTATTTATTAACGACGTAGGCCGCCCTGACCTGGCGCAAAAAGCGGCGAACATGTCAAAGGAGGAATTGGCAGGAACACTGTACGATTCATTACGAAGCAAGATCATGCCCCTTTCAGATGATATCGTTGTTTATCCAGCGCACGGCGCAGGTTCAGCTTGCGGCAAAAACATGAGCAACGAAAGTTCAGATACCCTGGGACGACAAAAGGAAACGAACTATGCATTGAGGACAAACATGAGCAAAGAAGAATTTATCCGTGAAGTAACAGAAGGGCTGACAACACCGCCTGCGTACTTTCCACTAAACGTCATGCTTAACAAGCAGGGTTACGAAAGCATCTCGGAAGTTATGGAAAGAGGCAAGCATGCGCTTTCTGCCGATGAATTTGAGGCCGCAGCTAATGAAACCGGCGCTGTTTTACTTGATACCAGAGATGCACAGATATTTGCAAATAAATTCATTCCCAATTCCATCAACATTGGTATCGATGGCAGTTTTGCACCTTGGGTGGGTGCATTAATTCCGGATATTACACAACAGATACTTCTTGTGACCGACGAAGGCCGCGAAGAAGAGGTGATTACCCGCCTGGCAAGGGTGGGCTACGATCACGCCATCGGTTATCTAAAAGGCGGCTTCAAAACATGGCAAGCGTCGGGCAAAGAAACAGATAAGATAACGTCAATCTCCGCTGCCGAATTCAGCCGGAAATTGAAAACCGAAAAGGTAAACGTGTTAGATGTACGCAGGCCCGGTGAATACTTAAATGAACATGTGGAAGAAGCCGTAAACATGCCGCTCGACAACATCAACGATCATTTGGCGTCGCTGGATAAAGATGAAGCCTACTATGTCTATTGCGCCGGTGGTTACCGCTCCATGATTTTCAATTCCATTTTGAAAGCAAGAGGATTTAACAATCTGATAGACATACGTGGTGGGTTCAACGCAATTAAAAAAACCCGGTCGGTTTTTCATAATCGGTGAGATGACGAAGGTCATACACCTACCGTACAGTAATCATGTGATGCAGGTGATTCATTTTAGAAATTTGTGTATTGAATGACCAAATGATATTAAATACCATGTCCTTTTTCGTTTCATACACACCGTCTGTAGAGCATATTCAGCGAAAATTCAGGGAAAATTTCCCCTATTTGAAAATTGAGTTTTATACGAAAAGCTTTGTAACTATTGACGGCGATCTATTCAATTCAAGATTGCATAGATCCACGCATCTTGTAAACCTTATATCCGACCGGCCTCTTGAGGTGTGTGTTAAGGGAACTCCAATGCAATTGGAAAGCGTATTCCATTTGCATTTTGAAGTAATAGTAAAAATATTCCGCAGAACTGCAAATGGTTGGATAGATATTACGCTCGATGATAAAAATTCGCTGTTTTACCATAACAGGTTGGGCCGGGACGCAACGAACGCAATTTTTGATTTTGAACTTTTATAACATACCACCCGGCTTTTGAAGCTAACTTTGTAATATGCAAAAACAGTTGTTGGATAACCGTGAGGCGATAGAATTGCTGGTAAACAGTTTTTACAAAAAAGTAAAGCAGGATGATCTGCTCGCGCCAATCTTTAACAATGCAGAATATTTTTCGTGGGACACTCATATTCCCATAATGGTTAATTTCTGGGAAACGTTGCTGCTGCATACAACCTCTTACAGAGGCAACACTATGCAGAAACATATCGACCTTCACCGCCGCACGCCTTTAACACCCGAACTGTTTGAAAGATGGAAGCTTTTATTTTATTCCACTCTTCACGAATTATTTGAAGGTGAAGGAGTAGCTGAAGCTCGCAAGAGAGTTGAGGCTATCAGCGGTCTTATGCAATATAAAATACAGCAAAGTGAACGCAACGGATAACGATCGCCAGCACGAAGCGCAATGATCATCAGGGCTAAAAATCCAAAAGCTCCATAACGGAGCTTTTGACCAAAAAAACAGGACTATAACGAACACTATAACCTCTTAAGGATGCTTATGGGCGCCCTCTATCCGAGAGCGCCATAATAGTTACACCATGAGAAAAATCTTATCTGTGTTTATTGAACGTCCCAGAACAGTTTAGTATTAAGATTGTCAGAACCACTAACTGCAGCATAATTTTCAGCATTGTAAGTGAGTTCGCTGCCCGGGTAGATCCATCTTGCCGGAGGCTGTTGCTGTCCGCTTGAATTATCGGTTTCAAATTCAAAGTCGAGGTTATCGAGCCTTCTGATCTCTGCCCAGCTTTCAAGAGGCTGGATCACGTTGTAATGAATCCATTTTTCTGTGCTGATCAGCTTAAGTTTGGCCTCGGCAGTTGCCGCAGCGTCCCAGCTTACCGCGGGACTACTTAAATACGCATCAACATCAGCCGGATCGAGGGGATCAAGCGCAGCAGCAGTATTATCATTGCTCACTGTTCTTACCCAGTAATAGAACTCTGTTGATTGCCGCACCCCTGTTTCATACGCTGTTTTTGCAGCAGCATCGTTACCCGCTTTCAGGTAATATTCAGCGAGATAAAAATTAACCTCTGGCGCATTGATAAGCATGCCGGGAAAGAAATCGTTCCTGCTAATAGTCGACCTGTTATAGATTGCCATTGTACCTCCTGCAATCTGTGCAGCCTGGTTTGAACCTGGTAACAGTGGATCAAGACCATTATACACCCCTCCTGCATTAGTACCTGGTTCAAAAAGAGCAGGGAGCCTTGGATCGTCGTTGGTATTCATATGGTCGATCATTGCTTTACCCGCAATATTACCGTTCCAGTCTTCCAATCCGGATTGGAAGCCCTGTGAATTGAGCGGAGAGTTAAGATCGAAGATCCTGATCATGATGTTCTCATCGTTATTGCTCACGAGAGGGAATTGCGACGGATTGCCAACGATCTCGGCGATTTCACTTTCAGCCCTTGCTGAAAAATCTGCAGAGCCGGAAACCCTTGTCAGCATTCTCAAGCGAAGAGAATTAACATATTTCTTCCATAGATCCATATTGCCCTTGTTGATCACATCCTGTGTTTTGAATCCGGCCTGAATTCCGGAAGGAACATCAATTGTATTCAACTCGCTGGCAAACGCTTTAAGGTCATCAAGCATTTTGGTATAGATGTCTTCTGCCTTATCATATGCGGGATATGAATTCGCATAGTCACCACCGTTAGTGCTCAGCTTTCCTGCCTGCGACCATGGAATGTCGCCATGAAGATCAACTACTTTTTGAGTATGATCGTAGAAATATACTGTTGCTGCGATCATGTAGATCCTGTTCAGCTCCTGGTTTTCAGGAGTCAACGTGTTGTAAACTTTCTCAAGTTCACGATACTGCGAAAGGAAATTGTAATAGTTGTTCCACCTGTCGGTGATAGAAGCCGCTCCTGGTATATACTGGTTAGCGCCGTTCTCCCAACCCACTGCCTGAATATAATGGTTCACTGAGGTTCTCAGCACTACGAAATAGTTCCAGTATGATGGAATCACATATTCCCTGTTTGTTACGAGCATGCCCGTAAACTGTTTTTCAACGTTCGTTGTAGCTATCCGCGAGGGGTTGGTATAGCTACCTTCAAAATCCGATTTCTTGCAAGCTGTAAACCCTGTCAGCAACACCGCAAGAAAAAATATTATCTTATTCATAGTTATTTTTTATTAGCGTTACCAGATTAACGGAAATTTGTTCTCAGCATCACACCATATGTCCTGGTAGATGGATTGGTTCCCGCATTATTTACAGTTTGCCACCATCTTGAACCTGCAACGGTCTGTTCAGCATCCATATCTTTTATTGTTCTGTAGATGTAGAAGAGGTTTCTACCGAATACAGATAACTGGATTTTGCTGGCGCCGATCTTAGCAGCAAGTTTTGAAGGCAGATTATAGCTAAGGGCAAGCTCTCTCAACTTTGCGTATGAGTTTTTCTGCACATAAAGTTCGTAACGTGAATAACTGTACTGAGGACCGCCCCAGTTGTAGGTGTTCCAGTAATAGAAAGCCTGTGAGATCACGTTTGTGTTGGCCTGTCCGTCCTGAGTAACGCCCTGCATGAGCATACCATCATTGAAAACTTTTTCGCCGTTTGGACCAGCATCAGAAGTTGTCAACACACCTTTTCCATTGGCATCAACATAGTATTTCATACCGCCATGCTCTGCATCCATGTAATTGAGGCTTTCCTCAAGAAGTCCCCGGCTGATCATCCAATTGATACCTGTCGGCATAACATGGCCGCCTATGCGGAAATCAACGAGCACATCAAGCGAGAAATTTTTATATGTAAATGTGTTACTCAAGCCACCGATTGCCTTTGGCATAGCATTGCCAACTTTCACCAGTGTGTCGTCGAGTTTGTAAAGACCCACATCCTCAATAATAGGATCGCCTTTATCATTTCTTGCGACCGGGTGAATATAGAAGTCACCCATCGACTGGCCAATCACTGATTTCAGCTGAGCGGCGTTTCCATCGTAATCGGCATGCAGCAGTTCGTTTGAACCAGTTGCAAGCTTTTCTACAACGTTCACGTTCTTCGCGAAGTTCAAACGTGCTTCCCATGTGAAATTTTTTGTCTGCACCGGTGTGCCGAAGATGCTCACTTCAATACCCTTGTTCCGAAGCGTTCCAATATTTGTAAGAACAGATGTTGCACCTGCGCTCGCCGGGATTGTCAAAGGAAGGATCTGATCCCTGATCTGCGCATTGTAATATGAGAAGTCGAGTCCGAGTCGGTTACCAAGAAATCTTGACTCAAGTCCTAACTCAATTTCATGTTTTTCTTCGGGCCTGATAGCGTCGTTACCGAACGACTGAGAAATTGTTGTGTACAACACTGGCTTACCACCTGATTCCTGTACCCCGAGTGTGTTCTGATCGTAAGCGATGTTTGCAGCATAGATATCAGGATAGTTACCCACGATGCCCCATGACGCTCTCAGCTTACTATAGGTAATGAAGGAAGGCAGATTTAATGCCTGGCTAAGAATGAGGCTTGAGTTAACAGAAGGATATACAAAAGCATTATTCTCAGGATTCATTGTTGATGTTCTGTCTCTGCGTACCGTACCTTCTACAAACAGGAAGTCTTTATAACTACCGTTCAGTGTTCCGATAAAAGCATCCTTGTTAAGATTGATCCTGCTTGTGCTTGTTGAAGGATTGTCTATTGATGCTGCAATGTCGAACCAGTTTTCAACGCTTAATCCGGTTCTTGTTCCAGCCTGAACAAGCGCATCATTCTGCTTTGTTGCAGTGTAACCGCCCATTACGTTCAACTGGATATCCGGAGTAATATCTTTGGTATAAGTAAGAAGTACATCGCCATATACCAATGTGCTGTTATAATTGGTGAGGCCGAAATAACCTGAGTTGCGGAATGCAAGAGGAGCTTCGGTAGACTGCCTGCTTTCGGTTCTCATCGAAGTGAAATCGGTACCAATCCTGGCTCTCAGGCGTAGTGGGTTAATGATCTGCCATGTGTTGGTAAGGCTGGCAATTACACGGTTGCTCTTTTCTTCTTCCCTGTGTTCCTTTACTCTCCACACATAGTCACCGATGTCGGCCCTGAATCCGTTGTAAATGATGTTCTCATCAGGAGTAAGGCTCTGCTCAGTGCCTGTAGTGAACCTGTAGCCAAGACTCGATTTGTATCTCGCCAGGTACCAGTCGGCATTATCAAAACGTCCCATCATTCCGGTAAAGTTGTTGATCATGCGGTCGATGGAATAAGGACGGTTTTTTGTAGTCTGATTAATATAATTCACCAGTACATCTGTAGTAACTTTTTTACCAAGCTTAAAGCTACTGTTGAGGTTGGCTATATTTTTATAGTTATCTGCACCGAGACTAACTCCCTGATTGGTTTGCCTGGTCAGTGAAAATCTGAGATTCGAATTTTCACTTCCCTGCGAAACAGCAGCTGTTATGCTCGAGCTGTTTCCGGTTCTGAAGAGACCTTTATAGTTATCTTCCTGTGCAACATATGGTCTTGTTGAGCCATCCCATGCCAATGTTGGCTTGCCGTCGAACTTTGGACCGAAGTTGATAGTATTTGCACCAACCCCCCTTGTTTCAGCAACGCCATCTCCGTCGCGGTCGACATAAAAAAATAAGTCTTCAGCCTGTCCTCCATTAGCAACATGAATGGGAGCTCCGGGACCGCGAACATTCTGGTATCTTGGCAGGTATGCAACGTCGTCTACGCTGTAATTAGCTGTTACGTCAAGATTGAAACCTCTTTTACCCTTACCGCTTTTGGTTGTAACAAGCAACACACCGTTCACTGCTTCGGAACCATAAAGTGCCGCAGCCGATGCTCCTTTAAGAATGGTGATGTTCTCAATATCTTCCGGATTAAGATCGAGAAGACCATTTCCTCTCAGACGCTGATCGCTCCAGTAATCATTATTTCTTACTTCACCATCGCGGATAGGAATACCATCGAGCACGATAAGCGGCTGGGTTCTTCCTGTAATTGAATTCACACCGCGGATGGTAATGTTCACCGCACTGGTTGCGCCGCCAGGGGTGGTTCCTATTCTCACACCCGGAGCCTTACCATAAAGTGCCGTGGCAAAGTTTGGAGATCCGGCCTGGGTAATCTGTTCAGCTTTAATGGTGCTCACAGCATAACCCAACGCTTTCTGTTCTTTGCTGATACCAAGAGAAGTGACAACCACTTCGTCGAGGGTGTTTTGGCTTTCTGTAAGGCGGATACTGTAGGCGGTTCTGTTGCCGACTGCGAACTCGTAGGTTTGAAAACCTACATACGAAACGGAGAGAGTGGCGCTGGCACTTACGGCGATACGGAAAGCGCCCGACTCGTCGGCCAGCACCGTGTTGTTTGTGCCCTTTTCAGTAACTGCTGCGCCTTGTAATGCCACACCTTTGTTGTCGGCTATCGTTCCAGTTACCGTTTTTTTATCCTGCGCGGCAACTGTCAATACCAACATGGAGAATAGCAAAACAATACCGAAACGAAACTGCTTTTTCATGTTGCTAGTTTTGGTGTTAAATAGATTTCATTTAAAAAAAACACTTAAAGTGTGCTTTGAAACCATCAAATATATTTTAACTTTTTAAATTTCAATCAAAAGTTTTAAAATAATTTAATAAGTATCGGAACTGCTTATATTTCAATCGTTCATAAAAAAAGATGTATGTTAGCGCAAGGAAATCTTGATGGCGACGTCAATATGTACGTGAACTTTTTAATTAAATTAATAAGTTTGGCCTGAATGATAAATAGTTGATAATATTGATAATCAGTTCGGATTTTTGCGAACTTTCCAATAATACCCCTCCAGATGTTCAAACAAAGTGTACTTAAAAGCTCGATACTTAAGGAATTGTACTTTCTGCGCCATGCGTCCTGCGCTGAAATTTCAGATAAAACAGGAAAAAGTTTTCCGCTGATTCAAAAACAGATCAACGAAATGATAGATGAAGATCTCCTTGAGGAATCAGGACTTGCGCCATCTACGGGTGGAAGACGACCGGCAACTTACCGCCTTAAGGCACAAAGCATGTACACTGTTTCCATAGCTATGGACCAGTATATCACAAGGATCTCCGTAATGGATACCTGCAATAAAATTGTTATTTCAAAAGAACTTGAATGCCCCCTTTCGAACAGTGAAGGGATCGTCAAAACACTTTATGAGAACACAGAGGATGTGATAACCAGGTCAGGTGTTCGTAGAGATAAAATAATTGGCGTGGGTGTAGGAATGCCGGGCTTTATAGACTTCCAACAGGGAGAAAATTATTCCTTCTTTCAGAATGAAGAGAAATCGTTTGCAAGGCTTCTTAATGAGAAATTGATGCTGCCCGTGTACCTTGATAATGATTCGAGCCTTATCGCACTGGCAGAATATCGTTTCGGATCTGCCAGGAATGCGAAGCATGCTATGGTGGTGAATATCGGTTGGGGTGTAGGATTGGGCATGATACTGAATGGTGAATTGTTCAGAGGTCACAACGGCTTTGCAGGTGAATTCAGTCATATCCCTTTATTTAATAACAACAAACTTTGCCAATGCGGTAAAAGCGGGTGCCTTGAAACCGAATCTTCTTTGCTGGTAACGCTTGATAAAGTACGCGAAGGACTGAAAACAGGCAGGGTTACTTCGCTAAAAAATGGCTTCAACACCGGCCATCTTCAGAATGAATGGAAGGAAGTGGTGAAGGCGGCAATGCATGGCGACCAGTTTGTAATCGAAATCCTGTCTGAGATCGGATATAATATTGGCCGCGGCATAGCCATTCTCATTCACCTCATCAATCCTGAAACTATCATCCTTAGTGGCAGGGGCGCAATAGCCGGTAAACTCTGGCTGGCGCCTATACAACAGGCATTGAACGAACATTGCATTCCACGCCTCTCAGCAAACACCACGATAGGTATTTCTTCGCTGGGCGATGAAGCTTTGTCGATCGGATGCTCTGCCCTTGTTATCGAACACCTCGATACCGGATCTCCGCTGTATGTTGAAGACCAAAACTTCAATGGTCTGCTCAGAAAAATTTCGACGAAACCGAATGAATGATCGCCGATAAGTTATCCTTTACCGAACCACCTCTCTTTTCTGCTTGATCCGAAATGTTCCTTTTCAATGGCAATCTCTTCTGATGCATCAGTGTGTGTGCCCCTTGGTGATGGTCCGGAAAAGAAGTCAACATCTACACGCCCTACTTTTCCTTCTCCGAATTCAACATAGCACTGACCCGTTCCTTTATAAGACGAAGCATGATTGGCGCGATGATAGGAGGCCAATATTGCTTCTGCTGCAACTTTGGCCGCGCCTTCTGCGAATACACCGGCTTTTGGTGTTCCCACACTTGTTACATCTCCTATTGCAAAAACACCGGGAAACTTTGTCTGAAGATCGTTCCTGTTAACGGGTATCCATCCGTTTTCTGCAAGTGGACTTTCCAATACCACGTGAGGAGCCACATGTTTTGGAACACCCAGGAATAAATCAAAGGGCATTTCTGTTCCATCATCAAGTTTCGCAACCTTACGTATTGCGTCGATAACACGAACCGCTTTCTTAGGAATGAAGTGAATATTTCTTTCTTCAAATGCCTTAAGAAGCGCCGTTGAAGAATCGGGCGACGGCGGAATGGGAGTGGCCCATGGCATCACGAGACTTATTTCGCAAGCTGCGCGAACGCCCGATTTAACGAGATGATCATGCAATAGCAACGCCGCTTCGCTCGGAGCGGGCGGGCATTTGAAGGGAGCCGCAGCCACACCAACGATAGCATTGCCTTTTGTGAATTGCGGAATAACATCCCGCAATTTTATTGCGCCTTCAAGGCTGTAAAATTCATTGCCACCTTCCGCAAGTCCGGGTGTTGCCTGTATATCGTAATCGGCACCTAGTGCAACAACAATTACATCTGCTTCATAGGAATTCTTATCGGTTGTAACGCGTTTATGCACCGGGTCTATCGAAGTAATGTTTTCCTGACGAAAAACTACTCCTTTCTTACTGATGGAACTATATGGAATTCTGACCGAATGAGGTGGCTTATTACCAAACATTACATCCAGCTTGGAAAATCCGAAATAAAAGGAGTCGCTCTTATCAATAATAGTCAGATCCAGATCATTGCCTAACCTCTCCGACAGAATTGTTGTTAGCTCCAGGCCACCGAAGCCGGCACCAAGAACCAGTACGCGAAATTTCATGCTCTTAAGTTCGTGCGTTTAGTGCATTTGCCCAAATACGTTTATCTTTCTGATCTTAATGAATGTAAGGTAATACCACAACAACATGCACCTATATCGTTCTCGCTCGGGCAATATTCTTCTATACAATAATACCGCGTATCTTATTGAAAAAGATTGGGACGAAATTTTGTCTGCATCAAATCTTCATGCCGATCTTTTGAAACAAACGGGCACATCAAAAAAACTTGATAATAACGATTTTGAACAAGCGAAGAATAACAACCTCCTCCCTCCAATTGGAAATCAGGAAGTATGGGCAGCCGGAGTAACGTACCTGCGAAGCAGGGATGCACGAATGGATGAATCGAAAGAGAGCGGAGGTTCAGACTTCTACCAGAAAGTATATACCGCCGACCGGCCGGAATTGTTTTTCAAGTCAACTCCACGGAGAGTGTCTGGTCCAGGGGAAAATGTGTTTATACGCAAAGATTCAACATGGAACGTCCCCGAACCCGAGCTCACTCTTTTCATCAACCGTTCAGGTTCGATTCAAGGTTATACTATCGGTAACGACATGAGTTCACGAAGTATAGAAGGTGAAAATCCTCTATATCTGCCGCAGGCAAAAACATATGAGCGCTCAGCTGCGTTGGGACCGTGCATTTTTGTTCCCGATGCTCCAATAGATTCTGCTACATCAATAAGTTTATTGATACGGCGGAAAGAACAAAATGTTTTTGAAGGAAAGGTGTCGCTTAAGCAAATGAAGAGGCAGTTAAATGAATTGGCAGGGTGGCTTTTTAGAGAGTTGGTATTTCCGGATGGTTGTTTTTTAATGACGGGCACGGGTATTATTCCTCCGGACCATTTTACACTTGAGGATGGAGACATAGTTCAGATATCGATTGATAATATCGGTACGCTTATAAATACAGTGAAAGTAAGTTGATAGCTGCGGCAGAAATATGATCCGACCAAAGCTTACATTTTAACTTCAAGCATTATCACGGAAAACGGAGGTATGCTGAATTCAATATTTTCATCTTTAACGGCCAGTTCACTGAAATTAACCGGCCGTACCTTGTCAGGTGCCTCAAATGTATTATGATCCTGCAATTTGGCCGACCTTAATATCCTGCCGTTAACGCCCGAAATTTTTTTGACCCCCGTTTTTATTTTAATTTGTTGCTCCTTATGAGCATCGATGTTCACAACGGAAATATGCATCGCTCCGGAACTGTCTGCAGAAGCTGAAATGGATACCGCCGGTAACGATTCGCCGTTATACTCGTATTCCCTGTTGCTGAACGTCACATTCAACAATTCTGCGTCCTGGTGAACCTTGTACATCTCCATCACATGATATGTTGGCGTGAGAATCATCTTTTCCTTGTCGGTAATAATTACGGCCTGCAATACATTAACTGTTTGAGCAAGATTCGCCATGCGCACGCGGTCGCTGTGATTGTTGAATGTATTAAGTGTAATTCCCGCGATCATAGCATCTCTCATGGTATTCTGCTGATATAAAAATCCCGGATTGGAACCTTTTTCTACATCGTACCAGCCGCCCCATTCATCAACAACCAAAGCCACTTCTTTCTCCGGGTCGTATTTATCCATGATCGCAGAATGTTTTATTACCAGCGAATCCATCTTCCAGGCCGACTGCATCGTCTTAAAATATAAGTTTTCGTCGTAAGCCGTAGCAGAACCTTTGTTTTTCCAGTCTATCACAGAATAATGATGAAGCGCTAGTCCCCCCAATAGTTGTTTTGGTATGTTCCTCATCAAAACCTCTGTCCAGTTGTAATCAGAAGAATTCGCACCAGAAGCTATGCGAAAGATCTTCCCGCTGTTGGTCCAATCGCTAATGAAAGTTGAATACTTCCTGTAAATATCTGCATAGTATTCGGGCCGCATATTTCCGCCGCATCCCCATGCTTCATTGCCAACGCCCCAGAATTTTACATTCCATGGCTCTGCGCGTCCGTTTTTTGCACGCAGTTCCGACATTGGGCTTACACCTTTAAAATTTACATACTGCACCCACTCCGCGAGCTCCTGTGCTGTACCACTTCCAACATTACCCGATATGTAAGGCTCTGTTCCAAGCAGCTCGCACATATTCAGAAACTCATGTGTACCAAAGCTGTTATCTTCAGTAACACCGCCCCACCATACATTCACCATTTTGGGACGCTTTTCCTTTGGACCAATGCCATCCTTCCAGTGATAAGTGTCTGCAAAGCATCCACCCGGCCATCGTAGATTAGGAATATTTAATTTTTTGAGCGCGGCAACAATATCGTTGCGAATGCCCTTGGTATTGGGAATTGTTTTGTTTTTTTCACCAACATAAAAGCCATCGTAAATGCAACGGCCGAGGTGTTCCGCAAAATGGCCATATATATGCCTGCTGATCTTTGTTTTCCGTGCGCTTGCGCTTATTGTAACATCTATTTGGGAAAAACCATGCTGTTGTATCACAACGATTAAAAAAGTTAGGTACAAATATTTAACCATAGAAGCTTTTTACAAAGATGAGGCAACATGATCCGCCATTTTTTTTCGGGTCCGTTCATCGGGCAGCCTGCCATATGCTGCCTCCATATTCTCAAGTATGTGAACAGGATCTGAAGTGCCTGGAATTACGCAGGTCACTGCGGGATGTGAAAGTATATATTTTAAAAAGAACTGGGCCCAGTTCCTGATTTCGAGCTCCGCGGCCCATTGAGGAAGCGGCTTTCCATGCACCAACTCAAATAAAGATCCGCTTTCAAACGGCTGATTGATTATAACCGCAGTACCATTATCTCTTGCAGTATTAAGTAATCGTTGTTCGGCATGCCGGTTTCTTATTGAATAATTGAACTGAACGAAATCAAGATGCTGGCTTTTTACAACGCGTTCCAGATCTTCATGGGCAGCATCGGTATAATGAGTAACGCCAATGTATCGTACTTTGTCTTCTTCTTTCCACGTGTGTAATGTTTCAAGGTGCGTTTTCCAGTCAACAAGGTTATGTACCTGCATCAGGTCCATTCGGCTTCGCCGCATTTTGCGGAACGAGGCATTCATCTGTTCAATGCCATCCTGCTTACCGTGTGTCCAGACTTTCGTTGCATAAAAAAATTTACTACTAAGCTTTGTCTCGCTGGTAAGGTCTCCGATCACTTCTTCGGACCTTGCATACATTGGTGAAGAATCTATTGTTTTACCACCCTTTGCATTCATTCTTTTCAATACTTCCATCAAAGGCTGTCTGTCCGACGAATCTGGTCCAACATCAAACTGGCGCCACGTACCAAGACCCACCACCGGTATCATCTCACCGGTAGAAGGAACAGGTCGCATGAGCATCGTGTTATTATGATGAAATGATTGTGGATCGCATAAGACGCCTGCGCCAGCAACGCCCATTAACCGGATGGCTTCACGTCTTGAAATTGGATTGTTCATCCATTACAATTTCCTTCATTTTTTTCAGTCCGTCAAAATTGAATGGGCTTATCATCGTTCTGTATTTAGCAAGAAAGTACTTATCCAGGTAAGTGGGCGCCGTTAACAGAGCATTAAACTTTGAATAGCCGAATGCAATAGCTGCCTCTTCGATATCAGCAGGTTCTGCGTTGTCTGAGAATTCGACATAATACAGCTGAAAAAATTCAATGGACCACTCAAATATTTCGGCGAGGATTCCGGCATGTGTACAAAAGTTTTTTCTGCTGCATAAAAAACGAATCTCCGGAATGAATTTTGACGTAAGCCGGCTGGCAACCATTTCGATAAACGCCGCCTGCTCAGCGGATTCAATTTCAGTTGTCATAATAGATTGTTGTTAGTGGGATCCAGAATTAACCAATCGACCAAAATTGGGCAGACTAAGATGATTCCATCACAGAATAACTCCCTATTTATCCATCATTGACTCCCTATTTTATTAATTCGAGCTTTAGTGCTTCATTCACTGCTTTGACGCGGGAGTTTACATCAAGCTTAAAAAGAATCGATGAAATGTGATGATCAACAGTTTTAGCAGATATGAATAGTTTACCGGCAATTTCTTTATTCTGCAGGCCTTCTTTAAGTAACGCCAGCACATCCATTTCCCTGCCGGTGAGCAATGCGGCGTTAGCCCGCGTTGTTTTTCTTAATCCCCTCGGTATCCCTTTTATTCCGGAGGCTCTCATCTCCTGCTTCAATCTCTCATATACGTTCACGGCTCCCAGTTCATGTAAAATGGATATGGCCTTTTTTTTGTTTTCGTCATCACCCTCAAATAATGCAAGTGCATTCATATAAGGATTTCCCATTTTATACCAATGTGTGGCGGCTTTGAGTGCGCCGGCAACGCTGGTGATATGATAGGCTTCGTATATGGTTTTAAGTTTCAGTTGCTGGCCTCTTGCTTTCAGCAGCCAGAAGGCAAATTCATTGGCATCCATATAATAGATTGACCGGTCTATCACTCCGATCAGCTTGGTGAGTTCGCTGTCATCTGTTACAGACTCTCCGGTCAGCCACTCATATTCAAGTAATGCTATTACCGCGGAAACTATCACTTGAAGATTGTGACTTTTAAACGCCAGCGTTTTAACCTTCATCAGCATTTCAAGAGCGCCGGGCGCTCCCCGCCGCATATTGATCTGTCCCGCAATCACCATAGCGAAAAGGTTGAAGGATCCATTGTACTTCGCGTTCACCAATTGCCTGGCAGTATCAGTTGCCATATCCCAATCTCCGGTTTCCAGATAAAGTTTGGCTTTAACCGACAGCATGGTCAGTTTCCAGAAATCAAGTTCCCTTTCATCGCTGTAGAGAATACCTTCATGCAGTATACTTTTTACAAAGCGGTAATCTTTTAATCTCATACCATTGATCGCCATTTTCGAATATGCGCGTGCGGCATGTTCCTGAAATGAGTTTTTCAAGGCAGTTGAAAGTCCTTTCTGAATCATCTCCCAACCTTCGTTCTTCAAAGACGGAGTGTTCATACGGATAGTACCAATAATGATCTGCGACTGGCATAGCGCTTCCTCATCATTCACATCTTCGGCTATTTTTCGGGCTTTTTCTGCCCAGTCCATAATTTCGGCTGTTTCGCCCCAATGCATTTTCAACTGCGCCATGTTACAGAACAACAATGCCTTTTCTTTCGATGGCGGCTGATCCCCGATTAAATCAACGGCCTCGTGTCCAATCTTTACAGCCATTTCCCAATTACCCGAACAACAGCGCAGGTGCGAAATAAATCTCATGCATCCTGCCGTCTTAATAATGGTGCCATGATCCTTCAGCAACGTCAACGCTTTTCCAGCGTAAAGTATGGCTTGTTCAATATCATTTGTGAGGTAACATTCGTATGCATAATCTTCAAATAAAGAAATTTTAAGAAGGCCATCATCTCCATCGTAATTCTCAATAGCCGTTAACAACAACCTGGCGGCTTCTGTGTGTGCTCCTACACGCGATGCATGTTTTGCTGCAACAGGTGCATATTTCAGCACGAGATCATATTCATTGGCGTTCCTGGCATGATGAACTATTCTTTCAATTTCATTTTGGTACTCAAAATCTTTTAAGAACAGATCCAGTATCTTTTTATTCAGTGCGATACGTTTCAGCGGCGACAATGAATGTTCAATCGTTCTCCTGAATAATTCATGCTTAAAATGAACCTGACCATTGTTATGGATAAGGATCTGCAATTGCATGCAGTTGTCTATTGCCTCTAGATAGCACGGATCAAATCTCTCAAGATATCTTGTCTCAAACCTGCCTGGAATTATGGATAAAAGGTCCCAGACCTGCCTTGTTTTGTCAGATGTCTTGTTATACGCAGCAATAATTGCATCCCTGATATTTGCGGGTACGCCGTCGCTGTAACTCGCAAGGATCTCCGTCACAAAATATGGGTTACCGCCACTTACTTCATACACCTTTTCACCATCATAACCTCTTTCTTCCGCAAGTTGTTTCACTGCCTCAAGTGAAAGCGGTGGAAGGTTAATACGGGTAAACGTTCCTGCAGGTAATTGTCCAAACAGATTCAACAATGGATGACTGCCATGGATTTCGTTGTCGCGGTAAGTAAGTACGAAAAAACAACGTAATTGCGTGATCCGGCGTGCAATGAACTTGATGAAGTCTATTGTTGCTTCATCTGCCCAGTGTATGTCCTCGAAAATTATAACTATCGGTTGTTTCTCTTTTTTCAGCTCATTAAAGAACCTCGAAAAAAGGGCCGAACGGTCGGTCGTGTTAGTGGAATCATTGATGAGATCATGACTTATCTGCCACGCGATATCGTACAGAGGCGCCAGCGGACGCGGTGTAAACAACGCGTCGCATAATCCTTCATACACTTTATAATTCTTGCCAAGCTCACTCGTAAATTTTCTGAGCAAAGAAGTTTTACCTATGCCTGACTCACCGGAAACAAAAACACAATGACCCTCGTGCGAGGCGACAGAAGAAAATTGTTGATGCAAGAGAGTAAGAAAGCTTTCTCTTTCTAAAAACTTCATAAAGCAATTTGTAATATAAGGTACAAGGTATCTTAAAATAGGGACAACATCTTAATACTGCTTTGTCATTCGATGGTTGCTTTGCACCCGTTAATATTTCGTCAACACCTAAATAATTTTAAAACTTACAGCAGTATGAAGATTAAGAATTGGATACGTTATGTGATTTCTGTGCTTACCCTGAGTGCATGTCATAAAACTGATGTAGATCCGCATGTTCTTCGCAACTTTAAACAATTTAACCTCGTTGCAAATAAGAGCTTGTACAATCCGAAAACAATAGACCGTTCATTAATAAATGGATTCGGCATGGCCTGGTCGCCAACCGGTTTCGCATGGGTGAATTCTGTAGGAGGTCATGTCAGCGAAATTTATGACGCAGACGGTTCAATTGCCAGGCCAGCAGTAAACATCCCTTCCCCTACAGATACAATCAATGGATTACCTACCGGTATTGTATTTAGTGGTGGTAAAGGGTTTCAGATACCCGGTGGCACGGCAGCCTTCCTGTTTAGCGGGTTTGATGGAGTAATCTCAGGTTGGAATGCCGCAGCTAATCTGACAGCTAAAAGATTGAGAAACCCGCCGCAGTCAGCTTTCACAGGTCTGACCATTGCCTCCGTTGATACAGCTAATTTTCTGTACGCAGCGAATTTTGCGGCAAACAAGATCAATGTGTGGGATACTACATTCGCAAGAGTTTCGATGGACTTCGTCGACCCTTCGATGCCATCCGGGTTTTCACCATATAACATTCAGGAAATCGGCAATGTGCTGTTTGTACTTTACGCTGAGATTGGCAGCAACGGATTACCGGTTGCAGGAAAAGGAAAAGGATTTGTCAGCGCTTTTTCTGCCGACGGAAAATTCCTCCGCCGCTTCGCTTCTGAGGGAACGCTTAATATACCATGGGGTATAACTGCTGCTGAACCAGGATTCTTACAGCATGACGACTTCACCAGTGTGGAAGCTTATGGAACAATTAAAACAGACTACACAGATGGTTCCGGTAAGAACATCAATCAACCGCTGATACTGATTGGAAATTTCGGGGATGGACGAATCAACGTTTTTACCAATGAAGGAAGGTTCCTTGGTCAGCTCCAATCAGGAAACAAACCAATTGAGATCGATGGATTATGGGCGCTTACGTTTCCTCCATCTACAGCAAAGATAGATCCACGCAGATTGTACTTCACTGCCGGACCTAACCACGAAACAGACGGGCTGTTCGGATATCTTATCAAAGAATAATTTTTTTATTGACAGGAGTAATTCAGGTTGCGGAGCGGGCTTTTGCCTGCTCCTTTTTTTCCGGATAATAATCCATTCGTTGTTGAATCACTTCACGTGCCTCGGGGCCGGCCCACTTTTCGCATAGGTGTAAGCCAAGATCAAGGGAAGACGAAACTGCGCCTGCAGTAATAACGTCACCGTCAACAACAAGTTTCTCTTTTATTACTTCAGCGCAAAATGGACGTAGTGTTTCATATTCAAGAAAATTGGTGGTTGCCTTTTTTGATTTAAGAAATCCCGCTGCACCCAGAATAAGGCTTCCTGTACATACCGACATCTTGAGTTTCACCTCAGCTGCGCTCCTTATCCAGTTTAAAAAGATTTCATCTTGTATCAGCGTTCTTGTGCCATGACCACCTGGAACAAAGATCGCATCATATGAATCTAACGGTCGCCCTACTTTATCCGCAACTATTGTTAAACCGAAGTTGTCAGATGCCTTATCTTTCAATGAACAGATATCCCACGAAAGATCCTTAACAAACCCCATCGATTTCAACCGGCTGACAGCATCATAAACGCCAATGAAATCCAGCCATGTTACTCCATCAAATATGACATATGCGACTTTCATTTTTCAAATTTATTATCTCTTGCGGGGATCTACGTTGATGTAATGTTCCTTTAACTGTCGGAACTGTTCCATATTTACGGGCCGGTGCTTTCTTACAGTTTCTGAAGGGAAATTTTTCAAACAATCAGGTGTAATGCACTGTGTAGGCCGTGTTGGCCGTTTTTCGAATCCGCCACCGCAATTCGGACAAACATTTTCGAGAACATTGGTTACACACCCGCTGCAGAATGTACACTCAAAAGTGCAAATCATTGCTTCGTTGCTGTCGTTTGGAAGATCCTTTCCGCAATTTTCGCAAACAGGTCGTAGTTGAAGCATTATTTCTTTATGGCTTTAATGATCAGAAATGCGTTTTTAACCGTTCTGTCATCCATTTTAATCTCAACATCTTCACTTTCTTTGTATGACAGCGTTTGGAAATCATTTTGAGCGAGCAGCTTTATAATGTCATCTGTGGCATAAGTGGTGAAGCCGTGCTGAACCACCGGAAGTTGATCCATCACTTTTTTTGGTCTGAGCGTCACAATAAATATTCCGTTCGGCTTGAGTACTCTTCGAATCTCAGCCAGGATCTGCCTGGCATCTTCCCAG
>Ga0075431_100000989_pt1 | contig 25316 bp, 21 predicted proteins | sample RhiMetdeltSRZDD5_FD_75297 | JGI IMG/M metagenome (GOLD analysis project Ga0075431, IMG submission 75297) | Populus rhizosphere microbial communities from Tennessee, USA - Rhizosphere MetaG P. deltoides SRZDD5 | ecosystem: Host-associated > Plants > Roots > Rhizosphere > Soil | place: USA... | reverse complement strand
TCCATTTCCGCGACCACTATCTCGGGGTGTCGCCGATCCCGCGCAAAGGGAATCGCTCACCGATCGCCGCGCCCTCGAATCTCTATCGCTGCAGTCCGTTCGGTCCAAACGACTACGTCTTCATCCACGTGGCCAATCCGGAGATGTGGAAGGGCCTCGTCAGCGTCATCGAACATCCGGATCTCACCGACCCGCGCCTCGCCGACCGCGCCGAGCGCATGAAGCGGCGCGACGAGCTGGACGCGATCGTCGAGGGCTGGACGTCGAAGCGCGGCAAGCACGAGGTGATGGCGCTGCTCGCCGCCGCCGGCGTTCCCTGCGGCGCCGTGCTCGACTCCGACGAGGTGATGGCGAACGAGCACCTGCGCGGCCGCGGCATGATCGTCGACATCGAGCATCCGACGCGTGGGCGCATGGCGACGCCGGCCAGCCCGATCCGCCTCTCGGCATCGTCGACGGAGGTGACGCGCGCTCCACTGCTGGGCGAGCACAACGCCGAGGTTCTCGGGAAGGTGTGCGGGCTGGGGGCCGAGGACCTGGCGACACTGAAGGCGGAGGGCGTGATCTAGCGGCTATTTTTGACGACCCGTGCCGACGTCACGCAACGTCGGGCACGTGCTCCTCCAACAGCGGCGACCGCGAGCGATGCACCTTGCCCGCGCGCAACGCGAGCACGGGCCTGAGCCGCTTGTCGGTCTTGATGCGCACGCCCAGGCTGTCCTGCAGCGTCCAGTCGTCCTCGTCGATGGCGAGGACGGACACGTCCGCCACACGTCCCGGCGCCAGCGAGCCCAGCTCGTCGGTCAACCCAAGCATCTTCGCCGCGTTGACCGTCACCATGCGGATGACGTCGGTGAGCCCGACGCCCAGCGCGATGAGCTCGTTCATCACCTGGACGAGTGAGAACGCACCGGTGCCCCCGATCGTCGTCAACTTTCCTTGCTCGCCTCCGAACGCGCCCGCGCCCCAGGCACGGCTCTCGTCCCGACGCCGGATCGTGTAGCCGTGGATGTCACCCCCGATGGTGAACGGCATGACGCCGGCGTCGAGTGCGATCCGCGCCGCGTTGAAGCTCATGTGGCCGCCGCGGCCGATATCGATGCGCACGCCACGCGCCATCGCCTCAAAGATCAGCGGATGCACCTTGCCCTCGCGCGACACGAACGCGCCGGGATGCTTCGTGAACGGATGCGCGAGAATGTCGCCGGGGTCGAGGAGCGGTAACGCGTCACCGAGAACGCTGTCGGGATCGATCGTCGTCCCGTTCTCCTCCGCCCAGAGGCGGCCCAGGTGCACGTAGATCGGCACCTTCGTGGCGCGCGATGCTTCCTTCCCCAGACGCAACGTCTCGATACCCCAGCGCGAGTAGCCGCCGACCTCCGCGTGGCACTTGATGCCCTTGACGAAGTCGCGATTCTTCTCGATGGCGTTGATCGTCTCCTTCACGTTGATGCCGTGCGGTCCATAGAGGCCGACGTGACGATGTCCGAGGAGACCGCCCACGAGGTAGTTCGAGACGAAGGCATAGACGCGCGTGGCGGCGGGGTCCTTGATGAATTTCCGGAAGCCCTGGATGGTGAGCGGGGCGGCGCCGCCCTGATCGACGACCGCGGTCACGCCCGAACGAACGCCGACCTCATCCGGGTTCATGCCGAAGTCCCCGGTGACGTGCTGGTAGATGTGGCTGTGCGTATCGATCATGCCGGGGATGACGAGCCGGTTCCGCGCGTCTACCGTGCGGGCGGCCGGGCCCGCGATCCGCGGCGCCACCTGCGCAATCGTGCCGTCTTTCACGGCGAGGTCGCGGATACCGTCGATGGTTTGAGCGGGATCGATCACGCGGCCGCCGCGGACGATCAGGTCGAACTTCGCCATTGCGTCTCTCCTATCACGCTCGCGCGGATCATGCTGCGCGCGATCGTCTACCGCTCCACGCCAGGTCCGTCGCTGAAGAGTGACGGAACGAAGGTGTGTGGATCCGCCGGCTCGGTGAGGAGCGCTTGCTGCCGCTGGGTGAGCGGGACACCGGGCGGTGGAAGCACGCGCGCCCGCGACCAGGCCATCTGGGAGACGCAATACTTGTAGAGCAGAGTCCGGCGCTCGTGATCGGCTCTCCACAGGGCTGTGCCGTGCATCACCGCCTCGGTGAACAACACGACCGAGCCCGCCGGTATCTCCGGAATGACCACGCAGGAGGCTTTCTCGGGGGCCTCGTGGATCTGGCGCGGCAGCCTGAAGTTGCTCTTGTGACTTCCCGGAATACACCAGAATCCGCCATAGGCCGGTCCTGCATCGGCAAGATTCCAGGCCGCGACCACGAATCCCTCGTAGATGCCGTTGGGGGCAAACTGAAAGCGCTCTCCTGGCCTGGTAAACGAGTTCAGAGCGGAAGCCCCGTAGTCCGCGTGCATGGCTCCCATGGTCTGCCCTTTGTGCATGCGGATCCCGTAGAGACGGTCCAGCCGAAAGCAGTCCCCGAGCCGGAAGCGAAGAATTGGCATGATCGCCTCGTGATCTAGCAGGCGACAGAACGGCTCCCCCCAGTTGAGAAAGCCATGATCCGGTCCGTGCTTGCCCGCCGCGGAGCCGAAGCGGATGCGTTCGCGAGCGCTGGGGAGCTGCTGCGCATCGATCAGCCCATTCAGCTCGGCAACCTCCGCCGGCGTCAGGGCGTTGTGGATCACCAGATAGCCGTGAAGATCGAACAAGTACTGCTGCAGCTCGAGGTCCGAAGCGTCCACTTGATCCTCCTGGCTCGAACGCCGAGTATGCCACCGGTACCCGGCGGGCGCCGCGCAGCTCTGTTACTCTGCCGACCCGGGAGGAACGCCATGAGTGAGCCGAGATTCACGACGCTGACGCCGGAGACAATGACCGCGGATCAGAAGCGCGTGGCCGATGCGATCCAGTCCGGGCCGCGCGGCGCCGGCCTGCGCGGTCCCTTCAATGCGCTTCTGCGAAGCCCCGAGCTCTGCGATCTCGTCCAGCGCGTGGGCGCCTTCGTGCGGTTCGGCAGCTCGATCCCGCCGCGACTGAACGAGATGGCGATCATCATGGCCGGCCGCACGTGGACGGCGCAGTACGAGTTCTACGCGCATCGCCGGCTCGCCCTCGAAGCGGGATTGAGCCCCGCCATCGCGGACGCCATCGCGGCGAACCAGCGCCCCGCGGGCATGGCCAAGGACGAGGAGACCGTCTACGACTTCGTCTCCCAGCTGCTGGCCACGGGCAGCGTCTCGGATGCGGCGTTCCAGCGCGTCAAGGATGCCTTTGGTGAGCGCGGCGTCGTCGATCTCATCGGTGCTGTCGGCTACTACAGCCTGGTGTCGATGACGCTGAACGTCGCGCAGGTGCCCCTGCCCGCCGGAGTCGCGCCGCCCCTGAAGTAGGGCGCGAGTCCACGATGGGCCAGGCCATCGAAGAGCTCGCGCACTTCGTCGCCGGTACGCCTTGGGAAGCGATCCCCAAGTCCGTCTGCGAGCGTGCCAAGCTCGTATTGCTCGACACGGTCGGTGTGATTCTCGCCGGCTCAGTCCAGCCCGAAGTCGCTGCCGTTCGTGCGCGACTGACCGCGACCGGCGGCCATGGCGCAACGGTCCTGGCACCGGGAGCGCCGACGTCGGACCCACGCACGGCGGCGTTTCTCAACGGGCTCGCCGGACGCTCCATCGAGCTGTGCGAGGGCCATCGCTACGTCTCCTGTCAGGGCGCCGTGCAGGCGTTGCCGACGGCGTTGGCCTGCGCCGAATGGCTGCAACGATCCGGCCGCGAGACTCTGGCCGGACTCATCTTCGGGTACGAGGTCGCGGCCCGACTGGGCGCCGGACTGACGGCGCGTCCCCTCGCTCACCAGAATGGCCAGGCGCCCTTGCTTGGTGCGGTGGGCGCCGGCGCACGGGTGCGCGGATTGAACGGCGACCAGACGAGCCTGGCGCTCAGGCTCGGCGCCGTCCTGATCCTCACACCGGCGTACACGAACGCCGTCGCCGGCGCCACCGCGCTGAACGTCGCAGGGGGCATGAGCGGCTTCGCGGGAACATTGGCGCCCGAGCTTGCGCTGGCCGGCGTCGCCGCGCAGCCCAACGCGATCGAAGAGGCGTTCGGCCAGCTGGTCGGCGATGGCTTCCGCCCCGAGGCCGTGACCGAAGAGCTCGGCCAGCGATGGGAGATCACGCGGAACTATTTCCGGTTGCGCGCCTGCTGCAATCCGATCTACTCCGCGCTCGACGCGCTCGAGGACATCCTCACCGAGTACCGGCCGCTTCCCGAGAACATCGCGCGCGTCGACGTCGCGACGTATCGGTTCGCCGCCAACATGCGGGAGCCCGATCCGATCAACTACTTCGCAGCGAAGTATTCGCTCCCGCACGCGGCGGCTGCGCTGATTCTCCGAGGGAACGCGGGGTATCACGCGTTCACCGAAGAGGCGGTTGCCGATCCCGCGATCGCGGCGATCCGCCGGAGAGTCGCTGTTCGCGAGGATCCTGCGCTCAACGCCAGCGTGCCGCGACTCAAGCCAGCACGGGTGACCGTCACGCTCACCGATGGGCGTCAGGTCACGCGGCTGCGAGAAAGCGCACGCGGCGACTTCCAGGAGCCCTATCGAGAAGACGAAGTTCGGGCGAAGTTTCGAGAGCTGGCGGGTGTGGTGCTCAGCCCCGCCGCCGTCACTCGCGTGGAGGGACTCGTCGAGCGACTCGATGAGCTGCCGCGCCTGTCCGATCTCGTCGTCGCGCTGACGCTCTGAGCCGGTCGGCTAAGGCCGTCCGCCGCAGCGCCGGCGTGCCGCGTCGTCTTGCGCGTTCCTGACCGGGGATGCTCCGGGACCTTGCGTCGGTAAGGTGCCGAAATCACGGCGGACGGCGCGCGGACTCGATTGAGCCTGCAAGATCGCCTTGCGTATCCACGTAAGGGAACCGCGAATTTGCAGTGCCTCGTCGCACTTTCGGGCCCCGTTCCTTTGGCACGGCGGTCGCACTTTCTGGCCGTGTCGCGACCAGAGGGTCGCGAGGCAGGGGCCCGTGAGAACGGGACAGAAAGGAGTGGCACCGTGAACGCGACGACGACCGTGAAGGGCGCAGGGGCGGACAAGCTGATGGCGAGCATCAACACGTGGGACGCGACTCGCGTTCGGTACCTTCGTATCGTGCTCGTCGTTGTCGGCCTCATCTTCGTCTTCGGTATCTACCCGCTGGGAGTCGTGTGGCCGTCCGGCTGGACGTGGGGACATGGGCACTCGCACTACCTGATGATGATCCTCGGAGTCTACGCAACGCTCGGCGTCTTCCTCCTGATCGCGTCCAAGAATCCGGCGGCACACACGAGCCTGATCTGGTTCACGGTCTGGTCGAGCGTCGTGCACGCCGTGATTATGGCCGTCCAGGCCTTGACCGACGGCGCGGAGCGCGGGCACCTGATCGGCGACGTGCCGGCACTTTTGGTAGTGGCGATCGCGCTCGTGGCCTTGACGCCCCGAGCCGGAAGAGCATGAGGAATAGGCGAACGCCGCGGTCGAAGCCCGCGCGGACTTCATCGTCGAGGAGGCTGGAGGCGCACGCCTGACGACACGACGCCCCCGGCCTCCGTCGCGCTGGTCGGTTATCCGAGCGCCGGTGATACGCTAAGCCTCGAGGTAAATCTCTCCGTCTCTCTCGCGGTGGACCACACTCACTGACGACGGCTTGCCGAACAACCATCACAAACCCCGGCTTGCGGGCTACGAACTAGGAGATTCGGAATGAAGATCGTCATTATCGGCGGCACCGGCCTGATCGGTTCCAAGACCGCTCCCATTCTGCGCCAGCGCGGCCACGAGGTCGTCGCCGCCTCGCCCAATACCGGCGTCAACACCATCACCGGCCAGGGCCTCAAAGAGGTCCTGGCCAGCACGCAGGTGGTGATCGACCTCGCCAACTCACCGTCATTTGAAGACAGAGCGGTGCTGGAATTCTTCGAGACCTCCGGCCGCAACCTTCTCGCGGCGGAGGCCGCAGCCCGCGTCCGGCACCATGTCGCGGTCTCCATCGTCGGAACCGACCGGACCGACAATGGCTATTTCCGCGCCAAGGTCGCCCAAGAGAAACTGATCGAGAAGTCCGGTATCCCCTACACCATCATCCGCTCGACCCAGTTCATGGAATTCCTCCGCGCCATCGCCGATTCGGGTTCGGAGGAAAGCATCGTCAGGATCTCGCCCGGCCTGTTCCAGCCTATCGCGGCGGACGACGTTGCTGCCATCGTCGCCGAGGTGGCGCTCGCGGCGCCGGCAAACGGCATCGTCGAGATCGCCGGCCCAGAACGAGCACCCTTCAACGAAATCGTCGCCCGCTACCTGAAGGCGGTCGGCGACCCGCGTCAGGTTGTGAGTGACCCCGAGGCCCGATACTATGGCAGCCGCGTCGAGGAGCGCTCGCTCGTGCCGTTGGGCGAAGCGCGCCTCGGCCGCATCGGTCTCGAGGAATGGCTCCGCCGCTCGCAGGCGAGAGCCTGATCCCGCATCCGAGGTGCAACATGAAGAAGCCCCACTTGTACTTCCGCGCCTACCTGGCGGCACTCCTGATCCTCGCAGCCGTCCCGGCCGAAGCCGCAGACGTGAAAGACCTGTTCGCGATCGATCTCGAGGACTACCCGGGCAAGGAGGGTCGCATGATCGAGGTGTCGTATCCGCCGGGCGCACGAGACATGGTCCATCGGCACAACGCCCATGCGTTCGTCTACGTGCTCGAAGGCCAGATCGTCATGCAGTTGAAAGGCAAGCCTGCCGTCACGCTCAAGGCAGGGCAGACGTTCTACGAGGGTCCGACCGATGTTCACGTCGTGGGGCGCAACGCCAGCAACACGGAGCCGGCCAGGTTCGTCGTGGTGCTGCTGAAGGGCAAGGGGGCTCCCGTCCTCACGCCGGTGAAAGAATGATGCTCCGGCGCCCGCTGCGGTCACCTTACGCCTCGTAAAAGCCGCCGTCAGGCGCGTCTCGGACGGTCGCGTAGACTACAAGGAGATCATCGCGTCCTGTCATGAGTCTGGCCGGAGTGAAGCAAGGAGTCTCGTATGCAGTGGCTCATTCCCGTGACGATGGGACTCTGGGCGGTCTGGACATGGTCACAGCAGCGGGAGCAGGAGCTCCTGACTGAACGCGCCAGGCTGGCCGCGCTCTATGTCAATCCCTTCATGTCGGCATGCGAGGACCTACAGAGCCGCATCTATAGCATTCTCGAACTTGGAGGGCTTCGCACGCTGCGGAAGCGCTATCCAGACGGTGCCTATGCCGAAGAAGTCCTTTACCTCATTGTTCGGTATTTCGGATGGGCAGCGGCGCTGTCCCGTTACAGTCCCTACTCTCAGAACCCTGTTGTGACTCGCCTTGCGGAAGCCGTGCGAGACGCCTTCGCCACCACCGGCCCAGGCTTTCCGGTGGGGGCGTTCAACTTCTTCCACCCCGAACAGAAAGCCCTGGGCAAGATGGTGATGAGCCGGATGCAGGGCGAACACGGCATCGAGCTCGACACCATCTCTTCGTACAAATTCAGGGAACGTCTCGCCTCTCCTGCCCTGTCGAACAGCCAATCTGTGCAGCAGAGCCTGGTGGCGCTTCGCAACGCAGCGGATGCGGAAAACCTTCCAGGTCGGAATCGACTGGAGAAGGCTCAGCACCACCTCGTCGACCTGCTCCAATATCTCGAAGATAGAGAGGGCTATCGCCTCTTCGCGGGCGAACGGAAGAAGTGCTCGAGCCAGCGGGTGCGTAGCGTTCGGAATGGCTCCCAGTGGCTGCCGGCGACTGACGGGTCCGCTCGGACGAACCGAAGAGCTCGTCGATCACGGACGACGGCGGCTCAGCAACCACGGATGAACACCTGAGGAGATGCGACCTACAGTTGACTCCTCGCTCGGCGCGCGTTTCAGGACTGCGTTGCGGCCTACGACCACTCCGCGGACGGCCGGTCGAGGACGGCGCATAGAACGCAGGCTCGGCGACCGTTCCGCTGCGCGACCACGCGCTCATCGTGTAACTGAGTCCGCGCGGGCTGTCCTTCAGCCGTGCGACGTCCACACAAGCCAGACACCGAGGACGACGCTGGCGCCGCCGGCGACCGTGCGGATCGTGGTGGTGAGATGATCCGCTCGCCCCCCGGTAAAGACGAACGGAAGGGCGATCACACTACTTACGGCGAGCATCCCGATCGTCGAACCGACGCCGAAGACGACGATATAAAGCACGCCGGCGAGCGGGCTCGAAATCGTGGCGAGGACGAAGAGCGTGAGTGCGGCGCTTCCGGTCAGGCCATGGAGCAGGCCGACGAAGAATGGCCGAGTGCCGAACGTACGAACGTGCTGATGCACTGGCACGCGCACGCCTAGCAGCACCTGCCCGCCCAGCACGATGAGAATCAGGGCCACCATGATCTCGAGCGTCTTTTCCAGAGCGGGCGAGATCGTCAGCTTGAAGATGATCGTGGCCATTCCCGCCGTGAGCAGCGCGGCGGTGTGGCCCACTCCCCAGAAGGTGCCCACCAAACACGAACGAACCAGACTGCGATCTCGACTGACGAACGTCGCGACAGCCGCGATGTGGTCGGCGTCGGTGGCGTGGCGCAGACCGAGCAGAAACCCGATGCCAAGCGCCGCGGGTAGCGAGGTATCCGCCGTCATTGGCGTCACAGGGTCAAGAGAGGCGGATCTGCAGGATCCCCGCCGCCGTCAGGGCACGCACGGCGATCGCGACGCCGAGCACGGCCATCACCACGGACGATGTCAACGGCAGCCAGCGCGTCAGGAGCGGCCCTTCACCGCGGAAGCGTGTCGCGAATTGCCGTGCGTAGACCATGACGAGTCCGATGAGGATGAGCACCGCGGCGAGCCCGATGCTGAACGCGGTGATGAGGGCTAAGCCGAACACGACGCGCCCGAGCGACAGCGCGCCCAACAGGACCACCAGCGCCGCCGGACACGGCACGATGCCTCCAGTCACACCCAGCAGGAACAGCTCCTTGAGCGAGACGTCGCCGGAGACGAGGATGTGATGGTGATGCTCGGCACCCGTGTGCTGCACATCACCGTGATCGTGATGATGGTGGCTGTGATCGTGGTGGTGTGCGTGCCCGCCCGCGTGGCCGCTGTAGCGTCGAAGGAAGAGGACGCCGCCGAGCCCCGCGATGGCCAGCCCCGAGAGGACGCCGACCCAGGGGTAGAGCCGCTCGGGCACGACGTAGCGCTGCGCGTAGAGCGTTACTCCGCCGAGCATGTAGACGCCGACGGTGTGCGACGCGGTGACGATCAGCCCGAGGATCAGCGCATGCCAGGCCGTGCCCCTGGAGCCGACGAGGTAAGCGGCGACCACGGTCTTGCCGTGCCCGGGCTCGAGCGCGTGCAGGGCGCCGAAGCCGACCGCGATAGCGAACGCGGCGAGCACGGTGTCCAGGCCGAGCTGCCGGCTGGCGGCCAATTCCGTGAACGCGCTCCGAGGCGTCGCTTGCTGGTTGGGGACGAGGACGACGCCAGTCGCCTCGGCCTGCTCGACAGGAGGCACGAGAGGCTCGCGCGTCGCCGGGAGGATTGCGTCGCCGCCATGCGCGGCGGGAACTGTCGCATCGGGCGGAACCGAGCGCTTCCAGATCGCCGCGACATATGCCTCGACCGTCTGCGGCGGACTGGACAGCAGGTCAGTGGGATAATCGCTCAGCTCGCTGCTGCGGTCCCGGTCAGGGACCGAACTTTCGACGATGCGTACCTCGGGTCCACCCACCGCAATGATCTCCTTCCACCCGGCGCGCTCGGCGTAATTGCGATCGTGGTAGTCGATGCGCAGATTGATGGCATCGTCGAGGCGCGCGAGGTAGCGTACGCCGATCTTGAGCGTGGGCAGCCCACCGGCGCCGGGTGGAAAGATCACCGAATGCGACTGTGTCTCGAGTGTCACGCGCCGACCGTTCACGGTGAGCGCGAGTCCCTCCTTCAGGCGCTCTGCCTTGTCAGCCGCGTAGGCGGCCACTGTTGGATGATCGGCCTCGGGAGTCAAGCCGGCGTCCTGGATCTCCTGGAAGGCCGGGATCTCCGCCATGTCGATGATGTAGCGCAGCTCGGCGCCATCGCTGCCAAGGCGCAGCGCCGTGTAGCGATTGACACTGAAGTTGCCGAGCGGATGCGGCAGGGCCGTCGCTGGGGCCAGCAAGACGGCGCCCAGCACGAAGGCGAGTCTGCCAAGGCGTAGCCCCACCCAAGCGGCGCTCACGGGCGATCCTGGAGATCGCGTAGCGTGCGCCTCGCCACATCGGCGTGAAGGAGGTGAAACGAAGGATTCGTCGCCAGCGCGCGCGTCAGATATTCGCGGGCAGCATCGCGGTGCCCCAGGCGCGCGGCGATCATCCCGGCGTGGAAGAAGAGCTTCGCGTCCTTCGTCCCGAGCTTCAGCGCCTCGGCCATCGCCGCCTGAGCCTCGGCCGTCTGTCCGTTCTTGTAGAGCGCCCATGCAAGCACGTCGTAGGCGTAGATGTCGCGGCGGACGTCGAGTTCCTTGCGTGCGAGGTCCAGCGCCTCCGCGAGCTTGACATCGTGATCGGCATAGAAATACGCCAGCTCGCGGTTGTAGATGACGCGGTTCACCACGTTGAGGTATCCGATGTGCTCGACCAGTTCGTATTGCTTGCGCGCCTCGTCGGCACGACCCGCCTTCGCGAGGACGTCGCCGAGGCCGGCCGCATATTCCGGCAGCGGAATGATGCTGAGAGCGCGGCGATACTGGGTCACGGCGTCGTCGAAACGCTGCCGGGCGGCGCCGAGCTGAGCGAGACCGCCCAGCGCGCGGTAGTAGTTGGGCTGGACCGCGAGCGCCTCGCGGTACCACTTCTCCGCGGCCTCCAGTTCGCCGATCATGAAATGCTCGACGCCGAGTTGCCACGCCGCCCAGGCGATACTTTCGGAAGGTCGCTGCGCCGTCTTGCCGATCTCGACGGCGCGTTCAAGGTCTGCGATCGCCCCGCGGACGTCGCCGCGAAGGCTCTTGAGCCCGGCGCGCCGGCCGTACGAATAGAGGTCCACCTCGCGGTCCATCATCTTCGCGTAGGCCGCGTCGGCATCGTCATAGCGTCCGATCTCGAGAAAGGCATCGCCAAGCACGCCGTAGGTGTCGCCGTTCTCGGCATCGATGGCGAGTGCCTTCGTCGCGTATGCGACGGCATCCGCAAACTCGTGCCGGGAGTAGAACACATACGCGAGGTGCCGGAGAGCTCCGGCGTTCCGTGGGGCGAGATCGAGCGACGTTCGAAGCGCCTTCTCCGCGCGCATGAAGTACATCACGTCGCCGGTCTCGCGCGCCTTGCGGATGAACGCATCGCCGAGCCGATAGTACGTCCCGGCATCGCGGGGATTCCGCTGAAGCAGACGCTGGGAGTACGCGATGTGGTTGTCGGCAACGCTCAGCTGTGCCGCGGCCGCTACCGGCCACCACGCCCCGACAAGCCCCACGCCAAGGACGATCGTCCGGATGGTTGTCACGCCGTCTACCTGCCGTCCTACCTGAAGAGCGGTTCGTTAGGTCCGCCTTGGAGCGGCGATGCTGGGCTTCGTCCTGGATTCGGCGTGGGCAGGAAGGGGAATGTGAGGGCGACATTGTTGCCGGCATTGACGTCCGGCGTGCCCTCGCGCACCCGATTCACGTTCACCCCGTCGCCGAGGCACGGCACGGGGTTGAGGAGCACGCCCGCCACGACGCGCAGGGCGATATCCGTCACGTCATCGTTCGGACGGCGCCCGTTCGGCCAGCCCGCAGGATCCAGCCCGAGGTCGACGGTCGACACGCAGCCGAAGGTGGCGTTTGGCAAGCTGGATAGCACGGTCAGCCGGCGCTGGTTCGCGGGCGCGGTCGGTGGTATCGCAAGATTCACCCGCAGTAGCTCCGAGATGATCCCCGGAGGCGCCGAGAAGACCGGGGGAAAATACTGGAGGAGCACCGTCTTGATGTCATCGCGATTCGTCGTCGGCAACGACGTGTGAAACACGGCGTTGATGAGGAAAGCAAGGCGCGATGTCTCGTAGAAGTCGAGGAACTGTGACTCATTCTCCGGCTCCTGGCTGTTCCAGAAGTCCTTGAATCCGGTGCCGATGATGACTTCGTTCACGAGAGGGTTGGCCAGTCGTGCCACCTGGACGAATTGGCCGGCCCCGAATGACGTGCCATCGTCTCGGAGATGCCGGTTCCGCGGGCGGCTCGTCGACGCATACATTCCCACCGTGTTGACGCCAAGCAGCTTCAGGGGGATCTCGATGGCAATGGTCGTCACGTTGAGACCTTCGAAGCCATCGTCGACGCCGAACGCGTTCTGATCATTGCGTAAGTCCTCGGCGACCGTCAGGATCGGTGGCTTGCGCCGGAAATTCAGGGTGTCGAACGTGGCGCCGAGATCGATGTAGAACGTCTCTTCTCGCTGTCCGACGAACACCCGAATGCCCTCGCCGAGGTTGAAGACGCCCTGCGCGGCCAGGGCAGGGTAGTCCGGAATCGTCGCAGGCCCGACATTGGACGGCACGGCGATGAGGGGTGACCCGTTCGCGTCCGATGACCGCGTGCCGATCGCCCGCGCGACGTGCTTCCCCGCGCTGGTGCGAGACACCGCGCGTACCGTATAGCGCTGGCGAAGGCCGATCCCTGCCGATTCGGGGCCGTCCAGCGCTGTGATCGGCGGCACACCGGCGTACGAGATCGGCACATCCTTGAAGTTCAGACCACTCACGCCGCTGTTGTCGCGGATCTCCGTGGTGAAGCGGAATTCGATATCAAGGTCGTCGGCTTTACCGTCTTGGTCGAGGTCGAGATGGAACGCGTACCGCACTTGATCGTCGAGGTTGAAGAAGTTCGGCCCTGACGCGGGCACCTGCGCCGGGATCACGTTCATGATCAGGACCAGCTTGTCGGGGTTCTCCCAGCTTCGAAAGGCGTAGACGTCCGTCAGGTCGGCGGTCGGGTCCAGCGCGATGAGTGGCGCCTCACGGTGACTCGCCCCCCAGGCCTCGGGAGCCATTGGTGTCACAAGGCTCAGCACCGCCAAGAGTCCCGCCGCTACACGAACCGCCAGCCAACTAGATTTTGGGCCACTCATCGTTTCCTCCGGTGCCCGGCAGGTCGAGACAACGTTTACCGGCCATTTGAGCCAAAAAGTTCCTCAGATCACGCGTTCACCCCACTCCCCGCCCCGACGACTCACGAATGTGGCTTGGTGACTGTTAACGTTCACTACGGGCCGACCACGGCACTCGGATTGAGGACTTCACGAGATCGTGCGCGCCTCAAAGGCGGCGCCCGCGGACAGCAAAGACCATTCCAGAGGAAGATGCTGCAGCCTGAACACTGACCTTTGAGCTGAAACGAAAAACGCTACGAGGTGAGTCGTAGGACCGTTTCGGTGCCCGCTGGATCGCTAAGGCGTACTATTCGCTCGCGGCGACGTCATGAAATTGGCGAAGACAACCCGTCCCATGCAGGCGGGGATCCTCGTGCGTCGGCGGCTCGTGCGGCGGCTCGATCTGGCCCGGAAGAAACCGGTCACCTGGGTCTGGGCGCCGCCAGGCGCGGGCAAGACGACGCTGGTCGCGAGCTACCTCGCGGCGCGCAAGACCCGCGGGGTCTGGTACCAGATCGACGAAGGCGACGCCGACGTTGCCACTTTCTTCTACTATCTCGGCCTGGCCGCGCCCCGTCGCCGGCGGCCGCTCCCACTGCTGACGCCCGAGTACCGCCAGGGCGTCGCTGTGTTCGCTCGGCGCTTCTTCCGCGAGCTCTACAGCCGACTGAAGCCTCCCTTCACCGTCGTCTTCGACAACTACCAAGACGTGCCGCTCGATTCTGCTCTCCACGACGTCATGGCGGAGACCATCGCCGAGATCCCGGACGGCGGGCGGGTCATCTTCATCAGTCGTAGCGATCCGCCGCCGGCCTTCGCCCGTCACCGCGTCCACCAGCACCTCGAGATTTTGGATGGGTCGCAGCTCCGCTTCACGCCAACGGAGGCGGCGGGGCTGACCCGGAAGCTTGCACCGGGCCTTTGGTCGCCCGAGACGATTCGCTCGCTCTATCACATCGCCGATGGCTGGTGCGCGGGGCTCGTCTTGCTGCTCGAGCAACTTCGCTCGCAAGGCCAGGCGTCACCGGCCCCACACACGCCATCGTCGGAGGTCTTGTTCGACTACTTTGCGGGAGAGATCTTCAAGAAGGCCGATCCCACCGTTCAGGCCGTGTTGCTTCACACCGCGTTTCTGCCGCGGGCGACGGGCGCCATGGCCGTGGCCCTCACGGGCCGTCCGGCCGCCGGCGAGGTGCTCACCGCGTTGCACGAGCAGAATTACTTCACCAACAAGCAGGCGGGCGCCGGCGAGCCCGCGTACGAGTATCATCCTCTCTTCCGCGATTTCCTGCTGTCACAGGCGCTTCGCGTCTTTTCGCCCGCGGACTGCGCAAGGATCCGCCGGACTGCGGCGGGCCTGCTCGACGCCGCGGGTCAAATCGAGCCGGCGGCGCGACTGCTGCGAGACGCCGAGGACTGGAACACGCTCGAACAGCTGATCCGTCGCCACGCGCAGAGCCTGGTGGCTCAGGGTCGGGTCCAGACGCTGGAGGAATGGCTGGGCGGCATCCCCGCGGCCGTCGTCGCTGAGCGGCCATGGCTGCTCTTCTGGCGAGGCTGGATCGTGGAGCGGCACGCCGACCGCCAGCAGAGCCTCGAGCAGGCGTTCACGATCTTTCGCCGCGATGGAGACACGATCGGGATGTTGCTCGCTTGGGCCGGCGTGATCTTCGGTTTCCTGAGCGAAGGCGTCCTGGTTGCCATGGATCGCTGGATCGCGCTGCTCGACGACATCATGACGGATGCTCCGCCGTTTCCGTCGAGAGGGGCCGAGGCGCGTGTCGCCACCGCAATGTTCGCCGCGATCACGCTGCGGCAGCCCTCCCATCCGAAGGCCGCGTATTGGGCCGAGCGAGCGATCGATATGGGCCGGCGACACCCGGACCAATTCACGCGGGCGATCAGCGCAATCATCTGGTTTCACCACCAACTCCAGACCGGTGACCTCGCGAGGGTGGCGGCGGTGGTCGATGAGATGCGCGCGGTCATGCGCTCTCGCGACGTCTCCCCGACTGCGACCGTGAACGCCAGCATGGTGGTGGCCTGGTACGAAGCAGCCACGGCGCTGCCGTCGTACCGGCACACCGTAGCTCGAACGCTCGAGCTGGCGCACACGACGGGTGCGTTGCACTCGCTACGGGAAAGCGGATGGAGGTCGGCGAGACACGCGGTGCTCTGTGGCGGCCTCATGGGGGCCCTGAGCGACGGCGATCTCGTGACGGCGGCGTCCTGGCTGCAAGAGCTGGAGCGAGACGTCCACCATCTCGGGCCGCTGTTTCGCTTCTGGCATCACTGGTTCATCGTGTGGGAGGCGCTGATCCGCCGCGACGTCGCGCGCGCGAACACCTACGAGCCGGAGATGTTGCGGCTCGCGCTCGACGCGGGGCGTCCGCTGGACGAAGCCGTCGCCCATCTCTTGTCGGCCCAGGTGCTTCACGCGCAAGGTGCGCCGAGCGATGCGCGACGACATCTCGACCGGGCATTCGGCATTGGGCGCGCCATCAGCAGCGCCTACGTGGAGTTCATGGCTCGCCTCACCGAGGCGCAGCTCTCTCTGGACTGTGGCCAGGAGTCCGACGGCCTGCACGCACTCCGCATCGCGATGACGGTCGGCCGCGAGCGTGGTTACGTGAGCTCGCACGTCTGGATTCCCACGATCATGGCGGGGCTCTGCGCTCGCGCGCTGGAAGCGGGCATCGAGCAGGACTATGTGCGCGGCCTCGTCCAGAAGCGCGGCCTCATGCCGGAGAGCCCGCCCGTTGAGGCCGAAGCGTGGCCCTGGCCCATCAAGATCCTCACGCTCGGTCGCTTCGAGGTGCTGCGCAACGGCGAGCCGGTGAGATTCGCCCGCAAGGTCCAGCGCAAGCCCCTGGCGCTGTTGAAAGCGCTGATCGCCTTCGGCGGGCGTGGCGTGCGCGAGGAGCTCGTGATGGATGCGCTGTGGCCCGACGCGGAAGGCGACGCGGCCCGCGTGGCGCTGGCGAGCGCGCTGCACCGGCTGCGCGGTCTGTTGGGTCGTGAACCCGCCGTCGTCCGGCAGGAGGGACGGCTGAGCCTGGAGGGCCGGCTCTGCTGGGTGGACCTCTGGGCGGTCGAGCGCCTGCTGGGACGGGCGGAATCCGCGGCAAATCACGCGGAGCTTATACGCAAAGCCGCCGGCCTCTACCGAGGCGCGTTCCTCGACGAGCGAGAGGTCGAGCTTCCCCAGGCTACAGCGATGGCCGAGCGCCTCCGTCGTCGCTTGCTCCGGCACCTCGTGCGCGCCGGGCGGCAGTGCGAGCAGGCGAATCCGCAGGAAGCCGTGGATTGGTACGAAGAAGCGCTCCGCGTGGATCCGTGTGCCGAGGATGTCTGCCGGAGCCTTATGACCGCCTATCACCGGCTAAAGCGTTCCACTGATGTCGTCGCCACCTATGATCGCTGCCGAGCCGCGCTCGCCGACGTACGGGGCCTCGCGCCCTCTGTGGCAACCCAGGGGCTCTTCAAGACCTTTTCGGCCCGCTAAGTCAGCGAGTTCCTTCGGCTTCATCGCCGTCTAATCCGAACACGATCCGTCATCACGTGGCGCTAGCGTGCCTACATGAAACGACGACGGTCGACGCCGCCGGCGAGCCTGATGTGATGATGACCCGCCGTGAGCGCGGACTGATCATCGTCGGCGGATGTCTCTATCTCACCGTTCTCGGATTCCTGACCGGCATGATCGTGGAACGCGTTCGCTTCGACAGGCAACGCGCCACCGTGCTGCAGCATCTCGCCGCAACGCAGGAGCGGCTGCACACCCACCTCATGGATCTGGAGCGGCAAACGCAGGTTCCTCGACGTGCCGGGAGGCCTTAGCGCCGACGAAGAGAAAGGGCACACTGTGAAACACCACAGGTCGATCATTCCCGGGGCGGTGGCGCTGATCATGCTCGCAACCGGCTGCGCCGGGCCGGATGCCGAAGCTCGTTCAGCAGCTCATCTCAAGGGGACCTGGCGTGGATCTTTCGGACAGGTCATGGCAGGCGACCCCGGACACGCTCATGGCGAGATCGTGTGCCACATTAACGCCGATGGCACATACAAAACCTGGATAACGCGGTCGGTTGCAGCGTCCGCGAGCCGCCGCCGACTCGAGATGTCGGGAACGTTCGTTGCCAACGGTCCCAGCGTCATGTTGAACGCCCCCCGTTTCGGGTCGCGAATGGTTCTCAAGCATGATGGCGACACGCTCTATGGACTCGCCATCGATCGAACGACGAAACGCATCACAGTTGCCGTCGTCGAGCTGCGGAAGGTCGCTGAAGGGCTGTCGAGCTCGGCACCGTTCTCTAATGAGCTGTGAGTTCATCGATCGCATCGTCACAGGCGTCAGGCTCGAAGGAGTTGGGCGGAAGCCGAAGGACAGCGTTCAGATAGACCGTCCAGACTCGGGTTGGTGTTGACACTCTCGTCGTCCCCGAGCGACGCATTGAATCAGCGGGCGGCCGCCACGGCGCCGTGGAAAACCGCGGCCGCCGTGGCCTTTAAACCGTGGCCGCCGTGGCCGTGGACAGCAGTGGGGTGGTCCACCCGGCTGCGCGATCCCGTCTATCGCGCGCTCGTCCGATACGCCCCGCGGCCCGTCGACAAGTCTTGTATCAACGTGCCAACTTTGTGCAACAACAAGCGCCAACTTTGTGGAAGAAATTTCCCCGAGCCACGCCTGAAGGCCAGCCACACCTCGACTTAAGCCGTGGCGCGGTCTCTGCAACAAACATCGAGCTATGCGATACAGCAACTCTCGCCGATGCGCCTTGTGGGTCAGCCCCCGGGCATTCGTCGTGGCCGAGGAACTCGCACACTCAATCGGTCTCGACGTCGATACATTCATCGAGAGCACCGTGTTGGCGCTACGTGACCAAGAAGCGCCAGAGAGCCGGCCGGGGGCTCGAGATGCAGCAGTCGAAAAAGGCCACGTCATATCGATGGCCGATCGCAGAGGGCGGTTACGCCGGTCAGGGTAACGGGTTCCTCCCGCCCATGTCCGAACCTACGGCGATGGCGTTGACCTCGATTCTGTAGCCGCGGTAATCGGACTCGATCAGCACAGCGTCCCCGAGTCGCCCGAGTATGTTGGCCGCGAATCACGACGCGAATCACAAATGGTTCGGCGGCTCAGCGGGTGGACTGTCGGGACGTCGCCTGAAGATCGCGGCCTTCCCCGGCCCCATGACGTTCGGCGCCGAGAACGCCGCTCTCCCCTGGATCATGGTCGCACCTGTCCCGTCCCAAGTCGGCTGAAAGAAATCAGCTCGGAAGAAATCGGATTGAAAGAAATCGTCTTGCGATGACGTTCTACAAATCATCGGCCGATGCGAAAGCTCGGCGAGGTGCGCGGTTGCTCGTGACGATCACAACGCGCTCGTTGGCGCCTCTATTGCGTGTCGGCGCGCTGCGACGCTAGCGGCTGGGTCGATACCTTCCAAGTACGACATGTAGACCTCCGCCACGGAGAAGGAGGATCCTGGTGACCACCCACAGAGCCAGGGACGACCGCTCGATGCCGGAGGCGTGGGCCGACGTCTGGCAAGCCTGGATTCACGCGTCAGGACTCCGGTTCCCGGTGGCGAACCCCTGGCAGGCGACGTGGGACTACTGGATGGGGGCGTGGCAGCGCACGCCTCATCTGTGGGCCGACCTCTTCAAGGCATGGGCTCCCGTCTCGGGATTGGGATCCGCTCATGCTTTGGCACGCACGTCGGACGGAGAACAGATTAAAGAAGTCGTGCCCATGCCGGCGACGGCGGTGTGGGACTACTGGGTCGACGCCTGGCAGCGCACGATCCTATTCTTAGACGTGCTGCGGCAACGCAGTGACCAATATTACGCGCAGAAGGCGAAGGCCGTGCCGCACGTGCTCAGCTTCGAAGGCGAACTGGTGATGGACGGCCGGACCTTCGACCCGCCGGTGAATTACGGACTGGTGCGGATCAAGCCCCCGACGGGAGTGACCATCGACCCCAAGAAACGCCCGTTCGTGGTGGTGGACCCGCGCGCCGGGCACGGCCCGGGCATCGGCGGTTTCAAAGCCGACAGCGAGTTGGGCGTGGCGATGCGCGCCGGTCATATCTGCTACCACGTCGGCTTCACCCCCGAACCGATGCCGGGTCAGACGATCGAAGACATCATGCACGCCGAGGCAAGGTTTCTGGAGAAGGTCATCGCCCTCCACCCCGACGCTGAAGGCAAGCCCTGCGTGATCGGCAATTGCCAGGCCGGCTGGGCGGTGGCAATGATGGCCGCGACCCGACCGGAGCTGTGCGGGCCGATCATCCTCGCCGGCGCGCCGCTGTCCTACTGGGCCGGAATCGAAGGTAAGAACCCGATGCGCTATACCGGCGGGCTGCTGGGCGGAAGCTGGCTGACCGCGCTGACCGGCGACCTCGGCGCCGGCAAGTTCGACGGCGCCTATCTGGTCGGCAACTTCGAGAATCTCAACCCCGCCAACACCCTGTGGACGAAGAACTTCAACGTGTGGGCCAAGGCTGACACCGAGGGTCCGCGCTTCCTGGAATTCGAAAAATGGTGGGGCGGCCACGTCAACACGAACGCCGAGGAAATGCAGTGGATCGTCGATAACCTGTTCGTCGGAAACCGGCTGGCCACCGCTGAAGTCGTCACCGGCGACGGGGAGCGGATCGACCTGCGCAACATCCGCTCGCCCATCATCTGCTTCTGCTCCAAGGGCGACAACATCACCCCACCGCAGCAGGCGCTCGGTTGGATCTGCGACCTGTATCAAAAGGACGAGGACATCGCCGCCCAGGGGCAGACCATCGTCTATCTCATCCACGAGACCATCGGCCATCTCGGAATCTTCGTCTCCGGCGGCGTGGCCCGGAAAGAGCATGATGAATTCGCGTCCAACATCGACTTGATCGACGTGCTGCCGCCCGGTCTGTACGAGGCGGTGCTGACTCCGAAGACGACGGAAACGGTCCATCCGGAACTTCTCAGCGGCGAAGGTGACTGGATCGTCCGCTTCGAGCGGCGCACCCTGGCTGACGTCCGGGCAATTGTCCGGCCCGATCCCGAGAACGAACGCCGGTTCGCGACCGTGCGGCGCGTGTCGGAGATCAATCTCAACCTGTATCGCGCCCTGCTGCAACCGTTCGTTCAGGCGTCCGCCAGCAAGCAGACCGCCGAATGGCTACACATGCTCAATCCCTCCGAGTTGCCCTTCGAGCTCTTCTCCGAGCAGAACCCTCTGATGCGGCACATCGCTCAGTTGGCCGAGCAGGTCCGCCACCAGCGGCATCAGTCTTCACCCGACAACCCCATGCTCCGGGTGCAGGCGATGGTCTCGGAGTGGATGATCTCGGCGCTCGACGGCTGGCGCGATCTACGCGATCACAGCCTCGAGCAGATTTTCCTGATGATCTACAGCCAGCCGCTGCTGCAAGCGCTGATGGGGGTACGCGCGCCGGATGGGAGTCCGCGGCGGCAGCCGGCGATCGAGGCAGAACGAAGGGCCTTCATCCAGAAGCGGATCGCCGAAATCACGGGCGGGATTGCGGAAGGCGGGCCGCGCGAGGCGGCGATTCGCAGCATGCTCTACATCGGCATGGCGGGACCGGGGGCGGACGAGCGCGCGTTCAACCAGCTGCGCCGGATACGTGCCGAACACGGCGGCCTGACGCTGGAGGAGTTCAAGCGAATACTGCGCGAGCAGTTCTTCGTCTTGGCACTCGACCCGGAGGGCGCGGTGGCCGCGATTCCAAAAATGGTAACCGCCGTCGATCGAAAGAAGGCGCTGACCGCGATCCGGGCCGTCGCGTCAGCGGCCGGCGAAGTGAAGGGCGAACGGGCGGAGCGCCTCGCCCGGATCGAGAGCCTTCTGGGAGAGTCGGCGCTCGCGGCCCGGTCGGACGCGGCATAGGAGGGGCAATTGTCCAAACGACCGGCCGAGAACACGGAGCGCCGGGGCACCGGCAAGTACGAGGAGCTGCTGGCCCGTTGCAAGGACATCGGCGCAATCCCGACGGCGGTCGTCCACCCCTGCGACGAGGTTTCGCTCGGCGCCGCCGTGGAGGCCGCTCGGGCGGGGATCATCACGCCCATTCTCGTGGGCCCGGCCGAGAAGATCCGGGCGACCGCGAAGGAGTTCGGGCTCGACATCACGCCCTACGAGATCGTCGACGTCCCACATAGCCACGCCGCGGCGGCGAAGGCGGTCGAGCTGGTGCGGCAGGGCCGGGCCGAGCTCCTGATGAAAGGCAGTCTCCACACCGACGAGTTGATGAGCGAGGTGGTCAAGCGCGACACGGGCCTCAGGACCGCGCACCGGATCAGCCACGTCTTCGTGATGGACGTCCCGACCTACCACAAGGTGTTCGCCGTCACCGATGCCGCCATCAACATCTTCCCCAGCCTCGAGGACAAAGTGGGCATCCTGGAGAACGCCATCGACTTCTTGCACGCCCTGGGCCGGGAGCGGCCCAAGGTCGCCATCCTCTCCGCAGTGGAGACCGTCAATCCGAAGATCCCTTCCACCATCGAGGCGGCGGCGCTGTGCAAGATGGCTGAGCGGGGGCAGATCCAGGGAGCGACGCTCGACGGCCCGCTCGCCTTCGACAACGCCATCAGCGCCGAGGCAGCCAGGATCAAGAAGATCGACTCGCCTGTGGCCGGCGATCCCGACATCCTGCTGGTGCCGGACCTCGAGGCGGGAAACATGCTTGCGAAGAACCTGACGTTCCTCTCTCGGGCGGACGCGGCAGGCATCGTGCTCGGGGCACGAGTGCCCATCATCCTCACCAGCCGCGCCGACAACCAGCGGACCCGGATGGCTTCGTGCGGCGCCGCCGCCCTCTATGCGCACGCACGCCGGGGCCGCGCTGCCGTTGCCGCAGCAGCTTAGGAAAAGGTCGTGGCCGACACGATTCTCGTCATCAACGCAGGGTCGTCTAGCATCAAGTTCTCCGTCTACGGGATTGAAGGCGCGTCCAACCTTGCGCTGTCTTGCAAGGGTCAGGTGGAGGGGCTCGGCACTCACCCGCGCCTTCGGGCGAGTGACGCCGGCGGCCGCCCGCTGGTGGATCAGACGTTCCCGGTCCCCGAGATCCCGGACGTGGGAGCCGCCATGGGGCGCGTCGCCGCCTGGCTTCGGGAGCGTTTTCCGGGGGCGGTGCCGGCGGCCGTCGGACATCGGGTGGGCCACGGCGGTAACTACGCGGCGCCCATGGCGGTGAACGACGCCATCCTGGCGGAGCTGGAGCGGCTCATCCCGCTCGTCCCGCTGCACCAGCCCAATAACCTCCGTCCGATCCGCGCGATCCAGGAGCGCTTTCCCCACACCCTGCAGGTCGCCTGCTTCGACACCGCCTTCCACCGCGGGCATCCGGAAGTGGCGGACCGGTTCGCCATCCCCGAGGCGCTCTACCGCGAGGGGGTCCGCCGCTACGGGTTCCACGGCATCTCCTGCGAATACATCGCGCGTGCCCTTCCCAGCGTCGCTCCCGAGATCGCCCAGGGCGCCGTCGTGATCGCGCACCTGGGCAGCGGTGCCAGCATGTGCGCGATCAAGGGCGGGAAGAGCGTGGACAGCAGCATGGCCTTCTCGGCGCTCGAGGGCCTGCCCATGGGCACGCGCTGCGGACAGCTCGACCCCGGGGTCCTGATCTACCTCGTGGCCGAGAAGGGCTACGGCTCCAAGGAGCTGGAACACCTCCTCTACCACGAGTGCGGGCTCCGCGGACTTTCGGGCATCAGCAACGACGTGCGCGACCTGCTGGCGAGTGATGCGCCGCAGGCGCGGCTTGCGCTCGACTACTTCGTCTACCGCGTGGCGCAGGAACTGGGAGCCCTGGCGGCGGCTCTGGGGGGACTCGATGCGCTGGTCCTCACGGCCGGCATCAGCGAGAACTCTCCCGAGATGCGCGCCCGCATCTGCAAGCGCGCGGCCTGGATGGGGCTGCGCCTGGACGAGGCCGCCAACCACGCCGGCGGCCCGCGCATCTCGACACCGGACTCGAGAGTCTCAGCGTGGGTCATTCCGACGGACGAGGAACGGATGATCGCCGAGCACACCGTGGCAATCTGGCGGCAGCAGGCTGTCTCGCGCGTCGCCTAGGCCACCTCGCGTTCCGCCGGCGACGCCATCGCCGCTACGACCTCCGCGAGCCGCGCACGATCAATCGCCGCCGTCCTCTACGATCGACAATGCCAGCTTCGGACAGCGCCGCACCGCGTGCTCCACACGTTCCCGCAGCGTCTCGGGCGGCTGCTCCTGCTTGATCTGCAGCTGGTCGTCGTCGTCGACGACGAATATTTCCGGCACGAGCCGCGCGCACACGGCATTGCTCTCGCACAATGTGCGATTCACGACTATTCTCATGCGTCCCCCTCCGCCTGGGCCTTGACAGAGTTTAGTCGACACGATACTGCGTACTCCATCATCGGCGGTGACAAGGAGCCTGTATGAGGACCATTTCCGCCCCGACGACCACCCTCACCCTCGACGAGATCAACCCGGCCAGCTTCGACTTCTGGCTCCGCGACGACGTGGAGGGCGCGCTGGCGAAACTACGTAACGAGCGGCCGGTGGCGTGGCACCAGCATCCCGATTCGGGCAAGGGCTTCTGGTCGATCACCCGCTATGACGACGTCGCCGCCGCCACGCGCGACTGGGAGACCTTCAGCTCCGCCCATGGCATCCAGGTGATGACCGATCCTGAGGATATGCCGTACATGACCGCCATCCGGTCGATGATCTCCACCGATCCCCCGAAGCACACCAAGCTCCGAGCGGTGGTGAACCGTGGCTTCACGCCAAAGATGATCGCGAAGGCCGAAGGCGCGGTGCGGGAGCGCGCTCGCCGAATCGTCGATGCCATCGCCCCGAAGGGCGAGGCGGAATTCGTCACCGAGGTCGCGGACGCGCTGCCCGTCGCGATCATCTGCGACATGATGGGCGTGCCGGAGGGCGATCGTGTGAAGCTGCTCGACCTGACCAACCGCCTTCTCGCCGGCGGCGACCGGGATTTCGGGGGCACGCGCGAGTCCCTCCTGCAAGCAGCGGGCGAGCTGCGCGAGTATGGGCTCTGGCTCGGCAAGAAGCGCCTCGAGCATCCCGAGAACGATCTCACGACGACGCTGGTGCATGCCGAGGTGGACGGTGAGGCGATGCCGCCAGAGGACCTCGGACCGTTTTTCCTCCTGTTGATCGCCGCCGGTAACGAGACCACACGCACCGCCATCAGTCAGGGGATGTGGGCCTTCACGCAATTCCCGGACGAGAAGCGCAGATGGCAGGCCGACCTTGCAGGGCTGAGCACGTCGGCGGTCGAGGAGATCATCCGCTGGGCGAGCCCCGTGATGCACATGCGGCGGACCGTCACACGAGACACCACGTTCTCCGGCGTAGACATGCAGAAGGGCCAGAAGATCGCGATGTGGTACATCTCCGCCAACCGAGACGAGAAGTACTTCTCGGATCCCTACCGCTTCGACATTGCGCGCACACCGAACGAGCAGGGCGCCTTCGGGACCGGCGGCGCCCACTTCTGCCTGGGCTCACACCTGGCGCGCCGCGAAGTCACGGCGATGTTCGCGGAGCTGTTCCGCCGACTGCCGGACATCAAAGCTACAGCAGAGCCGGAGAAGCTTCGCTCGAACTTCATCCGTGGCATCAAGCGGCTGCCGGTGGCGTTCAGGCCAGCCTGAACAGGAGCTCCTTAGAGGAGGCCCACGTGGCCGAGAGCGTCGTCACGCCCGAGCGATTCGCCAGAGGCATGACGTTCGAGCAATACGTGACCTGTACGGGGAGTCCCGAGAATCTTGCCCGCGAGGGGTTTGGCAGCTACTACCCCGACGGCGGATCGATCGGGACCGCGCGCCGGGACAACAGCGCGGTGTTTCGCGACCGCTGGGAGCGGACGCAGCTCGCCGACTACCAGGTGCGCGCCATCAAATGGCTGGCGGCGCAGCCGAACGGGCCCGCGAAAATCCTCGTCGTCTCCGAGGACTGGTCGTCCGACTGCCGCCGCGACGTGCCGATGCTCGCGCGACTGGCCGAGGCGGGCGGGCTCGAGATGCGAATCTTCAATCGTGACGGCAAGAAGATTCTCGGGACGCGGCGGCCGGATCCGGCCGCGTATCCAGACGGCAACCACGACATCATGCTCGAGTTCATGAACGCGAAGAACGGCGGCGAGTGGGCATCGCTACCGGTCGCGGTGT
>Ga0075431_100000988_pt1 | contig 25323 bp, 23 predicted proteins | sample RhiMetdeltSRZDD5_FD_75297 | JGI IMG/M metagenome (GOLD analysis project Ga0075431, IMG submission 75297) | Populus rhizosphere microbial communities from Tennessee, USA - Rhizosphere MetaG P. deltoides SRZDD5 | ecosystem: Host-associated > Plants > Roots > Rhizosphere > Soil | place: USA... | reverse complement strand
GTGCTCCGCCGCCGGAGCATGGCCGACGCCACCGTCGAGCTGCTCGAACGTCTGCAGGTGTCGCTGCCCGACCACTCGGTCACGGTCGGCCTCATGTCGGGCGGGCAGCGCCAGGTGATCGCCGTGGCGCGCGCGGCCGCCTTCGCCTCGAAGGTGGTCATCCTCGACGAGCCGACCGCCGCCCTCGGCGTGCGCGAGTCGCGTCGGGTCCTCGACCTCATCCTCCGCCTCCGGGCGGAGGGTCACGCCGTGATCGTCATCTCGCACGCGATGGATCACGTGACCGAAGTGGCCGACCGGGCCGTCGTCATGCGACGGGGCCGCAAGGTCGGCGAGGAGATCCCCAGTCCCGACAGCCAGGAGAGGATCGTCGCGCTCATCGTCGGCACCTCTGGCTGAGCCCGCCGATCCAGGAACGAAGGCGCACGCTGCGGACCGTCGCGGTCTGACGGCCCCACGGCACGCGCCCCAGCGGCACCGCCGCTGATCACAAGGAAGCAGGACGACCAATGCAGCGAAAGACCCGGATCGCACCGCTGGTGCTGTGCGTCAGCCTCATGATGGCCGCCGTGGCCTGTGGCGACGACGACTCGAGCACGGACACGAGTGGCGGTGACGCCGGGGACTCGGGTTCGGAGGAGTCGGTCAAGATCGGCTTCATCACCAAGTTCCCGGTCGACTTCTACGACACCATGGTCGACTCGGTGAAGACCTGGAACGAGGACCACCCCGAGGTCGAGGTGATCTTCGCCCAGGGCGAGAGCGGCACCGACGACGAGGGCGAGATCAACGCCATCGAGTCGATGATCACCCAGGACGTCGACGCGATCGCGATCACGCCGACCAGCCCGAACGTGCAGGACGCGCTCCAGGAGGCAGTCGACGCTGGCATCAAGGTCGTCCTCGTGGACAACGACATCCCCGGCTGGGAGGACAAGACCTCGCTCGTCGCCACCGACAACCTGGCCGGCGGCAAGCTCGCCGGGGAGTTCATGGCCGAGCAGCTCAAGGACGGCGACACCGTTGCGGTGCTCGAAGGTGTCGCCGGCGCACCGTCGCTCGAGGAGCGCGTCGAGGGGTTCCTCGACGGGCTGGGCGACGACTTCGAGGTCGTCGCTTCGCTACCGACCGACTGCGACCAGACCAAGGGCCTGGACGCCGCCCAGGACATCCTCACGGCGAACCCCGACGTGACGGCCATCTATGGCGCCTGTGGTCCGCCGATCATCGGGGCCATCGAGGCGGTCGCGAGCGCCGGCAAGAGCGTCAAGCTCGTCGGGTTCGACGCCGGGCCCGACGAGGTCGCGGCCATCGTGGCCGGTGACGAGCTGGCGTCGGTCGCGCAGTTCCCCGCCCGCATGGGCGAGATGGGTGCCCAGGCGGCGCTCGACGCGGTGAACGGCAAGGACGTCGAACCCGTGATCGACACCGGCACCGAGATGGTCACCACCGACAACGCCTCCGAGTTCGGCGGCTGAGTCGCGCAACCCCGACGGGGAGGACCACCGCCGCGGTTCTTCCCGTCGAGGGTGCCCCAGGACAAGGACTGTGATGACCCTCATCAGCGCTCTCGATGTCACCGACGTGCGGTTCCCGACCTCCCGCGATCTCGACGGGTCGGACGCGATGAACCCCGAGCCCGACTACTCCGCGGCCTACATCGTGCTTCGGACCGACGATGCCGCCGTTGCGGGCTGCTCACTGCTGTTCACGACGGGGCGCGGCAACGACGTGGCCTGCGCCGCGGTGCGAACCCTGGCCCCCTACGTCGTGGGACGCGATGTGGCCGACCTTGTCGCAGACGTCGGGTCACTCGCTCGTGCGCTGACGTGGGACGGCCAGCTGCGCTGGCTGGGCCCCGAGAAGGGCGTCATGCACATGGCCATCGGCGCGGTCGTCAACGCGGCATGGGACCTGCGGGCCCGGCTCGACGGGCAACCGCTCTGGCGGGTGCTCGCCTCGCTGTCGCCCGAGGAGATCGTGCGCCAGATCGACTTCGCCTACATCGAGGACGCCCTGACCCCGTCAGAAGCCCTCGCCCTCCTCGAAGCGTCGGCGGCCGGCCGGGCCATGCGCACGACCACGCTCGAGGCCTCGGGGCTGCCCGCGTACACCACCTCCGCAGGTTGGTTGGGCTACGACGACGCCAAGGTGGCGCGCCTCGTGCGCGAGTCGGTCGCAGAGGGCTTCACCATGGTGAAGCTGAAGGTCGGCGGCGACGTCGAATCCGACGTGCGCCGGCTGCAGGTCGCCCGCGTCGCCGCAGGAGAGGAAGCCCACATCGCGCTCGACGCGAACCAGCGGTGGGGAGTCGGCCAGGCGATCGACTGGATGGCACAGCTCGCCGAGTTCGAGCCGTACTGGATCGAGGAGCCCACCTCGCCCGACGACGTCCTCGGCCACCGCGCCATCCGTGACGCCGTGCACCCCATCCGGGTTGCCACCGGTGAGCACGTCCAGAACCGAGTGATCTTCAAGCAGCTGCTGCAGGCCGGGGCGATCGACGTCGTGCAGATCGACGCCTGCCGCGTGGGTGGAGTGAACGAGAACCTCGCCATCCTCCTCCTGGCTGCGAAGTTCGGCGTACCGGTCTGCCCGCATGCGGGTGGCGTGGGCCTCTGCGAGATGGTCCAGCACCTGGCCATGTTCGACTTCGTCGCAGTGAGCGGTCGCTCGGAAGGTCGCTGGATCGAGTACGTCGACCACCTCCACGAGCACTTCACCGACCCGGTCGTCGTCGAGGCCGGCCGCTACCGGGCACCGTTGGCACCCGGAGGGGGCGCCCGCCTGCGCGACAGCTCGATCGCCGAGTTCCGGTTCCCGGACGGCCCCGCCTGGGCCTCGCAGCAGCGATGACGCGCCGGATCGACGCGCACCACCACGTCTGGGACCTGGCCGTCCGTGACCAGCCCTGGATCGCGGGCCACGCCATGGCGCCGCTCCGGCGCAGCTTCGGCATCGACGACCTCGCCCCCGATGCGGCCGCAACGGATGTCACCGCGACCGTCGTCGTGCAGACCGTTGCCGACGTCGACGAGACCGAGGAGCTTCTCGACCTGGCCCAGGCCACGCCGCTGATCGCCGGCGTCGTCGGGTACGTCGACCTCGCTGCTCCCGACGTCGGTGAGCAGCTCGATCAGCTCCAAGCGCGGCCGTCGGGCGGATGGCTCGTCGGCATCCGCAGCCTGGTGCAGGACGAGCCCGATCCGCGCTGGCTCGCCCGGCCGGCCGTGCTCGCCGGGTTGCGAGAGGTGGCACGGCGCGACCTCGCCTACGACCTACTGGTCCGCGTCCACCAGCTCGAGTGCGCCCGCATCGCCGTCACCCAGGTGCCGGAAGGCCGCTATGTCGTCGACCACCTGGCCAAGCCCGCCATCGCATCTGGCGCCTGGGAGCCATGGGCGAGCGGGCTCGCTGCCCTGGCCGCGTGCGCCAACGTGTCCGCGAAGCTGTCGGGGCTCGTCACCGAGGCCAGCTGGGACACGTGGACGACCGGCGACCTGCGACCCTACGTCGAGCACGCGGTGGCGACGTTCGGTCCAGACCGCCTCATGTTCGGCTCCGACTGGCCCGTCTGCACCCTCGCCGCGCCGTACGGACGGGTCGTCACGGCCGTCGACGAGCTCGTCGCTGGTCTCTCGACCAGCGAGCGAGCCGTCGTGATGGGCGGGACCGCGGCCACCGTCTACGGGCTGCCTGACGACCTCGCCAAGGCCATCCCGTGAAGGTCGAGCTCGCCTACGGCAGGACCGGGCTCGTGATCGACGTGCCCGCCGACCGCACGACCGTCGTCCTCCCGCGCCAGCTCGATGCCGTTGCGAACGAGCGGCACGCCGTACAGGCCGCCCTGCGCCACCCGACGGCAGGCCCGCCGCTGCGCGACCGGATCCGGGCCGGCCAGACCGTGGCGATCTCCATGTGTGACGGCACCCGCCCCCAGCCTCGCAACGTGATGATCCCGGCGCTGCTCGACGAGCTCGACGGCATCGTCCGGCCAGACGACGTCGTGGTCCTCGTCGCCACCGGCACCCATCGGGGCAACACCCCAAGAGAGCTCCAGTCGATGCTGGGCGCCGACGTCCTCGACCGGGTCCGGGTGGTGAACCACGACGCGTCCGATCCCGCAGCCCTGCGATGGATCGGGCGATTCGCCGGCGATGTGCCCGTGTGGTTGCACCGCGCATGGGTCGATGCCGACGTGCGGATCACCACCGGGTTCGTCGAACCGCACTTCTTCGCCGGCTTCAGCGGAGGCCCGAAGCTGGTCGCGCCCGGGTTGGCCGGCCTCGACACGGTGCTCGCCCTGCACGACGCCCGGCGCATCGGCGACCCCCGCGCCACCTGGGGCGTCACCGTCGGCAACCCGGTGCACGACGCAGTCCGCGAGATCGCCGAGGTCACGGGCGTCGACTTCGCCGTCGACGTCCTCCTCGACCGTCGGCACCGCATCGTGGAGGTCTTCTCCGGCGACCTCCCGGCCGAGCATGCCGCCGCCTGCCGCGCCGCACGGCGGATGGCCATGGTCGCTGTGCCTGCCGAGTTCGACGTCGTCGTCACCACCAACGCCGGCTTCCCCCTCGACCAGAACCTCTACCAGTGCGTGAAGGGGATGTCCGCCGGCGCCGCCGTCGTGCGGCAGGGCGGCACACTCGTCTGCGCCGCCGAATGCCGCGACGGCTTCCCCGACCACGGGTCGTACCGGGAGGTGCTGGCCTCCCAACCGACACCGGCGGCGCTGTTGCGCACCATCGAGGCACGGCGCGTCCCTCTGCCCGACCAGTGGCAGGTGCAGGTCCAGTGCCGGGTGCAGGCCCGCGCCCGAGTCCTGCTGCACACCAGTGGGCTCACGACCGCGGAGCTGGCCGCGGCCCACATCGAATCCGCGGCCGACGTCTCGGCGACCGTGCGCGAGGAGCTCGCCCGGCTCGGCCCCGACGCGACCGTGTGCGTGCTGCCGGAGGGCCCACAGACCATCGCCTACGTGGAGGCGCAATGAAGCTCGTGCGCATCGGCCCCGCGGGAGAGGAGCAGCCCGCTGTCCTCGCGGACGACGGCACCCTTCTCGACCTGACCGGGCTCACCGGTGACATCGACGGAACCCTGCTCGCCACCGGGCTGGTCGCGATCCGGGAGGCGGTGGCAGCCGGCGACCTGCCGCCGCTGCCCCTGACCGGGCCGGGTGCCGGCGGTCGCTTCGGGCCGCCAGTGACCGGGATCGGCAAGGTGATCTGCGTCGGGCTCAACTACGCCGATCACGCCGCCGAGACCGGCGCCGACCTCCCGGCCGAGCCGGTGCTCTTCCTCAAGGCCCCCGACACCGTGATCGGCCCCTACGACCAGGTGCTCGTGCCCCGGACGAGCGAGCGCACCGACTACGAGGTCGAGCTGGCCGTCGTGATCGGCCAGACCGCCCGCTACCTGGAGACGCCCGACGACGCCGCGGCCGCGATAGCCGGCTACGCCATCTCCAACGATGTCTCCGAGCGGGAGTTCCAGCTGGATCGGGGCGGCCAGTGGGACAAGGGAAAGAGCTGCGAGACGTTCAACCCGCTCGGCCCGTGGCTCGTCACCGCCGACGAAGTACCCGACCCGCAGTCGCTCGGCCTGCGCCTGTGGGTCAACGGCGAGCTCCGGCAGGACGGCAGCACCGCCGACATGGCCTTCGGCGTCCACCATCTCGTCTGGTACATCAGCCAGTTCCTCGTGCTCCGCCCGGGCGACATCGTCAACACCGGCACGCCCGCCGGCGTCGCCCTCGGTCGACCTGGCGGCGGCTACCTACGGCCGGGCGACACGATGCGACTGGAGATCGACGGGCTCGGCGCCCAGCAGCAGACCCTGGGGGCGGCATGAACGGCCGAGGCGACACCGCGGCCGAGCTCGCGGGCCTACGGATGCTCGTGACCGGTGGGGGCTCCGGGATCGGCCACGCCGTCGCAGCTGCCGCCCTGGCCCAAGGCGCGGAGGTCGCGGTGCTCGACCTCGATCCGAGCACAGCACCGGAGGGCGCCTTCCGCGCGGCCGGGGACGTTGCCGACGACCTCTCGGTGACCGCCGCAGTCGACCTGGCCGTCGGGACCATGGGCGGCCTCGACATCCTGGTCAACAACGCCGGCATCGGCGCCCAAGGCTCCATCGAGGCCAACCCTCTCGAGGAGTGGCGGCGAGTGTTCGAGGTCAACGTGCTCGGGATGGTCCGGGTCACCCGAGCCGCCCTGCCACACCTGCGAACGTCACACCACGCCGCGGTCGTCAACATGTGCTCGATCGCCGCCACCGCCGGCCTACCCGACCGCGCCCTCTACAGCGCGAGCAAAGGTGCAGTGCTGTCGCTGACCCTCGCCATGGCTGCCGACCACCTCCACGAAGGCATCCGGGTCAACTGCGTCAACCCCGGCACCACCGACACACCGTGGATCGACCGCCTGCTCGACCAGGCCACCGACCCTCCTGCCGAGCGCGCCGCCCTCGAGGCACGCCAACCGTCCGGTCGCCTCGTGACCCCCGAAGAGGTCGCCGCGGCGGTCCTCCACCTCGCCGGCCCCTCCGCCAGTGCCACGACGGGCACCTCCCTCGCCGTCGACGGCGGCATGGCCGGCCTCCGCCTCCGGCCCCGCTGACGTCCACATTTCGAGGGACGTCCCCACCTACGTCACCCTTCATCCCCGTCTCAAGACCGGGCACATCGGTCAGTGACAACGCCCCAGTCGTTCATGTGGAGGTTCGTCGGATGGGGTGACGGGGTTGTTGACGGTTGCGGGCGCCGTTGTGGCGGCGACCGTCGGGGTGGCCGAGGGGGAGGGTGTTGGTGGATGGGTAGTCGAGGGTGTCGTAGTCGCCGGGGTCGGGGATCATGCGGTCGAAGCCGACGGCCTTGGCGGTGATCGACAGCGAGAGGGCTACGGCGATGTCGGACTCGATGACCCCGGTCTTTCGGGCGGCGACCGCGACCCGGGTCTGGCAGCGGCAGTCGACCGAATGGATGGCAGCGGTCTTGGCCGCGGAGCCGACGGCGATGCCGAGGTCGATGTCGCGCAGGTTGCAGGTGGGGCCGGCGAACTCGAGCTCCGCGGAGTCGTCCCGCAGGGCTTTGGTGGCGTGGAGGAACTCGGCGCAGGTGGCGTAGCCGCAGGCCCCGCAGTCGTAGTTGGGCGGGTACCAGCCGGTGAGCCCGACGAACAGGATGGCGTCGACGGCTTCGGCGACATCTGCGTCGCGGAACCAGATGGCTTCGCGACGTTCCGTGCCGCGGGCGCGCATCCATTCGGCGAGGTCGTGGCGGTCGCCGGGGTCCTCGACGATGACGGTCTCGACGAAGTTGGGCTTGCCGGCGATGAACAGCATCCCGCCGGACTTGGGGGCGGTGATGGCGGCTGCGGCCATGAGCTCGGCGACCCGCAGCACGGTCGGGATGCGGAGCGCGTCGTAGGTGACATGGGTGCTCATGCCGCGGACCCCGTGCTCACCGTGACTTGCTGTTGGCACCAGGCGTAGAGGGCGTCGTAGACGAAGCTGGCGCGGTCGAGGAGGACATGGTCGTCGGCTTCGACGTCGAGTCCTCCCAGCCCGATGGCGAGGAGGCCGGGGCCTCGAGGGTCGGTGTGGAGGTCGGTGTCGATGTCGGCGGCGTGCACGATGGCGGCCAGGCGGACCAGTGCAGGGTCGCCGGCGAGGTCGAACTCGTCGATCAGGACTTCGAAGCTGCACTGGTTGCCCCGATGGGTGTACTCGGCGCCATCGGCGTCGAAGCTCCGGGCGCCCTGGTCCGCGGCGGCGGTGAGGACCTGGTCGGTGGGGACGTAGAGGATCTCGGCGTCGGGGTCGATGAACCGCCGGATCAGCCAGGGGCAGGCGATGCGGTCGGTCTTGGGACGAGCGCGGGTGACCCACTTCATGGGACAAGCTCCTTGGTGGTGTACCCGCCGACGAGGTCGTAGCGGGTGATCGGTCGATACTCGATGGCTTGGTGAACCTCGGAGGCGGTGAGGGCGTCGCGCTCCGGGGTGGTGATCCAGGCGTCGAAGACCTCGTGGCTGGGCCACACGGTGATCACGACGGTGTCGCCGTCGGTCGGTTCGAGGACCCACTCGGCGAGCAGCCCGTGGGCCTCGCGCACGGCACGGCCGTCGGCGATCCATCGCAGGTAGCGGGTGCGCACGTCGTCGGGGACGACGACGGTGCGGATGCACACGATCATCGGGCGACCTCCATCGCTCGGTCGGACGTGTCGGCCGGCAGGGGGACCGTGCGGAACCAGCGCCACAGCACCAGGTCGTAGGTCGACTTGATGGTCCCGGCGACGAGGAACGGGAGGCCGAGCCACACGTTGGCGGTGGCCCCGGCCAGCAGCGGGCCGGCGGGTCGGACGAGGTAGCGGGCGGTGTTGGTGTACGCGGCCGCGGGGGTGCGCTCGTCCGGGTCGACGAGCGCCATGACGTACGCCTGGCGCGTCGGCACGTCCATCTGGGACAACGCGACCCGGGCCAGGAGGAGAGAGACAGCCACAGGCAGGGTTGGGGCGAAGGCCATGGCGGCCAGCAGCAGATTGGACGGCAGGTGGGTGAACACCATCGTCGGCAGCAGCCCGTAGCGGCGCGCGAGCGCGGGGGCGAGCAGGAACGAGCCGGTCTGGAGGACGCCCACGGCGAAGAAGACGACGCCCAAGAGCCCGACGGAGGCGTCGAAGCGCGCCGTGAGCCAGTAGGCGATGAAGGTCTGCACCACGAACCCGCCGCCGAACGAGTCGGTCGCGAACAGGACCGAGAGGCGCTGCACAGTGGGTCGCGACCGGCGCAGCCGAGCGGCCTGTCCCGGCGGCCGCATCGGGGCCTCGACCGTCGGGGTCAGCGCGGCGGCGACAGCGGCCCCGGCGAGCCCGGCAACTACCAACAGCACGAACCAGCGGTCCTCGTCGCTGCCGAGCCAGGCTGGGACCCCGGCGGCCAGGGCACCGAGGGACCCGGCGGCGGTGGCGACCGCGTTGTAGACCCCGAAGCCTTGCACCCGCTCATCGCCGGCAAGCTCCGTGGCGAGCATCGCCTGCTCCAGCGAGGTGAACGGCCCCGACTCGACGACCTCGGTCGACAGGCCGCCGGCCAGCGCCACCAGAACGAGCGCCCATACCGGCGCAGCCGCCGCCAGCACGAGGCCGGTGAGCGCGAGGACCAGGTAGAGCGCGACGTAGCTCCGGCGGCGTCCGAACCGGTCGGCCCAGCGCCCCACCGCGAGCGAGGCCGTCACCGTGCCGGCGACGACGGCTGTCAGCACCGCGCCCACATCGAGCGAGCTGAGCCCTCGTCGGTCGAGCAGAGCACCCAGCGACACCGCGGCGAAGCCGTAGCCGAACGCCCGCACGGCCTGGGCAGCCAGGATCCGGCGCGCGTCGGGAGACAGGGCCTGGCTCATGCAGGGTCCCGTCCCGACAGCAGCGCCCGGTGGCGGTATTCGTAGAGCCCGTCGAACATCGGGCCGGTCACCGCCAGCACCTCGTCGTCATCCGCGACCATCGACAAGCCCCGGCAGATGACGTCGAGGCCCGGGGCCTCGGGGGCGTCGAAGCGCTCGTCGGCCAGGTCCGCTTCGTGCACGATGCGGGCGAGGTCCCACAACACGGGGTCGTCGAGGTCGAAGTGGCGCAACATCGTCTCGAACGAGCAGTCGTCGCCGTGGTGGGTCAGCTCGACGCCCCGCATGTCGAAGGGCGTGGCGTCGGGCGGGACCTCGTCGGGGTCGTCGACGAACACGAACTCCGCGTCGGGGTCGACGAACCGGCGGACGAGCCACGCGCACGCGCAGCGGTCGACATGGCACCCTGCCCGGGTGGCCCACCTCATCGCCTCGCCTCCGCGTCGAGGTGCTCGACCAGGGCTTGGACCGCGGTGTGCGCGTCGTCGCGCTCGGGTGGGGGGAAGTAGTCGCGCTGGCCGATACGGCGCAGCTCCCGCCGCAACCGGCCCAACGTCCGGGGCCGCAGCGCCTCGGGGTCCTGCGCCGCAGTGGTCGCCTCCTCGGTCACTGCCCGGTACGCGGCGGCCACCTCGGTCCTCATGCGATCGGCGAGCTCGCGCTCCTGTCGGGCCGATGCGAGGCGCGCCATCCACACCGTCGCCTCGCCGCCCGCCTCGACGACCGCCTCGGCGACCCACTCCAGTTGCTCACGGGTTCTCGCATCGGCCGGCAGCGCCACGAGCCCATCCACGATCTGAGCGACGCCCAGCCGCCGCAGCCGACGCCACACCGTGATCCGAGGCGACGACGGCTCGCGGGGCATCCGATGTGCCAACAGCACCCACTCGTAGCGACCGGCCATGACTGCACCCTATCAAGAAGTGCAACCATGGTTACATCTCTTTGCTGATTCGCCGAGATGCCGCTCGGCGTAGTCGGAGGCAACGGGCGAGCACTCAACGCGCGAAGCGACGCACAGGAGTGACTCAAGCGTTAGCTTGCGGCCAGCTAGCGGCTGAGGGATGCCCCGGGGCGTGCACTGGGGGCTTGACGAAAGGGAGAGGCGGATGCGGTCGCGTCTGGGCTTGGGCCTGTTGTTGGTTGGCGTCCTCGCAGTTCCGTTCACGGACTTCGTAGCGCCGGCGAAGGTGGGGGCACAGACCCCACCACCCCCTTCGGCTGTCGAGGACTTCGCGTACCCGGGAGCGGCACAGATCCTGATCGACACAGGGATCAAGCTGCTGACCGGGGACGGTCACTTCACGCTCGCCGACTGCGCGGGCCCCGATCAGGATCTGGTCAGGCTGTACAGCTTCGAGCTGGACGAGATGGCCTGCTTCAAGGTGTCGGGCCCGGTCGGCTATCTGGCGCTGGAGATCCCGGACGTGTACACGATCCGGGGCGACCTGGTGCACGACGTGAACGCCACCATCGAGATCGAGGGCGTGACGTCGTCGGTCGACGTCATCGTCAACGAATGGACCCCGGTCGGCGTCGGCGCCAACGACGGCAACGCGACGCTGCTGGAGCTGGTGGCCACACCGATCAGTGGCAACGTCGGCACGTTGCCGGTCGACAGCGCACACCCCAACGTGGGCCGCCTGACCGTCGGCGCGCCGGGTCGGGCCGGCAGCCGGGGCTGCAGCGCCACGCTGATCGCCAGGCGCTGGGTGGCAACGGCATCGACCTGCTTCGTCGACGACCCGGCCACGCTGGGTGCCGGCGCACCGGCCAAGCCGACCAGCGTGGCGTTCGGTGGCCATGCCGCCGTCGCCATCAGCGAGCTGACGCCCCGCACCGACCGGGACCTGGTGCTGGCGAAGCTGGCGTCGCCGATCGACGACATCGCACCGGTCTCGATAGCGAACGTCGCTCCGGCCGCGAGCCACGTGCTGCAGACGTTCGGCTACGGGCGGTCGGCCACGACGTGGCTCCCTGACACCCTCCACAGCGGCACGGCCACGGTGGCCAGCGTCTCTGGTGCCACGGTGAACGCGACCCGTACCGCCGGATCGATCTGCAAGGGCGATGCCGGGGGCCCGGCACTGCGGTCCAACGGACAGCTCGCCGGCGTGGTCACCCGCTCGGGCTCGACCGGCTGTCTGGCGGCCACTCAGACCACCAACGCCGCTGTCGTGCAGCGGGTCGACGACATCGCCCAGTGGATCGTCACCTCGACGTGGGCGACCGAGAACTTCGGTCCTCTGACGGTGTGGAACGACAACTGGGGCTCGGACGGCGACCAGACGAGGCTCGGTGACGTGAACGGCGACGGCCGGGCCGATGCCGTCGCGTTCGGGGGGAGCGACACCAACGTCTATGTACGGCTGTCGACGGGCACGACCTTCGGTCCGTCCGAGATCTGGCACACCTACTTCGGGACCCAGCCCAACGTCCAAGAGGTGGGCGACGTCAACGGTGATGGCCGCGACGACATCATCGTCTTCGCTCTGGGCGCGAGCCACGACGTCTATGTCGCGCTGTCGACCGGCACGGGGTTCGGTACCACGATGAAGTGGCACGAGAGCTTCGGCTCCGACGGCGAGCAGGTGATGCTCGGCGACGTCGACGGTGATGGCCGCGACGACCTGGTCGACTTCACGCTGGGCGCGAACCACATCGTCTATGTCGCGCTGTCGACCGGCACGGGGTTCGGCCCCTACGAGCAGTGGCACAACGTCTTCGGGTCCGACGGCAACCAGATGAGGGTCGGGGACGTGAACGGGGACGGCAAGGACGACGTCGTGGGCTACACCCTGGGGCCCGCGAGCGCCGCCAACGCGGTGTGGGTTGCCTTGTCGACCGGGTCGTCGTTCGGCACCCCGCAGTCATGGGCCGGCGACTACGCCGCGGATGGCAACCAGGTGATGCTCGGCGATGCCGACGGCGACGGCAAGGAAGACGCCATCGCCTTCACCGTGAACGGTGGGCGGGATGCGTGGGTCGCCCGGTCGACGGGGTCGTCGTTCGAGGCCGGCAAGGTCTGGCACGACACGTTCGGTTGGGTTGGCGAGCAGATCGCCGTCGGTGACCTGACCAGCGACGGGCGAGCGGACGCGGTGAGCTTCACGTTGGGCAGCACGCACGACATCTGGGTAGGTCCGTCGGGCGGGGGGCAGACGGTCACCGTCGGCACGCCGGCCGTCGTCCCGGGGTTCGTGGCGCCACAGGTCGAGGGCAACTCGGGCTCGAAGACCGTGGACGTGGCGGTCAAGCTCACGGCGCGGTCGAACCTCCCGGTGACCGTGGCGTACTCGGCGGTCGAGCCAGCGGGGTGGGGGACGGCGCCCGAGGACTTCGACGTCGTCGCCGGGACGTTGACCTTCACGCCGGGCCAGACCGTGAAGACGGTCCGCATGACGATCAAGGGTGACACCTTGGACGAGCCCGACGAGGGCGTGCTGTTCAGCCTGACCAACCCGACCAACGCCACCGTGGGTGGCTACTACGGGCTCGGTGGGGTGACGACGCTCATCGACGACGATGCCACGCCGGTGTTGGTCGCCTCAGGCGTCTCCGCGGTGGTCGAAGGCCACACTGGCACGAAGACCGTGCAGATACCCGTCACGTTGTCGGCCGCGTCGGGCAGGACCGTGACCGTCGACTACGCGGCCTTCGGCATAGCCGGGTGGGCGACGGCGCCTGCGGACTACGACGTCGTGCCGGGGACCTTGACGTTCCTTCCGGGGCAGACGTCGAAGACCGTCACGCTGACGATCAAGGGCGACACATTGGACGAGCCCGACGAGCTGGCCGCAATGAAGCTGACCAACCCGACGAACGCCACCATCGGCGGCTTGGAGGGCGTGGCCGGCGCAAGCATCACCGACGACGACTGAACACGGCAGGAAGCGAGCGGGAGGGGCGGCCGATGCGGCCAGTCAGTGGAGCGAGGGCGCGCACGCGCCGGGTAGTGGTGTTCGTCGTCGTCGCCGGTCTGTTGGGAGGAGCCTTCGTGGCGCCCCCGGCCGGGGCCGACCTCATCTCCAGCGCCGAGGCGCGGGCTCAGGTGATGGCGGCGCGGCATCGTGGGGGGCCGGTGGTGCGGCGGGCCGCCGAGCTGGCGCTGTCCGGTTCGGACGCCGAGATCCAAGCCTTCCTGCAGACCGGCCTGGCCGACGCCGAAGAGGAGGACCTGCGGGCCGCGGTGGAGGAGATGATCGCCTCCTCCGGGCCCGCGACCCGGGAAGCGGCCGGCGCCGTGCTCGGTGGCTCGGTCGACGACATCAGGCAGTTCGTCCAGCATGACTCGCAGACGGCCCACATCCACGACCTACGGATCCAGGTGACGCAGGCCATCGCCACCGGCGGCCCGGCGGTCCGCGCCAAGGCCAACGCCGCCATGGATGCCGCGACGCTCGACGCCTACGTGCGGTTCCTGAGCGTCGAGCTGCCCAAGGCCCGTGACGACGACGACCGCATCCGGGTGAGCCAGCTGATGACTGCGGGCGGGCCGGAGGTCCGCCGGGTGGCCGGTCTGGCGCTGGACGGCACCATCGAGGACGTCCGGCAGTTCCTGGCCACCGACTGGGAGGTCGCCGCCGCCCGGGACCAGGAGATCGCCACCGTCACCCAGCTTGCGGCGGTCGCCCAGCACGCCGCAGCGAAGGCCGCCAAGGAGAACCAGATCGCCACCGAGGCCTCGGCCCGGGCGGTCCAGGCCGCGCGCCTGGCCAAGGAGGCCGCCGAGCGGGCGGCGGCCGAAACCGAAGCCGCCCAGGGCTCTGCCGTCCGAGCCGCCGAAGCCGCTGGCCGAGCCGCCGACGCAGCGCTGCGCGCCGCGGAGACGGCCAGCATTGCCATCGTGGCGAGCGCTGCAGCCAACCAGGCGGCGCTGCAAGCGGCCAGGGCCTCGGCCCAGGCAGCTGATGCGGCCGCCACGGCAGCGGATGCCGCAGCCAAAGCCCGCAAGGCGGCCGCCAATGCTGCGACCGACGCCAACCAGGCTGCCGCCGCCCGTCAGGCTGCCCAGGTCGCGCGGGACGCGGCCGCCGGGGCGAGGACGGCGGCCGCCGCCGCGAAGCAGGCCGGCGTGGCCGCGGTCGCGGCGAAGGGCGCGGCCATCGAGGCCCGCAGCGCGGGGCACAACGCCAACCTGGCCGCGGTGGCGGCCGATCGGGCCGCCGCCGCAGCTCGGGCCGCGGGAGCGAGCGCCTCCAGCGCCGAGCGCGCCGCAGCACGTGCCCGTGCGCTGGCCGCAGAAGCCGAGCGGGCGGCCACCGCCACCGAGGCTCTCGCCGACGAGGCTGCCGCAGCTGCCGCCCAAGCCGAGGCCGCCGCGCTCGATGCGGCCCAGCACGCCGACACCGCCGCGCAGGCCGCCGACGAGGCTGCCGCCCACGCAGGCGAGGCCGCGCAAGCCGCCGCGAGATCCCAGGCCGCGGCGGTCGCGGCGGACCTGGCGGCCGACGAATCGGAGGCGGCCGCACAGCAGGCCCACACGGTCGCCGACATCGCCGCCCAGGTGGAAGCGGAGCGCCTGGCCCAGCAGCAGGCCCAGGCGATCGCCGACGCCGACGCGGCGCGGCTGGCCGAAGCCGAGCGCGAGGCCGCGGCGGCGTGGCAGCAGGGTGAGCGCGCCCGGCTGGACGCCGAGACCGCCGACCTGCTGGCCGCAGCGCGGGCCACCGGCGCCCCCCGGTCTCTGGTGGTCACCAACGGCCGCAAGGTGGCAGTGCGTCTCCTGACGGTCGGTGGTCCGTGGACGGCTCGCGCCGCCGAGGTCGCCCTCACCGGATCGGAGGAAGACGTCATCGAGTTCGTCAAGACGAGCCTGGGCTTCGCCCAGGGTGAAGACGACCGGGCCAGCGTCGGCACGATTGCCGACAGCACGACGATCCCGGCCCAGCGGACCGCGGCGATCACGGCGTTCGGAGGCACGATCGCCCAGGTCAGGGCGTTCCTGGACACCCGGGCCTATCCGGGCAAGGACGACGACGACCGCTTGAAGGTGGTGCAACTGATCAACAGCGGCGGCCCGGCTGTGCGAGATGCGGGCAACGAGGCGCTCGACGGGACCATCGAGGACGTCCGAGAGTTCCTTGCCGAGGGCCAGTACATCGCCCAGGAGCACGACGACCGCATCAGGATCACGCAGGCCATGGTGACCGGCGGCCCCGAAGTCGACGCCGCCGCCAACGCGGCACTCTCGGGCCCCCGCTCCTACATTCGGGCGTTCCTCGAAGGTGGGCTGCAACGGGCGCAACGGCGCGACCACGACCGGCTGGCCCATCAGGCGACGATCGCGGCGCTGCTGGCGAGCGCCGACCAGTCAGCGGCGCTGGCCCGCCAGCACGCCGCCGAGGCGGCCCGGGTGGCGGCGATCGCCCGCAACGCCGCGGCCGAAGCCGCGGCCTACGCCCAGCAGGCCACCGACTCCGCCAACCAGGCCGCGGTCTACGCCCAGCAGGCCGCGGCCTCGGCCGACGAAGCGCGCGCCTCGGCCGACCAGGCCGCGGCGTCCGCCCAGCTCGCACGGGCTGCAGCCCAGTCGGCCGCGTCGGCCGCGGTCCGGGCCAGCAGCTCAGCCGGTGAGGCGCGGCGGTCTGCGAGTCGGGCCGAGGGCTACGCCGTCGACGCCGCCGCATCGGCCGCGGCGGCGCGCCAGAGCGCCTATGAGGCCCAGCAGTCCGCGCTGCAAGCGGCCCAGGCCGCAACCGCCGCGGCCCGATCGGCTGCCGCGGCCAAGGCCGCCGAGGACGCGGCTCGTCGTGCCGCGGACCCCGGCGTCCCTGCCGAGATCACCCCGGCGCAGGAGGAGAGCCTCCTCGATCAGCTGGGCGAGACGTTGGGCAACGTGACGCTCGACCAGGCCAACAACATGATGGGTGTCTGCACCAGCGGGGAAGCGCATGCCGGTGTCGGCGGCAGTGTCTCGGAATGCAAGGTGTACGACGGCGAGCATCTGTCGTGGCTGGCCACGGCGGGACTGGGTGGCGTGCCAGGTGCCCCCAGCGCCGGTGCCAGCGGCGGGATCTATGCCAGCAACGCTGAGGTCAAGGACGACGTGCTGGGGTGGGGCGCCTGCGTGGGTGCCAGCGGCGGCTTCCTCGGGCAGGCAGGCGGGGAGTTCTGCATCAGCCTCGACGACAACTTCAACCCGACCGGTGTCTGGAGCTTCTACGGGAGCGTGGGAGTCACCTCGGGCGAGGCAGAAGGCCACCTGTTGATCACGTACACCACCGAGCTCGGCACCCTGACCCTCCCCGAGATCCCTGATCCCGACGAGGTTCCCGAGCTCACCTTCTGCATCCAGAACCCGATCGCCTGCATCGATTGGCCGTTCCCGTGACCAGGTGAGCTGACCCTCGGTGGATGGGGGTGCGCGGGTTGGCGCTCAGGGCAGGGGCGTGGCGGTGTGACGGGCGAGCTCGGCGAGCAGGTCGGCTTGGAACCGGGTGTCGTGGCAGGCCGAGTGGGGCTCGAGCCGGGTTTGGTGGTGCCAGTAGCCGCCGGTGGTGAGGGCGTCCGGGTCGTCGCTGACGGCGAGCCACTCCTGGGTGCGGTGGCCGAGCGTCAGGTCGTCGGGCGCGCCGACCCCGCCCATCCGGGTGGGCACCCATCCTGGATCGACGGTGTTGCTGAGCACGTCCGGCCAGCGGCGAGCGATCGCGAGGGCGAGCGCGGTGACGAAGAGCTTGCTGTCCGAGTACGAGCCGGTCTCGTGCCGCCCCGTCCAGTCCAGCCCGGTGAGGCGTGCCCGGCCGCCGCGATGCATGCTGCTGCTGAGGTAGACGAGCCGCTGCGGCCACCGGATGAGCACGGTCAGCAGGTACGGGGCGACGACGTTCACCGGAAGCACGCTCGGGCCGGAGAGGACGCCGGCGTTGTGGATCACCGCATCGACCGGGCCGAGCTGGTTGACCTGTTCGGCGACGTCGCAGGTCTGTTCGAGGTCGGCGAGGTCACCGACCACGGTCGAGGCTCCTCGGGCGACGAGGTCCTGCATGGTGAGCAGGCGACCGTCGTCGCGGGCGTGGACGATGACCTCATGGCCATCGTCCAGGAGCGACTCTGCGGCCAACCGACCCAGACCGGCCGCGGAGCCGGTGATGAATACGCGTGCCATCACGTCAGGTTCTTCGTGAAGAGCTCGTAGCCCTCCGTCTTACCAGGTCGTTGCCGGTCTATGGGGGGCTGGTGAAGGTGAGGGCGGCGGTGTGGAGGCTGCGGGACGTGGTCTCAGCACCACCCACCGACCGCTAAGCAACGGCTATCGCGGCAGGTGTTCGCTTGCGTGGTCGTCCCTGGCGGGGGTTCATACCGCCTCACCCGTCAGGGGCGACATGGCACGAGGATGTGAAGCGCCATCACGGTCCCGCCGTCGGAGCCTCCTCGCGGATCATCCGGGGGTGTTCGCCGTCGACGCCGCTGGGGGAGGTCTTGCCGAGGGCCATGGTGATCCCGGTGACGAGGACGAACAGGGCGAACGTGAGCAGGCCGGTGAACCCGAGCATGGACGCGCCGGCGCCGGCCGTGCTGAACATCGTCAGGACGTTGCCGAGGGTGGCGAGCAGGGCCAGCCACATCGTGTAGGCGGGGAGCGCTGCGGTACGCCGGATGGCCAGCCCGGCGGTCAGCGAGAACAACACGATGCCGGCCGAGGTGGCGGCGAACAGCAGGCTCTGCGCCTCGTAGACGATGCGCAGCGTGTCGCCGTCGAGCTTGTCGGCCACACCGTCCACGTAGACCACCGACGTGGCCACTGCGCCACCGGCGAGCGCCATGGATGCGGTCAGCACGAGGCCGGCCAGCGACGCCACGCCGAGGGCGTTGGTCGTGGGGTCGCCGCGGAGCAGCTCGCGGAGCACGACGGCGAACCAGAGGGCGAACGGTACGGCGACCAGCCCGATCAGGTTCGACGCCAGCAGCGCCGAGCGATGGTCGACGAAGTAGTCGCGCATCTTGTCGACGGCATCGTCGGCAGCCGGAGGCTCGCCCGCGCTGAACGCCGTGACCAGGATCAGGACCACGAAGACGATGGCAGCGACGCCACCCCAGCGGACAGTGCGCTCGGTCATGAGACGCCTCCCACACTCGTGGACGTGCCTCAACCAATACCCACCTCGTCAGTGGTTGCGCGGCCTCAGGGGCGACTGGTGGGCCGGTCGGGCGGGGTAGGCCTATCGGCGATGGAGCAGGTTGGCGACGAGAGCGATCCGGGGGATGGCGTTGACGCCGGGTCGATGTCGATGGTGTGCGATCGGGTCGGGCCCAGGGTCGTGATGGTGCTCACCGGGGATCTGGACCTGGTTGGCGGTGATGCTGTGGAGGCTGCGGTGGCCGGGCTCGTGGCTGATGGGGTCGAGCAGGTGTGGGTCCGGGCCGAGGGTGTGGGTTTCATGGACTCTTCGGGTCTGGGTGGTCTGCTCGCGGCGAGGGCCAAGGTGGTCGAAGCGGGTGGCGTGTTCCGGTTTGGCTCAGCGACTGACGCGGTGGCGCGGGTGATTGAGCTCGCCGGAGTCGGAGATCTGCTCGGCCCCACCGCCGTCTGAGCCCAGGCGTCGGCTCCGCCGAAGGGCGTCCGACCTTCGCGATCAGGACGGTCGTCGCTCGTGGTCGAGCTGGGCGATCAGGTTGGGTGGGGCGACGTGGCGCCAGGAGTCCTCGAGCAGCTCGGCGAGCTCGGCGAGGTCATCTGGCCCTCGGTTCTCCGCCAGCCGGGTGATGATCCCTCCCGGTTCACCGGGTGCGCCGTAGTGGGGGGTGGTGAAGAAGCGGTCGGGGCTCGCGGCCAAGAGCTCGAGTCGCTGTCCGCAGTGGAAGATGACGAGGGTGTCCTCGTCGTCGGGCGGGAGGAGGTTGCCGACCTTGCTGCCCTCGGTCGGACCGAAGCGGGCGAAGCGGGTCTTCTTCTCGGTCCCGATGAGGAAGCCGATGTCCTGACCCCAGATCGGTCCTTCGGAGCCGCCGGGGAGAGCGAAGACGATTTGGCGGATGTCGTCGTGGGTCACCGCCGGCTGCTTCTCCCACTCGGCTCGGGCTCGGCGGTAGGCCTCCACCTGCCGCTCGGGAGCGACAGCTGCCCACGCCTCCTCGATCGCGGCCCGCAGCTCATCGCGCCCGACCGTGCGGAGCAGCAGGCTGTGGTCCTCGCCGGTGGGCCGCCGGACCAGCACCGACTCGTCGTCGTCATCGACGCCCAGGAACGCTTGGCCGTCGACGGAGAACGCCGTGACGCCCCGGGTCGTGGCCTCTGTGACCCCGGGGAACGCCGTTGCGATGGCGGCGGCGAACGCGGGGTTGGCGCCGGTGCGGTGGTCGACCTTGCGGGGCGGCCCGGGGCGCCGCCGGTTGCTCGACGTCGTAGGCATGGTTCCTGTCTCCTTCTCGGTCATGGTCGGGGGCACGGCGTCGTCGATCCAGTCGAGGAGGCCGTCGACATGACGAGGTGGGGCGGTCTCGCCGGTCGTTCGCACCGAGATGATGCGGTCGAGGCGGAAGGCGCGGGCGCCCTCCCGGAGCCGGCACCAACCCAGCAGATAGGAGGCGTCGGATTGCAGGTGCAGGCCGTGGGCCTCGACGAGGCGGGAGGTGACGGCACCGCCGCGGTCGCGGTAGTCGAGCTGCACCACAGAGCGCTCTTCCACTGCTCGTTCCACCGCGGCGACGATCTCGCGGGTGCCGGATCGTGCGAGGGGACCCAGGCGGATCCGGCTGGCAAGGTCCCGGGCCCGGCCCGCCTCGCCGGCGGTCATCGCGGCCAGGACCTTCTGGGCCGCTCGCCGTCCGGCCTGGGCAAACGGCATCGACCGGGCCGCTGTCAGGGCCGCAAGGACGGCCAGGGCTTCGGTGGCGTCGAAGTTGAGGGGCGGCAGGCTCCACCGGGGGTCGATGGCGTAGCCACCGCCCCGCCCGCGCTGGGACCAGATGGGAACGCCGGCCTGCTGGAGGGCGAGGATGTCGCGCTCGACCGTCCGGGGTGTCACCTCGAGGTGGCGGGCCAGCTCGGCTCGGCTCACCGGTCGGGGCGCCCGCACCCGCAGCTCCTCGACCAGGGCGTAGAGCCGGTCCGTCCGCCGCATCGGGTCCCCTCTGCATCGACGACATCCTGCGCCGCCACAGTCGACAGCGTTGTGTCGACATTCTTGCTGTTGCGCGAGCATCGGCCCCGCCGGCGCCGTCGGCGCCATCGATTCGTCCAGCTGCCTGTAGACAGCTCAGGTGCCTGCCCCGCCGCTGAACGATGCCGAACGTTCGGCGCTGCGAGAGCTGTTGGCGGCCGAACGGGCTCTGACGCAGCGACGGCTGGCCTCACTCGAGCGCACCTTCCAGGAGATGGTCGATGCCGCCGACCTCGAACCACCTGACGACGAGCACGACCCCGAGGGAACGACGGCCTACGAGCGCGCTCAGGTGGCCTCACTAGCGGCAGAAGCACGGGCCCACCTCACCCAAGTCGAGCGCGCCCTCACCGAGATCGACGACCGGAGCTACGGCGCCTGCCAGCGCTGTGGCCGGCCTATCGGCTGGCCCCGCCTCCAGGCCCTGCCCGGAACCAGACGCTGCGTGCGCTGCGCTGCGTCGCCCTAGCCGCAGGAGCTCGACGACGGCGAAGTGGGCACGGTCGTCGACAACTCCTTGAAGACGCGCGTAGCTCGTGGCAGGGCCGGTGCGATGACGATGATGGGTCCGCAGCGATCCACCACCGACACAAGCCGGAGAACGCGGGCCGTGCCAGCTGCTTCCTCACTGGAAGCTCCCCGCCGGCCGGTCCGCGTTCTTCGCGTTCCGCCGACGCGAGCATCGACCGCGTGTTCGTTGGTCGCGTCGATGAGCTTTCTGGACACCGTGCGCTGCTTCGATGTGGTCGCTGTGGGTACTGGGACAGGGCACACCGATTGCCGCTCCAGCAGAAGCCCGGCAGCTCGAGTGCGGCCGCTACGAGCCCGCGGGGGACCTATGACGAGTCCAGATGGCCTGCCGCCCGGCGAGTTGGGCGGCAACCCACCGTTCGTTGTCACCAGCCGCCGAGATGGCGCGGAGGTGATCGTGGTCCTGGTGGGGGAGTTCGACCTCAACGGTGTCGGGATGGTCGAGGCCGAGGTGGGCCGTGCCCTGGGAGACCCGGGGGTGTTGGCGGTGGCCCTCGATCTCGCCGGCTTGAGCTTCATCGATTCCTCCGGGCTCCGGGCGGTGCTCGACGCCTGGCAGCGGGTGCAGGACGCGGACATGGCCTTCCGGCTCGTCAGCGTGTCGGAGGAAGCCACCCGCACCGCGCGCCTCGCGGGCCTCGATCGTCTCCTCGAGCTCACCGACCCCTAGGTGGCCGGTTAGACGTCGCACCGGCGGGAACAACCGCGAGCAGTAGCTACCGCTCTTGAACAGTCAGGGACGGCGTGGGACGAGTGGCCCGTGGAGGCGTCATGGGTCCCAGGATCAAGAATCGGTCGCTGAGTTGCATCGGCTTCGAGGCGCGAGTCGTGCGCGGGGTCGGTCGTCCGACAGTCGTGGTTCGGGGCGAGATCGACCGGGCCACGGTCGACGAGCTGACGACCGCGCTGACCGAAGCCATGGTCGGGAACTCCTGCATCGAGGTCGACCTCACGGATGCGACGTTCATGGACTCGTCGGGTGTACGGGCCCTGGCGGACGCATATTTCCGTCTAGGGCGGCTGCCGGAGGCGATCCGGTTGCGGGACCCGAGCCCCGCGCTGCGCTCGCTCCTCGTCCTCGCCGGAGCCGAGACCCTCTTCGACGTCGTGTTCTCCAAGGACCGTCCGACCCTGGTCACTGAGCGGACGGATCGAGAGCCTGCTCGAGGCCGGTGAGCTGAAGGTTCGCAGGCTCAGGGCAGGGGGGTGGCGGTGTGGCGGACGGTCCCTCCGCGGTCCGGACTCGACCACCGGCTAGGTTGAGACTGGTTCTCAATACTGGTTGATGGAGTTGGTGGTGGCCGTGGTCGACAACGTGGTCGCGTCGGTGTCGTCTGCCGTGGATCGGGTCCAGCGGGACTTGGCACGGCGGTCGCATCTGCGTCCGTGCGCGGAGGTGGATGCTCTGTTCGGTGAGCTGGTCAGGCTGGTCGCGGCGGTGCCGCCGGGATCGGTGCTGCCGGAGTGCCGGCGCCATGGACCGGTGCTGCGGCGCTTGTGCGCCGAAGGCGAGCAGCAGCTCGAGCTGGTGTGGGCCCGGCGGATCGCCACGGCATCCGATCCCGACGGATGCCTCGCAGGGTTCCCCTACCTGGACAACTATCGGCGCCTCGCCCGTCTGGAGCTGGACACGCTGGCCCGGGTCGCGTCGCGCCGGCCCCGGCGGGTGCTGTTCGTCGGGGCAGGCCCGCTGCCGTTGAGCGCACTGCTGATGGCCGACGCCCTCGGCGTGCCGGTCGATGCCATGGACCGTGACCCGGCAGCGCTGGACGCGGGCCGGCAGGTGCTCGCGGCGTTGCGGGCCGGGCGAGTGCGGTCGGTTGCCGGCGACGCCATGACCGCAGATGTTGCGGGCTACGACCTCGTGATGGTCGCCGCACTGGTCGGCAGCACGCCGGGCGCCAAGGAGGCGGTGCTCCAGCGGCTGGCGCGGGCGATGACGCCGGGCTCGGTGCTCCTCGTGCGCAGCGCCCGCGCGGCGCGCACGCTGCTGTACCCGCCGGTGGAGCCGGCGCACCTGAAGGGCTTCGCCGTCCACGCCGTCGTCCACCCCGTCGACGACGTCATCAACTCGGTGGTGGTCGCAACCGCTCTCGGGGCGAGCTGACATGGCCACCCTGCTGATGGTCGAGAGCTGGGTCGGAGCGGCCGGCCAAGCCCTCCCGCGCCGGATCATCGACCGGAACCACGACTACGTCCTCGTCACCCGGGACCCCGGGCTCTACCCGGCCACGGCGATCGGCACGGCGCACCCCGCCATCGACCACGCCGACGAAGTCGTGGTCACCGAGACCAACGACCTCGCCGGGCTCCTCGATACCGCCGCATCGATCGCGGCGCGCAGGCCGATCGACGGTGTCCTCACCACCTGTGACTACTACCTCGTCGCCGCCGCAGCGATCGGTGAGCGACTCGGGTTGCCGGCAGCCCCGGTGCAGGCGATGCGGACCGCGACCCGCAAGGACCTCGTGCGCGCGTCCGTGGCGGCTGCCGGGCTTCCCAACCCCCGCTATGCGGTGGCTCAAGGCTGGGACGACGCCCGGATCGCCGCCGCCGCGCTCGGCTACCCGCTGGTCGCCAAGCCGGTCGACCTCAACGCCGGCAGCGGGGTCCGGCTCGTCACTGACGAGGCCGCGCTCAAGGACGCTGTCGGCGAGATCCACAGCGCTACCACCAACACCCGGGGCCAGGCCCTCCAACGCCTCGTGTTGCTCGAAGAGCAGATGACCGGAACCGAGGTCAGCGTCGAGACTGTCACCCACACCGGGCGCACCACGATCCTCGCCGTCACCGACAAGAGCGTCACCGCCGCACCCGCGTTCGTGGAATCGGGACACATGGTCCCCGCCCAGCTCGACCCGAGCGACACCATCGCCGCCTGCGACCTCGCCGCCCGAGCCCTCGACGCGGTCGGCCTCACCCACGGGATCAGCCACGTAGAGGTCATGATCACCCCCGACGGCCCCCGCATCGTGGAGATCAACCCCCGCCAGGGCGGCGGCCACATCTTCGAGCTCGTCGAGCTCGTGACCGGCACGCATCCGCTCGACGTGCTGATCGACCTGGCCCTCGACATCGGCATCACCGCCCGGCCCGGACCGCGGCCGACGGCGCCGAGCGCCGCGATCATGTTCGTCCTCAGCCCCGAACCCGGCATGGTCGTGGCCGTCGAAGGCGCCCACCACCTCGACACCGACCCGGGCATCATCCGCTGGGAGCTCCCCACACCGGCCACCGCTCGCCCGCCGGTGGACAACGACGCCTACCTCGGCCACGTCATCGCGGTCGGCAACGGACAGCGAGACGCCCGAAAACGAGCCGAAACCGCGCTCGCCACCATCCGCCTCGTCCTGGCCGATGGTCGACGACTCCGGCCCCTCGGCATCCCATCTTCCTGAGCAAGCTCAGGGCGGGTTCGGTCGTTGGCGCTCGGCGAGGTACATGCCGCCGAGCAGGATGGCTCCGACGAAACCCACGAGACGGTGCTCGGTGCTCTCGGACAACAGCGCCACGAGCAGGCAGGCGAGGGCTGCTCCGAGCAGAGCGATGGCGACTCGTGACCGCACGATGGTTCGTGTTCCCCTGCCGCCCGGACCCCAGCCGCCCAGTCAGATGGTGGGGAGTGGCGCTTGACATCCGGTACTGACGTGTCAGTAATGATGGTGACCGGGGGAATGGAGGGTCGCATCCGTCATCCACCTGTCCTGCAGGGGGAGGCAGCACACCATGACGGCCTGCTGCGCTTTGGGGACCTGACGATGGACATCCAGACCAGAGATGTCCATCGGGGGCAGCGCGCGATGTACCTGACCCCCACCGAGTTCCGGCTCATGGAGCTGTTCCTGCGGAACCCGCGACAGGTGCTGACCCGCGAGGTCATCTTCGACCGGGTGTGGGGCTTCGATGTCGGGCGGGCGTCGAACACGCTCAACGTCTACATCGGCTACCTGCGACGCAAGACCGAGGCCGGCGGCGAGCATCGGGTGATCCACACGGCCCGGAGCATCGGCTTCATCCTCCGCGACTGAGACGCCGGGGGCCGCGGTCCGATGAGTCTCGACGCGTTGGCCGGTCTACATGTCATGACCAGACGTGTGGTGTTCGATCCGATCGTCAAGGTGCGGGGCGAGCAGCCGTATGTGGCGGTCCGCGATGTGGTCTCTCTGGAGACGGTGAACGAGATCGCCGATCGCCTGCCCGAGGTGTTCGAGTGGCTCGGCGAACGAGGGCTCGAGGCCGTGGACGCGCCGTTCCTTCGGTACAGGTTCATCGAGATGCCCGG
>Ga0075431_100000981_pt1 | contig 25373 bp, 21 predicted proteins | sample RhiMetdeltSRZDD5_FD_75297 | JGI IMG/M metagenome (GOLD analysis project Ga0075431, IMG submission 75297) | Populus rhizosphere microbial communities from Tennessee, USA - Rhizosphere MetaG P. deltoides SRZDD5 | ecosystem: Host-associated > Plants > Roots > Rhizosphere > Soil | place: USA... | reverse complement strand
CAAATCAAGGATCAAGGGACATGACTCGCTCTGCTCGCAAGTTCCGGTGTAGCCGCATCCATCTCCGCCAGGTGGGCCGGCCCAGCAGATGGGTCCGGCATAGTCAGATCGATTCAACAAAGCAGCTTCGGCATCGATCGTTGACGCGTAACATGACCCGGCCTGGGCCGGAGCGGATAGCGTACTGATATATTCACCGGGGCGTGTTTCGGTCTGCGTGAAAAGCAAACTCGGGGTGTCCTGCGTTATCGTCATCGTTGCGGTAACTCCGAACGCGAAACAGACGGCGCCCGCACCATCTACGAGTGTCGCACTCCCCGGCGCATCGGCTCTGCTGGCAGTGGTGGAGACTGAAAGCCCCACATCTACAATCAGGGTGGACGGGATTACGCATTCCGCCATTGCGCTTCTCCAGCATGTGGCTGAAACCAACATTGTAAGAATCGATGACGGCCGCAGACTCATTGACAACCTCCGTTTACCAAGCTGAGCTGCGCTGGATCGGGTTTGATTATCACCACTGCCGACATCGACGGAGCCACTGCAGTATACAGAAACCGCTTGAACGAAGGACCAAACTGCCCTTCTGCTTCCATCAATGCCGCATACCGGTCACGACAAAGAAGCATCGAGATTCGCGCCGCCTCCGAACGGCGCTCCTGCGCCGGCAAAGACGAAAACGTGATCTCGCGCTCCCGCGTCCTGTCGCTTCGGTATGGCGCAACCATGCTTTCCAGACGCTCCCACATATCCGGTGGTAAACCGAGTTGCCGACGCTGTTCCTCTTTGCTCACTCTATATGCTGAACTGGTCAACGGGTCGTCTGCGAAACCAAGACGCACGAGTTGATCGAATAATTCGAATGGCAAAAATAAGTGCGGATCATGTTTGCCGTCGATGATGTCTATGGCTTTCCGAGAGTCGCGCAATGGTTCTGCCCCTTCAGAGGACACCTTGCCGCTCACACCGCGCTTCTTCTCATCGCGAACCACCCGTTCAGCAGCCGCCACTGCGTCCATGCGTGCTGCAATTCGGTCATTGTCGTCCCATTCCCATGAAGCCCGAGCCGTTTGGTGGCCGGGTTGAGCTCGAAGAGCGTCGGAGTGTGCAAACATCGACAACGCGCTCAACATGACAGTTAGTCTCAGGAGATGATTCATTTCTGCCCTCTTCCATTCGCTTTAGTGTCACTACCCGACAGGCAAGCATGGCTCTTGCTAGATATATACAATAACGTGGCGCCGATGCATACTAATGTCAAGACACACTTCTATGACGGCGGAAACCCGGCACCAGACCGTGGCTGGTGCGGGCAGATGATCACGGGATCCGATCGCGTCCAACACCGCTCTTGTGTCCATGAGCGGCGCGTTCGCGCGCTGAAGGTGGGCTGACTGCGCGACAATGTGCCGATGCGCGCCAGGACCATTCTCCTGATTGCGGCGTGCGCTCTCCTCGCCGTGCGAGCGAGCGCGCCTGTGGAACAGCGCGGGCGCAGCGCGCCGATCGTGGTCTTCGAAGACGGCTCGCGCGTCGCCGTGGTCAATCCCGATTCCTCGAGCATCAGCGTCATCGACGTCGCCACGCGTACGAAGTCGGCGGAGGTCCGCATCCGCACGACTCCGCAGACGCTCGCGGTCTCCGGCAACCGCGCGTACGTCGCGACACGTGAAGGCCGCATCGTGACAGTCGACCTCGCGGCCCAACAGATCGTCAACGCGAGCCGCGTGGGTGTGGAGTTGTTCGGGATCGTGAAAGCCGGCTCGCGGCTCTACGTCAGCGACTATGGCGCAGCGGTCGTGCGCGTGATCGACGCCGACACGCTAGCGCCCATCGCCGCGATTCCGACGAACGAATACCCGCGCGGTCTCGCCCTCGAGGGCGCGACGCTCTACGTCACACACCTTCGCAACGGAAAGATGAGCGTCATCGACACGGAGACCTTTGCGGTCACCCGCACCATCACCACCGAGGCCGACGGAAACCTTTCGCAGGCGATCCTGATCTCGGGCGGCCGCGCGTACCTGCCGCAAACGCGCTCGAATTCGTCGAACCCGGCGCTGCTCTTCGACACGACGGTCTTCCCCGTCGTCTCCGTAGTCGACGTCGCGACCGGCGCCGCGATCCCCAGCGCGCGCTTCACCATCGACTCCGTCGACCGGCCGGTGAACATGCCGACCGACGCAGTGATCACGACGTCCGGAAAGCTCTACGTGGTCCACGCGGGCAGCGACGACGTGTCTGTCATCGACCTCGCCACGCGCGCGAAGGTCGCGCACATCGCGGTCGGCGCGAATCCGCGCGGAATCGCTCTCTCGCCGGACGAGCATCTCGCCTTCGTCACGAATGCGCTCGCCGGAACGGTCTCGGTGATCGACACAGCCACGGACGCCGTCACGCACACGATCGGCGTGACGACGCTTCCACTCGCGCCGAACGTCCTGAACGGCAAGATCCTCTTCCACAACTCGATGCGCCCCACGCTTTCCAAGGATCGGTGGATGTCGTGCGCCACCTGCCACTTCGAGGGCGGCGTCGACGGGCGGACATGGTTCTTCCGCGACGGCCCCCGCAACACGACCCATCTGTTCGACGTGGAGGCGACGCTGCCGATGCACTGGTCGGGCGATCTCGACGAATTGCAGGACGTCGAGTCGACGGTGCGCAACGTTCAGTTCGGGACCGGACTCGCGCACGACGGAGACAATTGCACTCCCGCGTGCAACGCCGCGCCGCCGAACGCACGACGCTCGCAGGATCTCGACGACCTGGCCGCGTTCATGAGGTCGCTCTCTTTTCCACGCCGCGAGCCCGCGGAAAACGATTCCAGCCGGCGCGGCGAAGCGCTCTTCGCGAGCAGCGGCTGCCTCTCCTGTCACCCCGCGCCGCTCTACACCGATCGCAGGAAACACGACGTCGGCACGGGCGGCGGTCCTCTCGAGCGTAAGGGCAGCAGCTTCGACACGCCGTCGCTCCGTGGCGTGTTCGACACCGCGCCGTACTTCCACGACGGCAGCGCCTGAACGTTGAACGATGTCCTCGCCCGCCACGGCAACGCGCCGATGCTCAGCGCGGCCGAGCGCGAGGATCTCGTCGCGTTCCTGAAGTCGATCCCGTTCCCGACGGCGAGGCGGCGGGCGATGATCTCGCGATGAGTCCCTGTCATCCTGAGCTGCGTAGACAGCGAAGGACCCCCTGACGCTGGGGATCCTTCGCCGTCTGCGCGGCTTCAGGACGACAGAGACGGCGTCACCTGCGCACGAGACGTCTTCGCGGCGACGGCGGCGGCTGCGCCGGCATCTGCATCTCCTCACCCTGAATCACGATCCGGCGCGCAAGGTGTTTTCTCGAGCCGCTCGCATCGGTGCCGCTCAGGAGAAAGGAGATCGTGATCGTGTCGGCACCGGTGGATCCATCGCTGTCGTTGAGATCGAGATTCGGGAAGCTCATCGCCAGCTTCCGCGCATCGTACGCGTAGGTCATCGACGTCTTCACTCCATCTTCCAGAATGAAGCCCGGCATCGTCGTCGTGAATGTGAGTTGCCGGTTCGTCAGGCCAGCCGGTGGTGTGACGGTGAAGGTGACCGGTCCGTCGGCGGGTCGTACGAACTGCGGCTTTGGCGCAACGTCGAGCTGCGGCGCGTTCCGATCGACGACGTAGAAGTAAAACTCTCCTTCGCGCGAGCCCAGCACGTCGCCCGAAGGGAACGGCTCGCCGACCTGTCCCGACGAGATGCGCCCGTCGAAGGTGATCTTCAACTTCGCCTTCCACACGCCCAGCTCGAGAGCGCTGAAGTCCTGTGCGGGATCGTAGAACCAACCGATCGCGTTGGCCTGAGCTCGTACGGTCCGGATGGCCCCGGACGGAGAAGTCGTGACGACTTCGATCTTCGACGGCAGCGCCGGAGCCGAATAGCCCGCAAACGAAACGCGCTCACCGCGATGGAGGATCATTCCCGGATGCACGCCGGTCGGGTGAAAGAACAGGTCGATCTCTTTCCCCTTCAGCCGGAACAGCGGGCCGCCGGACGGTCCGCCGCCGTTTCCCTGGAACGGAGGAAACACGCGCGTTCCTCCATCGGGATCGTCGTTCGGCACGAGCACGAAGAGCGATCCGTAGATGGCATAAAGCGGTGGATCGAAAAACGGTCCGCGCAACACCACACCGCCGAACTGGAACTTGAAATCGTTGGGGAGATCGCCATTCGCACCGCTTCCGCTTTGCAGCCCATATCGATCATTGAAGCGCCAGTACGCCAGAAAGTGATCCTCGGCGATCATCTCGCGAACACGGACCAACGGCCGTTCCACGGCCTGATAGGAGTATCCCCAGCCCTCGGTGCGATCCGGTGCGAGATGGACGTCCGTGCGATTCGTATTTCCGGAGAGGAGCGGGATCTCTCCCTTGGTGACGGATTCCTGCGACAAACCAACCGGTGGACGCATGCTGTTGTAGAGCATGCGCACTCTCTCGACGACCGAGCCTGCCGGATCCTGGAACGTAATCGTCGGGATCGAAGAGTCGGACTCCTGCAGCCAGGCCACGTCTCCGCTATGAAACGGGAACTGGACGTGGTCGCCGATGGGATCGCCCGTTTGCGAGCGGAAGTACCACTGTTGCTTCTCCGTCTTCTGGGCGTCGATTCCGCGTTTTCCGTGCGCAATGATCGGGCTCGAGCGCGGCGCGACGACCGCTCCCCAGGTTCGGCTTCCCACGAACATCGTGCCGTCGTCGGCGCGATGGCTGGCGATGAAGTCGACGCGATACTCGCCCGCTTCCGCGATTGGAATCGTGGCCGCCGGCGCAAACCAGCCGAATCGGTTGGCCCGTCCGTTGACGCGCAGGTCGGTCGAGCCCTGCCGGAAGCGAACCTCGACGTCCGCTGGAACCGGCGGAATGATCTGCGCCTTCGGGCTGAAGGTGTTCGACACTTCGAAAGGAGTCCCCGGAAGGACGACGGTATCGATGACGAGCGAACTGGCAAGGTGGATTTCGTAGGTGCCGCCGACGCGCCAGACGTTCCCCGAGACATCTTCCACCGAGCCATCCAGCACTACGACATGCTTGCCGTCTTCGTCGAAGACCACATCGAATGCCGGATCCAACGTCCGCAGCTCGAACGGATCCGTGATCGACGGCCCGCCTTCGAGATCATGACCCTGTTTGTTCCCCGTACTCACGAGATGCCATTGGCGGAACGGCGCCGGGCCCAGCGTGCGTACGGCACCACTCGGAGCGCGTATCGAGACTCGCAGACTCCCCGATGGAAAACGGAACGGAAGCAGTGGTGCATTCGGCGGCCCGCCCCCGGTCGCTCACGCCGATCGTCATGACAAATGGCTCGAGCCTGTAATGCTCGAGGGCTCCCGTGCGCGGATCTCGCCGAGGCACGACTGTGGTATCGGAATCGATCGCGATGTGGTTGGCAGGCGCATAGCGCCCTCGGTCTTCGACAGCGACGACCCCGCGTACGCCGTTGGCGATCTCGTTCATGAGCAACAGGGCGGGAAGTCGTGGTTGCGCCGGCGAACCGATGCGGATCACGGGTAGACCGAAGCTCCCGCGGAGCTGCGAGACGAAGGTGGTTCTCCTCTCGCTCGTATCGAGCGGCGGTGTCGTGACGCCCTGCACGACGGAACCGATGCGCGGACGATAGACGCCGGGACGAAAATCCGCGAGGATCGTGAACGAAGTACTGAACGCAGCGCTCCCCTTCGTCGCTTCTTTCGTCAGAGCCACGGTGGGTCCGAAGTCCGGGCCGAACAGCGGGAATCGCTCGATCGGCAAACCGGTCGGCGTCATCACCGCGGAATCGAAAAACGACCAAGCGGTGGATGGATTGCCGTCGCCGTCGCTGACGAGTTCCAGCGTCAATCCTGCCTGAAGACGCGGATTGGCCGCACTCGCCAGGGCTGTGGTCAAGATCGTGTACGTGCCGCGCGCTTCGACGGTCTCGCCGGGTGAGAACTGCTGTTTGTTGAGCGTTCCCTCCATCACCCAGGCCGCCTGATTGAGCAGCGGCTCGATCCCCGCGCCGGCAAAGGCGACGCCACTCGTCGATGCGGGAGTATCCACGGTGAGGATCGTTCCGTGCAGCGTGGTCATCTGGCTCAGATGACTCTGGATCAGAGGCGGCGAGGCATTGGCGATCGAGGAGAGAAAGCGTCGCTCGGGATCCGCTTTGATGAGGATCGACGCCCCGCGCGGCGCGAAGATCACGGCGGTGAAACTCCCGTCGGCGGCGGCGCGAGTCGTCACGTAATGACCCGTTTCCAGATTCACGAGGATCACGTCGGCATTCGATCCGACCGCTCCCGCTGCAGCCATCACCGTGGTCTGGTAGCTCGCGTCAGGACCGTCCAGAGCGATCTTCGCAGCAAGAGGAGTCCCGTCGGAATGCTGCGCGAATGCGGGAGTCGCAAGGACGATCGAAACGAGCACCGCCGCGACGAGTCGCGCCATCACTGCGTCCTCCCTCGTTGATTGCAGCAGATTGTAGCGCCGCGGGAGTTCTGCAGCGGTTCGCCGCCGTCTCCGGCGGCTGGCCAGGCGGCGTCCTCGCCGCCTCGCAAGAGGAAATCGAATGAGCCCGGCAGACGTCGTCAGGACGCCAGGATTCCGAACGCATTGTCGATCAGCGCAATCACCGAGGAGGTCTGTTTGTTTTTCGCGACCGCATCGTCGAGTCGCCTGGCAAGCCTGCGCATTTGAGCCACGGTCGCCTCGTCTGGCGCCGCGAGCGCGACATCGTTGGCCGCGTCGGCGATCGCCTGCTGGCGGAGCTCCGCGAGCTGTGCCTCGAGCTCCGCGAGCCGCGCGCTGATCTCAGCACGCTCTCCTTGCTCCGTCGCGGGATCTTCGAGGCGCACCTTCAACTCTGTGATCGCACGTTCGAGAGCTCGGATCAGTTTCTTACGCTCATTCATGGCCGCTCCTATGTCGTCGTCGCCTGACCCGCCGTTTGCGACGCGGCGTCGGTCTCACTCTGATCCGCATCTGCCTTCATCTCGTCGAGCGAGTCCTTCACCTCTCCAAAGAAGTGAAAGTAGAACTTCAGCTGTTCGCGCCAATTCGGTTTCTCGGCGAGACGCCCCAGGAGCTTCGCCGCCGCGGCGAGCTCCTCGGCGTGCGTATCGATCCGCGACGTCTCCGCCATCGCGATCGCTTCAGCCCCGGCCATCTCTTCATCTGCCTTCGCGCGTCGCGCGCTCGCGTCCTCGGCACGTTTCACCGCTTCGTCGAAAAGGCGGCGCGGCTCGCGATCCATGTTCTCGAGGCGATCGGCGTTCGCGAGCTCGGTGTCGAGCGCGGAGCGCAGGAGTCGCTCGGAGACGTGATGTCGAGCGACGGCGATGTTCTTCCGCGACTCCGCCATCGCACCGAGGTCGGTCTGCATCTGCGAGATCTGTCCGGCCAGGCGCGTCGCCGACTCGCGCTGCGCGCGTTGCGTGCCGCACCCCGCGGCGAGGATCAACATTGAAACGACAATCGACTTGCGCATCAGAACACCCCGACACCGAGCGCGCCGAGCTCGATCGCGTGCAGCAGCCCCGCGATCTCGTCGGACGTGAGTCCGCTGCCCGCGCTCGCGACAAGCGCTTCGAGCGGGGTGCGGACGAGGGCCTCCCACTGCGCGATCGCGGCTTCACTCTGATCGAGCGCGCGGTCATGCGAGAGGCCAATCAACTTCCATTCGGTTTCTTTCAGCGGAATGCGCGATGCCGTCCACGCCTCGGCATAGCGCGCGAGCGCGCCCTCAACGTCACCTTCCCTCAGCTTGCTCGTCGCGTCCACAAGCAGCGAGTTCTCGAGGCGCAGGCGGACGAGCTTCGCGCGCAGCAGCGTGAGCTCTTCATCGACGCGCGCGAGTTGGCGTTGATAGCGATTCGCCTCGATGCGCAGGCGCTGCGACTCCATCACCAGCGCACTGACGCGGGGATAGCGGAAGCCTTCGTTCAATTGCGCCGCGAGGCTCGGCAGCACCGCCACGATCTGCAGCGCATCGCTCGTGCCAGGCGGTGGCTCGGTCGCGCCGGAAGTCGCAGCGGCAAGGATCTTGTCGACTGCTGCCTTCTGCATCTCCGCCCAACGAAGCGCAGCGGCGACGCGCACGTCATCGATGACCTGATCGGAGGCCGGGATCTCGAGGCCACTGAGCTTCGCCTTGAGCTGTTTGAGCTTCGCGATGTCGAGCGGCGTCTTCTTCGCCTTTACTTGAATGTCCGCGAGCTCCTTCGCCGCTTTGCGCGCTTCATCCTCCGTGGACTTCAGCTGCACCGCGAGGTCATTGCGGGCGCGCTCCGTCGATGCGATGCGCAGTGCCGTTTCACCGAGGAGGCCGGCCTTCGTGTGCGTGGCCAGTTGAGTGCGCAGCCCCGCGAGCTCGGAGCAACGGTCCTGATAGTCGTCCCAATCGTCGCGCGCGCGATCCGAAACGGTCCCGCTCTGGCCTGAACACTCCGCCTTCGGATCGGAGACCCGTCGGCGGACCAGGTACAGGTCGCGGGCGAAGCGGACCCCTTCTTCGCCGTCCGCGATTTGAACCAGCAGCCTTGAGATCTGCGTGTCCTCGTTGCGCAGTGTCTTCGTGCGCTCGTCGATTGCCTTGCCGAGAGACTTAGTTACATCGGCGGTCGTGGCGATCGCGATCAGCCGCGCGTCGCGCGCCGCGGTCATCTGCCGCTGCGCGATCTCGATCTCGCGCGCGAGAATCTCGCCGCTGCGCTTGCGCTCTTCTTTGAGCAGGTCCGCGAGCTTGACGTCCGTGAACTTCTTCTGCGCCGCGGTCGCGGTGTCGCTCCGCTGCTTGTTGAAAAGCGTCCCGCACCCCGTACACAGAACGACCGTGAATACGATGATCCCTCGCATCGAGCGCATACACACCTCTTGTTCGGTTGTCCGGATCTACGTAGAGAGACGTGAATGGGAGATTCCCCTACCTCAGAACACATATCGCGGGCTCGCATGTACCGCGTTGAGCGCGGAGCTCAATCCCGGCCCCGGCGCCACGCGGAAGTGGTGATTCACCTTCATCCGCAATTGCGGCGAGCCGGTCGATTCCGCGAGCGCCTCCGGCAGGTCGACGATCGTGATCGTGACGGGGATCTCGCCCGCGTGCTCCTCGACGATCTCGCGGATCTTCTTGACCGTGTCCTCGGACATCCGCGCGTACGGTACCTCGAGCGCGATCTCCTTCACCTTCTTGTCGCGGATGCCTTCGAGCGGAACGATCTCGAGCGCGGAGAGCTCGGGCGTGATCGGCGACTCGTGAAACGCGGCGGCGTGCGCGGCGAAGGTCGTCGCCTGCGGCTCGTCCGCAATGGCTTCCACGGCTTCGTTGAAGGCCTCCGTCTCGTCCGGAACGGCGGCGGCGGGTCCACCTCCGAAGAGCGACAGGTTCGCCTTGTCCACATCCGCTCCGTACTTCTCGCGCTCGACTTCCTTCGGATCGCGCTCTTCTTCCGCGTCATCCAGCCGCAGCTCGTACGCGGAAATGCGCGCGCCGCGCGCCTCCGGATGCCCGCCGTATTCGTCGTCGATGTGCTGGGCGTTCTGCTCGGCGGACTGCAACGAAGCCGAGCGACCCGCCTGCTGCCCGCCGGTGTCCTTCACCGTCGCCGTCACCAGCACGGCCACGCCGTTGTCGAGCCAGCGGATGTACTTCGCGTAGAGATCGGAGAAGACCACCACCTCGACCGAGCCGGCCTGATCGTCGAGGAAGAACTTCGCCATCAGCTTCCCCTCGTTGGGCCCCTTCTTGATCTTCGACTTCTTCATCTGCGAGACGATCCCGCCGATGTTCACGGTCTCGTCGATGTGCTGATAGAGCGTTTCGGTCGTCGCGTTCGCGAACAGCTTCAGCTCCTCGTTGAAGTTGTTCAGCGGATGGCCGGTGATGTAGAAGCCGAGGGTTTCCTTCTCGTACTTCAGTCGCTCGTCTTCGGGCCATTCGGGCGCGGCCTTGACAGACTTCGTGTCCGCGCCGCCGCCGATTTTGATGCCACCGCTTCCGAACATCGAGAACATCGAGTTCTGCCCGCGCTCCTTTTCATCCTTCACGCGCTGCGCCGAATCCGCGGCCGCGTCCAGCTGATCGAACAGCGACTTGCGCGACACGCCGAGGAAATCGAATGAGCCCGACTTGATCAGTGCTTCGACCACTTTCTTGTTGCACGCGCGCAGATCCACTTCCTCGCAGAAGCCAGGGAGCGACGTGTAGCGTCCGACGCGGCGGCGCGCGTCGAGAATCGACTCCACCGCGCTCTCCCCCACTCCCTTCACGGCGCCGAGGCCGAAGCGGATGTTCGAGCCGACAACGGTGAAGTACATGTTCGATTCGTTCACGTCCGGCGGCAGGACCTCGATGCCCATCGACTTCGCCTCGCCGATGAACTTCACCACCGCCTCGGTGCGATCCATCTCCGACGACATCAACGCGGCCATGAAGTGCCGCGGGTACTTCACCTTCAGCCACGCCGTCTGATACGCGACCAGCGCGTACGCCACCGAGTGCGACTTGTTGAAGCCGTAGCGGGCGAACGGCTCGATGTAGTCGAAGATCTCGTTCGCCTTCTTCTTGTCGTAGCCGTTCTCGACCGCACCACCGACGAACTTGCCGCGCTCCGCGGCCATGACTGCGGCGTCCTTCTTGCCCATCGCCTTGCGCAGCAGGTCCGCCTGTCCGAGCGTGTAGTTCGCGACGCTCTGCGCGATCTGCATGACCTGCTCCTGGTAGACGATGACGCCGTACGTCTCCTCGAGCAGTTCCTTCATCACCGGCACGAGGTACTTCGGCTTCGACGTGCCGACCTTGCACTTCACGTAGACATCGACCATGCCGGCATCGAGCGCGCCCGGGCGATAGAGCGCGTTGAGCGCCGCGAGATCTTCGAACTGGGTCGGCTTCGATTTGCGCAGCAGGTCCACCATGCCGCCCGACTCGAACTGGAACACGCCCTTCGTGCGTCCTTCCTGAAAGAGACGGAAGACCTCGGGGTCGTCGAGCGGAATCGCCTCGATGTCGATGTCGATGCCGTCGACGTTCTTCGCCGACTTGACCGCGTCGTCGATGACCGTCAGCGTCCGCAGGCCGAGGAAGTCCATCTTCACGAGGCCCATCTTCTCGACCACGCGCATGTCGAACTGCGTCACGATTTCATCGCGGTTCGTGCGGTAGAGCGGGACGTAGTTCGTCACCGGCTCGGGCGTGATCACGACGCCGGCGGCGTGCATGCCCGCGTGTCGCGACAGCCCTTCGAGCTTCTCGCCGATCTCGACGATCTTCCGCACTTCCTCGTCGTTCTTGATGGCTTCCGCCAGCTGCGGCGAGTCCTTCTTCGCGTCCGTGAGCGTGACGCCCGGGCCGCCCGGAATCATCTTCGAGATCTTGTCGACGAAGCCGTACTGGTGTCCGAGGACGCGGCCGACGTCGCGCACGACCGACTTCGCGGCCATCGTTCCGAACGTGATGATCTGCGCGACGTTCTCCTCGCCGTATTTCTTGCGAACGTAGTCGATGACCTCGCCCCGGCGATTCATGCAGAAGTCGAGATCGATGTCTGGCATCGAGATGCGCTCGGGATTGAGGAAGCGCTCGAAGAGGAGGTCGTAGTCGAGCGGGTCGACGTTCGTGATGTCGAGCGCCCATGCGACGACCGAGCCCGCGGCGGAACCGCGGCCGGGACCGACCGGGATGCCGTGATCCTTCGCGAATTTGATGAAGTCCCAGACCACGAGAAAGTAGCCGGGGAAGTCCATGTTGCGGATGATCTCGATCTCTCGCTCGAGCCGCTCGTAATACTCCTGCGGCTCGTGCTTCTTGCGCTTCGCCGCGAAGAGGTGGGCCATCGACTTCAGGCGCTTGTCGAGACCCGCGCGCGCGATCTTTGCGAAATGGTCGGCGAGCGTCGTGCCTTCCGGCACGGGGAACTTCGGGAGGTGCAGTCCCTTGACGTCGAGCGAGAGGTTGATGCGTTCCGCGATGCGCACGGTGTTGTTCGCGGCCTCGGGGTAGTCGGCAAAGACGCGGCGCATCTCGTCCGGACCCTTGACGTAGAAATCGTCCGAGTAGAACTTCATCCGCTTCTCGTCGCCCAGCGTCTTGCCGGTGCCGATGCAGAGGAGGACTTCGTGAGCGAAGGCGTCGGACTGATCGAGGTAGTGCGAGTCGTTCGTTCCCACGAGTTGCAGACCCACTTCGTCGCCCAGACGGGCCATCATCGGGATGATCTTCTGCTGGTCGGGGATGCCGTGGTCCTGGATCTCGAGGAAGAAGTTCTCCGGTCCGAGGATCTCTCGATACGCGAGCGCGGCGTCTTTCGCCTTCTGCCAGTTGCCGCCGGCGAGTGCCTGCGAGACTTCGCCTTTGAGGCACGAGGAGAGGACGATGAGTCCCTCGCTGTGCTCCTTCAGGAGCTCCTTGTCGATGCGCGGCTTGTAGTAGAAGCCCTCGGTATACCCAGCGGAGACGAGCTTGACTAAATTCTTGTAGCCGGTGTCGTTCTGCGCGAGAACGATGAGGTGGTTGTTCGCGCCCGCGTCGGCCTGCCCGTCTTCCACGCCCGCCTTGTCGAAGCGTGAACCGTAGGCCACGTACATCTCGCAGCCGATGATCGGTTTCACGCCCTCTTTCTTCATGGCGTTGTAGAACTCGACCGCCCCGAACATGTTGCCGTGGTCGGTGATCGCGCAGGCGGGCATGCCCTGCTTCGCTACGCGCTTGGCGAGATCCTCGGGCCGCGAGGCGCCGTCGAGCAGTGAGTATTCGGTGTGGAGGTGGAGGTGAACAAAGGACATGGTCAGCCGCGCACAGTGTGCGGCGAGGAGGCGGTGGATTGGCACAAGTGGTTGTGCAGTGCGAGAGAGCGAGGGCCACGAACCCTACGCCGCGTAGAGCGGCGCAACGCATCCTTCGCCGCCTGGGGTGTGAAGACCAGCCGCTACCCGCTCACCAGTCGAGCGGCTCCAGGCACTTCTTGATGGGAGTCTTCAGGCCCTTCCGGATCGAAGCCCGCATGCCCGGAATGGAGAGAAGATGCAGCATCTCCTGAATGGCCTGCCAGTCGCTCATCGAAACGAGCACCGCATCCGTCCGTTTGCCCGTGATCTGCACCGGCTCACTGGTCACGGCCGCCTCGTCGATCAGCTTGTAGAGATTCGTACGTGGTTCCCTGGCAGTGATGGTTTTCATGGCGCATTCACTCCCCGATGTCCTCGTTCCAGAGTTGCGGATTCTCCTCGATGAACTTCGTCATCATCGCCACGCACTCGGCGTCGTCGAGGACCTCGACGGACACACCTCGCGAGCGCAGGAGCTCCTCCTCGCCGAGGAATGTGCGGTTCTCGCCGACGATCACGCGCGGGATGCCGTAGAGGAGGATCGCACCGGTGCACATCGCGCACGGCGACAGCGTCGTGTAGAGCGTGCTTTCACGGTAGACGCGTGCAGGAAGACGGCCGGCGTTCTCGAGCGCATCCATCTCGCCGTGAAGCGTCGCGCTGCCACGCTGGATGCGGCGGTTGTGACCGCGGCCGATGATTTGTCCGTCGTGCACGAGCACCGAGCCGATGGGGATGCCGCCCTCGGCGAGACCGGTGCGTGCTTCTTCGATGGCGACGAGAAGGAAGGGATCTGACGTCATGCGTGCGATCATCGCACGCACAATGAAACTCGCCGTCATCGTCCTGCTTCTCTTCGCGATGCCCCTCCTCGCCGCTCCCGCGCAACGCGAGTTGCCGCCCGGACTCATCGTCCCCGAGGCGGCGAAGCCGGGGCCGAGCTTCGACGCCGAGCGCGCGACCGAGGCGTATCTGTCTGTCCTCTCCGACGAGCAGCGGGCGAAGTCGGATGCGTACTACGAGGGCGGCTACTGGCTGCAGCTCTGGGAGCTCTTCTACCTCTTCGTGATCGTCATGATCCTGCTCGCGACGGGATTCTCTCGGCGCATGCGCGAGCTCGCGCAACGCATCACGACGAAACCCTTCCTCGTCACGATGCTCTACGTCGTCTTCTGGATCGCGGTGATGTTCGTCCTCGATTTGCCGCTGACCATCTACACGGGCTTCTTCCGCGAGCATCAGTACGGCCTCTCGAACCAGACCTTCGGTGCGTGGTTCGGCGAGAGCCTGATCGCCCTCGGTCTTCAATTTCTGTTCGTGCCCTTTCTCATCGCGATGATGTACGCGGCCATCCGTCGCGCCGGCGCGCGGTGGTGGATCTGGGCCAGCGCGATCGTGCTCGTCGCCGCGATCTTCATCAGCGTCATCGCGCCCGTCGTCATCTCCCCGCTCTTCAACGAATACACACCACTGCCGCCCGGACGCGTGCGCGATGAAGTGCTGTCCCTGGCACGCGCGAACCGCATCCCCGCGAAGGACGTGTACGTCGTCGACCAGTCGCGGCAGACCACGCGCATCAGCGCGAACGTGCAGGGGCTGTTCGGCACGACGCGCATCTCGCTCAACGACAACCTCCTGAAGCGCACGTCCCTCGAAGAGATCCGGATCGTGATGGCGCACGAGATGGGACATTACGTGCTCAACCACGGAATGCGCTTGCTCATCTACTTGATGCTGGTGATCACGTTTGCGTTCTTCGTGTTGCATCGCGCGCTCGACGGCGCGATCTCGCGCTGGGGCGCGCGTTGGGGCATCACCGACCGCGCAGATCCCGCGGGCCTTCCGCTGGCGGTGTTGATCCTCGCGGTCTTCATGACCCTCGCGACTCCGGTGATGGCCTCGATCGTCCGTACCGCCGAGGCGGAGGCCGACGCGTTCGCGATCAATGCCGCGCGCGAGCCGCATGGATTCGCCACCGTGGCGCTGCGGCTGTCGACCTACCGCAAGCTGAAGCCGGGGCCGATCGAGGAAGTGATCTTCTACGATCACCCGAGCGGCTACGACCGCGTGCATCGCGCGATGACGTGGCTCGCGGAGAATCGCGCTAGCGGCGAGCCAGCTCGTTCCGCACCCACCACTCCCCGTTGAACGTCGTGGGAACGGCGACACCGTTGCGCTCCGCGTGAATGTGCAGGTGCGGCTCGGACGTGTTGCCGGAGTTGCCGACGCGTCCGAGGAGCTGACCCTTCGTGACAGTTGCACCGGCGCGGACGGCGACACTGCCGCGGCGGAGATGCGCGAGCGTCACGTTCGCGTCGCCGCAACGAACGATCACGTGATTGCCCGCGAGGTTCTTCGCGTCGACCGTGCCGGGCGTTTGATCCGGAAGCGCGTCGACGATCGACACGATCGTGCCGTCGCAGGGACTCAGCACCTCCGCGTCGTAGATCGCGTAGCGCCGCACATCGCGCGGATAGAGTCCGCGCGCTCGCATGAAGTACGAGTTGAGCTTCATGACGTCGACCGCGTAGCGCTGCTGCGGATGCGCGTGATGCATGTTGGCGGCGGCCGTGCTTCCGCCGTGTCCGATCAGAAACGAGCCGCCGCGCAGCGGAAACGAGAGATCGATCGCACCCGGCGGTACCTCGTATGCGCGCAGCACGCCGAAGGCAACGCCACCGAAGAAGAAGGCCACCAGAACCTTTACAACCGCGCGCAGCGGAGACTCCTCCTTGACCTCGGACGGGAGCGTCCGCCGCAACGACGCCGCGAGCGCGGCGACGAACAGCACCATCAGCGCGTAGCGCATCGGCAATCCGAACCATCCCCACGGCGCGACGAGCACGCTGAAGCCGGTGACGCCGATTGCGAGAAACAGCGTCGCGAGCCAACCCGCGAACGGACGCCGCGGACGACGCCAGAGCATGGCAATCGTGATCAGCGGGAGAAGAATGGTAAAGACGAAGAGTTGAAAAACGGGCACGTCAGGAGTCGAACGCCACGCCGCCGATCGGTCTTCCATGCCGCGACGTCGGATCGACGCGCGAGTCGAGCAACTCCCGCAGGTTCGTCATCTCGAGGAACAGATGGCGGTGGCGGATGGAGTGGATCGCGATCGACACGAACAGGATCGCCAGGACGGCGAAGAACACCCGCGACGCGGGCGACGCGGACGGCAACGGCGGCGTCGACACGCGGAGGAACATCTCCTGCGCGACGATCAGCACGAACAGCGGCAGCGGAAAGAACACGAGCGCGGAGAGGAAGCGGCTCGCCTGAATGCTGAAGTACGGGCGCAGCGACAGAATGCTGAGCGAGACGAAAAGGCCCAGGACCAGCAGCGCCGCGAAGTGAATCTCCGCGAGATGCGCGCCGCCGCCCGCCAGCATCCGCCACTGCAGGAAGAGCACGCATGCGAGCGCGCCCGTCGAGGCAGTCAACGAGAGCAACGCCACGAACGCGGCGAAGAGGTTCCGCGCGGCGAGCAGCGCCGCCATCCGCAGGAAGAGCGCGGCGATCGCGAGCCCCGAAAGAAATGCAGCGACGATCGCCCACACCGCGTACGGTCCGGGCGGCAGGGCCGCGAACGAAAGTACACCGTCGCGCAACTGGCGGGCCGCTTCCGCCGCGCTGGTCAGCGCCAGAAACAGGCAGAAGGCCGTGCCGGTGTAGAAGAGAAGTTTCGGCATCGCGACAATGATAATCCTGAAGTGCTGAGTGCTGAGTGCTGAGTGCTGGGTCCCACCCGCCTCGTACTCAGCACTCAGCACCCAGCACTCAGCACCCGTTTTCTACTCCTTGAACGAAATGATGTGGTCGAGCCGGATCTCCAGCGGACCGGAATGGGAGGCGAAGCGGATGAACTCCGCGCCGCCGGACGTGTACACATCCTCCACGCGGCCACGCTCCTTCTGCGGCACTCCGTCGAGCTCGAACTCCAGCTCTACCGCTTTCTTGTGCATCGCCGCGGCTTCGAGCTGATCGTGGTAGTCGCAGGAAACCGGCTCATAACGTTCCTCGGGCATGCGAATCCTCCGCCGATGAGGCTTACAAGGAGGATGCCCGCCTCTGATACGATCTCCCCGGGCCGATGGAAAACCTCTTCCGCATCGATACGCTCACCACCGCGATGCCTCTGATCTCCGCGGGCGTCCTGCTGCTGATCCTGGTCATCTCCTTCCGCTCTCGCGCGGTCGTCTTCTGCCAGTACCTCGAGGCCATGACCGGCATCAGCCTCAAACCCTCGGACGTACGGCGCGTCTATCGCGAGAAGGGCCGGAACGGAGTGCGGGAGCTCTTCCTCGACCTCATCATCCGGGCCGACCTGCAGGACGGCCCACTCGATCCCGAAGAGTCACAAAGTCGCAAAGTCGCAAAGTCTCAGAGCCTCTGATCGCAACATCTTTGCGACTTTGCGACTTTGAGACTCTGCGACTATCCGAAAAGGAGAACTATGTTTCGATCCAGCATTCTTGTGGCTGCGCTCTGCGCGCTCACCACGGCTGCATTAGCGCAGCCGGCCAATGACATCCTCCCCTTCAAGGCGTCCGAGAAAACCTTCGCCAACGGCTTGAAGGTCATCGTCGTCCCCACCGGCTTCCCGAACATCGTCTCGCTGCAGATCCCGGTACAGACCGGCTCGCGCAACGAGGTCGAGCCCGGCAAGTCCGGCTTCGCGCATTTCTTCGAGCACATGATGTTCCGCGGCACGAAGCAGTACCCGCCGGACGTCTACAACGCGCTCATCACCAAGGCCGGCGCGCGGCAGAACGCGTACACCTCCGACGACCTGACGAACTATCACGTCACGTTCGCGAAGGAAGACCTCGAGAAGATGCTCGAGATCGAGGCCGACCGCTTCAAGAACCTCTCGTACTCCGAAGAGGCCTTCAAGACCGAGGCGCGCGCGGTGCTCGGCGAGTACAACAAGAACTCGCAGAGCCCGATCCGCAAGATCCTCGAGGTGCAGCGCGAGGCCGCGTACACCACCCATCCCTACAAGCACACCACGATGGGCTTCATCAAAGACATCGAGGACATGCCCAACCAGTTCGAGTACGCGAAGACGTTCTTCTCGCGCTGGTACCGGCCCGAGAAAACCACGGTGCTCGTCGTCGGTGACGTCGATCCGAACCAGGTCTTCCCGCTCGTCGAGAAGTACTGGGGCGACTGGCAGCGCGGCACGTTCACCGTCGACATCCCGCAGGAGCCCACGCACAACGGTCCGCTCTACGCGCACGTGCCCTGGACCTCGCAAACGCTTCCGTGGGTCACGGTCGCGTTCCACGGCCCTTCCGCATTTCAGATGAAGGAGCAGGCCGCGTTCGATGTGATGTTCGACCTCTCCTTCGGCCAGACCTCCGATCTCTACAAGCGCCTCGTCGAGCAGGAGCAGAAAGTCGATCAGCTCTTCTTCTTCGGCGGACCGAACGTCGACCCGACCCTCTTCACCGTCTTCGCGCGCGTGAAAGACGCGAAGGACGCCGCGTACGTTCGCGACCAGATCATGGAGACCTTCGCCGGTCTGCGCGCGAAGCAGCTCGACGCGAAGCGGGTCGAGGATGCGAAGTCGAACGGGCGCTACGGATTCGTCCGCGGACTCGACAACACGGACGCCATCGCCTCCACGATCGCGGGCTACGCGCACTTCGAGCGCTCCTACGACACGATCAACAAGTACTTCCGCGAGCTGGCGACGATCACGCCGGCATTGATTCAAGAGACCGCACAGAAGTACTTCACCGACAAGAACCTCGTCGTGACGACGCTCTCGCAGGGAGCGCTGCCCGAGGCGATCGCGAAGCAGCCCTCGGTGGTCTCGATGGCTTCGGCGGCGACCTCCGGTCCGAAGGCCGAGATCCGCTGGATCGAGCAGAAAACGGTGCTCCCGAACGTGATGATGAAGTTCCTCTTCACCGTCGGCTCCGCCGCCGATCCGAAGGGGAAGGAAGGTCTCGCGCAGCTCGCCGCTTCGATGATCACCGAGGCGGGCTCGAAGGAGATGCGCATCGACGAGATCAACAAGGCGCTCTATCCGATGGCCGGCGGCTTCGGCAATCTCGTCGACAAGGAGATGACGACCTTCACCGCCGTCATCCACCGCGACAACATCGACAAGTTCCTTCCGATCGTGGAGCCGCAGCTCCTCACGCCGGGTTTCCGCGACGAGGACTTCCAGCGCCTCAAGGACCAACAGCTCAACGCGCTCAAGCAGGACCTGCGCAACAACAACGAGGAAGAGCTGGGCAAGGAACAGCTCCAGAACGCGGTCTTCGACGGCACACCCTACGGCCACACGGTCCTCGGCACGGTCGCCGGAATCGAATCGATCACGCTCGACGACGTGAAGAAGTTCGTCGACGCGAACTACAACGCCTCGAACGTGGTCGTCGGTCTGTCCGGCGATTACCCCGACACGCTCAAAGCTCGTCTCACCACCGATCTCGGCGCCCTCGGCGCGGGCGATGAAGAGAAAGCTCTCGCGCAGCTCACACCGTTCAAGGGCAAGGCGCCGCAGGGTCTCGACGTGCAGATCATCAAGAAGGAGACGCGCGCGACCGCGATCTCCATGGGTCATCCGATTCCGATCACGCGCAACGCCGCCGACTTCGCCGCGTTGAACATCGCCCGCGCGTGGCTCGGCGAGCACCGTGCGTCGATGTCGCATCTGTATGACCGCATCCGCGAAGCGCGCGGCTTGAACTACGGCGACTATGCATACATCGAGTTCTTCAATCGTCCCGGCGCCCAGTTCTTCCCCAGCCCGAACATCGCCCGCCGCAATCAGCTCTTCGAGATCTGGATCCGTCCGGTCGTTCCGGAGAACGCGCAGATGGCGATGCGCATCGCGCTGTACGAGACGCAGCAGCTGATCGACAACGGGCTGTCGCAGGAGGATTTCGACGAAGCTCGCGGCTACATGATGAAGAACGTCTACCTGCTCACCGCGAACCAGAACCAGCGCCTCGGCTACGCGCTCGATTCGTGGTGGTACGGCATGGGCGACTACGTCGACACGATGCGTGCGTCGTACGCGAAGCTCACCCGCGACGACGTGAACCGCGCGATCAAGAAGTACCTCTCGGCGAAGAATCTCCAGGTGGTGATCATCACCAAGGACGCCGAGGGACTGCGGGACACGCTGCTGAAGGACGAGCCGTCGTCGATCAAGTACGACGCGCCGAAGCCCGAGCTCGCGGAAGAGGACAAGGTGATCGGCAGCTACAAGCTGAACCTCAAACCGGAAAACGTGAAGATCGTCGTCGTGGACGACGTTTTTGCGAAATAGAGCCGTTCAACGTAGGGCGTGGCTTCAGCCCGCCTCCCCGGGGACGGGCGGGCTGAAGCCGCGCCCTACGTTCAGCAGGGCATGCAGCTCCGCTGCATGCCCTGCATCGTGCTCGGCCATCATCTCCACGACGCGCGCGATCGTCACCCGCCCGACGCCTTCCTGCTCGCCGCCGCGCCGCATCTGTTCCTCGCTCAGTGATTCGATGCGCGCAAGATTCGCCGCGCGCGCGTCTTCGAATCGCCGCAACGCCGGCTCCAGTTCGAGCTCGAGATAGCGCCGCTGCTCCGCGATCTCGTCGCCTTTGAAGTCGGGCAGTCGCGGTTCGTCGTCTTCGAGGATTCGTCGGATGCGCTCTCCGTATCCCTCGACCTCGAGATCGGCGAGATGCCACGCGTGCTCGATCAGCGCGAAGGAGCCGTTCGCCGCGCGTTGCCGAAGCTTCGTTCGCGGCGCGGATTCGATGAGGACGCGGACGCTGGCGGGGAAGGCGCGCAGTGTTTCAGTCACCGAGGTACAGTGTAGCTGTGAAGCTCACGTACGAGGACTGGCTCGCCATCCCGTATGACGGCAAACGCCACGAGATCATGGATGGCGAGTATTACGTCAGTTCCTCGCCGAACCTGAAACACCAACTCGTCGTCACCGAGCTCCTTACAGAGCTGGGAACGCACTGCCAATCTCACGCGCTCGGTTGGGTGGTCAGCTATGTCGGCACGGTTCTCGGCGAATACACGATTGCCATGCCCGACCTGTTGTTTATCGGTAAAGACCGGGCTTCAATCATCTCTGATTACGTTCAAGGCGCACCCGACCTCATCATCGAAGTGCTTGACACCGATCGCGATTACGACGAGCGGGTGAAGTATCAGATTTACGAGCTCGCCGGCGTCCCCGAATACTGGATCATCGATCCTAAATCCGAGACGGCGAAAGTGTTCCGCCACGCGGGTGGCAGGTTCGCGGCGGTTGAAGTGGGCAACGTGATCACCACACCGCTCCTCCCTGAATTCGAGCTCCGCATCGCCGACCCTTTCGCGTGACTGGTACACTACGTCGCATGGCGCCGCAGACCTCGACGAAGCTGACGTACGAGGACTATCTCCTCATGCCGGACGACGGCCGTCGTCACGAGATCATCGACGGGGAGCATTTCGTGAGTCCTTCGCCGAACACTCTGCACCAACGGATCTCCAAGCGCTTCACACGTGCGCTCCTGCCCAGTGAGGACGCTGGCCTCGGCGAAGTGTTTTACGCACCGTACGACGTGGTCCTGTCGATCTTCGACGTCGTTCAGCCGGATGTGCTCTTCATCAGCAAGGCGCGGGCTCACATCATCAACGACAAGCATGCCGAGGGCGCTCCTGACCTCGTCATCGAGATTCTGTCGGACTCGAATCGTCAGTACGACGAACAGGTGAAATACAAAACCTACGAACGCCTCGGCGTCGACGAATACTGGATCGCCGATCCATTCGAACAGACGGTAAAGGTGTTCCGGCGAACGAATGGGCGATTCACGCGCGTTGCGGTCGGCAACACTCTGACTTCACCCCTTCTCCCGGATTTCCAACTCCGTGTCGCCGACCTCTTCCTCTGATGTGTTATGAAGCCCCGTCATGCTGACGGCGCTGCTCCTCTCCGCCACTCTCACCTCCGCCCAGACCGCCCTCCTCCCGCCGGCGATCCCGTGGAACGGCGCGAGCCGCGCGTTGATGGTGCCGGCGAGCGATCCGTGGGTCACGCCGTCCGAGGCGACGCAGTTCCGCAAAACGCCGCACTATGACGAGACCATCGCGTACCTCAACCGGCTCGTCAAAGCCTCGCCGAACCTGAAGATGATCTCCCTCGGCAAGAGCGCCGAAGGACGCGACGTGTGGATGGTCATCGCGTCGAAGGAGCGCGCATTCACGCCCGATGCGTTGCGCCGCACGAACAAAGCGATCGTGCTCGCACAAGCCGGCATTCACGCCGGCGAGATCGACGGCAAAGACGCGGGCTTGATGCTCCTTCGCGACATGACCGTGCGGGGCACGAAGCGCGACCTCCTCGATGGCGCGAACTTCCTCTTCGTCCCGATCTTCAACGTCGACGGCCACGAGCGCTTCAACCGCTGGTTCCGAATCAATCAGCGCGGTCCCGAGGAAGGCGGATGGCGGACGAACGCGCGCAACCTCAATCTCAATCGCGACTACGTGAAGGCCGACGCGGAAGAAATGCAGGCGATGATCCGCGCGCTCCGCACGTGGCAGCCCGACCTCTACATCGACCTCCACGTCACCGACGGCGCGGACTATCAATACGACGTCACGTTCGGTTGGAACAGCGCCGCGGGATACTCGCCGGCGATTTCGCGCTGGCTCGACACGAACTATCGGTCGTCCGTCGACGCCGGCCTGCGTGAGATGGGCCACATCCCCGGCCCGCTGATCTTCACCGACGATCCGCTCGCCGCCGGCGTCGCCCTCGGACAGTCCGATCCGCGCCTCTCCCACGGCTACGGGGATGCGCGCCACATTCCTTCGATCCTCGTGGAAAACCACTCCCTCAAGCCGTACGACCAGCGCGTCCTCGGCATGTACGTCTTCCTCGAGCACACGCTGCGCACGATCGCGCGCGAGCTCGCTCCGCTGCGTACCGCGATCGCGACCGAGCGCGCGCGGCGTCCGGAGTCGGTCCCGCTGACGTGGAAGGTTCCGGCCGACGTGCAGCCGCAGCAGGTCGAGATCCTCGGCGTCGAGTCACGCAAGACGCTCTCGCCGATCACAGGCGACGTGCAAGTCGAGTGGCTCGGAAAACCGGTGACCACGCGCGCGCCGATGCGCGTGGCGTCCGAGGTGACGAGCAGTGTGAAACCGCCGCGCGCTTACTGGGTGCCCGCGGCGTGGCAGGAAGTCATCGCCAAGCTCGATCTGCACGGCATCGCGTACGAGCGCATCGCCGCGCCGCGCGAAGTGGACGTGACGATGTACCGCCTCTCGAATCCCAAACACGACACGTCGCAATTCGAAGGACACGTGCGCGTCACCACAACGACCACGCCGGAGAAACGCAAAGAGCGCTTCCCCGCCGGTTCCGTGCGCGTGTCGACCGATAAACCCCTCGGCACGCTCGCCACGCTCCTGCTCGAGCCGTCGTCCGGCGACTCGTTCTTCCAGTGGGGCTACTTCAACTCCATCCTCGCCGTGACCGAATACGTCGAGGACTACATCATGGAGCCGATGGCCGAGCGCATGCTCGCCGAGGACCCTAAGCTCGCGGAAGAGTTCCGCGCGAAGGTGGAGAGCGACGCCGCATTCCGCGGCGACTCGCGGGCGCGCCTCTGGTGGTTCTACCAACGCACGCCGTTCTACGACGAGAGAGCGCGGCTGTATCCAGTCGCTCGCGAGGAGTGAGAAACGTAGGGCGTGGCTTCAGCCCGCCCCTCTGGTGCGAGCGTGCCAAGGCACAGAAACCCCCGCCCCGTCCGGGAGGCGGGCTGAAGCCGCGCCCTACGTTTTTCCATCACCGGGCAGAGCTGTTGCACAATGCGCCGCGCATGACGAAGCGTCTCGCTTTTGCCCTTTCTCTCCTCCTCTCCTCCGCCGCGCTCGCGCAGGACGTCGATCCGCTGCGGAACGTCTCCGGGACCACGCCCCATCCCGGCGCCTCGCCGTGGGTGCGCAGCGGTTCGGGGACACTCACGTTCTTCCACGCCTTCGACGCGCACGTGACGTACCTCAGCCAGACCGGGCCTGAGGACCAGGAGAACGACGTCCTCTCGACGAACTGGCTCGCCGCGGGCGCGAAGCTCGACCTCGGCGACCGCGCGTTCGTTCTCGCGCGCGGCCGTGTCTCGCTCGAGCCTTACACGATCGACGACAGCTATCCGCAGTTCTTCCAGTACGTCCCCGAGGATGGACTCGTCGACCGCATGCGCCCGAACGATCTCTTCGGAGAGGCTGCCGTGCAAGTCGGCTTCAAGCCGACGTCCAACTCACTGCTCAGCGTCTACGGCGCGCTCGTCGGCCAGCCCGCCCTCGGCGCCGCGCCCGCGCAACTTCGTCCCTCCGGCGTCGACTTCGCCGAGGCGCCGTTCGCGTACGACATTCAAGAGACCACGCACGACTCCACGAGCGTCGTCACGGCGGGATTCGCCACGCGCTACTTCACCGTCGAGGCGAGCGCGTTCCACGACGGCGCGACGACCGGCGATCACACCGAGATCGCCGACGGCGACATCGACTCCCAGTCCGCGCGCCTCACGCTCACACCGACGCCGAGCCTCGCGATTCAGATTTCGCGCGGCGAGCTCGGGGAAGACCTCGCGCAACGCGACGTCACCAGCGCTTCACTGACCTACGCCGGTCCGTCCGCGGCGATCACGGCACTCTGGACCTCGCGTGATTCAAAGGACGAGACCTTCGCCAATGAGACCGCATGGGGCCTCGAATTCGCGCTGCGCGCATCGCGCAACACGTTCATGGCCCGCATCGAGCACGTCGACCGCCCAACGGGATTCCCGCTGACCTTCGACAGCAGTGAAGTCGAGGAAGCGACGCACTACACCGCCGGCTACGTCTTCGACTTCCTCCCCAACGCCCGCTACAAGGTCGGCGCGGGAGTGAACGTCGATTACCGGACCAAGACGCGCGAGCTCGAGGACATCTACGGCCACAAGCCGCAGGGGATCTTCGCGTTCGTGCGGTTTCGGACTTGAGGAGTTCACCCTGAGCGAAAGCGAAGGGTCAGAGGGCTCCATTGACCCTTCGCTGCGCTCAGGGTGAACTGACCGGCTATTCGTACCGCAAAGCTTCCACCGGATCCAACCGCGCGGCCTTGTACGCGGGGTAGATCCCGAAGAACAGTCCGATCGAGATCGACACGAGCAGCCCCACGACGATCGACCAGAGCGGCGTCGTCGTGGGGAGCCAGTCCATCGATCGTACGAGCGCAGCGATCGCCAATCCGAGCGCGACGCCTATGACGCCGCCGATCCCCGCCAGCGTCATCGCCTCGGTGAGGAACTGCTGCACGATGTCGCGACGCACCGCGCCGATGGCCTTGCGGATGCCGATCTCGCGCGTCCGCTCCGTCACTGACACGAGCATGATGTTCATCACCCCGACACCGCCGACCAGCAGCGCGATGCTCGAGATGAAGATCATCGCCAGCGTGATGCCGCCCGTGATCGCGCGGAAGTTCGAGATCAGCTTGTCCGGCGTCATGATCCCGAAATCGTTCGGCTTGTTGAACGGCACGTGCCGC
>Ga0075431_100000980_pt1 | contig 25389 bp, 18 predicted proteins | sample RhiMetdeltSRZDD5_FD_75297 | JGI IMG/M metagenome (GOLD analysis project Ga0075431, IMG submission 75297) | Populus rhizosphere microbial communities from Tennessee, USA - Rhizosphere MetaG P. deltoides SRZDD5 | ecosystem: Host-associated > Plants > Roots > Rhizosphere > Soil | place: USA... | reverse complement strand
GTGTCGCCGACCTGGATCTTGTTCCCCTCGCGCAGCTCCACGCTCTCGACGCGCGTGCTGTTGAGGTAGGTATGGTTCGTGCTGCCGAGATCGACCAGGTGGTAGACGCCCGACTGCTTCTCCGGATCCCACGCGAAGTCGATGCGGGCGTGCTCGCGCGAGACCAGGTCGTCCGAGATCCGGATCTCGGCGCCGAACCCGCGGCCGATGATCATCGGGCCCCGCCTGAGGCGGTAGTTGCGTCCGATCTCCGCTCCCTGGAGGACCACCAGGGTCGCGTGACTCTGCGGGGGCCGCCCGGGCTCCAGCGTCGATCGGTCGATCGCCATGGTGCGATCGAGGGGTTTCTGCGACATCGCTCCACGTCCCCGGCGCACGTCCGCCGGCGCGGGAAATACGTTTGTGCAATCGCGCGCGCCCTGGGCGCCGCGTGCCTCGTTTCCCAATGTAATTCCCCGGCGGGGGATGTCCACAGGGGCCGGGCCGCGGGCCGGCCTTAGAGCTTCAGGAAGCACCACTCCCTGGAGTACGGCACGCTGCCCATCTGGACGCCGCGCTTCTCCGTCACCAGGACGTTGTCGGAGTGGTTGTACCCGAAGCCCTGCTCGGGGACGTACAGCCCCGGCTCGTTGCTGAAGGTCATGCCGGCCTCGAGCTGGGTGTGGTCGCCGAGCGAGATGTAGGGGGGCTGGTGCCCCTCCGAGCCCTCCCCGTGGGCGGGGCGGTGATAGACGTATTTCGCCATGCCGTTCTTCACCTGGTAGTCGTGCACCTGCCGGGCGACCAGGGACCCGGTGACGCCGGCCGCCGAAGCCTCCGCCTGGATGCGGCAGCACTCGGTGTGCACGTCCCAGACCTTTTCCCGGAGCGCGTCCTGGGGGGCGATCTGGTAGGCGCGGTAGAGCTCCCCGCCGTACCCGCCGATCTTCACGTCGCCCGAGACCTGGAGGGCGTCCCCTTTTTTGATGCGGCTGTGGTGGAACTGGTTCGGGTGGGGGTAGGCGGTCCCGATCCCCGTGCGCACGAAGATGCCGACCTCGATTCCGACGGCGGTGTGCGGCTTCCCGTCGCGCCGGATGTCTTTCAGGATCAGGTCGGTGCCGTACTGGGTGGTGGCCATCTGGACGTCGAAGTCGGTCTTGTCGGTACCGTGCTGCAGGATGTAGTCACGCGCGAAGGCGTGGATCCGGCTGAAATAGTCCATGGCACGCTGCGTGAGCGCGATCTCTTCGGGAGTCTTGACCATCCGCAGGCGCTCGCAGAGATCCCCGGCCTTCCGCAGCGTCGTCTTCGGCAGGATGTCGGAGGCCGCGTCGATCACGTCGGCCGTCAGCGGCCGGTCCGTTCCGATCACCTTTCCCGCCCAGCCGCGCTTCTTCAGGCCCTTGAAGACCCAGCGCGTCAAATCGACCGTCGCCCCCATCGGCACACGGCCGAGATTGGGGAAGGCCCCCTCGCCGTGCTTGAAGTCGAAGTAGGTCTCCTTGTCCTTGATCCACCAGGTGTCGACGAGATCCCGGTCCAGGCTGGGATGGAACCAGGTGAGCTCGAGGCCGCTCGCGGGAATGAAGATGAAGAACGGCCGCTCGGTGGACGTGTGCCAGAGACCGGTGAGATAGATGATGTTCCAGCGATCGCCCAGAAGCGCGCCGTCGATCCCTTCCTCCTGAAGCCGCGCCTGCAGGCGTTTGATGGCCCCCTTGTGCCAGACCTCGTCCAGGCGATCGAAGACGGCCGGCCGGGGATGTTCCGGGTTGCGCTTGAGCAGGGCCTCGGAGGGGCCGGCAAGAGGGGCGACCGCGGCAGGGGATGCCGGGGACGCCGGGGCGCCGGGGGGAGCCGCCCCCGCCCGGCCGATGCCGACCATGCCGCCCGCCACCGCCGCAACCGAGCCTGCCAGGAAATCCCGTCGCGATCTGCGCATGAGCCGCCCCCTACACCCGGGTCTCCGGGCGAATGTGTCCGCATGCCGTGATGAGGGGGCGGATGATAGCCGAAGGGGAAGCGGGGCTACAACGGGGGCCCGGCGGCCGCGCGCCCCGGCGCGCGCCACCACTTCAGGTAAATCGGCGGAAGGACCAGCAGGCTTAGCAGGGTCGAGGAAGCGAGCCCTCCGAGAATGACCACGGCCATCGGGTGCTCGATCTCCTGTCCGGACCGACCGCCGGAGACGACCAGGGGGAGGAGCCCGAGCCCCGTCACCAGCGCGGTCATCAGGATCGGGGCCAGCCGGTCGAGGCTTCCGCGGAGAACGAGATCCATGCCCGTGCCCGCCCCCTCCTCCTGCTCGAGATGCCGGAAGTGGGAGACGAGCATGATGCTGTTGCGCGTCGAGATTCCGAACAGGGTGATCAGGCCGATGAGCGAGCCGATGGAGAGATTCCCGCCAACGGCCGCGGCGGCCAGGACCCCGCCGACCAGCGCGAGCGGAAGGTTCAGAAGGACCAGGAACGCCAGGCGGGGCGACCCGAAGTCGGCGCAGAGCAGCAGGAAGATCCCGGCTCCCGACGCAAGCCCGAGAAGCAGCAGCTCGCGGCGCGAGCGGCTCTCCGCCTCGTACTCGCCCTCCCAGGTGCGGAAATACCCGGGCGGAAGCCGCCGCGCTTCGAGGCGGCGGCGCGCCTCGGTCACGAATCCGCCGACGTCGCGTCCGGCCGCCCGCGCGGTCACCAGGATCTGCCGCGTGCCACCCTGGCGGCGGATGAGGTTCGGCTCCCGTCCCACGGCGATCCGCGCGACCGACGCCAGCGGCACGCGCGCCCCTGCCGGAAGATCGACCAGGATCCCGCCGATCGCCTCCGGGTTGAAGCGCAGGGCCTCCTCGCCCCGGACCCAGATGTCGAAGATCTTCTGTCCCTCGTACACCTGGCCGGCCCGGACGCCCCAAAGGGCGGCCGTGGTGGCGCGCCGCAGGTCCGCCATCGTCAGGCCATAGCGTGCGGCGGCCTCGCGGCCGAACTCGACCGTGACCTGGGGGACGTCCTCCTGGCGCTCGACCTGGACCTGGTCCGCCCCCGCGACCGTCGCCATCACGCCGGCGTCGGCGGCCGCCTCGGCGCGCAGCACCGCGAGGTCGGCACCCTGGATCCGCACCACCACCTCGGCGCGCGTCCCCGAGATCACCTCGTCCATCCGCTCCTTGAGGAACTGCTGGACCGAGAAGATGAACCCGGGAAACTCGGCAAGGCGCGCCCGCACCGCATCGAGGATCGGCCCGTAGCGATCCTGACGCGGATCGAGCGACAGCAACAGCTCCGACTGCTCGGGACCCCAGGTGTCCTCGCCGAGCCCGGCCCGTCCCGCCTTGAGCGCCGTCGAGACGACCCCGGGAATGGGCCGGAGGGTGTCCGCCACCGCCGCACCGGCCCGCACCGAGGTGTCGAGGGAGGTCCCGGGCATGCCGGACATGTGGATGATGCTGTCGGCCTCCTCGAAATCGGGCAGCATCTCGACACCGAAGAGCGGCAGGACGGTGAGCGCCCCCAGGCCGAGCAGCGCGGCGGCCCCGGCGACCCGGACGGGGCGGCGCAGCAGGGGCACCAGGGCCGCGCCGTAGACCCGCTTCAAGGATCGGACGAGCGCCCCCTCCGGCCTCTCCGCGGCGGCGCCGGCGAGGAACAGTGACGCCATGGCGGGCGTGACCGTCAGCGCCACGAGAAGGCTCGAGAGGGTGGCGACCACGTAGGCGTACCCGAGCGGTGCGAACAGGCGTCCCTGGATGCCGCTCAGGAACAGGATCGGCAGGAACACCAGGGCCACGATGAACGTGGCGTACACCACCGCGCTGCGGACCTCGAGCGATGCGTCCAGGATCACCCGGAGGGGCGGGCGCGGCTCCGGGGCCAGCCTCTCGAGGCGGAGACGGCGGAGGATGTTCTCGACGTCGATGATCGCGTCGTCCACCACCTCGCCGATGGCGATCGCCAGGCCACCCAGCGTCATGGTGTTGAGCGTCAGTCCCCAGCCGCGCAGGACGAGGACGGCCGACAGCAGCGACAGCGGGATGGCGGTCAGGCTGATGAGGGCGGTGCGGGCGTCCAGAAGGAACAGGATCAGCACCACCGCCACCAGCACCGCCCCGATGGCGATGACCTGCCTGAGGTTCCCGACGGCGCGCTCGACGAACGTCGCCTGGCGGAAGAGCGACGGATGCAGCCGCACGGTCTCCGGCAGACCGGGGGCCAGCTCGGCGAGCGCCTGCTCGAGCGCCCGCGTCACCTCGAGCGTGTTCGCCCCCGGCAGCTTGTCGATCTCCAGGAGAACGCCCGGCCGGCCGTCCACCGCGGCGTCGCCGACCTTGAACTCCGCGCCGAACCGGACGTCCGACACCTGATCGAGGGTCACCGGCACGCCGCGGCGAAACACGACGACCGCCCGCCTCAAGTCATCGAGCGACCCGACGAGCCCCTGGGCGCGGATCGGGAGCACCTGCTCGCCGGTGCTCAGGAATCCGGCGGCGGCCTGCGCCGAGGCGGATCCGGCGGCCGTGATCACCTGGTCGAGAGTGATGTCGTAGTCCTGGAGCGCCCGGGCGCGCACCCGCACCTGGTACTGCCTCACGCCGCCGCCGAAGGTCGTCACCCGCGAGACGCCGGGCACCGCAAGGAGGCGCGGGCGGATCGTCCAGTCTGCGAGGCTTCTGAGCTCCATCGGATCGAAATCGTCGGGCGCCGTGAGGCCGATGTCCAGGACGGTGCTCGAGGCGGAGACGATCGGCGTCATCTGGGGCGTCTCGACTCCCTGGGGAAGCCGGGCCGCCGTCACCTGGAGCCGCTCGCTCACCGCCTGCCGCGCGCGGTAGATGTCGGTGCCGTCGGCGAAGACGGCAAACAGGACCGAGAGCCCGGTGGCCGAGTCGGAGCGCAGAGTCTCGAGCCCCGGCACGCCGTTGAGGGCCACCTCGAGCGGGATCGTGACGAGGGATTCCACCTCGGTCGAGGAGAAGCCGGGGGCCTCCGTCTGGATCGTGACCTGGGGCGGCGCGAACTCGGGGAAGACGTCGATCGGCGCGCGCTGCGCGGCAATGAAGCCGAACAGGACGAGGAGCGCGGCGAGGACCAGGACGATGAGCCGGTTGCGGAGCGAGAATCCCACCAGGCGGGAGAGCAATCTCAGTCCTCTTCGGCGCCCGCGGGCGCCCGGACCTTGTAGGTCTCGCCGAGCAGGGACTGCCCTCCGCGGGTCACGACGGTGTCGCCGTCGCGAAGCCCCTCGAGAATCTCGGCGCGCCCCGCGTGCTCCGCGCCGACCTGCGCCCGCAGCTTCACGAACGCGCCGTCCTTCGCGACGAACAGGACCCGATTGCTCCCCTCGTAAAGCAGGGCGGAGGCCGGAACGCTCAGGGCGGACCGCTGCGAGACCTCGATCTCGGCGGTGCCTACGTCCTGCGGCCGGAGACGATGCCGGGGGTCCTCGACGGCGATCCGCACGGTGAGGGTCCGGGTGTCCGGCTTGAGGAACCGCGCCAGCGAGACCACCCGGCCCGGGAAGGTCTCGCCGGGGAACGACTCGACCTGGATCCAGGCGGAGGCCCCGGCATGGACGTCGGCGGCCTGGGGGCCGTACAGGTCGCCGAGCGCCCAGATGTCCGCATGGGGATACCGCGCGTCCCTGCCCGGATCGAGGCCCAGGTTCCTCAGGGCCGTTTCCGCCCGCAGCCGCTCGAGCTGCGCCTCGGCGGCGTCGGCTTCGGCCGCCTGCAGCGCCTTCGTGGCGACCACCCTGTCCGCCGCCAGGCGCTTGACCCTGGCGAGCTCCTGCGAGGCACGGAGATCCCGGGTCTCGGCCGCGCTCCACGCCAGGCGCGCCGCCAGCTCCTCGGAAGTCTCGGCGACCGGGCTCAGGCGGGCGAGAACCGACAGCGTGACGGCAAACGGGCGCGCGTGCACCGCTTCGGTGACCAGCCCGGCCTGCGCCGCGGCCTGGGGCGTCAGCACGACCCGGTCCGGATCGACGGCGACCGAGGCGGGCGCCTGAGCGCCGGCCCCGGCGCCGCGGTCGTCCTCGGAGGCGCGCCCGTGGCAGGACACGGCTGCGACGAGCAGCGTCATGGCGAGCGCCCGCCGGCCCGCCGCGGCGACGGCCGGCCTCACGGCCCGGCCCAGGCCGTCTCTCCGACGGCCCGCCGCAGCTGCGCGGCGCTCAGCGCGCCGTCGAGGCAGGCGCGGTAGTATTCCTCCTTCACCGCGAGCGCCGTGCGGCGCGCGTCGAGCAGATCCAGGATTCCCGACGCTCCCCCCTCGTACGACTTCCGGGTCAGATCGACGAGCTCGTCCGCCTGCTTCAGGAGCCCCTCCTCGTACAGACGCCGCCTGGCGATCGCCGCGTGATGGCGCCCGTACGCTTCCGCCAGGAGGCTCGACACGGCGAGGCGCACCGCCTCCAGGTCGGCCGTCGCCTCGTCCCGGGCCGCCTCGGCCGACTGGATGCGCCCCTGGCCACGGTCCCAGGCCGGCAGCCGGAGCGACAACCCGACGCCGACGATGGCGTCCCCCTGATCCACGCCGAGCGTCGGCCCGACGGCCACGTCGGGCCGGTGATCGATCCGCGCCCGGTCGCACGCGATCGCCGCGGCGCGCGCCGCGTGCTCGCGTGCCGCGATCTCCGGTTGCTTCTCGAGGGCGCGGGCCAGGAGGGCGGGAAGGTCCGCGACAGGCTGGTCGGGCAGGTCGGGCGCAGCCACGGTCAAGGGTCCGCCCCCGGTCCGCCCGAGGAGAAGGCTGAAGACCGCCGTCTCCGCCTCCAGATCTCCGTCGGCCTGGCGTTTCCGGTTCTCGGCGCGGGTCACCTCGACCGAGGCCCTGAGGCCGTCGAACGCGGGCACGTCCCCCTCCGCCACCCGCGATTCGACAGCCGTCTCGACCGCCTGCGCCGCCTCGAGGTCCTGGCGCAGCACCTCGAGGATGCGCTCCAGAAACCCGATCCGGTAGAACGACTCGCGCACCCTGAGGAGAAGGTCGAGCCGCGCGCGCTCGGCGTCGGCCCGTTCCATCTCGATGCGCTCCGCGGCTTCCTGCTTGTCCAGCCCGCGCTTCCCGTGGGCGGGGATCGGCTGCCGGAGCGACAGGATCGTTTCCCGCTCCGCCAGGCCGCGCGTGAACCAGTTGGCATCGAGCGCCAGATCGGGGTTCGGCAGGAGTCCCGCCTGCCGCAGGCCCGCCTCCTCGCGGCGGATACGCGCCGCGGACGCCCGCAGCGCCGGGCTCGCCGCCACGGCAAGCTGCTCGGCCTCGGAGAGCGACAGGGGAGCACCCGAGGACAAGGGGATGGGGACGCCGGCAGGCGGTTCATCCGTCCCTGCGGCCGGAACCACGGACACCGGGAGGAGGGAAAGTCCCGTGAGGACGAGCAGGAACCCGATCCGGATCCGTGGCGGCACTCAGCGTCTCCCGATCTCCAGCAGAGGAGCGCGAGCATTCTATCCCATGAATCAGCGGCCTCCATTTGGCCGCGCCGGGACCGGGTGCTCCCGAATGAGAGCCTTGGGAGGGGCGCCGGTCGCGTGACCGGTCGTCGAAGGGAAGGAGGTCTACATCTGAGATGAGGAGGACCGGGCCGGCCGCCCCGAGATATTGCGGGACAGGGAGCGGAAGGCCGCCTCGACCTCGACGACGGTGGCGCGGCGCTCCGCCTCGCAGTCGAGCGACGCGAGCGCCGGCGAATCGGAGCGCAGGGTGCGGCGCAGCCGCATGTAGGCGTTCAGCACCTCGTCGTGCATCGCCCCGGGATTCAGGTCGAGGGCGCGGTACGGATCGGCGACCGGGGCGTTCCACCCTGTCCCGGCCCACTCGGCCGGGCCCAGGGCCGTGCCGCACGGAGCCGGCCGGGGGCGGGCCGCGGCCCGGGGCGCGGAGAAGGACTCGGCCACGGCCCGCAGCATCTCGGCGGTGCGCGACCGGGGGTACTCCGACAGATACGCACGGCGCGACTTGAGGCACTGCACCAGGGCCGGGTCGTAGGGGATGGCGCCGGCGTAGCGCAGCGGGATGCGGACGAAACGCTCGGAGATCCATTCCATCGATTCCCCCAGTCGCGCGTCCTCGTGTGAACGGACCTGGTTGATCACCAGGTGAGGGAGATAGCTCTCGACGTGGTTCGCGATGGCCGCGGCGGCACACGAGTCGATGCGCGCGATCTCGTCCAGCACCTCGAAGGGGCGCCCCTGGTCCGACTGGTCGCGGTGCTCCATCACGAGGTCGACGATCGACTGATAGCCGAGGGTGCGGCCGAGGTGGTACAGGCGCCTGAGAAACGCGGCCTTCAGGAACCGGTAGCAGTTCTCGATCGACGTCGGCTCGGGCAGGATCACCATGAGTCCCCGATCGGCGAGGGAGAACAGGTCGAGGACGTTCAGCGACGTTCCGGCCCCGAGGTCGAGCAGCACCACGTCGGCCGGCAGCCCGAGGAGGACCCGCAGGAGGCGCGTCTTCTGGAAATGCTTCAGGCTCTCGATGTCCAGGCTGTTGCGCGCCCCGCTGATCAGGGACAGGCGGGGGACGCCGGTCTCGAGGACCACCGTCTCGATCGACTCGAAGCGCCGCTTGACGAAATCGCTCAGCGCCAGGGCGGGCGGGGCCATGCCGAGGACGGTATGCAGGTTGGGGGCGCCGAGGTCGCCGTCGACCAGGATCACGCGGCGTCCCGTCTGGGCCAGATGGATGCCGAGGCTCGCCGCGACGAGGGACTTGCCGGTCCCCCCCTTGCCGCCTCCCACGGCCCATATCTGGGGCCTGCCGCACTGCGCCGGAGTCGTCGGATTCATAGGTGATCATCAGGTACGCCACAACAGGAGGGCGCGCAACTGGCGGTATCGTGACACGGCGTCGGTCCGACGGCACTTGTCAAACGACTTCAGCTGAGGTAGAAGCGGCAGGGGAAAAATCGATGCGAAGTCACGTTTTCGTCATCGCCATGCTGGTGACGCTGCCGTCGGTCGGGATCCGGCAGGCCGGCGCCCAGACCTCCTCCGGCGCTCCGGGCGCCGGGGGCGCCAGGAAAAGCCTCGCCGATCGCAACGACCGCAGGCTGTTCCAGCGATTCGTGGAAGACGCGGCCGTTTCGTCGGGCGGCTGGGCCGAGCTGCAGTACCGCTACACCAACTTCTCGAACGGCAGCGAGCATTTCCTGGGTCCGCTCGTCGCGTTCAAGATCGTCAACAACATCGAGGGCGGATTGCGCTTCGGCTTCCGCGACGTCAACCCGGACCCGGGATCGGGAGAGTCCGGCCTCTCCGACATCGACCTGTTCGCGAAGTACCGGTTTCCGGGTGGCGGACGGGGGCGGGCGGCGCTCGGCGTCCTGGCCAAGGTGCCGACCGCCGACGAGGAGAAGGGACTGGGAACCGGCAAGACGGACCTGGAGATCTTCACCGCGTGGCGTGCCGACCTGGAGGCGGTGTCGATCGTGGCCAATGCCGGGGCGCGGTTCAACGGCGATCCCGATCCGCCGGTCCCGCCGACCGACAATTCGTTCTTTCTCGGCGGGGCGCTGCTCCTGCCGGCCTCGCAGGCCCTGACCCTGGTCATCGAAGCGACGTACGAGACCGAGCGCTTCGAAGGGGCCTCGTACGACGCGCGACTCACCCTCGGCCTTCAGTCGCGCCGCGGGCAGGGTCACGCCGGAATCCGCGGCGGCGTCGCCATTCCGCTCAGCGACGGCGCCCCCGACTACGAAGTCCTGTTCGGGGCCTTCCTGACCTACTGAGCGAGGGTCGCGCGCGCTCGCAGGTTTCAGAGACTTGCGGCGGCGCGCAGGAACCGGGAGATCTCGGAGGGCGAACCGGCGGGCGGCGCCACCCTCAGGAGGTGGTCCTCGACGCCGGTCTCCTCGCTCGCCGGCTCACTCTTCGACACGGTGACCCTGGCGGGGTGGGCGATCGGGAAGCTGATCTCCGAGCTTTCTTCGCCGCGCCGCACCAGGAGCGTGCAGGTCGGCTCACCGTCGAGCCGCTCGATTTCGATCACCGCCACGCGGGAACCGGGAAGCATGTCCGCCGCGCGGTGGATCGCGGCGTTCAGATCGACGCCGGCCGGGCCGAGGAGCGCCTGAAGCTCCCGCCGGCGTTCGTCCCCCAGCCGGTTGCTGACCAGGTCATGCTGATCGGAGCGCGCGAGAATATAGAGAGGACGTCCGGCGATGGCCTGCAGCGCCTGGAGATCCTCCTCCCGGACCACCACGAACATTCGCGTGTCGCCGCGGAGCGACGATAGAAACGCTTTCTCCCCGGGGAAGGTCCCGGGGGAGTGTCCCGATTCCATCCCAAGCCGGATGTCGTCGCTGTGCGGCAAGACCAGCCCGACGGTCTGGCGCAGGTAGAACGGCAGCCCCCGCAGATAGCACTGATACGCATAGACCGGCTCGTTCCCGCGCCGCTCCTGCCGCAGGATCGAGGCGAAGTTCCGCGTCTCGTTGAGAAAGTTCACCCGGCCGATCCCTGCGAAGAGGGCATAGCACGCGGCCATCCACATCAAGGCCGCTGCGGTCAGGCCCGTCAGATGCCGGCCGCGCCGTGCCAGGCGGTGGCCCACGAGGAGCGCCCCCAAAGCGAGGCAGGCCGCCGCGACTCCCACCATCGCCCCGGTCCAGGTCTCATCGAGAAACACCCACCCCTTGCGCGGACGGTCGATCACGGCCGCGACCGCCCCAAGCACGATCAGCAGGATCGAGGGCCAGAGGAACAATATCAATGGCCGTTCCTGCTCCAGGCGGCTCTCGAGGGCCGAGGCGATGAGGAGCGCAATGGGAGGAAGGAGCGGCAGCATGTAGAGCGGCAGCTTGGACTGCGCCACGGTGAAGAGGAGCAGCCCCGGAATGATCCAGGACCACAGGAACGCCGTCGCCTCCGTGGCGCAGGCCGGTGCGGCCTCCCCGACGTCCGTCCTCCTGCGGCGCAGGCAGGCCGGCAGCATCAGGCTCCATGGCATCAGGCCGGCCGCCAGGACCGTCAGGTAGTACCACCAGCCACCCTGGTGGCGATGCACCGAGGTCGTGAGTCGTGCCAGGTGCTCGTGGAAGAAAAAGTAGACCGGGAATTCCGGATTGGCGATCGACACGGCGATGTACCAGGGGCCGGCCAGCAGCAGGAAGAGGAGGCTCCCGCGCACCCAGGGGATGTCCCGCACGATGCGCCACTCCTTCCGCACCGACAGGAAGCAGACGATGGTCAGGGCCGGCAGGGCGGCGCCCAGAAGACCCTTCGTGAGAACGCCCCCCGCGGCGGCGGCGAACATCCCCGCATAGGCGGCGGTCCCGGCCTTGCCGGCCCCACGCCCCTTGAGAAAGAGAAAAAGAGTCAGGACGACGAAGAACGACAGAGCCAGGTCGAGCGTGAGGATGTGGCTGGCGGCGAAGAAGAGGGCCGACGAGGCCAGGACAATCACCGCGAGCGAGCCGCCCCGCCGTCCCAGGAGCAGGATTCCGGTGCGCCACGTGACCAGGAGGGTCCCGAGGGCGAACAGGAGCTGGCCGAAGCGGGCGCCGAATTCGCTGTGTCCCCAGATGGCCAGGGACCCGGCCGTCACCCAGTAGACCAGGGGGGGCTTGTCGAGAAATATCGTGCCGTCGATGTGGGGGGTCACGAAGTCGCCGCGGGCGAGCATCTCGCTGGCCACGTCGGCGTAGCGCCCCTCGTCCCTCTCCCACAGCCCCCAGGGCGACACGCCCAGCAGGACGAGCAGCAGGGACGACCCGGCGATCGGCCACAGGCGTCGCAGCATCGGTCGGATCACGAGGGTAAGAGGATCGCGAGGCTCATCGTCCTTCGACATTCTATACTCTCGCCCCATGCAGGAGCGGACACCTGAGCGGGACGGGCGCGGCAGGGCCGGCGTCCTCGCGCTGCGCGTCCTGGGGAGCGCCGGCCGCTGGTGGCCGATCCTGCTGGTCGGCGCCGTCCTGGTCCTCGGCTGGGCGGAGCTGCGCCTCATCGATTTCGCCCAGGTCCGACAGTCGCTCCGTGCCCTCTCGGGCGGGTGGCTGGCCGCCGCGGCGGGCCTCACCGCGCTGAACTTCGTCCTCCTCGGATGCTACGACCTGATCACGCTCCGGGGGACCGCCGTGCCCCGGGCCGCCCGCTGGGGATTCGGGACGCTCTCCTTCGCCTGGAGCAACTTCCTGACCCTCGGCCCGATCGCCGGGAACGCGGTGCGCTTCCTGCTGTACCGGCCGTACGGCGTCGATGCCGGGATCCTCAGCGGCGCCATCCTCGCGAACATCACCGCCTTTGCCTCCGCCCTGCTCGCCTGCATGGCGAGCGTCTGGCTCCTGCCTCCCGTCGCGGCCCCGCTCGGGGCCATCGTGATCCTGGCGCTTCTGGCCTTCCTGCTCGGGCGCATCGGGCGCCATCCGGGAACCCCCCGCTGGCTGTCGCGCGGCGGTCGGACCTGGGCCGTCCTGTTCGGCGTGGCGTTTCTCGACTGGGTCGTCGCCGCGGCGGTCTTCGTCGCGGTGGTGCGCGCCACGGGGGAGCCGATCCCCCTTCCGCCCGTCATCCGAGCCTTCTTCACGGGGCAGCTGATCGGCGCGGCGTCGCTCCTGCCCGGCGGGCTGGGGAGCGCCGACGCCTACTGGCTGGCGCGCCTGCCGGTCGGCCCGGCGTCGGCCGGGGCCGCCCTCCTCGCGTACCGCGCGACGTACTACCTGGCGCCGTGGCTTCTCGCCTGCCTGGCGCTTCTCGGCAGGGGAGCGCGGGCGGGGGCGCGCTGGCTCCGCCCCGTCCCGTCGATCCTGGCGATCCTGATCGGGGGAGGGGGGGCGATCATGCTGGCCAGCACGGCGTCCCCCGCGCTGGCGCACCGGCTGCGGATCCTCGAGCGCTTCATGCCGGTCGGGGTGGTCGAGCTGTCGCACCTCGCCGGCGCGGTCACGGGGCTCGCCCTGCTTCTCCTGGCGCGGGGCGTGGCGCGCGGCTACCGCGAGGCTCAGCGGCTCACCGTGGCGGTCCTGCTCGTCGCGGGCCTGATCGCCCTCCTCAAGGGTCTGGACTACGAGGAGGCGGTCGTCCTGTTCGCCCTGGGCGGGGTCACCTGGTCGCAGGGGGCCCTGTTCAAGCGGGAGGGGCGCGCCCCCTGGCTGGGCTGGACGGCGATCGGCATCGCCGCGCTGGCGGTCGGGACCTTCGCGGTCGTCGGTTTCGGCTCGCAGGCCCCCGTTCCCTACGAGCACGCGCTCTGGTGGACCTTCGGCTTCGCGGGCCACGCGGAACAGGCGGCCCGCTTCCTGCGCTCGCTGGCGGTCCTGGGGTTCTCGGCCGTCGCCGTCCTGCTGTACGCGGGGCTCCGCGTGCCGGCGCGTTTCGAGACGCCCGCGGCCGAGGAGATCGAGCGGGCCCTGCTCGTGCACCGCGAGCGCGGGTCGGGGACCACGCCCCTGATGGCCGCGTCGGGGGACAAGGCGCTCTTCTTCTTCGAGGACCGCGCCTTCTGCGCCTACCGGGCGGTCGGGGCCTACCTGGTGGTGTTCAGCGATCCGACCGTGCCCCGCGGGGAGGAGCGCGATTTCCTCGAGGCGCTGATGGCGCGGGCCCAGGAGATGGACCGGCGCCTGATCTTCTACCAGGTCGGCCCCTCCTGGCTGCCGCACCTCCACGACCACGGCTTCTCCTTCTTCAAGCTCGGCGAGGAGGCGATCATCCCTCTGCGGGGTTTCAGCCTGGAGGGGGCGCGCTGGAAGCACTTCCGGCACGCCATCAACCGGATCGAGGATCGCGAGGGCTTCTCCTTCACCGTCGTGCCGCCCGACGAGGTCGCGCGGCGCATCGAGGAGCTCAGGTCGGTCTCCGAGGACTGGCTCCTCAGCAAGGAGGTGCGCGAGAAGCAGTTCTCGATCGGGGCCTGGAGCGACGCCTACATCTCCCGCTTCCCCTGCGCCCTGGTGTGCGATCCGCAGGGAAGGACGGTGGCCTTCGCCAACCTCCTGGCGGGGCCCGGAAAGCAGGAGCTGTCGATCGACCTGATGCGCCACTCGCGCCAGGCTCCCGAGGGGGTGATGGATTACCTGTTCGCCCGGCTCCTGCTGTGGGGCGAGGGGGAAGGGTACGGGACGTTCAACCTGGGAATGGCCCCGCTCTCGTCGGTCGGGGAGTCGAGCGACGCGCGACTGGGGGAGCGGCTGGCCCATCTCCTGTTCCGCCACGGGGAAGGGCTCTACAATTTCCAGGGGCTCAGGGCCTACAAGGCCAAGTTCCACCCGACCTGGGTCCCGCGCTACATGGCGTATCCCGGGGTCTGGGAGTGGCCGCTCGCCGTGGCGCAGGTCTCGGTCCTGATCGCCGGCGGCTGGCGGTCGGTGCTGCCGCGTCGAAGGAGAACCGCATGATCGCCTCAGTGCTCGCCGCTCTTCTCGCCGCCCGATCGCCGGATGCCGCGCGCGTCCGCGAGGTCGAGGTCCTGCTGCCCCTGGTCGGCGAATCGAAGGTCTACGTGCCGGCCGGCAGGCCCGATCGGGTGATCCTGTTCCTCAGCGGCGACGGCGGGTGGAACCGTGGAGTCGTCGACATGGCGCGCCGCGCGGCCGCGGGCGGGGAGGCGCTCGTCGCGGGGCTGTCGTACCCGCGCCTGCGCCGCGCCGCGGCCGCCGCCTCGTCCTCCTGCTGGTATCCGGCGGGGGACCTGGAGATCATCGGCCAGGCGCTGGAGAAGCGGGAGAAGTTCGGCGCGTACACCCGCCCGGCCCTGATCGGGTACTCGAGCGGTGCGAGCCTGGTCTACGCCGCCCTGGCGGCCGCCCCGGACAGCTTCTCGGGCGGCATGAGCCTCGGGTTCTGCCCCGATCTGGAGGACGTGCCTCCCCTCTGCACGCACGATCGCTTCCATCCGGAGTACGACCACGCGGCGCGCAAGGCCGCATGGGAGCCGGTCGGGGAGATCGGGGCCCCGTGGGTGGTGCTGCAGGGAGCCCAGGACAAGGTCTGCGGGGCCTCGACGACCGAGTCCTTCACCAACGGCGTGGCCGGGGCGCGGCTGTCGCTCCTGCCCGGCGTGGGGCACGGCTACGGGAACCCGCTCAAGTGGGGCGAGGCGTTCGATCGCGGGCTCGGGGAGATCCTGCACGCGTCCGTGGGGGCCGTCGGGGCGTCCGATCCGAAGCATGCGGCGGGAGACCCGGGCCTCGAGAAGGAGCTCGAGGCGCTGGACCTGCCCCTCGAGCTGCGGCTGGTCGAAGCGCCGCGCGGGTTCTTCTTTTTCATCTCGGGGGACGGCGGGTGGTCCAACCTCGACCGCGCCGTGGTCGACGGCCTCGCGGAGAAGGGGATTTCCACCGTCGCGCTGAACACGCTGAAGTATTTCTGGAACGAGAAGCCGCCCGAGCGGGTGGCCGCCGATCTGGAGCGGCTCGTCAAGGCCTGCCATCCCGGAGGGTTGCCGCTATTCGCCGGCGGCTACTCGTTCGGGGCCGAGGTGATGCCGGTCGTTCTCCATCGCAGCGAGTTCGCCGGGCGCTTCGCGGGACTGATCCTGATCGGTCCCGGGCCGAACGCCTCGTTCGAGATGAGCGTTCTCGACTGGCTGCGGACGAAGGAGAAACCGACGCCGAACAAGGTGGTCGATCACGCCCGCGCGCTCGGACCTTTGCCTCTGCTCTGCGTCTCGGGGGAGAAGGAGGACGAGTCGATCTGCCCGGCCCTGAGCGGCGGGGCCGGGGTCGAGCTGGCCACCCTTCCGGGGGCGCACCATTTCGGCGGCGACTATCGCAAGGTCGGCGATGCCTGCGCGGGGTTTATCGAGAAGCTCCTGCGGCCCGCGCCCGCCGGGGCGGCGATCACGGAGTGATCTGCGCCAGGAAGAACTCGCGGGCCCTGTTGAAGTCGCCGAGGACGGCCGCCTTCTCGGCCTCGGTGTTCCAGCCGCGGTGCTCGCGGGCCGCCTTCTCGAGCCGATCGATCCAGGCGAGGAAATAGGCCGCGTCGTCGGCCGACCGGACCTTGCCGTCCCCCACCGTCACGTAGATCGGGCTCGTGGTCCCGAACGGATAGATGTCCAGGACCGGGTGCTCGGGGTGGGAGGCATAGGCGCGCAGGACGTACCAGCCGCTCGCGGTGACCGGCACCGCCTGGGTCGTGCTGGCGGACGTGCGATCTCCGGCGATCGGCAGGTCGGCCACCACCCGCCCGTTGCCGACGATCTCCAGCTTGTCGATCGGGACGATCGACCGGAGCGAGACGCGCGCCTGCAGAGTGTGGGACCCCGCCGCCAGGCGCAGCTCGTCCCCGGGCCCCTTGCCGTCGAGGGAGAATTCCAGGAGGGGCCCGTTGGTCGCGAAGGTCCTGCCGCTCTTGAGGCCGCGGAGCCAGGCGGCATGATCGGGCCTTTGGCCGGTCTTCACGTAGACGCGGTCCACGCCGACCGGACCGCGCAGCGAGGCATAGTTGGCCATGGCATCGGTCCCGGCGCCGGCCGGGAGCCGCAGGCCGCAGTTGAGCAGGCGGTACCACACCGCCGACGTGGCGAGGTGGTCGCTGAAGCCGACCACCTCGAAGTAGTCGACCTTGCCGAGCGCCGCCGCGATCGGCAGGTCGTGGGTCAAGGGCTCCTCCATCTTCGAGGGGTCGGGAGCGGCGTCGAACGGGTGGACGTAGCCGGTCACGGCCCCCTGCGCGTGCGCCAGATCGAACACGGCCGGGTTGTTCGGGTAGGGGCTCGCGGCGGGGGTGTTCACGTAGGCGGCGTACGCCGGCACCAGGAAATACTCGCGCGGCCCGAGGATCGCCGTGTGGCCCCAGAAGCTCGTGTGGTACTCCTGCCCGTGCACCACCAGGGTCCCCTCGTTCAAGGAAGGGGCCGGACCGCCGTTGAAGTAGGCGATGTCCGGAACGCGCTGCTCCTTGTTGACCACGAGGTTCTCGATCACCGCAAGGTCCTCGGCCCTCCCCTGGAACGCGAGCCTCGCGGGCGTGTTCCTGTAGGCGCCTCCGTAGTTCATGTGGACGTGCAGGTCGCCGCTGTAGTAGCCCCGCGCCGGCATGTCGGCGATCCGCTGCAGGGTGGCGCGCACCGGCACGACCCCCCCCGCGGGGACGGTGACCTCCTTGACGAACGGCCGGCGCTCGAGCCCCTTGATGACCTCGACGGTCACCGGGCCGGCCGGAACCGTGAGATCGGAGCTTCCGGAGGTGTGGAAGTAGCTGTACTCGTACCGGCTCAGCGAGCGGTCGAACGCCTCGTCGGCGTGCCGCCATGCGTCGTCCGGGGCGAAGGCCCGGCCGTCCGGACCGGTCACGGACACGCGCGCCGGAACCGGCCGGCCGGTCCCGGCGTCGAGGACGGCGATCTGCAGGCGGCCGACCTGGCCCAGGTAGCGTCTCTCGCGCGGCTCGACCCGCTCGCGCCGCCCGCCGGGGATCTCGATCGTCCACAGCGAGGTGTTGCCGTCCTGGTTCGAGATGAACGCGATGCGCCGTCCGTCGCGCGACCAGCGGGGGGAGGTGGCGTCGAAATCGCCATAGGTGAGGGGCAGCACGTCTCCGCCCTCGTCGGTCATCAGCCAGAGCTGGTTCCACTGGCCGCCCAGGTACGAGCTGTACACGATGCGCCGGCCGTCCGGCGACCAGTCGGGCCGGGCCTTCCAGGTGGTCTCCTCGTAGCGGATCTCGCGCATCTCCGATCCGGGGGCAGCCTTCATCCTGAAGAAGCCTCCCGTCCCCCAGATGTGGCCCCGATTGGACACCAGGACTATCTCCTTGCCGTCCGGCGACCAGGACGGGGAGATGAAGTGGTCGAACGCGTGGTAGTAGTAGCGCGGCAGGCCGCTCTCATGGTCCTCCGTCAGCCGCTCGATGGCGCCCGGCGCCCCCCGGTCGTCCAGGGGGACGACGTGCACATGGAACCTACGGTTGAAGACCGTCGAGACGAAGGCGATGCGACGGCCGTCGGGAGAAAAGCGCGGCTCCACATTGACCGCCCCGTTCGCGGTGATCGCGCGCGTCTCGCCGCTTTGGGCATCGAGCAGCCGGATCTCCACCGCGTCGTCCCGGTACGAGGCATAGGCGATGAACCGCCCGTCGGGAGACCAGTCCGGCTGGTAGTCGTAGCCGGGGCCGGCGGTGATCTGCCGCGCCTCCTTCGTCCCGGGCCGCTGCCGCCAGAGCGATCCCTGCATCGAGTACACCAGCTCGGCGCCGTCGGGAGACCAGGCGGCCGAGCCGGGACCGGTCGTCGCCTGGGGCAGGTACATCTCGCGGTAGTAGTAGTGGTGCGGGATCTGGACCTGCTTCAGGACGATCTCACGGACTTCCGAGCGCTGCTTGGCGAGGACCGGCACCCCGATCAAGAGGGCCGCGATCGCCGAGGCGAGCCAGGCCTTTCCGGTGCATCCCATGGGCGACTCTCCCGCGACCCCGTCAAAGGGATCGGCCGGGCCTCCGGCCGAGTCGCGGATTATACGGGATTCCGGGAGACTCCCTACTCGTCGAGACGAGAGACCGCCTCCGGATCGATCCCGGGGCGATGGTCGAGCGGGATACCGAGGTTGGTGAGAAGGCGCGCCAGCAGGCTCGAGGTGCGCGGCGCGGCGCAGTCGGATGCGTCGGGCAGGCTCAGCGCCACGAGCGTCCCGGCCCCGATGCGGTACTGCGAGATGCCGGGAGCGAGGACCACCGGCTTGAGGGCTCCGCCCGTCCCGGCGCCTCGCAGCCGGAACTCCGGGCGTCCCTCGCGCCACAGGGGGTCGAGGTCGTCGAAGCTGATCCCCTCGAACAGCGCGGCGTCCTCGTCCAGGTGCGGGCGGAACGGGGAGGCCGACTCGAAGTAGACAGGGAAGCCGGTGACGGCCCTCAGGTAGTCCGCAGCCATAGGCTGGGGGTTGAGGAGCACGACGGTTCCCCCGTCGCGCAGGAAGCGCGCCACCGCCGCGAGAGGCGGCAGGCCGGGCGTCCCGGACAGGCGCGGCGCGCGCCAGTCGCCGGGCACCAGGAGCGCCTCCACCCCCACGAGGTCGCGCGGGGCGATGGCGGCGGGGGGCGCGAGCGGGGCAAGGCAGGCCGGCAGGTCCTCGGGGGAGCCGCCGTACATGTAGGACTTCTTCAATTCCGGGCGCTCTCCCAGAAGATAGGCGACGGCGTTGGCGAGGACCGTGCGCGCGCCGGGGTCCGTGTCGAAGTCGGCGCACAGCGATTCCTGCGCTGCCAGGACCACGCCGAGGCCGATCGGGACCTCGAGGAGGGTCACCCCCTCCTGCCAGGAGGTCCCGCTGCGGGTGCGAATCCCGGCGATGACCCGGAAATTTCCGTGGGCCGGCGGCAGGAGCGGCCGGACACGCGGCGTGCCGGCCAGTGCGGCGGGTGGACGGCCGGTCGCGACGCCGCGCAGGACCGGGTGGTGCGCCGCGAACAGCGCCGTGCTGTCGGCGGAGCGGGCGAACGACGGCCACAGCCTCAGGTCTTCGCTGAGGGTACCGGGAAGGGACGGCTGCTCGAGCAGCAGGAGCCGCATCCCGGAGCGGGCGCGCGCCGCGAGGATCGGCCCCAGGGCCTCGCGCCCTCGCGTGAAGCCGCCGGGTCCTATGACGATGAGGTCCCCGCGGTACAAGGCGAGGCCTTCGAACGTGCTGAAGATCTCGCTCTGGATTCCCAGGGCGCCGAGCGCCGGGGCCGCCTTCCCCTCGGGATCGAACAGGGCCACCCGGGCCCGGCTGAAGAGGCCGGACCGGTCCTGAGGGCGGGGCGCGCCGGCCGCGGCGGACGCCGGATCGGAGGGCAGGCTCGAACCCTCCGCGGAGGACGCGACGCGCGCGACCACGATGATGGTGAGGATGATCAGGAAGACGACGATGGTGCGACGCGCGCGTGCCGTGGGCACGGAGATCCCCTCCCGTTACGATCCTGAAATCAGCAAACCCGGCTCACGGCAGCCAATATAGGCAGCCGGTGCCCGGGGGGCCATCCGGATCGGTCTTTACAACTCCGGGATTCTGTGTGATACGATTCCGCCTCGGGTCCGTGGTTTCAACACCATAGAGGAGGTCGTCACCGTGTCCTACGTCATCACGGGAAAATGCCTGGGCGAGCGCTACGCGACGTGCGTCGCCGTCTGTCCCGTTGATTGCATCCATCCGGGGGATTACCAGGGCCAGGAGTTCATGATCATCAACCCCGAGGAATGCATCGATTGCGGGGCCTGCCTGCCGGAATGTCCTATCGAGGCGATCGTCGAGACGGAAGAAGAATCTCCAGACTGGGCCGTCATCAACAAGGACCTCACGCCCGCGTTCAAGGCCAATCCCGCCGTCACTCCCCGGGCGGCGAACGATCCTCCCCGGAGACCCGAGAACAAGCTGCGCGGCTGATCCTCATCGAAGGGAATGCGCCGTGACCCTTCCGCGCCGCCCCCCGCGCCGTTTCTCGCCGCGCCCGCGCGCCGGGACCGCCTGCGTGCTCGTCAGCGGCGGACTCGATTCCGCCGTGCTCCTGAGGCATTTCGCCCGGCGGTACCGCAGGGTGCAGCCGCTCTACGTCCGCGGCGGTCTCCTGTGGGAGAAGGCGGAGATCGGGAGCCTCCGGGCCTTCCTCCGCGCCGTGCGCTCCCCCCGTATCCTGCCTCTGGCCTTCATCGACGTGCCGATGGCCGATCTGTACGCCGGGCACTGGAGCACCACCGGCCGCCGCACCCCGGGGTTCCACGCCGGCGACGCGTCGATCTACCTGCCGGGGCGCAACCTCGCACTCCTGTCGAAGGCCGGCACCTTCTGCGCCCTGCGCCGCATCCCGGTCCTGGGCTCGGGCATCCTGAACCTGAATCCGTTCCCCGACGGAACACCGGGGTTCTTCCGCGCCATGCAGGAGGCGCTGCGCCGCGGCCTGGGGGCGCCGATCCGCATCCTGACTCCCTTTCGGGGGCTCGCGAAGCACGACGTGATAAGGCGCGGCAGGGGCCTGCCTCTCGAGATCACCGTGTCGTGCGCCAACCCGCGGGGCGGAAGGCACTGCGGCCGCTGCTGCAAGTGCGCGGAGAGGGCGTGGGCATTCCAGCGTGCCGGGGTGCCCGATCGGACCGATTACGCGGGAGGTCCCGGGGCGGCCGTGCCGGCGTCGAGCGGGACCTCGCTCCGGCCGGCGGCCTGGCGGGACAGGACGACTCGCGTCGCCCCGAAGAAGACGACCAGGGCCAGGTAGGAATTGGCGAAGAGCACCAGGGCCTCGAGGACGCCGGGAGGGGCCTTGCTCCCGTCGGGCCCCAGGAGATAATGCAGCCCCCCCGTCAGGACCAGCATCATCAGCAGGACCAGCATGAGCCGCCGCGACTCCCCGGGGCAGGCCCTCAGGAGCCGAAGACCGTCGCGGAGGTTCGGGCGCCATTCCCCCCTGGTGCGTGAAAGGACGCACAACGGCGCGGCATAGAGCGCCAGGACCTGGACCCCGAAGCCCAGGAAGGGGGCCGCCCAGTAGATGACCTGCTCGAACGCCTTCTCGAAAGGTACGCCCCCCCCGCCGGCGAGCCGGAAGCCCGCCGCCGAGAGCGCGGTGACGCCGTAAAGCACGAGATAGATCTTGATCCACAGCCACGCCATGGGCAGGAACAGGCCGAGCGCCCAGCCCACGGCGCTGTGGCTCCCCGGCCGTCCCGAGGCGGCCTGGTAGACCAGCCCGAGGATCCCGCAGATGGCCGTGAAGAAGATCGGATAGGCCCCCAGGACGATCGGCGGCCCGTCGGGATCGTCCAGGGTCCAGTGCGCGACGAACCGAAGCAGGAGCTCCAGGAGGGTGTAGCAGCCGACCAGGTGAAAGCGGGCGTTGATGCCTGCGAAGCTCTCGCGCAATGTCACCGGGACGGCGAGGGGGAGTACGAGGCGACTGAGCTTGGGGTTTCCCACAGGCGGACGGTCGACACGGGGAGCCCTCGGGACAGGGCATAGTCGCAGATCACCCGGGCGATGGCCTCGGCCGTGGGATCGATGTCCATCACGAAAACCGGCTCGTCGTGCTTCCGGAGCAGCGGCACGAGCGGATCGTCCTTGTGCAGCAGCATGCGGTGATCGAGGTTCTGATCGATCCATTCCTTGACGATGCGGCCGATGTCGGAGAAATCGGCCACCATCGACTGCTCGTTGAGTCCCGGAGCGGACAGCTCGATATCGACGCGGCCGTTGTGGCCGTGCAGGTGGGCGCACTTGCCCTTGTAACGGAGCAGGCGATGTCCGTAGCAGAACTCGATGCTTTCGGAGACCCGGTACATGGAAGTTGAAACGCTAACACAGTCCCGGAAGACCGGTCAAACGGGAGGCTCCGGGAAGGCGGCCAGGACCTTGTGCACGATCGACGAGGTCGGCAGGCGGTGCAGGTCCCCGCGGGTGACCCAGCGATGGCGGCCCTTCCGGGGCTCCGAGAGCAGGCGGGCCGGGTGGACGTCGATCCTCAGGCGCCGGTACGTGATGGCGTGCCGCACGGTCGCCACCGGCCTCTCCAGGTGAAGCCTCAGGCAGTCGGCGGAGCCGCGGGACCGCGCGGGAGGGAGCTCCCAGAGTCCCTGCATCAGCGACGTGTCCCGGCGCCGGACCAGCAGGAGCCTGCCTCCCCGCAGGACCACCGCCACCGCGGATCGGACCTCGACCGGCCGCCGACGGCGCGGCGGGGACGGGACCTCCTCTTCCCGGCCGGCGGCGCGGGCCGCGCAGCGGCGGGAGATCGGGCAGGCGCCGCAGGCGGGACGCCTCGGAAGGCACACGGTCGCCCCGAGCTCCATCAGGGCCTGGTTCAGGTCCCCCGGCGCCTCTGCCGAGGCCTCGACCAGCGCGGCCGCGGCGCCCCACAGGCGCCGCCTGGAGGCGGCCGTGCGCGGGTCCTCGATGAGCAGGAGCCGCGACAGGACACGGGCCACGTTGCCGTCCACGACCGGGACGGGGAGGGAATAGGCGATGCTCAGCACGGCCCCCGCCGTGTAGCGCCCGACTCCGGGAAGCGCCAGGGCGTCCTCGAGGCCGCGGGGAAAACGGCCCCCGTGCCGCGCCACCACCGTCCGGGCGGCCTGGTGCAGATGCCGGGCACGGCGGTAATAGCCCAGGCCTGACCAGGCGGCCAGGACGTCGTCCAGCCGCGCCGATGCGAGGGCCCTGACGGTCGGGAAGGCGCGCAGGAAGCGCCGGTAGTAGGGGACGACGGCGCCGACGGTCGTCTGCTGCAGCATGATCTCGGAGATCCAGACGCGATACGGATCGCGGCCGCTGCGCCACGGCAGGTCGCGCCGCGCAGACTGGTACCATACGAGGAGGGGACGGGCGAGGGTCCGGGCATCGCGCGGCGGGAGCGTCACGCGGGCGATTATAATGACGAAATGGCCGGCGATTCCGAACGACCGGGCGGGCCGGATCTTTCCGTGAGCCTGCACCCCCGGACCTACCGGGGGAGCACCTACGTCTATCCCGTGCTGTCGCGGCGGGCGCGCGGCATCTCGATCGGCATCAACCTCAATCCGGACAAGGTCTGCAATTTCGACTGCATCTACTGCCAGGTCGACAGGACCACCGAGCCGACGCTGCGTCGCGTGGACGAGGAGGTCCTGCGGCGGGAGCTCGCGGCGCTCCTCCGCGAGGCGAAGGAGGGGGGGCTGTTCGAGCGGCCGGAGTTCCGGACCGTACCCGAGACGCTGCGGGTGGTGCGCGACATCACGTTCGCCGGGGACGGAGAGCCCCCCTCGTACTCCAACTTCAAGGGGGTCGTCGAGGACGTCCTGGCGATCAAGAAGGCGGCCGGGTTCGAGGACCTGAAGGTCATCCTGCTGACCAACGCCACCCTCATCGATCGCCCCCGGGTGAAGGAGGCGCTGCGGCTCCTGGACCAGGACCATGGCGAGCTGTGGTTGAAGCTCGACGCCGGCACCGAGGAGTACTACCGGCTGATCGATCGGACGACGATCCCGTTCGCGAAGGTGCTCGCGAACATCCTGGAGGCGGCACGCGAGCGGCCGGTCGTCTTGCAGTCGCTGTTCATGAAGGTGCGCGGCCAGGGGCCGGCGCGCGAGGAGATCGAGGCCTTCTGCGACCGCGTGGCCGAGATCCTGTCGGGAGGCGGGCGCGTCAGCCTCATCCAGGTCTACACCGTGGCCCGCCCCCCCGCCGAGACGTACGTTGTACCCCTCAGCGACGCCGAGGTGGACCGGATCGCCGAGGCCGTAAGGCGACGCGTCCCCGCGATCCCCGTCGAGACGTTCTACAGCGCCGGGCCGACGTGATCGCTCCTCAAGGGGGGCACAGGCCCGGGTCGACCGCCGGCAGGCCGTCCGCCTGAAGCGCTGCGGTGAAGACCGCGAACCCGCGACCTTGCCGCGAGTACCGCGCGTCCCGCACCACGAGGTCGCGTCCGCCGTCCTCGCGCGGCTCGATGGCGACGAACGGGAACCGGAAGAACTCCAGGACCGCACGACCGGCGCAGCCGGCCCACAGCGCAACGGCCGCCTGGTCGTCGAGCCGGCGCGAGAACAGGGCCCAGGCCGCGTCCCCGGGGTCGAGCCCGGGGGTGATCCCGACGACGCGGTGGCGGATGGTCCTGTCGTCGATGACCAGCCCCTCCCAGTGCAGCGGATCGGCGGGACGCGGGAGCGCGGCGAGCTCCGTGCCCGCGGAGCCGGCGGAGAGACCGACGTCCGCGACTGCCCCCGGGCCGGCGAATTCCCGCAGGCGCGAGAGCGCCCGGTCGTGCGCCACGGCGCACAGCGCCAGGTAGCCGAGGGCGATGCCGATCGCGGCGATCGCGGCGCCTTGACCGGCCGGCCTGGAACGCAGCGCCACGCGCCGGCAGAGCCCCACGGTCACGGCCAGGCCGGCGGCCCATGCCGCCCGGGCGCCGAGAGGCACGACCGGAGTGAGCAGCACCACGACGGCCGCGGCGGCGGCCCCCAGGCCCCACGCGAGATGACGGCGCCGTCCCCCCGGCGCCGTGACGAACACGGCCGCACCGAGGACGAGCCAGAGCCACGGATCGACGATCACCAGGAGGTCCCCGTAGGCCCACGCGTCGCTCCAGGGGAGGAAGGGCCGGATCCCGTAGGAGTTCAGGGCGTCCAGCGCTCCATGGCTCCAGACGCCCAGTGCCGAGGCGACGAGCAGGGGACCGGGCCGCGCCCGCTCGCCCGCCACGCGGACCTGGAGCAGGCGATCGATCGCCAGGAGCCCCGCCCAGAGGAGCAGAGTCAGGACGAGATGTCCCGCGAGAGAGTGGGTGAAGCCGCGATGGTAGTGGAAATACGTCAGAGGGTTCCTGAAGCTGCTCCACGCCAGATCGACGTCGGGCAGGTTGGCGCCCAAAACCAGCGCGGCGGTGGCGAGCCGGGTGGTCCGGCCGAGCCCGGCGCGCGAGAGAGCCAGTCCGGCGAGCGTGTGGGTGACGTTTTCCATCCTGGGAGCCGGCTCCTGGCGGCCTGCTAGAATGCTCCGCGCATGAGACCCAACGCGAAACGATCGCCGCGC
>Ga0075431_100000978_pt1 | contig 25401 bp, 28 predicted proteins | sample RhiMetdeltSRZDD5_FD_75297 | JGI IMG/M metagenome (GOLD analysis project Ga0075431, IMG submission 75297) | Populus rhizosphere microbial communities from Tennessee, USA - Rhizosphere MetaG P. deltoides SRZDD5 | ecosystem: Host-associated > Plants > Roots > Rhizosphere > Soil | place: USA... | reverse complement strand
GCTACCACGTCGCGCTCGAACAGGCCGCAGGTGTTGGGGTTGGTGAGCATGATGGCGGCCACGTCGGTCGAGAGCCGCTTTGCCACCTCCTCCGGGTCGACGGTGCCGTCCTTGCGCGCTGGGATCGCCTCGATGCGGTACCCGAGCAGGGCTGCCGTAGCCGGGTTGGTGCCGTGCGCCGACTCCGGCACCAGCACCACGCTGCGCGATTCCCCGCGGGCTGCGAGCGCCGCCTTGATCGCCATCATGCCGCAGAGCTCGCCGTGCGCCCCGGCCTTGGGCGTCATGGCGATGGCCGGCATGCCGGTCAGCTCGATGAGCCAGTGGGACAGCTCCGAGATCAGCGCGACAGCGCCGGGCACTGTGGAGAGCGGCTGCAGCGGGTGGATGTCGCCGAAGCCGGCGAGGCGCGCCATCCTCTCGTTGAGGCGGGGGTTGTGCTTCATGGTGCACGAGCCCAGCGGAAAGGCGCCCGTGTCGATGCCGAAGTTCTTCTGCGACAGACGCACGTAGTGGCGCATGGTCTCGGGCTCCGACAGGCCCGGCAGGCCGATCTGCCCCTTGCGCTCGAGCGGGCCCAGCCGGGCGGCGACCTGCGGCGCCTCCGGCAGATCGACGCCGGTGGTGTCGATGCCGCCGACCTCGAAGATCAACGGCTCCTCGATCTGCAGCCCGCGATTGCCGGTGAAGGTCTCACTCTCGCGCACCTCGGCGTCGCCCGGCGCCGTCGGCCGTCCCTGCCGGCTCGACATCACAGCACCTCCCTCAGTGCCCGCGCGTAGGCCGCGCGATCCTCGTCGGTGTTCACCTCGGTGGCGGCCACCACGATCAGGTCCGCCAGCTCCGGCCGCCCCGGCTCCAGGCGCGACACCGGCACCCCGCCCAGCACGCCCTTCGCCGCCAGATTCTCGATCACATCTGCAGCATTCCCTGGCACGCGGATGGTGACCTCGTTGAAGAACGTCTCGTTCAGCACCTCCACGCCCGGCACCTCGGCCAGCAGGCCGGCGAGCTGGACGGCGTTGGCGTGGTTGATGCGGGCGAGGCGCCGCAGCCCCGCCTCCCCCAGGAGCGAGAGGTGGATGGTGAAGGCGAGCACGCACAGCCCCGAGCTGGTGCAGATGTTGGAGGTGGCCTTCTCGCGGCGGATATGCTGCTCGCGCGTGGAGAGCGTGAGCACGAAGCCGCGGCGGCCCTCCTTGTCCACGGTCTCGCCGCACAGCCGCCCCGGCATCTGGCGCACGAATTTCTGCCGGGTGGCGAGCAGGCCGACATAGGGCCCGCCGAACGAGAGCGCATTGCCGATGGACTGGCCTTCGCCCGCCACGATGTCGGCGCCCATGGCGCCCGGCGCCTGCACCAGGCCCAGCGCGACGGCCTCGGTGAAGACGGCGATCAGCAGGGCGCCCGCGGCATGCGCCTTCTCCGCCAGCGCGCCGAGATCGTGCAGGTGGCCGTAGAAGTCCGGCGTCTGCACCACGACGCACGACACGTCGGCACCGATCTGGCCCGCCAAGTCCTCCCTGCCCGCCGGGGCCGGGGGCAGCGCGACCACCTCGTGGCCGGCCATGCGCGCGATGGTCTCGATGGTCTCGCGGTAATGCGGGTGCAGGTTGCCGGCCAGCACCGCCTTCTGGCGCCGGGTGATGCGGTGCGCCATCAGGACCGCCTCGGCGGCCGCGGTGGAGCCGTCGTACATGGAGGCGTTGGCCACCTCCATGCCTGTAAGCTGCGCCACCTGGGTCTGGAACTCGTAGAGGTACTGCAGCGTGCCCTGCGCGATCTCCGGCTGGTAGGGCGTGTACGAGGTGAGGAACTCGGAGCGCTGGATCAGGTGATCCACCGTCGCCGGCACGTGATGTATGTAGGCGCCGGCCCCGACGAAGAACGGCACCGATCCGGCCGGCGTATTCAGCGCAGCCAGCCGGCCGAGCTGGCGCTCCACCTCCAGCTCGCCCTTGGCATTCGGCAGATCGAGCCGGCCGTTGACGCGCTTGTCCGGTGGCACGTCGGCGAACAGGGCGTCGATATCAGCGACGCCGATTTTCGCCAGCATCGCCTTGCGGTCGGCGTCGGTGAGGGGGAGGTAGCGCATGGATGGGACCTTGTGCTGGTGTCAGACCCTCCGGGTCTGACACCATGGTGGTCAACGCGGGTGTTGCATGGTGTCAGACCCCGGCCTGCGCCGGGGCAGACCCTCCGGGTCTGACACCTACGGAGCCGGCTCCACCACCACCTCGGTCAGCACCGAGTTGGCGATGTAGCATTCCTCGTGGGCGTAGTGGTGCAGCTGGGCGAGCTCGGCGGCGCTCGGCTGCCTGGCACCGGAGAAGGCGATGGCCGGGCGCAGCGTCACCTTGGAGACGTAGAGCTTGCCGCGCTCGTTCTTCGTCATCACGCCGACGGCGTCGTCGTCATAGGAGTCGACCACGAAGCCCTGGCGGTAGGCGAGGTAGAGGAAGGTCAGCATGTGGCAGCTCGACAGCGCCGCCACCAGCGCCTCCTCGGGATCGACGGCGTCGGCGCGGGAGAAAGGCACCTTCACCGACAGCGGCGAGGAGGAGGCGGGGACTTTCACGCCGCCGTCGAACGACCACTCGTGCGCGCGGCTGAACTTGCCGTCGGTGAAGGCTTCCGCGCCGCCGCGCCTCCAGGACACCGTCGCCTTGTACTCGTGCGCCATGGCCTAGCCTCCTTCCTATGATGTCGCTTGCTTCACGAAGGCCTCGTATTGGGCCCGGTCCATCAGCTGATCGAGCTCGGCCGCATCGGCGATCCTGATCTTGAGGAACCAGCCCCGGCCTTCCGCATCCTCGTTGACGAGCGCGGGCTTGTCGGCGAGGCCGGCGTTCACCTCGAGCACCTCGCCGGCAACCGGCGCGTAGACGTCGCTCGCCGCCTTGACGCTTTCCACCACCGCGACCGCCTCGCCCTTCTTGGCCCGGCGGCCGACCTCGGGCAGCTCGACATAGACGATGTCGCCCAGCTGCAACTGCGCATGGGCCGAGATGCCGACCGTGCCGACGCCGTCCTCGGCCCTGATCCACTCGTGGTCCCTGGTGAAGCGCTCGTTCGCCATGGGTTGTCCTCCGTTTGGGGTCAGACCCTGCGGGTCTGACCCCGTGGCACTACGCTGGCTTGAGCATGGGGTCAGACCCGCCGGGTCTGACCCCCGCGTACCGATGCGACACGAACGGCAGCGGCACCACGCTCGCCGCCAGCGCCTTGCCCCGCACCATCAGGTTCACGGGCGTGCCCGCCTCGGCGTAGCCGGCGGCGACGTAGCCCATGGCCACGGGGCCGTTGACGCTCGGGCCGAACCCACCCGAGGTGACAACCCCGATGCGCTCGCCCAGCATGGAGAGGACCTCGGTGCCCTCGCGGGCCGGCGCGCGCCCCTCGGGCCGGATGCCGATGCGGCGGCGCGCGGGGCCGTCTGCCAGCTCGCGCCGGATGCGCTCGAAGCCGGGGAAGCCGCCCTCCGTCCGGCGGCGCTTCTGGATCGACCAGGCGAGGCCCGCCTCGATGGAGCTCGTGGTCTCGTCGATGTCGTGGCCGTAGAGGCAAAGGCCCGCCTCCAGCCTGAGGGAATCGCGCGCGCCGAGGCCGATGGGCGCGACGCCCTCCTGGTCCAGCAGCAGGCGCGCCAGCTTCTCGGCGGCGCCGGCAGCGAGCGAGATCTCGAAGCCGTCCTCGCCGGTGTAACCCGAGCGCGAGACGTGGCAGTCGATGCCGCCCACCTTGCCGCTGGCCGCCGTCATGAACCGCAGGCCGGCCGCGACATCGGAGAGTTTCGCCAGCACGGGGGCCGCCGCCGGGCCCTGCAGGGCGAGCAGGGCGCGCTCCGGCGCCGGCTGCAGGCGCACGTCGTCCGGCAGGCGCCCGGCGACGTGGGCCCAGTCCACCTCCTTGCGGGCGGCGTTGACCACCAGCAGCAGGGTGCCGTCGTCCTCGTGGGCGGCGGAGCGCGTCACCATAAGGTCGTCGATGATGCCGCCGTCGTCCGTGAGGAGCTGGGTGTAGCGCTGCTGTCCAGGCTTCAGGGCGAGGATGTCGGCCGGGACCAGGGTCTCCAGGGCCGCGGCCGTGGTGGGGTGGTCGGGGCCGACGAGGAACGCCTGGCCCATGTGCGAGACGTCGAACAGGCCTGCCTTGTCGCGGGTGTGCAGGTGCTCCCTGAGGATGCCCGCCGGGTACTGGACGGGCATGGCGTAGCTGGCGAACGGCACCATCTTCGCGCCCAGCGACACGTGCAGCTCGTAGAGCGGCGTGTGCTGCAGGGAGGCTTCGGGTGTGGATGGTGCGGACGTTGCGCTCAAGGTCATCTCCGGTCCCGGACGACTCGAAGCCCGCGCCTTGCGGCGCGAGACGAGCCCCCTCTGTCGCGGGACCTGAGAGATTTCAGCGCCCGGGCCTGTCGCCCTGCCGCCTTACCCCTTCGGTGAGCCGCCCCAGCTTCGGGCTGGGCCGGCTGCTTTCCAGAGTGCCATCAACCTGCGGTCCTTGTGGCCTGAGAGGTTCCGGGGCGGTTGCTCCTTCGGCGCCGGCCCTGTCCGAAGTGGGCCGGTCTCTCCCGCAGGTGTCGATTGGCGATACATGAATGATACGCCGGGGCGGGGGGGAGTCAACTCGGCCGGCGCGTCCGCCGCTGTTAATGTTTCGTCCTCGCGTCACCTTTCCGTCGCTTCCGGGGCGTACGTCGGCGGCAATCGACGGGAGGAGGGACGGGCGATGCGTTGCGCTGCGTGCGGGCTCCTGCTGCTTGCGGCTATGGCGGCTCCGGCTGTGGCGCAGGCTCCCGACAAGAAGCCGTGGCCCACGCCCGAGGAGGCGCGCAACACCTCGCGCTGCTATGACAGCGGGTGGGAGCAGGAGATTGCCAGGATCAAGGCTGCCGATGCCGAGCAGGACGCGGAGGAGCGGATTGCCGCCGGCGACTTCTCGCTCAAGGCCGGAGGACTGTCGACGTTCCGGTGGGTCAAAATCAGGGAAAAGGAAACCGATCCTTCCATCATTTTGGAGTATCCTGGGTCCGGAGCCAGGAAGCGGAGCGTGCCCGCCGGCGTGCAATGCAGGCTGCCGATTCCCCAAACGGAGCCCTTTCCAGGGCTGCAGCGCCCAACTCCGCAAATTGCGGTCATGACATGGTGCGGACGCGCCGTGCTTGTCCTCGAGGAAGATTATCCCGTTCGCTTCAACAGGCATATCCTCAGGCATCAAGCCTATCCGCTCAAAGATATCTGTTCCGTCGATCCTTCCAGCGGTGACATTTCTGATCGGCCGACACCGGATATGGTTCCGCCGCTGATCCCGGACATCGTGACGGCGGCCCGTTTCGGGCTCACCGACCAGATCGCGAAATTCATTGCCAACGGAGCCGACCTCGGTCAGCGCGACATCTTCGGCTTCGACGCCTTGAAGTGGGCTGTCGTGCGCGATTACCGCGCCGCCTTCGACCTGATCATCGCAGCCGGCGGCACGTCCGATTTCTGCGAGGCGCTGAAGGCGGCGGTCGACTACAACAGAGCAGCGCCTGTTGCAGAGCTGGCGCAACGTTGCATCATCCCTGGCAAGCGCCGGGAGCTTCTCAATCCCGCCGTGAGGCGAGGTGACCTGGCAATCGTGAAGGCCCTCATCGACAGCGAGCCTGCCCTCCAGCTCGGCAAAACCAACGAAGCGCAGCGGCTCCTGTCTATCAGCGTCTCGTTGGGACATGTCGAGCTCGCGCGGTTGCTCCTGGACCGGATATCGCCTGCGCAGTGGGAGAATTCGCGCCAAGGCCTGCTCATGACGGCGATCGGTCAGAAAAACTCCACTATGATCCGTCAGCTGCTGGAACGTGGCGCCGATCCCGGTTCGGTGCTGCGCGAGGCTGTGCTGAGGAAGGCATACGAGGCCGTGCGGGATCTCGCCCAGCACGGCGCGGACCTGAATGCCGGTCCTCCTCGGGCACTGCGGAAGATGGCAGCGACAGCCGCGCTTCTCGACCCCTTGGGGCGCCAATCGCCCGAGCAGGAGAAGCTGCTCAGCCTGGCCGATCCGCCGATCTTCTCGGCCCTCCATCCCCTGATGGACTTCAAGATGGTCGATCTGCTGCTGGAGCTGGGCGCCAGCCCCAATGTGCGCGATGCCAGCGGGCGGACGCCGCTGATGATTGCCATCACGCACAGCCAGATCTACGGGAAGGAGGGCGGGGCGGGCTGGATCGAGAGGTTCGTGCCGCAGCGGCTGCTCGAGGGGCAGGAGGATTGGGAGCATCGCGGTGTCGAGCCGGTGCGTACTCTGCTCGCCAAGGGCGCCGATGTGGCGCTCGCCGACAACGCCGGGCTCACGGCGCTGCATTACGCCGCCCGCTCCGACTACGGCGCCGACATCGCGCGCATCCTGCTCGCGCACGGCGCCGACATCAACGGGCGGGACAAGGCGGGGAGGACGCCGCTTGACCATGCCGTCGAAGCGGGGCTCGTCCGTATGCCCGAGATGCTGACCGCCGCCGGTGCGCGGCACGGCAGCCGATGACCTCCAGCGTTCCGATGCTGTCGGACGAATACGGGTGTCATTCCGGCGCTTGTCGCCGGAATCCATCTTTCCACTCGCTCCGGCGCTCACGCTTGGATGGATGCCGGGGACAAGCCCCGGCATGACAGAGTTGGGAGTCCCCCACCCTTGCCCCTTCCCGCAAGGCGAGGGGAAGCCGGGTGGCGCAAAGCGGAGAGCGTTGGCGGGGTCATCGGTGCATTACGGCTGTCGCCTAATGCACCCTACGCCTAATGCACCCCTACCCGGCGCCGGGGATGGTGCGGTCGAAGCCGACGTAGACCTCGAACTCGCCGGGGCGCGCGCCTTCGGGGATGTCGAAGGAGAGCTCGCGCACGAGGGAGAAGTAGCCGATCGGGTCGTCGAGGGCCACGTCGACATCGACCCGGGCCTTCTCGGTGACGATCTTCTGGCGCTTGGCGTCGGTGACGAAGACGTTGACCGGCAGCGAGACCCGCCCGCTCTTGCCCTTCTGGCCGAGCAGGACGCGGCCGGAGAAGCCGTATTTCAAGGTGACGCGTCCCGGCTCGATGTTGCATTCGCGCGCGGTCTTGGTGATCTCGCCGCGGTGCATGACGGCGAGCCCGTCGCCGATACGCCCATCCTCGTAGACCGTGACGTAGCCGTCGCGGGCCCACACCTGGAAGCGCGGGCAGCCGTAGGCCACCGGGCCGCTGGTGTTCGAGACCGTGCCGCTGTCGGCCTTGGCGGCATCGAGCAGCTTGTCCTGGCTGACGCTGTCGGCCTCGGCCGCGGTGGACTTCTTGCCGCCGAACCACCCCGGGCCGATGCCGGAGGTGAGCGACGACATGCCACAAGCGCCGAGCGTGCACAGCAGCCCAGCCAAAGCAACGTACCTCGCGGACGAGACCAATGCTTTGCACACGGTTTGCGTCACGAAACCCCTGCCCGAACTCTTGCTCGGTCTCTTGCGGACCGATATTCCCTTCCCCCAGAGCCGCGTTGGCGCTCCCTGGGCCCCCCGTCAGGCGATGCGAACTCTACCGCGAACGCCAGTCGAGGCCAAGCACGCGCAACGCGAACTGATCGTGAACAGGTCGTCGGTCTCATGGTCCACTCGACCCCTGCCCCAACTGCCCGGCCGCCCTTGAAGATCCTGCTGGCCGCGCCGCGTGGCTTCTGTGCCGGCGTCGACCGCGCCATCAAGATCGTCGAGCTGGCTTTGGCGCGTTTCGGCCCCCCCGTCTACGTGCGCCACGAGATCGTCCACAACCGTCACGTCGTAGAGGACCTGAAGGCCAAAGGCGCCGTTTTTGTGGAAGAGCTCGACGAGATCCCAGAAACCTCTGCGCCCGTGATCTTTTCGGCACACGGGGTGCCGCAAGCGGTGCCGGCCGCAGCTGAGGCCCGCGACCTGTTCTACCTCGACGCCACGTGCCCGCTGGTCTCCAAGGTGCACGCGGAGGCACGCGCGCACCATCTGGAAGGCCTGGAGATCGTGCTCATCGGCCATGCCGGGCACCCCGAGGTGATCGGCACCCTGGGGCAATTGCCGCCGGGCTCGGCGACCCTGATCGAGACGATGGAGGACGCCCGGCGCTTCGAGCCGCGCGATCCGGGGCGGCTCGCCTACACCACGCAGACCACGCTGTCGGTGGACGACACGGCGGCCATCGTCGCCGTGCTCAAGGCGCGCTTTCCCGAGATTGTGGGCCCGCGCAAGGAGGACATCTGCTACGCCACGACCAACCGGCAGGCGGCCGTGAAGTCCATTGCACCGCGTTGCGATGCCGTGATCGTGGTCGGGGCGCCCAACAGCTCCAACTCGCTGCGGCTGGTGGAGGTGGCGGAGCGGTCGGGCTGCCGCAAGGCGCTGCTGGTGCAGCAGGCGGCCGACATACCCTGGCCGGCGTTCGACGGGGTGGCGACGCTCGGCATCACCGCGGGCGCCTCGGCACCGGAGCAGCTAGTGATGCAGATCGTGGAGGCCTTCCGCCAGCGCTTCGAGGTCGCCGTGGAAAGCGTCGTGACCACCGAGGAGCGCATCGCCTTCAATGTGCCGCGTGAGCTGCGCGAGGCCGGAGCGCACTAGGGCAGAGGATTCGACGAGGGCCCGCGGGCATGGCGGTCTACACCGAAGTCTCCGACGAGGACCTCGCCGAGTTCGTTGCCGGCTACGGTCTCGGTGCCCTCCTGTCCTACAAGGGCATCGCCGAGGGCGTCGAGAACACCAACTACCTCGTCCATACCGAGCGGGGCCCGGCGCTCCTCACGCTCTACGAGAAGCGCGTCGACCCCGCCGACCTGCCCTTCTTCCTCGGCCTGATGGAGCATCTCGCCAACGCCGGCATCACCTGCCCGACGCCGATGCACGATACCGAGGGGTGCATCCTGCGCAAGCTGGCCGGGCGGCCGGCGGCGCTCGTCACCTTCCTCGAAGGGGTGTGGATCAGACGGCCGCAGCCGCGCCATTGCCTGGAGGTGGGCAAGGCGCTGGCGCACATGCATCTGGCCGGCCGCGACTTTACCGGCAAGCGCGCCAACGCCCTGGGGCTTTCCGGCTGGCGCCCGCTGTTCCAGCGCTTCGAGCCGCAGGCCGACGACTTGGCCCCCGGCCTCAAGGCCACCATCGAGCGCGAGCTCGACGACCTGGAGGCGCACTGGCCGTCGGGCCTCGCCGAGGGGGTCATCCACGCCGACCTGTTCCCCGACAACGTGTTCTTTCTCGGCGACAGGCTCTCGGGCCTCATCGACTTCTACTTTGCGTGCAACGATGCGCTGGCCTACGACATCGCCGTCACCCTCAACGCCTGGTGCTTCGAGACCGACCACACCTTCAACATGACCAAGAGCCAGGCGCTGCTGCGCGGCTACCAGAGCGTGCGGCCGCTCGTACCCGAGGAGCGCGCGGCGCTCCCGATCCTCGCGCGCGGCGCGGCGCTGCGCTTCCTGCTGACACGCGCCTACGACTGGCTCAACACCGCGAGCACCGCGCTCGTCAGTCGCAAGGACCCCAACGAGTTCCTGCGCCGGCTCAGGTTCCATCGCAGCGTGCGGAGCGCGAGCGAGTACGGCGCGGGCGACGCCCCATGACGACAAAGCCCGCCACGGCAAAGCCCGCCGCGGACAAGCCGGCCGTCACCATCTTCACGGATGGCGCCTGCTCGGGCAACCCGGGGCCCGGCGGGTGGGGCGCGATCCTGATTTCCGGGGCGCATCGCAAGGAGCTGCGCGGCGGCGAGGCGGCCACCACCAACAACCGCATGGAGCTGACGGCGGCGATCACCGCGCTCGAGGCCCTGAAGGGACCGTCGCTGGTCGATATTCACACGGACTCGGAATACGTCCAGAAGGGGATCAGCGCCTGGATCCACGGCTGGAAGCGCCGCGGCTGGCGCACCAGCGCCAGGGAGCCCGTGAAGAACGCCGAGCTGTGGCAGCGGCTCGACGCTGCGCAGGCCCGCCACGCCGTGCGCTGGCACTGGGTGCGCGGGCACGCCGGCCATGCCGAGAACGAGCGCGCGGACGAGTTGGCCCGCGAAGGGATGGAGCCGTTCCTGAAGGAGCGCCGCTGAGCCGGCCTTGCAGAGGCGAGGCGGCTCAGCCCTTCCTCTCGAGGTCGCGCCTGCACCTCGAGCGGAACGACTTGCGCGCCTTGCCGTGCAGGCCCTTGGCGTCCGCCTGCCTCGAGCACTCGACGGACGCCGCGCTCCGGGTGGCCGCCGAGGCCTTGGATTTGACCGAGCTTTGAGCGAAAGCCACCGCCCCGGAAAGGGCAAGGGCTGCCGCACCAGCGAGGACCAGGAGCTTGCGCATGTTCATCCTCCATCCGGATCGCGCTTCCCCCGGACGGCAGGTGCTAGGCGGCTCGGCTGTTACGAGCCAGCCGCAGCTGCGATCATGGTTGCCGGCTGTCGTCCATCGCTCCTGTGCAGGTCGATGGATGGATTCCGGCGACAAGCGCCGGAATGACATCTGCGTGGACTGTCGGAGTCACAACATTTAGCGGCTGGTGCCGCCCAGGCTCATGCGCGGCGCGTCCGTCTCGGGCCAGGTCCGGCTCTCGTCGCCGACGGCAACCATCGACTGCAGCGCCGCCTCGTGGCGCTCGGCGTCGGAGGGCGGCGTTCTCGGCGTCCGGTGCACCGCGGCCACACGCTTCTGCGCCTTGGGCTGGGCGGCTGCATCCGCCTTGGCCTGCACGGCGGATGCGATCTTGCTGGGAGCGTGCCTGTCGGAGGTTGCCGTGTCGGACGGCGGCGGGACGGCCGTCAGCGACGTCTTGGTGATCTCCGTTTCCGACGTGGTGGCCAGGGCGACCGATGTTCCCTTCGTCCACTCGTCGACCGCGTAGCCGAACGCGGAGGCCACCCCGGCGACGGCGCTCTCGAGAAACCGGGGCAGCTGCCAGCCGTCGCGGACCGGGGCGCCGGCGTTGTAAACGGCCAGCGCCGAGAAGGCGGAGCCCAGGGTCAGCATGAAGCTCGCGGCCATCAGCGCCGCGGAGCCTGCGACGCGCCGCCGGACCGCGCTGCGCCGCTGCGCCCGCCAGGCATCGTAGGTCGCCCGTGCGTGCGCGCTGCGCAGCACCTCGTAGGCTTCCGTCAGCTCCTTGAAGCGCTCCTCGGCGCGACGGTCGCCGGGGTTGAGATCCGGATGGAAGGCCTTGGCACGGCGCCGGAACGCCGTCTTGATGCGCCTGTCGTCTGCCGTGGAGGCGATGCCGAGCACCTTATAGAGATCGCGCACAAGACTCCCCCGCTGAAACCTTGCCTTGCGTTCGCGCCACCGTGGCCTGTGGCGCGGGGTCCAAACTAGCGCGCTGCCGGGAACGGGCCCAACGCAAAACGTCATCTTGCGCAGGATATCCCGATTAACCTGTGGAAAACGGTTTGAGCCGGCGTGCAAACCGGGGCAGGCCGAGCCTTGCGAGAATCGGCGCCAGCGGCGAGGGCTTCCTTTCCTCCTCGGGTTGCGCGCAGTGCGTCAAGGCGAGGCCCAGGGCGCGGAACTGCTGCGCTGCCCTGGCCGTGCGTGCGACCTCCTCGATCATCTGGCCGTTGTTGGCGGCGAGGCCGAAGGTCTCGCCGTCGAAGGCGATGACCTGGGCCGGCGCGAGATCGAGGGCGCCCGAGAACTCCTTGACCGACACGTCGGGGCGCCCTGGCGTCCCGGCCATGTTGATCACCAGGTGGGGGGCCTTGCCGTCGGGGTGCGCCGACCGCATGAGGTCGACGAGGTTCTTGGCGTTGCGCAGGTTGGCAAGGTCGGGGGCCGCGGTGACGACGATCTCGTCGGCCTGCAGCAGCGCCCGTTTCACCATGGGCGTCCATGTGTGCGGCAGGTCGACGGCCACGAAGCGAACGTGTTGCCGCAGCATGTCGAGCACCGCCGTGCACGCCTGGGTGGAAACGGCCCAATCGCGATCCAGCGTCAGCGGCGCCGCCAGCAGGCTCAAGTGCTGCGAGCACCTGGTCAGGAGCTGGTCCAGCAGCCCCTCGTCCAGGCGCTCGGCGGCCTGCAGGGCCTCGGCCATGCCACGCAGCGGGTCCTGGTTGAAATCGAGGCCGGCGGTGCCGAACGCCAGATCGAGGTCGGCCACGACGACATCGGCGTCGAGCATCTCCGATATGGCCCAGGCCACGTTGTGGCACAGCGTACTCGAGCCGACACCGCCCTTTGCGCCCATGAAGGCGAGGATGCTGCCGGCGGGGTCGATGTCGGAGCTGCCGAGCACGTCTGCGACCGAGGCGACGAAATCGTCTGGCGAAACGGGAGCGAGCAGATAGTCGCGGACGCCGTGTTGCATCAGCGCCCGGTAGAGCGCCACGTCGTTGACGTGCCCGATCATGATCACCTTGGCGGCCGGGCCCGTGCATTCGACCAGCCGGTCCGCCTCGGCCAGCATCTGGGCGCGCGACAGCGTCGTCTCGACGACCAGGAGGTCCGGCGCGGGGCCGGTGGCGCATTGGGCGATGGCGGCGTCCACGCCGCCGATGCCGATGTCGAGGCCGACCTTGGCCAGGCGCCGGTCGGCGGCGGCCATCTCCAGCGCCTCGGCGGTCCTGCGGTCCTCACAGAAGGCGTGAATGGAGAGGCGCGGGAGGGGGCGCTGAGGGCCGGCGCGGGCGCTGGCTTCCGACAGCGGCTGGTTTATCTGAGGTTGTTCTGATCGCATTGCACAACCAGTGATCTCTCCCGTCGACACCGGAACGCAGCGGCCTGGTTTTGCGCTGCAAGACCTCAAGGACCGGTTAATTGCCGCCGCGAAGCGGGCGCCGTATCCTGCACCGGGCGGCAAATCGACAGGGTTGCCTGCCCGGGGGGAAAAGCCGAGAGGCTCGGCATCGTAGCAAGGGCCGGGGAGCCGCTTCTGCCCTGCAAGGCAACGTGCAGGTTTCCAGCGGGCCGCAGTCCCCCTATCCTGTCGGCTCAACAGGTCAAGGACGGGGGGCAAGGGCAGAAGCCCGGCCTATGCCCATGGGACGACGGTCGACACACACGCCACAGCAGCTGCGCGTGTTGATCCTCGATGCCGCGCAGGAGATCATCGAGGCGCAGGGGCTGGCGGGCCTGTCCGCGCGCGAGATCGCGCGGCGCGTCGGGTATTCGCCGGGCACCATCTACAACATCTTCGCCAACCTGGACGACGTTGTGCTCAACGTCGAGGCGCGCGTGCTCGACGCCCTCGATGCGCGGCTCACCGAGGTCCAGCAGGGTGAGGATGGTGCCGGCAGCGACGGCCGGCTCATACGCATTGCCCACGCCTACCTGGCGTTCACGCAGGAGCGCCCGCGCCTGTGGAACCTCCTGTTCGAGCACCACATGCCGGCCGGCGCCGCGCTGCCGCCCTGGTACCAGCAGAAGCTGGAGCGGCTCATGGGCCACGTCGAGCTGGCGCTGGCACCGCATTTCCCGCCGGGGCGGGAGGCGGACTGCAAGCGCGCGGCACGCGTGCTGTGGGCCGGGGTGCACGGCATCACCTCGCTGTCGACCGCCGACAAGCTCTCCGTGGTGACGACGGAAACCGCCGGCCGCCTGATCGACGACCTCGTCGGCACCTACCTCGCCGGCCTCGCGGGCTTAGCGGGCCAGCGCGGGCCGGGTGGCGGGAGCGCGCCGGCCCCTCCTGCGGTCACGCCTTAGTTGCGCCGGCATCGCGGCCTGCCGCGGGCGCGGCGCGGGCGGCGGCCCCCGCCGACGGCGCAGCGAGGTGGGCGATGGCGTTGGCGTAATAGGCGAGCAGCGCCGTCTCCTTCGGGTTCGGGCGGTAGACGCCGCCCTCGAGCTCGACCAGGCGGCGCAGGGTGAGCATGCGCAGGCCAACCTCCACGGCGTACTCCTCGTCCTGGCGCGGGATATGCACATGCCCGCCGGCGGCGCGCACGCGCTGCATGAGGTCGTAGACCGCACCCTTGATCTCCAGGCTGGAGAGGCCGCGCTCGCCGGCCGCCAGCACGACGCTCGCCACCAGCGACACCGGCAGCGCCGGCACCACGCGCCCGACCTCCCGCATCAGGCGCTGGCCGAGGCGCTCGATCTCGGCGAACCGCGGCTCGCCGGAGAGCGAGCGCAGGTCGAGGGCGCGATCGCGCAGGTATTCGCGCAGCGACAGCGGCCGGCCGAAGCTGACGCAGGCATAGCCGAAACGGTACCAGCGCCCGCGCAGCCTGAGCCAGAGGCTGCGCGCGAGGAAGCCCGCCAGGACCAGCGGATTGAAGGCGAAGCGCGGCCGCTCGCCCTGCGGCGTCGTGGCGGCGCCGATCTGGATGCGGTCCTCCAGCACGCGGTCGTAGTTCAGGCCGACCGGCACGAACACCACGTCGCGCGGCCCCTGCGGGTCGAAGCCCGACACCATGTAGCTGAGGATGCCGAGCTTGGGCGGCCTGAGCGCGCCGTCGCGGGTCAGGCCGCCCTCGGGAAACACCGCCTGCGCCACGCCCGAGGCCGTCGCCATGTGGACATAGCGCGCCAGCACTTTGCGGTAGAGCGGGTTGGAAGAGTCGCGGCGCACGAAGTAGCCGCCCATGGCGCGGATCAGGCCCTGCAGCATCCACACCCGCGCCCATTCGCCCACCGCGTAGGAGAGGGCCGAGCTCTCCGACACCAGGTAGGTGACGAGCACATAGTCCATGTTGGAGCGATGATTGATGACGAACACCACCGAAGCGTCGTCGGGCACCTGGTAGAGGGTCGCCTCGTCGAACGCTCCGATGCGCACGCGGTAGAGCGAGGTGGAGATGCGTTTTGCGAGCGCGGTGCCGATGCGGAAGTAGGCGTAGGCGCTGAACGAGGGGATGATCTCCTTGGCGTAGCGGCGGGCGCGCGCGTGCGCCACGCTCTTGGGCTCGCCGCGCGCACTGGCCTCGTCCTCGACGGCCTTGAGCACCTCCGGGTCGAACATCAGCTGCTCGATCAGCTGGCGCCGCCGCGCCAGCTTGAACGGCGGGATCTTCAGGCGCAGCCGCTGGTTCAACTCGTCGATGGCCCGGTTCGCCCGCCGGCGCAGCCACCACCCCAGCGCAGGGCCGAAGAACCGATCGACGAGGGCGATCGCCGCCAAGCCCCCAAGGGCCAGCGCGACCCAGAGCGGGATTGTCACAGAGCCGGCCATTTCCTCCCCCTGCTCGGCGGCGACACGCAGCGGCTTGCGCACTCAGTCTTTTGGCAACGGGTACCTTGTCAGTCTCATAGTCAGGCCTTCCCTTGTGCTCTCAACAAGGGTGACGCTGATCGCCTCCTGTACGAGATCGACTTGTACCAAGTCATCGAGAGCGGCGCTCAGCATTGTGGCCTGATTGCCTTCTGTGAAGATCCTTTTCACGTTGCACTGCATGAAGATCAGGCCGGGATGGAGGGCGCGACGCTCATACAGCCGCGTGAAGTCCCCAACGTTGTTGGTCACGAGGATCATGCCGTTTCCGACCGCATAGCGTGCGATGTGTTTGTCACCGACGGTCCGCAGATTGATCTCGTTGACATGAACGGCATGGAAGCCTCGGCGACGTGCAAGTATCACAAGGCGGGGGCTCAGATTCTCGTCGATCAGGAGCTTGAAGTGGCTGGGTTGAAGACCGGACTCCTCTTCAAACCCTGAGCTTCTTGTAGTGGACGATCTTAGTCGATTTCGCTTTCGGGAGGCCCCGCATCTGCCGCGGGCGGCCTTTCCTCGGGTGCTCTGAGACATAAAGCAAGGCCGCCTCGATTTTCTCTTCCGTCAGGAAGGGATACATCTCGTGCGTCCGGCTCACGCCGTGTGCACGGGCAAGCTCCCCGATCAGATAGACAGGGACGCGCGTGCCCTTGAGACAGGGCTCTCCGCCCATAACCTCCGGGTCGACCACAACGAGGGCTTCGGCGCGGGCAAGGCGCCGTTTCGTTGCTCTCGCTCGATCGGTATGGCTGGAAATGGTCATAGTCGATTTTGCCAGATGCGGCGCCTCCTGACCAGCACCGCCCACGGATCATAGCCAGCTGGCTGCGACTGGATGAACACCGGGCTTCCCGAATCGCGGGCGCGGTGCTGTCCGACGCAGCGGAACGGCCTATACTCTCTTGAAGGCGAAGGCGATTGGCACCCAACGCTAGCCAGCGTTGTCAGCCTGGGTCACGCAACGCGTGGCGGACCTGCCACGGAGGCCTGTCCGATAGGTGTGTTGGTGATTTGTGCCAGCTGGCCTGTAAGCCAGGTTCTGTCTGGTGCCGAGGCCCCGCGACGGCCGTTCATCTTGGGCGGTGATCGCTTCTCAGATCGGGAGACCTACCACAACACCTTCACCGCAAACTCCGCAAACGCGGGGTCATTGGTCACGAGCGGAACGTCTTCCACAAGGGCCTGCGCCGCGAGCATGCGGTCGAACGGGTCCTTGTGGGGTCCGGGCAGGTGCCCCGCAAGACGGCCGTGCTCGACCGAGATCGGCAGTGGCGTGAAGTGGAAACGTTCCAGGTAGTCACCGAAATGCTCGCACAGCGTCTGGCCGGTGGGTAGCTTTCCGATCCGCACCTTCGTGCAGATTTCCCACGCCGACGCGGCGCTGACCAGTAGAAGGGTCGTCGATCAGTGCTTCGGCCCAGCCGGGGAGAGTGGGATCGTCAGCGAACCACCACAGCACGGCGTGCGTGTCGAGTAGCACCTTCATGCCGCACCCGGCTCGCTTGCAACGCCGCACTCCTCATCTGTCAGCGGCTCGAAGAACTCGGGCCCAACGACAAGCTGCCCCTTGAGCGCGCCGCGCCCGCGATAGCTTGCGCCTGGCGGCAGGGGGTGGTCTGCAACCGGCGCAACGGGTGCGAGCTTGACGGCCGCTGCCCCTTCCGCCTCGATGACGATCTCCTCGCCGGCGAGTGCGCGTTCGACCAAGAGCGGCAGCTCCTGCTGGGCTTTCTTCAGCGTTATCGTGGTCATGGCTACAAACCTGCCAGAAGCTGCCTCCATTGACCAGCAGTACCGAGAAAGATAGTGCCAGCTGGCCTGTAAGCCGGGTTCTGTCTGGAGGGTTGCCCCTCCGCGACGGCCATTCGTCTGGGACGGGGATTGCTCCCGCGCCTCTAGCAACCAACCCGGGCGGCGGCCTGGATCACGCCTGGGCCACCGGGCCTGTCCCCGCGAAGGCGGGGATTGCCCCGGCGCCCGCGCCGCCCCTATTCGGTCTTGCTCCCGGTGGGGTTTGCCGTGCCGCCCCTGTCACCAGGGGCGCGGTGCGCTCTTACCGCACCGTTTCACCCTTGCCGTTGCGAGGTCGCCCCCGCGCGGGCGGTCTGTTCTCTGTGGCACTTTCCCTGGGGTCGCCCCCGGCGGCCGTTAGCCGCCACCGTCGATCCCTGGAGCCCGGACTTTCCTCCACCGGGCACCTCTGGCCGCAAAGCCTCTTCACCCGGCAGCGGCCGTCCGGCCAGCTGGCCCCTGCAATAAAGGGGTTCGGGGCCATCAGGTCAAGAGGTCGGCCACATGCGTTCCGCATAGGGAAATGAGCTAGGGGGGACCCTTGCAAGTGTCGCCGGATACGCTACGTATATCACAGACGGATATACAAGAGGCCAATATGACCAGCTCCACCGTGTTCACCAGCAACCGCAGCCAAGCCGTGCGCCTGCCGAAGGCCGTCGCGTTTCCCGACGATGTGCATCATGTGGACATCTTGAGGATCGGCCGCAGCCGCGTGATTGTGCCCCGTGGCAAGCGTTGGGACGAGTTGTTTCTGAGCGGCCCGCGTGCCAGCGACGACTTCATGACCGAGCGCGAGCAGCCGGTTCCCGAGGCGCGCGAGCCGCTGTGATGCTGAGTTATATGCTGGATACTAACATTTGCATCTATGTGATGAAGACCTATCCGCCGGAGCTGCGGGAAAAATTCAACGCCCTCGCCGAGCAGCTCTGTGTCTCGAGCATCACGCTGGGTGAGCTGCATCATGGTGCCGAAAAGTCGGCACGCCGCGCTGAGAACCTGACGGCGATCGGGGAGTTCGTTGCGCGTCTGGAGGTGCTGGCGTTCGGTGACAAGGCTGCCGCGCACTACGGCCAGTTGAGGGCGGAGCTGGAACGAGCGGGAACCCCGTGCGGGCTGCACGACACCCAGATCGGAGGTCATGCCCGCAGCGAAGGATTGATCGTCGTCACTAACAACCTCGGTGAGTTCGAGCGGATGCCCGGCTTGCGAGTGGAGAACTGGGTCTGAACATAGCGAGCGGAGTCGGTGCTCAACAATCGTGCGGCAGGTCCGCGATCAGGCGCTCCAGCGTCCAGATGGTCGACTGGTCGATGCGCCCGTCGACGCGCTCGGGCCGGAAGTGGCGCTGGAACGCCGTCACCACGGCCTCGGTCTCGGCGTCGAGGACGCCGGTGGCCGCGATGCCGTAGCCGTAGCGGCCCAGCATGAGCTGCACCTCCGCGACCAGCGGCCCCGCCACCCCGACCCGCAGGCCGGGCTCGGCCGCCGCCACCGGGACGGGTTGCACCCAATGGCCGATGCCGGCGCGGGCGAGGCGCGCCCAGGGGAACTTCTCCCCCGGGTCCTTCTTGCGCCGCGGCGCCACGTCGGAATGGCCGAGCACGCGCTCCGCCCTGATGCCGTGGCGGGCGATGATGTCCAGGCACAGCGCCTCCACGGCGGCGAGCTGCGCCTCGGGAAACTCCGGATACCCCAATTCGTGACCGGGGTTGTGGATCTCGACGCCCACCGACGCCGAGTTGACGTCGGTCTCGCCGGCCCAGAAGGCGTCGCCGGCGTGCCACGCGCGCAGGGCCTCGGGCACCATCTGCACGATGCTGCCCGCCTCGTCGACGGCGTAGTGGCAGGACACGCCGCTGCCGGCGCGCGTGAGCCAGTCGACCGCGTTGGCCATCGACTCCATGCCGGTGTAGTGCAGGAGCAGGATGTCGGGGCGCCCGTAGCCCTGCCGCGGCCCGACGTTGGGCGAGGCGGCGAGCGCCGCGGCCAGCGTCGTATCCCTTTCGAGGATCAAAGGCCGCGCTCCTTGGCGATGGTGTCGTAGGCGGCGTTGATGGCAGCGAGCTTGCGCGTGGCGATCTCCACGAACTCGGGCGGCACGCCGCGGCCCATGAGCTTATCGGGGTGATTGTCGGCGACCAGCTTGCGGTACTGCCGCTTGATCTCGTCGTTGCTGGCCTGCGGACCGAGGCGCAGCACGTCGTAGGGATTGCAGCTGTCCCTGACGAAGCGCGCGCGGAAGAAGCGGTACTCGCTGGGGGAGAAGCCGAAGCGGCGTGCCACGTCGGCAAGCATGGCATCCTCCCTGGGGTGCAGCACGCCATCCGCAGTCGCCACGTGCAGGAGACCCTCCAGCACGTCCTGCAGGAGCTTCGTGTCGCTCTTCAGGAGGGCCGCGATCTCGTCGGCATAGGACTCGTACCCCGCCACGTCCTCCTTCGCGAGGGCGAAGATGCGCTTGACGTTGTCGGCCTCCTCCGGCGCGGCCTCGAACACCTGCTTGAACGCCTGCACCTCGAGCGGCGACACGACGCCGTCGGCCTTCGCCATCTTGGCCGAAAGCGCGATCACGCCGATGGTGAAGGCGATGTCCTTGCGCGGCTCGGTGCCGCGGTCCAGCCCGAACACGTGCGCCAGCTCGCCGAGCAGGCCGCTCCCCGCATTGGCGAGCGCCCCCGTCAGCGCCGAGACCTTTTGCCAAGCCGACATCGAGGAGTCCTGCCACCACGCTTTGCCGCAGGCCGTAGACGATTGCGCCCGCGGCAACGGACCGCTAATCCCGAGCGGCGCGAGGAATGTCAAGGGAAGTTCATGGAGCCGTCTGCAACTGACGAGGTCTTGATCCGGCGTGAGGGCCGCGCCGGACGCATCACCCTGAACCGGCCGAAGGCGCTCAACGCGCTCACCTACGCCATGGTGGGCCGCATCTGGGAGGCTCTGCGCGCCTGGAGGCACGATCCTGCCGTCGGCCTCGTGCTCCTCGACGGCGCAGGCGAGCGCGGGCTGTGCGCCGGCGGCGACGTGCGCTCCTTCTACGAAAGTCGCAGCCGGGGCTCCGGCTACGCCCGGGCCTACTGGCGCGACGAGTACCGGCTCAACGCGCTGATCGGCCGCTATCCCAAGCCCTATGTCGCCCTGCAGGACGGCATCGTCATGGGCGGCGGCGTCGGCCTCTCGGCCCACGCACGCCACCGCATCGTCACCGAGCGCTCGCGGCTGGCGATGCCCGAGACCGGCATCGGCCTGATCCCCGACGTCGGCGGCACCTGGCTGCTCGCGCATGCGCCGGGGGAGGCGGGCGTCTACCTCGGACTCACCGGCGGGAGCATGGGGCCGGCCGACGCCATCCACGCGGGCTTCGCCGACAGCTTCGTCCCGGTGGCCGCGCTGCCGGCGCTCGTGGAGCGGCTCTGCGATCCCGCGGGCGGCGACGTTGCCTCCGTCGTCGCCGGAGCCGCACGGGCGGCCGGTGCCTCCGCGCTCGCGCAGCGGACCGCCGACATCGACCGGCTGTTCTCCGGGGCGAGCGTCGAATCCATCATCGCAGCCCTGGCGGCGGATGCAGGTGACTGGGCGGCAGAGGCCGCCGCCGCACTGGCGCAGAAATCGCCCAAGTCCCTGAAGCTGACCCTGGCCGCCGTTCGCAAGGCGCGCACCCTGCCGTCGCTGGAGGCGGCCTTGAAGGTCGAGTATCGCCTCGTCGTGCGGCTGTTCGAGGACGGAGAGTTTCCCGAGGGCGTGCGCGCCCTGCTGGTCGACAAGGACCGCCATCCGCGCTGGTCCCCGCCCGGCCTTGCCGGCGTCGGCGTCGACCTGGTCACCCGCTATCTGGCGCCCCTGCCGGATGCCGAGGAGCTGACCTTCGAGAGCGACGGCGGGTGACGCGAGCGAGCGTCGGGTTGCGGGCCTTCGTTCCCGACCCGATCTACCTGGCACGCAGGCGCTCGACCCAGCCCGAGAAGGCATCGACGTAGCCCTGCAGGAACTTGCGCGTGCCTTCGTTGGTGATCTTGCCGTCTGCGTCGATGAGCCCTTGCTTGAAGGCGATGTAGCCTTCGGGCTGCCCCATCAGGATCACGTTCAGGTACCCGAGAATGCTGCGCAGGTGCTGCTGTGCCGCTGCCGTGCCGACTGAGCCCATGGAGGCGCCGATGGCGGCGGTGGGCTTGCCGTTGAACGAGTTCTTGCCGTAGGGCCGCGACGCCCAATCGATGGCGTTCTTCAGCACGCCGGGGATCGAGCGGTTGTACTCGGGTGTCACGATGAGCACCCCGCCGGCGCCCTCGATCTCGCCCTTGAGGCGCGTGACCGAGGGCGGCGGGCTCGGCTCCAGGTCCTGGCTGAACAGCGGCAGGTCGTCGATCCTCGAAAAGGCGTACTCGTCCTTCGGCTTGGCCAGCAGCGCCAGCGCCTCGGCGAGCTGGCGGTTGATGGAGTCGCGGCGAATGCTGCCGACGATCACGGCAATCTTGGACATGGCGGCATCATCCTTTGCGGTTCCGGTTTGCATCCGTCATGAGGTGGGAGCTGCGCCGGCAACGCGCAAGCAGGCAGAACCTCGGGCCAGGGGTTCGAAGCCCCGGGGACACTGCCCACTCGATGGCGCGGAAGCGTCACGCGCCCGCAGCGACCTTGTCGAGGTCGAAGCTCCGGATTTGCGATGGGATTGGCTATTGAAGATCGCGAGGCCCGCGCGCACAATCCCGCGCGAGCCGTCCAACGTTGCGCCGTACCATCGAGGTCGGCACCCAGGGGAGAAGCGCCCATGCGGGAATACACGCCCGAGAACATCACCGACGCCGTGCTGGAGCAGATGTCCACCACGCCCGACCCGCGCATGAAGGAGATCATGGAAAGTGCCGTGCGCCATCTCCACGCCTTCGCGCGCGACGTGAAGCTCACTCCCGCGGAATGGATGAAGGGCATCGAGTTCATGACCAAGGTCGGCCAGATGTGCTCGCCGGCTCGCCAGGAGTTCATCCTGTTGTCGGACACCGTGGGTCTCTCCGCGCTGGTCAACATCATGCACGACAAGACCAAGATGGAGGATGCGACCGGCGCCAGCCTGCTCGGCCCCTTCTTCCGCGAGAGCACCCCGGTCTACGAGCACGGCGCCCAGATCTCCAGCAAGACCGACGGCAAGGAGCTGGTGCTCTACGGCCGCGTCGCCAACGTCCAGGGCCAGCCCCTGGCGAATGCCATGGTGACGGTCTGGCAGACGGCTGCGGACGGCGAATACGATATCCAGAAGAGCATCGAGGTGATCGACTGCCGCGGCATCTTCCGCACCGACGCGGACGGCAACTTCCTCGTCCGCACCGTGCGCCCGCTCGGCTACTACATCCCGCTCGACGGTCCCGTCGGTGCCATGGTCATCGCCCAGAAGCGGCACGGCAAGCGCCCCGCGCACATCCACTTCCTGATCGCCGCGCCCGGCTATCGCGAGCTCGTCACCGCGCTCTACCTCGCCGGCGACGAGCACCTGGAGGACGACGTCGTATTCGGCGCCTCCGGCGATCTGGTGGTCGAGGTGAAGGGCAACGATCCCGCCTCGCCGGTCCCGGGCGTGCCGAGCTGCCACTTCGATTTCCGCCTCGCGCGGGAGAGCGAGGCTGACAGGCGCGCCGGCCGCGTCGGCGCCGACCCCGGCCAGATCACCAAGTCCGCCGACGGCAAGCCGACCGGCCCCTATGGCGCCCCGCCTCCCGAGGTGCTCGCCGCCGAGAAAGAGAAGAAGGGCGGCTTCCTCGGCCTGTTCCGCAAGTAGCGCCCCACCCGTCATCCCGGAAGCTGAGGGCGCAGCCCGAAGCTATCCGGGACCTCGTCGATCGAGTTGCGCCTAACACGCCCCATCCGCCTTTCCATCCGCCGCCTGCGTCGTGATGACGATGTCGGCCGCACGGGTTCGCTTTGCCTCGAGCGAGCGCTGTCTGTCCGCCGGGCCCTGGGCGAGCGCGACCTGTGCCCGCTTGGCGAAGACGTGCGCCCGCGCGGCGTTGCCCCCGAGCAGACAGGCCTCGGCCGACATCAGAAGCGCCTCCCCGACCCTCCGGACGCCGTCGTAGGCTGTTGCCAGCGTCCGGTAGAGCAGCGCGTCCTCCTGCTCCTGCAGGAGCGCCTTCTCGCCCAGTTCGATGGCCCGAGGCAGCAACGCGGGGTCGCCCGCCTCCACCAGGGCTCGGGCCAGCAGAGCCTGGATCTGTGGCGCCTTGCCGTCGAGCAGCCGGATCGCCTCCCTCAGGGGCGTCTCCGCCTCACGGCGCTTGCCGTCCCTGTAGAGGAGCTCGCCCTTGAGCTCCCAGAAATAGGGGTTGGCCGGCATCTCTCTGATCAGCGCATCCACGTCTTCGATCGCCCTGGCGCACCTGCCGGCACAATTCTTCGCGATCGCCCGCGCGTAGCGGGCGGAAAGGCTGCCGTCCGCGGCCGGATAGACCTGCGCGACCTCGCCGGGCGCCGTGAACCCGAGCAGTTTGGCCCGCACCAGGTCGTGCCTGAGCTGCAACTCCGGCGGGTCGCGCCGGTCGGCGAAGGGGCTCCGCTCCACCAGCTCGCGCAGCTGCATGAGCCGGGCGGCCTCGGTCGGATGCGAGAGCAGATACTGCTCGTTGGCTGAGAGCGCTCTGCCGCCCGCGAGGCGCTCGAACACTTTCAGCATGCCACGGCCGGACTGCCCCGATTTGGTCAGGTACGCGAACCCCGCCTGATCGGCACCGGATTCCTGCTGGCGCCGCAACCTCAGGAGGTCGTGGATGACGACCGACTCGCCGCCCTTCAGCGTCGCCGAGCCCAGGCTTCCCAGCTCCGGTCCGGAATCGCTGCCGGTGATCCCGCCGGCCACCATCAGCCCGATGCCGAGCAGCGACAGCAGGAGCTGCTGCTGGCCCGCACGCCTGATGCCGGCCTGCAACGCGGCAATGTCGGCCCGCGCGATGTGCCCGCTCTCGTGCGCGATGACGCCGATGACCTCGTTTGGAGTCGCGGCGCTCATCAGCGCGCCGGTGTGGATGAAGATGTTGCCACCGTCCATCACGAATGCATTGAACGCCCGATGGTTGACGATGCGTATCCGGATGTTCTGCTGCTCGAGCCCGGCCGCGCGCAGAATCGGCCGCGCGTAGTCCTCGAGCAGCCTCTCGATCTCGGTGTCGCGGATGATCGGGATGCCTTGCGCCACTGCCGACCCTGCACCGAGGCACACCGACAGCGCATAGGCGAGCGCCAGGGCCGCGCGGCGAAATTGCTGCGACCAGCGTCGTTGCCTGCTCCTGCGGTGGTGGCTGCCGCCCAAGTCGTACATGTCAATGACCTCGATCCACCACGTGCCGAAGGCGTCGAGCGCGAGCCTGGCCGATGCCTTCGGCTCGATGCGTCATTATCGAGATTATCGAGGCGCCATCGGGGCATCTTGAAGCACCTGCGGCCTCGCAGGGCGGCGCCCTCGTCGAGGGCGGCGTCAGACCCTCGTCCGCCGGGTCTGACATTGCACCCTTCACGCCTGAGCGCGTCAGCGGACCGGCGGCGTCTATCACTCCATGCTCGCCTGCGACTTGGGTCGTGCGTTGCGGCGGGCCCGCTCGGCCTCGGCGAACGTTCGCCACTTCTCGCATAGCGCCTCGAAGCTCTGCAGCTCGTCGTCGTCGAGCGCAGCCAAATCGCCCGGCGAGCAATCGTTCAGCAGCTTGAGGAGGTCGCGCATGGCTGGCACCGGATGATTTGGCCCGTTGCCATATGTGTGCGGAGCCGGCCCCGCGTGCAAGCCTCGGTGCAGCTCCAAGATCCGCTGCGCGGAGAATGTTCGAATCATCAATGGGTTGGCTGATTACCATCGGCATAGTTGAAGCGGAGGCGGAACCTGAAGCGGTGGGCGCGAGTTTACGTACGTTCGAGCTTGCGTGTTGCGTTTGCTCACCTTCTGGCAACTGAGAGAACATTGCCCTGCCGCGGATGCGTCCAGACTCCGGCATGTGTGAGGTACGGTCATGACAGTCGACGCCCAATCAATCGTCATCATCCTCGTTGTGGGCCTGGTCGCGGGATGGCTGGCAAGCTTCGTTGTCGGCGGCTACGGCGTCGTCCGCTACTTGGTCACGGGCGTCCTTGGCGCAATCGTCGGCACCTATCTGTTTGCTGCCCTCAACATTCGGATGCCGATCGGTGATCCGCTTGTCGCGCAGATCGTTGTCGCGGCCATCGGCGCGATCGTGCTCGTGCTCATCGCACGACTTGTCGTGCGAACCTGATCGCGGGTCACCACGGCTGTGGCGAGCTTCCTCATCGTGCTTGCGATCGGGATCGCGGCCGGCCTGGTCTTCAACCGGTACGGCCAGAACTGGTTTCGCCGGCAGTTCGTGACGCGACACAGCGACGTGACAAGCTCGCTCGTCGGCATCGCCGGGGCGTTCATCGGCTTCCACATCGGCGGGATCTTGGGACTGCTGCCCTCCCCCTTGATG
>Ga0075431_100000976_pt1 | contig 25434 bp, 26 predicted proteins | sample RhiMetdeltSRZDD5_FD_75297 | JGI IMG/M metagenome (GOLD analysis project Ga0075431, IMG submission 75297) | Populus rhizosphere microbial communities from Tennessee, USA - Rhizosphere MetaG P. deltoides SRZDD5 | ecosystem: Host-associated > Plants > Roots > Rhizosphere > Soil | place: USA... | reverse complement strand
GGAAGCCGCCACGGCGAAGCACCGTGGCATAGGAAGCTGGAAGGTCCTGCCCGGCCCGGGAACTGCGCAAACGGATCTCATTGTGACGCCCCCGCATCGCTCCCGTCAACCTCCCAGCGCGACGGCTGCTTGCGTGTCGTGGACTGAGATGGTCCATCGAAGGGCGCGCTCGATGGACGATCGGCTCTTTCAACCTCGCTTGCCTTGAACAAGGCGAGCATGTGCTCGCACGGCCCCTGGTTCATCAGGTGCTCGGCGAAGTGCGGGCATGTACAGCGGCCGAAGATGATACGGCCCGTGTCGTTGACCACGATCTCGACCGGATCCCGATCGCCGGCTGTGCCGATGATGCGCCAGTCGCGATAGGTGATCTCGCGCACGACCTTCTCCTTGGCCTCGCCGGTACTCGGATCGCGGAAGGAGCGCACCTTCTTGGTCTCCTCCGCGACACAGCTCGCAACGCGCACCCTGCGCTCCTCCAGCAGGGCGGCAGCCAGCTCCTGGCGGCGATCGGGAGGGAAGTAGGTGGCCTCGTCGGCCGGCGTCTCGAACAGCTCGCGGTGCCGGTAGCGGCGCGTCTCGACATCGAACATGGTGCGGCCCTGCCGGCAAAGCCGCACCAGCACGCGCGACGCCCCGGCCTTGTCGATGCGGAGAGCCGCCGCGACCTCGTCGACGGAGGCGTGCTGGCGCTCGCGCAGGAGGCTGAGTGCAGGCTCCAGCAGTGCGTCGTTGGCGGCTGCCGCCTCGGCGAGCAGATCGAAGCCGCCGGTGCCGGTGAAGCCGCTGCCGGACCAGCCCGTCAGTCCGAGCAGGAACGTCATGCCGGGCAGCTTCACGGCATAGAAGCTCGGCAGCGCCCGGCCCTTGAGATAGATGTCGACGCCCTCGGCGAACGGCAGCAGGCCTTCGATCAGCTTGAGGCGCCGCCGCCCCCAGACCCGCGTGGTCTTGGCCTCCGTGTAGTTGTGCTCCGCGCCCTCCAGCACCACGGTGTGCTCCCATGGCTCCAGCACCAGGCGAGCATCGCGCCCCGGCTCGAACTCGTAGCGGATGCCACGCGGCGACACCTTGGCCTTGGTGTTGCGCAGGAAGCGGAGCGCTGCCAGCAGATCGATGGGCTTCACGGAAATGCGCGTGCCCGGCATCCCCATCGCGGCCTGCACCTGCAGGAACCCGCGCACCCAGGTGTCGGGCAGCTCGACCTTTTTCTCGAAGCGTCCGCCGGCTCCCGAGGTACGCACCTCGACCCCTTCGGCGCCGATGCGGAAGGTGGTGGAGCGGCTGGTGCGCATCTCGCCCAGCGCACCCCAGAGCCAGGCGGTGAAGTCGATATTGGTCGTGCCCGTCACCACCTCGCCCATCGGCTCGAACACTTGAGGCTCGACGATCAGCGCAACATAGGCGGACTGGTCCTGGCTGAAGGCCTCGAAGAAGATGCGGTCGCGATGCACGGTGATGACGGGATCGAGCAGGTCGGACTGCCCGATCCAGCTGTCGTTCGACCAGATCGCCTCGCCCAGCGCCCGCAGCGCGATGCGCAGGATGAAGCCGTGCTCGCGCACGAGACCATGGAAGCGCACGCGCCGGCGCAGATTGGTCGACAGCCCGACCGTGGTCGCATCGCGCGTCGAGTCCAGCACGGAGGGCGAGGCATAGTCGACGAGCACGATCATGCCGCTGCCCTCGCATGCCGATAGACGCCTGGCCGTTCGGTTTCCGCAGCCAGGGCCGGGTGGGCGGCAAGCGTGCGTGCAATGAGCCCGATCAGCTCGGCCTTGGGGTACTTCTTGTCCGGCAGCTTCAAGGCCTCGCGCGCCCGGGCATGGACGCGGCGCGCCACCGCCTCGCTGTGGCGCGCGGCATTGGCAAGCGCGTCGAAGGCCGCCATGCGGGTCTTGCGATGGATCGGACGCAGCAGCGTGCCGAGCAGGATCTCGATATTGTCGGCGGCCAGGGCCCGGGCGCGCGCGTCCGGAAGCGCCAGCACACGGTAGGCCAGCATCATGACGTGAATGTTCGAGCCCTCCACCAGATCCTGAACCGCCTGGGGCACTTCCAGATACTGGTCGAGCGAGCGCACGAACAGGAGCCGCGCCAGATCGTTGCTGCGCAGCAGCAGCTGCTGGTTGAAGGTGGCATAGGCCGGAATGCGTGTCAGGACATTGGAGGCTCGGCGCGAGAACTCCGCCGGATCGCGGTGGCGGATTTCCTGGTAGTAGGCCGCTATCTGCTCGGTTGTCTTGTCGTCTGCATCGGCCCCGGTCTGCTGGTTCGATCTCCGCGCCCACGAGATGCGGGTCGCATACCGGCTGGCAAGCGTATCGACCAGATCGTCGTCGCGGGCGTTCTGGGCCGCCTTGATGAGGTTGGGATAGCCGCGCCACCAAGTCGGCGTGACGTTGGCTCGCAGCGGGCCCCGCACCAAGTCCGGATAGCGGGCATAGACGAGGCAGGCCAGGTTGTCGTCAAGGTGGTGGATGATGGCGAGGCCCAGGCCGGGCCAGTTCCACTCGCGCGAGGCTCCCGCCAGTGCCTTGAGCCGCTCCCGCCGCGTGTCGTCGCTCAACGACTCGTCGCGCATCAGCTTGCCGATGCACGCGTTGAACAGCTTGGCGTTGGTGGACGCGCGGATCGAGGCGCTCCAGAGGTCCCACCAGCCCTTGCGCTCGGACAGCTCGACGAACCGCCCGGCAACGTCATCCTTGCCCCAGCCGCCGACGGTCTCCTCCAGCTTGGCGCGCACGTAAGGCATGACGTCGCGACCGCGCCGCTCCAGCAGCTTCAAAACGGTGCCGCCCCGCTCGATGCTGTAGCCTTCGAGGTGCCGGTTTTCGAGAACCCGATTGAGCTCGGCCTGCTCGATGACGGCATCGGCCAGCGTCAGAGCCTCCGTCTCCCAGCGCGCCACCGGCATCAGCTTGCGGTAGAGGGCGAAGTAAAGTTTCTCGTCGCCGTGGGTGCGGGCAAAAGCGCCGAGCTTCTCCCACATCCGGCGCTTGTCCTTGCTCCAGTAGGAGACCGGCAGGTGCTTGAGGATGAAGGCGGCCGAGCTTCGGTCGGTGTCGTACAACCGTATGGCGGTGGGCTCGTCGAGCTCGAACCAATCGTCGAACTCGTCGAGGACGATGGTGCGCGCCGCGGGGGTAGGAGCGGCGCGATAGGCCTCCACCAGGGCTGTGTACCAGCGGTTGAGGTCGAGGCCCCAGCCTTTGCGCGCCGCATACTTCCAGCGCTGCAGGCGCCGGATCATGCCGCCGTCGCGAGACGTGCGCGCGCTCTGCAGCCAGGCATCCAGATCGGCGGCGTGGTCGTCCCACTGCACGCGCTTCCAGCGCTTTTCGTCGCGGATCCATTCGGAGAAGTGGTTGAGAATGAAGGGACGGAATATCGCCCTGCCGCGGGTGTAGAGCCGCGGACCCCAGAACCACGTTAGACCGGCAAACAGCGGGTCGCGGCACAAGCCTTCCAGATTGTCGCGCAGGCGCTGGTTGTCGGGCTGGCCCTCAAGCAGCTGCTCGATGGCTCTCCGCAACTGCTTGTCGTTCATGCGCCGGTGGTCCCCTGCCGCCCCCCGCCAGAGATTACGATTTTAGATGCCGCGCTTGCGGCGGAATTGGGTAGTGTTGCCTCAATCGGAAGACAACCGATAGGCAGTGTCCGATTGGCAACAGCGACACGTTCGGCTCACACAGGCGCCAGGGATCTCGCGGTCTCCCCTACGCTGGCTGCAGAGTAGGCTGCATACGGCGCGGGAGCGGCGGGAAGGCGAAGGCCGTGGCGATCGCGCCGAGCCCGACGGCGAACGAGCCGACGAACAGCCAGGTGTAGGCATTGAACGCGTCGAACACCCAGCCTCCGGCCAGCGGGCCGAACGCCATGCCCATGGCCGACAGCATGGTGGCGGCCCCGAATACCGTGCCCATGATGCGCTGCCCGAAATACTCGCGCGCGAGCACCGCATAGAGCGGCATCACACCGCCATAGGCCGTGCCGAAGACGACGGCGAGCGCGTAGAACTCGCCGAGCCGGAGGACGAGCGCATAGCTCACGATCGCGAGGGCCTGCACCACGAGGCCGGCGATCAGCACCGGCTTGGCGCCCAGCCGGTCCGCAAGCACGCCCAGCAGCAGGCGCCCGCCCAGCCCCGCCAATCCTTCCACGCTGTAGACACTGACCGCCGCCATCGGCGCCACGCCGCAGGAGATGGCATAGCTCACCATGTGGAAGATCGGCCCGGAATGCGCCGCGCAGCAGGCGAAGAACGTCAGCGCGAGAACCAGGAACGGCGGCGACCGCAGCGCCTGCGCCACCGACAGCCCGGCGCCATCGGCGCCGGGGCTGGGTGCAGCGTGGCCAGCCGCCGGAACGGGCGGATTGCGGACCAGCAGCGCCGCGGGCAGCAGCAGGGTCCAGGCGACGATGCCGATGGTCAACATCGCCGTGCGCCAGTCGTAGGTGGAGATCAGCCAGCGCGCGAACGGGGAGATCGTCATCGGCGCCACGCCCATGCCGGCGGACACGAGCGAGACGGCGAGACTGCGGTTCTGCTCGAACCACGCCGTGGCTGCCGCGATCATCGGTGTGAAGAAGGCACTGGCGGCGAGGCCGACGAGAATGCCGTAGGTGAACTGGAACTGGATGAGCGATTCCGCCCGGCTTGCCAGCACCAGCGCCAGTCCGAGCAGCACCGCGCCCGCCAGCACGACCACGCGCGTGCCAAAGCGGTCGCTGGCGGCGCCCCAGCCGAACGCGCCGAGACCCAGGACGATGAAGTTGACAGTCATGGCGCTCGATATGCCGGCGCGCGACCAGCCCGTCGCTGCCGACATCGGCTCGAGGAAGACGGCCAGCGAGAACATCGCCCCGAGGGCGACACAGGTCATCAGCGCTCCGACGCCGATGATCACCCAACGATAGGAAGGCTGCATGTTGCTCCTCATGCGCGTTCAGGCAAAAGTAAACTATACGGTTAAGTGTTGGATCGCGCCCGCGCTGTCAAGGATGCGGGCCTGCCCCCGCCCGCTGCTCCTGACACCCGCCGCCAGAATGGCAGCGGCTTGCCGCTTTCCGGCCTGAGGCGAGCTGCTGGCGCGGTCCATCGGCTGCTCCGATCCGAACGAAAGAGCGAAGTGAAACAGTAAAGTGCCCGTCTTTTGGCCGAGCCCTTGGCATGGCAGAGATGCTGTGCGCAATCCCCGACGGCAGCACCGCTCGGCTCGACGGCTGCCGCCCCGCGCCGCGCCGGCGCCCCGCGCCTTGCGCGTGCCGGCGCTGGATTATATTCACCCGCCATGGGGACGGAGGGACAGGTTGAAGGCGCGCGAGAGGACTGGGATGGATCGGTTGGGTGGGAGGCCGCGCGGCGCATGGCGCGCTGCGAGGGGGGGTGCGCTGGTGGCGCTGATGCTCACGGCGGTCCCTGGAGCGGCGCAGCACCGGGAGGTGCCGCCGTCGCGGGAGGCGGCCCAGTACTCTTTCGCCGCCATCGTCAAGCGCACGGCGCCCGCGGTGGTCAACGTCTACGTGCGCGGGCAGGCCCGCACTTTCGTCTCGCCGTTCGCCGACGACCCCATCTTCCGCCGCTTCTTCGGCGACTCGTTCGGCATGCCGCAGGAGCGCGTGCAGAGCTCGCTCGGGTCCGGCGTGATCGCCAGCGCCGACGGCGTGGTCGTTACCAACGCCCACGTGCTCAAGGTGGCCGGCGCGGCGCAGATCAGCGTGGTGCTGGCCGACCGGCGCGAGCTCAACGCACGGGTGCTGCTGGCTGACGAGAAGACCGACATCGCCGTGCTGCGCATCGAGGGCGGCCCAGGCGGCGATCGGCGCTTCCCGCACCTGGAGTTCGCCGATTCCGACGCGGTCGAGGTGGGCGACATGGTGCTCGCCATCGGCAACCCGTTCGGCGTGGGCCAGACGGTGACCAGCGGCATCATCTCCGCCCTCGGTCGCAGCCGGGTGACGCGCTCCGACGCGCAGGCCTTCATCCAGACCGACGCGGCCATCAACCCCGGCAACTCCGGCGGGGCGCTGGTGGACATGGCCGGCAGGGTCGTGGGCATCAACACCGCCATCTTCACGAAGTCGGGCGGCTCCCAAGGCATCGGCTTCGCGATTCCCGCCAACCTCGTCAAGCTGGTGGTGGAGAGCGCGCTCACCGGACGCAAGCTGGAGCGGCCGTGGCTGGGTGCCAAGCTCGACACGGTGACGCGCGAGGTGGCCGAGCAGCTGAAGCTCGGTCGCGTGGCCGGCGCGCTGGTCGCGCGCCTGCAGGACAAGGGGCCCGCGGCCGAGGCGGGCCTGCAGGCCGGCGACGTGATCGTCGGCGTGGACGGCCACGAGGTGGATGACGCGCGCGCCGTGCACTACCGGCTTACCACCCGCGGCATCGGCAACCGGGCACAGCTCGATGTGGTGCGCAAGGGCCGGACCACCAAGCTGGAGCTGGCCCTGCGGGCGGCGCCATCGGGGGCGCAGGACGCCCGCGACCTCGCCGGGGCGCACCCCTTCGACGGCGCGCGCGTGGCCAACATCCTGCCGGGCACGGCCGAGGAACTGGGCATCGACGAGGAGGAAGGTGTCGTGGTGATCACGGTGCGCCCGCGCTCCACCGCGGCCAGGCTCGGCTTCCAGCCTGGCGACGTGATCCTGCAGCTGGGGCGCGAGCGGATCGGTTCGGTGGCGGAGCTGGAGACCGCGCTGAAGCAGCGCCAGCGCGGTTGGCTGGTGGTGGTGAAGCGCGGCAAGCAGGTCCTTCAGCTGCAGATGGCGGGATAGCCGGCGCCGTCACAATTTGGGCCGTGTCCTGGGCGATACGGCGGCGCAAGCTGCACGTTGTATCGGGGGATACATCATGGATCGGATTTTCGCCTGGATCGTCGGCCGTCTGCGCTGGCTGTTTGCGGGCGCCGCTCTGGGCGGCGTGGCGCTGGCCTACATGGGATGGTCGGATTCGTCCCACATCAGGGACGTGGCCGCCAACGGCGTGGAGGCCACCGCGCGCATCGAAGGCGCGACGCGCACGAAGCGCCGCCGCGGCGGCGAGAGCTATTCGCTGAAGGTCTCCTGGCGCGACGCGAAGGGCAACGCCCGCAGCGCCGAGGGCGTATCGATCAGCCACGCCTTCGCGGGGCGGATCATCAGCAACAACAGCATCACGGCCGACACGGTGCGCATCAAGTACCTGGCCGACAATGCGGACAGCCTGCCGATCATGCTCGACGATGCCGCCAACCAGGAGGACAAGGACGAGTTCATGCTGACGCTCGGCATCGGCCTGTTCGGCGGCGGCGCCATCGGCTCGCTGCTGATGCTGCTGCTGACGCGGCGGCGGCGAGGAGAGGCTGCCCAGGTCGGGTGAACGGGGTGTCAGGTCCTGTGGCGGCCGGCTACTCGCCCTTCGCCCTGGGATCGAGGCCGGCGTAGTACGCCGCCAGGTCCTCGATATCGTCGTCCGTGAGCTGGCGCACCGCGACCGCCATCATCTCGTTCTTGCGCGTGCCGCTCTTGTAGTCGCGCATCGCGCTGACGAGGTATTCCTGGACCTGACCCGCGATATGCGGCGCGCCGGGGATCTTGGCCAGGCCGTCGAGGCCGTGGCAGGCTTGGCATTGGAGCGCCTTCTGCCGGCCGGCGGCTGCATCCTGCGCCGCCGCGCCGTCCACCGCGACCGCAACCGCCGCCGCCACCGCGGCGAGGGCGTGCACGCACCGGCGCAAGGCTGCGGTGCGTGGGCCGCTCCCCCCGCAACCGGGAAGAGCGGCCTGTCGAAGGCTATTCGCCATACGAGATGCGGTAGATGGCGCCGACCAGATCGTCGGAGACCAGCAGCGAGCCGTCAGCCAGCTGCGCCACGTCCACGGGCCGGCCGAGATACTCGCCATTGGCGGTGAGCCAGCCCTCGGCGAAGGGCTCCGTCTTATCCGCCGAGCCGTCCTCCTTGAGGCTGGTGAACATCACCCGAGCGCCCACCGGCTTGGTGCGATTCCACGAGCCGTGCTGGGCCGAGAAGATGCCGCCGCGGTATTTCGCCGGGAACTGCGAGCCGGCGTAGAAGTGCATGCCGAGGTCGGCGGCATGGGCCGGCATCTCCACCTCCGGGAAGACGACATCGGCCGGGGGCGTATCGGCCTTGTACTCCTCGGTGCGGGTCTTGCCGCCGCCGAACCAGGGGAAGCCGAAGTTCAAGCCGGCCTTCGTCGCGCGATTGATCTCGCCCGCCGGGATCTCGTCGCCCATACCGTCAACCTGGTTGTCGGTGAACCACAGCGTGCCGTCCTTCGGATTGAAGTCCATGCCCACCGAGTTGCGCACGCCGCGTGCGAACACCTCGCGGTTCTTCCCGTCGCGGTCCATGCGGATGATGCCGCCCAATCCGACCTTGCCGTAGAGGTCGAGCTTCTCCTTGGCGGGCACGTTATAGGGCTGGCCGAGGGTGATGTAGAGCTTGTTGTCGGGGCCGATCCTGCACACCCGCGCGGTGTGGTTGTAGCTCACCTCCTCCGGCGGGATCAACTCGCCCTGCTTGACCACGTTGAAGGCGGCCACGTCGGCGCTCTCGTAGAAGAACTCGGCGGCGGGATACTCCAGCACGCGGTTCTGCTCGGCGATGTAGAGGAAGCCGTCCCTGGAGAAGCACGGCCCGTTTGGCAGTGCCATCTTCAGCGACGCGCCGAACACCTTCACCTCGTCCGCGACGCGGTCCTTGTCGCGATCGGTCACGGCGTAGACCTTGCTCTTGCGCGTGCCGACGAACATCACCACGCCCTGCGGGCCGACCGCCATGTGGCGGGCATCGGGGACGATGGCGTAGAGCTTGATCTTGAAGCCTTCGGGAAGCTTGATCTTGCTCAGCGTCTTGTTGATCGCGTCCGCCTTCGGTCCGGTCTGCGGAATGGTTGGGACGTCGATCTCGGCGCCGGTGACCTTGAAGTCGGAGAGCTTCTCCAGAGTTCCTGCGCCCTGCGCCTGGGCGAGCGCCGGGAACGCCAAGACGGCGGCAGCCAGCGAGGCTGCGAGCCTGACGCGCGTGTGCATGCGATGTCCTCCCCAAGAACTTGTTGCGTTATGCAGAACGCTGCGTACCCGGCCACGCGAGTGCGGACGCGCACCAACGATCCCGGTTCACCGTAGACCTATTTCGAGCAAATTGGTGGCAACGCGTGGCAAAGGAGCGGGATGGAGGGATGCGCTCACCGCCGGTCTTGCGGCAATCCAACGCAGCGTGCGCTTTTCCACCGAATTGTCGATGACCGCGCGCGTTCGCTTTCGGATGCTGCCCCGGCTATGATGCCTCATGACGAATCTGTTCCAGGCCGCGGGTTTGGAGGCGGAGGCGCCCCGCCCGCTTGCGGACCGGCTGCGGCCGACGAAGCTCGGCGAGGTCGTGGGCCAGGACCACCTGGTCGGCCCCGAGGGTACGCTCACGCGGATGCTGAGGAGCGGCCGGCTGCAGAGCATGATCCTGTGGGGGCCGCCGGGCTCGGGCAAGACGACGGTGGCGCGCCTGCTGGCCGATGCGACGCGGCTCGAGTTCGAGCAGCTCTCCGCCATCTTCTCGGGGGTGCAGGACCTGCGCAAGGCCTTCGACCGTGCCAAGGGCCGGCGCCAGACCGGCAAGGGCACGCTGCTCTTCATCGACGAGATCCATCGCTTCAACCGCGCCCAGCAGGACGGCTTCCTGCCCTACATGGAGGACGGCACCATTACCCTGGTGGGCGCCACCACGGAGAACCCGTCGTTCGAGCTGAACGGCGCGCTCCTCTCGCGGGCGGTGGTGCTGACGTTCCATCGCCTCGACGACGCGGCGCTGGAGCAGCTGCTGGCCCGTGCCGAGGCCGAGGAAGACCGGGCGATGCCGCTCGACTCTGAGGCACGCGCGGCCCTGATCGCCATGTCCGACGGCGACGGCCGCACCGCGCTCAACATGGCCGAGGAGATCCTCGGCGCCGTTCCCGCCGGTGCCGGACCGCTCAACCGTGACGCGCTGACCAAGCTGGTGCAGCGCCGCGCGCCGCTCTACGACAAGTCGCGCGACGGCCACTACAACCTGATCAGCGCGCTGCACAAGTCGGTGCGCGGCTCCGACCCCGATGCGGCGCTCTACTGGCTGGCGCGCATGCTCGACGGCGGCGAGGACCGGCTCTACGTCGCGCGGCGGCTGGTGCGCATTGCCATAGAGGACATCGGCCCCGCCGACCCGCAGGCGCTGGTGCAGGCGCTGGCCGCCAAGGATGTGTACGACTTCCTGGGCAGCCCGGAGGGCGAGCTGGCGCTGGCGCAGGCTGTCGTCTACCTCGCCACGGCACCCAAGTCGAATGCCGCCTACGCGGCGTTCGGCGCCGCCATGCGCGCTGCCAAGGACGGCGGCAGCCTGGCGCCGCCGAAGCACATCCTCAACGCGCCGACCAGGCTCATGCGCAATGAGGGCTACGGTGCGGGCTACGCCTACGACCACGGCACCCCCGAAGCCTTCTCGGGCCAGAATTACTTCCCCGACGCCATGCCGCGCCAGCAGTTCTACGACCCCGCCGGCCGTGGCTTCGAGGCCGAGATCAAGCGCCGGCTGGAGCACTGGGCGAAGCTGCGCAAGTAGGTATCAGCAGGTGTCAGACCCTCCGGGTCTGACACCGACCCACGATAGAGTGTCATGGTCGCCATCAAATCCTTCCAGGCGGATGCGTTCCTGAAGGCCGTCGAGCGGCTGCCGTCGGCGGTGCTGTTCTACGGCACCGACGCCGGCCTCATCGGTGAGCGCGCTTCCACGCTGGCGCGGCGGCTCGCCGAGGCGCACGACGGCGAGACCCTGCGACTCGACGACAGCGACCTGGAAGACAACCCGGACAAGATCGGCGTGGAGCTGCTGACGCGGCCCATGTTCGGTGGGCGCAAGGTGGTGCGCGCGGCGACGGGCCGGCGCATCAATGCCGCCTTGCTGAAACCGATCGTGGAGATGGGCCGGCTCGAAGGCTTCCTGATCGTGGAGGCGGGGCACCTGCGCAAGGGCGATGCGCTCCTTACCCTGTTCGAGACCGCTGCCGGCGCCGCCGCGGTTGCCTGCTTCCCGGATGAGGCGCGCGACCTGGAAGGCATGGTGGGTGAGGTCCTCGCCGCTGCCAAAATGCAGATCACGCCGGACGCGAGGAAGCTGCTCGTCTCCCGGCTGGGCGCCGACCGCGCGTTGTCGCGGGCCGAGGTAGAGAAGCTGGTGCTCTACGCTCGCGGCAAGGCGCGCGTCGAGGAGGCCGATGTGGAGGCGGCTGTCGGCGATGCCGCCGAGACGGCGCTCGACCGGGTGGTGATGGCGGCGGCCTCAGGGCGCGCGGGCGAGGCGGTGCGGGAGTGCGAGCGCTGCCTGACGGGGGGTGAGGACGCCCAGCGGGTGATCCTGGCCCTGCAGAACCATTTCCTGCGCCTGCACCGCCTGCGCAGCGGCCACGATGCTGGCCGGTCCATGGAGGAGCTGATGCGGGCGCTACGGCCGCCACCCAACTTCCGCCAGAAGGCGGCCATCGAGCAGCAGACGCGCCATTGGAGCCTGGGGAGCCTCAATGCGGCGCTCGCCGGCATCGCCGATGCCGCCAAGGCCGCGCGCCTGAACGGCGCGCTCGACGCTACCCTGGCGGAGCGCCTCCTGCTGGCCCTCGGGCCGCTGGCCAACCCGAGGCAGCCGCCCGTCCGCTGAGGGTCGCCAGGGCAGCAGTGGGCAAGGTCAGGCGCTCGCCTGGGCCAGGACGGGCTGCGTCGGCAGCCACATGTCGAAGAAGCGCCGCTCGCAGTCCTCGGTGTTGCGGCCCGAGACCGCGCCCAGCGTGGTCCAGCCGCGCCGGTCGAGCGACCAGCGGCGCAGGGTGCTGGCCTCGAGCCCGATCAGCAGGCTCATGGCCATTGCCGCCAGCGTGGTCCAGCCGGGATGGAGAAGCCCGCTCTGCCGGATCACCTCGATGGCACCCTCGGCCACGAGGTAGCCCGCGAACGCCCACCACAGCCGGTGCGCCAGCAGCCAGACCGGCGCCAGGACAGCCGCCGTCCAGGAGAAGCCGTCGCGCACGAACGCCAGCCGCTCCGCCCGGTCGGCGCGGTCGGCCGGCGGGTTCGGAGGCTCGTGCACGGTGAAGGTGAGCATGCGCGCTGGCCCTACTTCTCCGGCCTTGGCAGGGATCGGTCGTCTTTTATCGGCTCGCCACCCGGAAGGCGAGCGGTTTCGGATGCATCGATCCAGCAGCGGCCCGGCGCGCGGCTAGCCACTCCGCGAGGCGTCAGAAGGGCGCCGAACGACGGCGTGGGCGGCCTTCTCGCGCCACTTGGGGCCGGGGCCGCGCATGTAGTGCTTCTCGGGCCGGTAGGGCGGTCCGATCCATCTGCGGCACTCCAGGGCGCGTCGCAGCAGCGTCCGAAGCAAGGGGAAGCTCGCATCTGTCCGGGTCTGCATCGCGTCTCTCTCAAAACCGCAAGGCATCTTGTTGCTGGCGACTACGCAGCGCCCCCGACACTGGATCGGGCGACAACCGCGTACGCACGACATGTTTACCCGTCGGGAATGAAGGACGTTTCAACCAGCGGCTCTCCGTCGTCGAGCGACGATGAGCTTGCCCTGCGCCGGTGTCATCGCCGGGCCCGATACGGGCAGCTACGCTGGGATCACGGCCCCCTCTCCGTGGCTGGATCGATGAACAAACGGAGCATTGTGGCCAAACGGTGCACGAGGTTGGCCGCGAGCCGCATTGGAGGAAAGGCGTTGCCTGAACATCGGTATTCCGGAATGCACGGGAGTGGCCGGCATTTGCGGGCAACCACACTGTAAGGGGAAAGTTAACGATAACCGGTTATTAACGCGCAGATCGGTGGGGAAAACCTCCTCGCGCCATCGAAAATGGGGGCACGTCATGCTCAGAAGGCCCATGGCCGCCGCCGTCACACTGGGGCTCCTCGCCTGCTGCGCGACGGTCGGCCTGGAGGCGGTCGGTTTGCTGTTCCACGCCAGCATCCCGGATCCGCAGCAGCGCATCGACGCCTTCGTCGCGCGCCTCGAGGCGGAGCTCAGCCCCGTGGACCTGCCGACAGAGCCGGTCGAACTGCCCCGCGATGTGGCGCAGGACCTGCCGGGGGGCGAGACCGAGCACGCGATGGCCGCTGAGCCGGCGCTGACCGGGGATGGCTTGGACAACGCGGACAACGCTGCCGAGAGCCCGAGACAGGCTGGGCTGGACGGACGCGGCGAGGAGCGGATGGCTGTTGCTTTCAGCAACCCGCTTCCCGCCCCGCTGCCGGAGGGCGCGGCGCAACCGGATGACGATGCGGTGCCGGGCCGAGCCGTAGTGGCTGTGTCACCCGAGGCCTCGGAGTCCGTCCCGGCGCCGCTTGCCGCTGTCCGGGCCTCCAGCCCGCCTGCCGTTGCTCAAGCCGCCCCGCGTGCGACCGGCGCCCGCCGGGCAAGGCCTGTGTCCGGTCCAGCCGGATATGCGGCCTTCGGTTGGCCGGTGCTCGATTGGCTGCTGTAGACCCTGTGCAGGGTGGGTTGGCGCGAATCGCGGAACCCACCATGGGCCATATCACCTGCCATGGTGGGTTACGGCCGCAGGTGTGGCGGATCTGCACGCCCTGGCGGAATAGCGCCTCCGGGTGCTAACAGAATAGCCTGCGCCGGCAATCGTAGTTCATCGGATGGACGACAGCCGTCCGCCCTTGACGGACCGCGCGTTCATCCCGACATCGCGCAGCAACGCCGCCAGGAACGCCCATGACCGCCCCAGCACCGTCCCCCGAGGTTTGGCACGGCACCACCATCCTGACCGTGCGCAAGGCCGGCAGGGTGGTGATCGCCGGCGATGGCCAGGTGAGCCTCGGCGCCACCGTCATCAAGGCCAACGCGCGCAAGGTGCGCTCGCTCGGCAAGGGCGACGTGATCGGCGGGTTCGCTGGTGCCACGGCCGACGCCTTCACCCTGTTCGAGCGGCTGGAGAACAAGCTCGAGCAGTATCCCGCCCAGCTCACGCGCGCCTGCGTGGAGCTGGCCAAGGACTGGCGCACCGACCGCTATTTGCGCCGGCTGGAGGCCATGATGATCGTCGCGGACCGTCAGGTCACCCTGGTGCTGACGGGCACCGGCGACGTGCTGGAGCCCGAGGGCGGGGTCACCGGCATCGGCTCCGGTGGCAACTACGCGCTGGCCGCAGCCAAGGCGCTGATGGACACCAACCTCGGCGCCGAGGAGATCGCCCGCAAGGCAATGGCGATTGCCGCCGAGATTTGCGTCTATACCAACACCAACCTTGTCATCGAGGCATTGGAGAGCGCCCGCTGACGCCCGCCGGTCACTCTGGCGGCCACTCTGGAAACGCACGGATGCTGCAGGACGCCGATCTCAACGCCGCCGTCGCGCAGGGGATTGTCACCGAGGCCCAGGCCGCGCAGCTGCGCGAGCTGGCGCAGCGGCGGGAGCGGGAGCGCGCCATCGCCCTCGGCCACGAGGAGCGGTTCCGCTTCCTGCGCGGCTTCAACGATGTGTTCTTCGCCATCGGCGTGGTGCTGTTCGTTGCCGGGCTCCTCTACTTCGCACCGCCCGGCGCCTCCGGCTCCATCCTGACGGCGGCAGTGGTTTGGGGACTTGCGGAGCTGCTCGTGGGGCGCATGCGGCTGGTGCTGCCCGGCATCCTGCTGGCTATCGCCTTCGTGGTGCTGGTGTTTGCGGCCTCCGTGCGGATGCCGGCCGAGAGCTGGCTCGGCGCCGGCATCGACCTGCGGGCTCCCACGGCGCTGAGCGTGCTCCAGGGCCTGCAGTACTATCCCGGCGGGCCGCTCTTCTTCGCGGCGCGGGCGCTGGTGCCGGCGGCTGCGGCTGGGCTGTTCTACTGGCGCTTCAAGCTGCCGTTCGCGCTGCTGCCCATGGCGGTGAGCCTGTCGATCGCGGCGCTGGGTGTGGCAAGCTTCCTCCTGCCCAATGCCACGGTGACAACAGATACCGTTGTCCTTCTCGTGTGCGGCCTCGCCGTGTTCGCCGCCGCCATGACCTTCGACGCTTCCGACCGGGAGCGGGTCACCCGGCTCGCCGACTGCGCGTTCTGGCTGCACCTGCTGGCGGCGCCGATGATCGTGCGCTCGGCCATGCTTCTGCTCGTCTCGCCGCTGGCGGGCGCCATCAGCGTCACCGGCGCGCCGCTGAGGCGCAACATGAACGCCGAGATGGCCGTGGCGGTGATGCTGATCGTCGCCGTGCTGGCGCTAGTGGCCATCCTGATCGACCGGCGGGCGCTGCTGGTTGCCGGACTCACCTATCTCGGCGCCGCCATCGGCTTCGCCCTGACCGGCTCGGGCGGGGGCGGTGCCGACGGCGCCTTCGTGGTGGCGGCCACCCTCGTCATTCTGGGCGCACTTGTGCTAACGCTGGGCGCCGGCTGGGTGCCGCTGCGGCGGCTCCTGCTCGCCCTGCTCTCGCCGGCGATTGCCAACCGCCTCCCACCTGCTCCCGCCCGCACGTAGAGACACGCCCCCGTAAATCTCATGAGCAACTTCTCCCCCCGCGAAATCGTCTCCGAGCTCGACCGCTTCATCGTCGGGCAGAAGGACGCCAAGCGCGCGGTCGCCATCGCGCTCAGGAACCGCTGGCGGCGCCAGCAGCTGCCCGAGGGCCTCAAGGAGGAGGTGCTGCCCAAGAACATCCTGATGATCGGCCCCACGGGCTGCGGCAAGACCGAGATCTCCCGCCGCCTCGCCAGGCTGGCCAATGCGCCGTTCCTCAAGGTGGAGGCCACCAAGTTCACCGAGGTGGGCTACGTCGGCCGTGACGTGGATTCCATCGTGCGCGACCTGATCGAGGTGGGCATCGGCCTGGTGCGCGAGACCAAGCGCCGCGAGGTGCGGGCGCAGGCGGAGAAGAATGCGGAGGAGCGTGTGCTCGATGCCCTGGTGGGCGCCGAGGCGCGGTCAGCCACGCGCGAGGACTTCCGCCGCCGGCTCCGGGCCAACGAGATCAACGACAAGGAGGTGGAGGTGCAGGTGGCCGAGAGCGGCCCGCAGCTGCCCACCTTCGACATCCCCGGCGGCCAGGTCGGCATGATCAACCTCAACGAGATGCTGGGCAAGGCGCTGGGCCAGCGCACCAAGCCGCGGCGCATGACCGTCGGCCAGGCCTACGAGGTGCTGCTGGCCCAGGAGGGCGACAAGCTGCTCGACCATGAGCAGATCGTGCAGGAGGCCGTCCGCAGCGTGGAGAACGACGGCATCGTGTTCCTCGACGAGATCGACAAGGTGTGCTCGCGCTCGGAGGGCGGGCGCATCGGTGCCGACGTGTCGCGCGAGGGCGTGCAGCGCGATCTGCTGCCCCTGCTGGAGGGCACCACGGTGTCCACCAAGCACGGGCCGGTCAAGACCGACCACGTGCTGTTCATCGCCTCGGGCGCCTTCCACATGGCGAAACCCTCGGACCTGCTGCCCGAGCTGCAGGGCCGCCTGCCGATCCGGGTGGAGCTGAGGCCGCTCACCAAGGAGGACTTCCGCCGCATTCTGGTGGAGCCGGAGGCGAGCCTCATCAAGCAGTACGTCGCGCTGATGGCGACCGAGGGCGTCAATCTGAGCTTCACGGGCGATGCCATCGATGCGCTTGCGGCCATCGCCGCCCAGGTCAACAGCACCGTGGAGAACATCGGTGCGCGCAGGCTGCAGACCGTGATGGAGCGGGTGCTCGACGAGATCTCCTTCGAGGCCACCGACAAGGGCGGCGAGACCATCGCCATCGACGCGGCCTACGTGGAAGCCCGCGTCGGCGACCTCGCCAAGAACGCCGACCTGAGCAAGTTCATATTGTAGGAGCCAGACCTCTCCGGGATCCCCACTCCCCGTCGCCCTCGGGACCGTGTGGCGAGGTTGGTCTTGTGGTTGGGCGGGGAGAGGGAGACCCGCGTCGCAGCCTCAGTTCCGCTCGAGCCGCGTCAGCAGGTCGGCCGCGACGCTGGCCCCGAGCTGGCGGGCGCGCTGGCCCCCATGATGTTGCCGTTGGCGAGATATTGTGTACCCCGGCTCCGCCTTAGCGTGCCGGCAGCACCATCTGGGTCTGGGTGACGACGGCGACGAGCTTGCCGTCCTCGGAGCGGATGGTCGTCTGCCACACCTGGGTCGTGCGGCCGCGATGCAGCGCGACCGATTCGGCTGTGACCCGCGTATCGACCCGCGCCGCGCCCATGAAGTTGGTCTTGGATTCGATGGTGGTGGTGCGGGACCCGGCCGGCAGGTTGGCCACCGTGCCGATCGCGCCCACCGTGTCGGCGAAGGCCATCAGGGCGCCGCCGTGGCAGACCCCGCCGGTGGTGCACAGGTCCGGCCGCACGAGCAGGCCGGCGATGACCTTGTCAGACGTCACCTCCACGATCTCGATGCCCATGAGGCCGGGAAATAGCGGCCGGATGAGCTTCTCAATGTCCGCGGCAGTGGGCATGGGCATACCTCCCGGGGGCGCTGCGGCTTCCGCGTCGTGAAGTCGTCAGGTCGTGAGATCGACTTCACGATCTCACGATCCTAGCGCGGGAACGCGGACCTGTCCGAGGCCGACGCGCCGAGGCGCCTCAGGCCATCGAGGGCGGATCGGGCGGAAGGGTCCGCCGCCAGCACCCGGCGGTAGTCGGCGATGGCCTCCGTGACGCGCCCCAGCGCCTCGTAGACGCGGGCGCGCGTCTCCACGAGCTCCGGGACGTGCGGGTCGAGGCTGGCAGCGCGCTCGGCATCGCCCAGCGCGCGCGGCGCCTGCCCGGCCTTGAGGAGCACCGACGCCCGGGCGCCGTAGGCCGACGCAAAGCGCGGGTTGAGCTCGATCGCCTTGCTGTAGTCCTCAAGCGCCCGGTCGTACTGCTCCTTGCGCTCATAGGCCATGCCGCGCTTCAGGTAGGCGGCGGAATAGGCTGCGTCGAGCTGGATGACCCGCGTCTGGTCGGCGATGGCGCGGTCCAGCTCGCCCTCGCTCAGGTAGGCCGCGCCGCGGTTGAAGTACGCCGAGGCGTCTCGCGGGAACTGGCGCAAACGCTCCGTGCATCCGCGTATGCGGCGGTCGGCGTCCCGGTCCTGCTCGCAATCCTCCAGCGGGCCGGCCTGGGCGGCCGTCTGCCAGAGCAAGACAATGATGAGAGTGATCCACTTCAGCACGGCAGCTGCCCTTCCCAGGGTGGACCTCAATGCACTCCAGCACGGCATTGTGGCGGCAATGTCGCCGCCTCAATTTCTCCAAGATTTGCCGATGGCCGCCGCTCCGGCGCGGCGCTCATCGCCGGCGAAGCTAACCTCGATTCGGAGCGCGGGCCAGACGGCGATAGGAGACGGCGATGCGAGGGATACGTTGAGAGAGGCTCAGATCAACCGCCGCGCGGCACGGCGGAGGCCTTGCAGGATCGGCTCGAAGGCCTCCTCGTCGCGGCTCTCCGGGTAGACCATGTAGACGGGCGAGTTGAACGAGCGCGAGCGGGGCGGTATGCGCAGGCGCCGGCGGCTGACGTGATGCTGCACCAGCCGGCGGGGGAAGTAGCCCGAGGACTCGTTGGCGAGCAGGTAGTCCAGCCCCATGGATCCGAGATCGAGGTTAACGCCGGTGTTGGCAAGCTCTGGGTAGGCGGCGGCGTGGTCGGCCTGGAAGTCGGGGCCCCAATCGACGAACACGTAGTCGGTCTGCGGGCGCCGTCGTCCCGTGGCACTGGTGACGAGCACGAACTCCTCGTCGAACAGATGCTCGGTCGTGAAGCCCGGCGGCTGCCCCGGCTGGTACATGACAGCGAGGTCGAGCGTGCCTTCCAGGAGGCGCTGGACCATCACCGGCGCCAGGCTGGCGCTGGCGGAGATGGCGATGTCGGGCACGTTGCCGCGCAGCCACGAGATCCATTTGATGAGAAAACCGTCCCACAGCGCGGCGGGCGCGCCGACTGCGAGGTGGTCGCGATGCTGGCCCGCAAGCCCCACCTCGTGCTGTGCGTGCTGCCACAGTCGGACCAGCGCGAGCGCGTGCTTCTGGAACTGCTCGCCGGCGGCGGTGAGCGCGGCGCCGTTCTTGGAGCGATCGAACAGGGTGCGGCCGAAGATGTCCTCCAGCCCCTTGATGCGCGCGCTCACGGTCGACTGCGTGACGTTCATCTTGCGCGCGGCGTCGATGAAGCTGCCGGTCTCGGCGACCATCAGGAAGGTGCGTGCGAGAGTGATGTCCATCGAGGTTGCCTGCGTGCTCTGACAATGCCGAAAAGCATCTATCGAAAAATCCGATAGCCGTCAGCGGAAAAATCCGTTTGTGCACTCGCCAAAAAATTTTCACATTGCAGTGACCCGGACCCGATTCGGGTGACACATGATTGAGCAAACATCAAGCTAAGGATCAAGACGATGAAGGCGAAGAAGAAAGCTGCTGCGAAGAAGGCTCCGGCGAAGAAGGCCGCCAAGAAGAAGGCGTCGAAGAAGTGAAGGCCGTGTGCATCCTTTGAGTAGGGCTACGATGGTGCGTGCGACTGCGATGGCTGTGATCGGGATCGTGCTGGGCGTCACCGCGGCGCATGGCGCGTCCATCAGCAATCGCGACGAGCGCGACTACACGGTGACGATCATCGAAGGTGAGGCCAAGGCGGATCACGCGCTGAAGCCTTCGCAGACCTTGTCGGATGTCTGCCTCAAAGGATGCACCATCCGGGTCAACGGCAACGCGGACGACGAGTATCGCCTGACGGGGGGCGATGTCGTCTCGATCGAGGACGGGACCGTCTTCTACGATGCGCCAGAGACCCCGGGAGACCCCGCTTCGCCTGCGGTCAAGGGCAAGGCGCGAGGCCGCACCAAGGGCTAGGGGCGTCGCCGGCCCGCGGATGATATCAAGGCTCGCCTGAGCGCGGGCGTGTTCGGGTGCTGTGGCGCCGGAGGAGGCCGGCTGTCGCCTCTCTTCCCGCTCTTGCGAGATAGAATGCGAGCGGACGCCCGCGAACAACCTGCGGCAGGCATTTTTCAGCGATCCGGCGGGTTTCGGCTGCTCCGATAACCGTCAGCCCCGCTCGGTGGCACCGAAGCGCCGCTCGAAGGCGGCACGCAGGGCGCCATCTACCTCGTCCAGGCTGACATTCCGCCCCAGTGCCGCGAGACTGGTGATACCGGCGTCGCGGATGCCGCACGGCACGATCCCCGCGTAGCGGGTAAGGTCCGGCGCTACGTTGAGCGCGATCCCGTGCGAGCTGACCCAGCGGGACAGCCGCACGCCGATGGCGGCGATCTTGGCGCGGGACTCCGGCTCGGGGCCCACCCAGACGCCGACGCGCCCCTGCCACCGCTCGCCACGCACGTCGAAGGCCGCGAGGGTGTCGATGATCCAGTCCTCCAGGGCGGCCACGAAGGCGCGCACATCGCCGAAGCGGCGCTTCACGTCGAGCATGACATACGCCACGCGCTGGCCCGGCCCGTGATAGGTGTACTGGCCGCCGCGCCCGGTGCGGTGGACTGGCAGCTGCATCGGCGCGATCAGGTCCTCCGGCTTGGCGCTGGTGCCGGCGGTGTAGAGCGGCGGGTGCTCCAGGAGCCAGACCAGTTCCGGCGCGGTGCCGGCGACGATGGCCGCCACGCGTTCGGCCATGGCCGCGCAGGCGGCCTCGTAGGGCATCGGCGCGCGATCCACCATCCATTCGATCGGCCGGGGAGGGCCCGTGTCCATCTGGGCCGATGACGGGCATACCGGCGCTGTCGATCGAAGCGAGCTTGCCATTTGGCCCAACATGGCGATTCCACCCGCCTTTGACCAGACTGCGGCGCCGCTGCTGCATCGGCTACCGTCCCTCTTCCAACCCCTGGCCGCTTGTTTGCCCCGCGCCGGTTTGCTACAGAGCGGCAGTAACGATGCGGTCGTGGCGGAATTGGTAGACGCACTAGCTTGAGGGGTTAGCGCCGCAAGGCGTGGAGGTTCGAGTCCTCTCGACCGCACCATCCCAGGGAACCGGCGGGCCAGGTAACCGGCTGCTCAGGGAACCGGCCGCCCGTGAATTGGCGGCCCAGCGAACCGGCGGCGTTCCCAGCGGCTCGATGTTGGCATCGCAAGGCTGCGGCGGTGTCAGAGCCCTGGCCTCGAGAGGCGATGATTTGTTCACATGCCTTCGCCAGGTCTCACCGTTCCCGCACTGGGCACCACCGGCCCGAAGCGCCCTAGCTAGAGCGGCCCTTTGAAGACGAAGAAGGCGCCCACCGCGATGAGCGCGAACCCGACCAGGTGGTTGAGGGTGAACGGCACCTTAAGGTAGAGCACCGAGAACACGGCAAAGATCACCAGCGTGATCACCTCCTGCATCGTCTTGAGCTGGGCAGGAGCATAGGTGAGCACGCCGTAGCGGTTGGCCGGCACCGCGAGGCAGTACTCGATGAGTGCAATGCCCCAGCTCGCCAGCACCACGAGCCACAGGGGCCGATCGGTGAATTTGAGATGCCCGTACCAGGCGAAGGTCATGAACACGTTGGACAGGCAGAGCAGGACAATTGGGGCAAGCGCCGAGGACAACAGCGGGGACATACGGGGCGTGCTCCCTGATGGCAATCCGGAACCGGACATGGGAGCCGTCGTTCTCGCGTGCGAGGCCCAGCCGTCCAGCCGCGACACTACGGCGCGCTGAAGAGGGAGCATCGGTGCGACCAGGATCGGCGCCGTGGCATCGGCGCTCCTTCGCCGCCCTACTGGAACATCTTGAACAGGCTGAGCCCCGCACCCGTGGCGGCAGTCGCGGCAGGGGCGGCGATGGCCGGGGCGGCCTCGACCACCGAGGAGCCGAATTTCTGCACCTCAAGGATTGCCAATGCCCGGTCGGATGTGCCGTCCGGCAACAGGCGGTAGGGACCATCGATGCCGGCGAAGCCGGCCGCGCGCGTGAGCGCCGCGGCGCTGAAGCCTTGCCCGCCGGGATCGCTGGCGAGCGCGATGGCAAGGTTCACGGCGTCGTAGGCGAGGCCGGCGATGCGTGGGGGCGCCTGGCTGTAGCTCTTGGCGTACTTCTGCGCGAAGTCGCTCCAGCCACGCGGGTCGGGGCCCGGATACCATGCACCGATCAGCGCCGCGTCACGCCCGGCATTGGGATAATCCATGCCGCCGGTGCCAAGGACCTTGATCCGGTTGGTGTCGATCTTGGCCTGCGGCAGCAGCCGGCCGAGCAGCTCCAGATATTCCTGGCCGCCCGGCAGGAACAGCGCGTCCACCGGGCCACCCTCGGCCTCGGCATTGGCGATGTCGCCGCTGATCTTGCGGAGCGGCGCCAACAGGCCGTTGGCGTTGCCCGGATAGGACTCGAGCGCCACGATGCTGCCGCCGGCGCGGGCCACGGCCTCGCGGAACGCCGGTTCCACTACCTTGCCGAAAGCATCCTGCGGGATCAGCGCGGCGTACCGCTTCATGCCACGCTTTGCAGCATAGGCCACCATGCGCTCGACCTCGGGTGTCGGCTGGAAGCTCAGCAGATAGACGCCGTTGCCGGCCACCTCGCGGTCGCTGGAGAAGGCCACCACTGGCACGCCGGCCTTGCGCGCCACCGAAGCCACGGCGGACACGTTCTTTGCAAAGAGCGGCCCCAGAATGAGGGTGGCGCCGCGCTTCAGCACGTCCTCTGCGGCCGCTTTGGCGCCCTCAAGGGTGCCCCTGTCGTCCTTGACCATCAGCTCAATTTTGGTGTTGTCGCGCTCGAACACCGCCAGCTCGGCCGCCTGCTTCAGGCTGCGGGCGATCACCCCTGGGTGCCCCTGGCTGGAGAGCGGCGCTAGAATGGCAACCTTGACGACGGCGCGCGGGCCGAGGGCCGCCGGATCGAGCGACGGGGCCTCGCTGCCTGCGCAGCCTTGGAGCAGCAGAGCCCCGGTCAACGTGACTGCAGCACCCCATGCAGCCGCGGCGCGGCGCAACCTAGCAACACTCAGCACTGTCTGCCCCCCGGCCGCACCTGCGTCCCGCTCCCAGCTAACCGGCTGCGAGATGGCGCGGCAAGCGCAAACCGACCGCGCAAGCCGACGTTGGAGCATGTTGCACCGCTATCGCCCCGCGCCCGGTCTGGGCTAATCTGGGGCCGCCGTGAGTCTGCAGAGTCTGCGAGCAAGAGGCGCCGGCCCTGGAAATTGCTGCAACCTCAACGGGATCGGCGTTGGCACGCCGAGCCGCTGGCGAGCTGGAGGCGCTGCTGGCGCAGTCCATGGCCGCCGGGCTCTACCTGGTGCCGACCCCGATCGGCAACCTCAGTGACATCACGCTGCGGGCACTCGCTACGCTGGCGCGGGCCGACGTCGTCTACTGCGAGGACACCCGCCACAGCGGGACGCTTCTTGCTCACTACGCTATCGCGCGCCCCACGCGCCCCTATCACGAGCACAACGCCCAGCGCGAGCGCCCGCGCATCCTGGCGGACTTGGCGGCTGGCAAGGCGGTGGCGCTGATCAGCGATGCCGGCACGCCGCTCGTCTCGGACCCCGGCTACAAGCTGGTGCGTGAGGCGGTAGCCGCCGGCCACCGGGTGGTAAGCCTGCCGGGAGCGAGTGCGGCACTGGTGGCGCTCACCGGCGCCGGGCTGGCCACCGACACGTTCCTGTTCGCGGGCTTCCTGCCGCCCAGGCGGACTGCGCGGCGTGCGCGCCTGGCTCGGCTGCAGCAGGTGCCGGCAACGCTGGTGCTGTTCGAGGCGCCGTCGCGGCTGGCTGACAGCCTCACGGATATCGCCGAGGTTCTCGGCCACCGCGATGCAGCGGTGGCCCGCGAGCTGACCAAGCTGCACGAGGAGGTGCGTCGCGGCACGCCGGCCGAGCTCGCCAGGTGGGCCGTGGAGGCCGCCCCCAGGGGGGAGATGGTCGTGCTGGTGGGGCCGCCGCTTCCGCAGTCCGTCAGCGACGAAACCATCGCCGCGAAATTGACACCGATGCTCTCTGTGATGAGTCTCAGCGATGCTGCAAAAACGGCGGCCGATGATCTGGGCGTGGCGAAGGCGCGCGTGTACGATATCGGCATCGCCCTGAAACGGCGTACCGAGGGGTAGCGGAGGCGCGCATGGCTCACGTGACCTTGACCGGCAACTTGCGCCAGTACACGGGCGGCGTCGCCGAGATGGAGATCGAGGCGCGGAGCGTGCGCCAGCTGTTGGCACGCCTTGGAGCGGACTTCCCAGCGCTGGCTCCGCACCTGCAGCAGGGGCTGGCCGTGGCCATCGACGGCCAGATCTATCAGGATGCGCTGCTGGAGGAGATCGGCGCCGGCAGCGAAGTCCACATCCTGCCGCAGATCGCGGGGGGGTGAGCCCGGTGGCCGACCGTTTCGCTGCCAAATTCCTTACCCTCATGGCGGCCATCCTGCTGGCGGCGGGCGGCAGCGCGTCCGCCGTGGCGCAGGCCGCGGTGGACCTGCAGCTGGTTCTGGCGGTCGACGTCTCGGGCAGCGTGAGCGACGAGCGCTTCAAGCTGCAGAAGCAGGGCTACGCCGAGGCCTTCCGCAACTGGCGGGTGCTGGAGGCGATCAGGTCCGGCTCGGCGCAGGCGATCGCCGTGACCATGACGCAATGGACCGGGCCGTCGCAGCAGGCACAGGTGGTGCCCTGGATGGTGATCGCCGACGAGACCTCGATGCTGGCCTTCGCGGAGGCCGTGGAGCGCACCACGCGCCAGCTCTATGGCGGCGGCACATCCATCAGCGGCGCCATCGACCATGCCATGACGCTGTTCCCCGGCAGCGGCGCCAATGGCGGCCGGCAGGTGATCGACGTGTCCGGCGACGGCGCCAACAACCGCGGGCGTCCCGCAGCCGAGGCCCGCGACGACGCGGTGCGCGACGGCGCCACCATCAACGGCCTGCCGATCATGGCGCTCGAGCCGGGCCTCGATCAGTACTACCAGTCGAACGTCATTGGTGGCCCCAATGCCTTCATGATCGTCGCCGAAACCTACGAGACCTTCGCCGAGGCGGTGCTGAAGAAGCTCGTCACGGAGATCGCAATTTTGGGTGGTGAGCCGACCCGGCCCTCGACCGAGTAGGGCTGCTGCGAGATGCGGAACTGCTGCGCGCCAGCATCAAGCGGCCACCGCCGCCGGCCGACTTGCATCGCATTGCTCCCGCCGTCTGCGGAGGCTAGCGTCAGGCGGCCTCGAATTGAGGCAGGCCCGGCAGGAGCTCGCTGTGACCGCTGGTGCCTCAAAGCAGCCTGACAGGGAGGCTCCCATGAGAGCGCGCGGTTTCTTCGGACGATCGGCTGTGATCGAAGCATTGGCCGGTTTGGCAGCCGTCTGGGCGGCCCTCTGGCCGGCCGCGGTGCGGGCGGAGGACTATCCCACGCGGGCGGTCACGGTCGTCGTGCCGTTCGCGGCGGGTGGGGCCTTCGACTCGGTGGCGCGCATCATCACGGCGCGCATGCAGGAGCTCATGCGCCAGCCCGTGGTCGTCGAGAACGTCGGCGGCGGGGGGGGCACGACGGGTGTGAAGCGGGTCATCGC
>Ga0075431_100000974_pt1 | contig 25448 bp, 20 predicted proteins | sample RhiMetdeltSRZDD5_FD_75297 | JGI IMG/M metagenome (GOLD analysis project Ga0075431, IMG submission 75297) | Populus rhizosphere microbial communities from Tennessee, USA - Rhizosphere MetaG P. deltoides SRZDD5 | ecosystem: Host-associated > Plants > Roots > Rhizosphere > Soil | place: USA... | reverse complement strand
ACCTCCTTGTAGGCCTCGGCGTTGGTGATCTGGTCGTTGGAGGAGATGGTGTAGAACTGATGCTTGCCGTCGAGCGAGCCCTTGGGCCCCGACTGGTTGGCGGCTGCGACGGCCGACCTCAGGTCGGCCATGCTGAGCCCGTAGGAGGCGAGCCGGGCGATGTCGGCCTGGATGCGAACCGCCGGCTTGATGCCGCCCTGCACCGAGACATGGCCGACGCCGGACACCGAGGCGAGCCGCTGGGCCATCAGCGTGTCGGCCAGATCGGAGAGCGCCCTGAGCGGAACGGTCTCGGAGGTGAGGGCGAGCGTGATGATGGGCGCGTCCGCGGGGTTCAGCTTGGCGTAGGTGGGCGGGTAGGGCAGCGTGCGCGGCAGCGTCGAGCCGGCGGCGTTGATGGCGGCTTGCACGTCCTGGGCGGCGGCGTCGATGTCGCGGTTGAGGCTGAACTGCAGCGTGATCTGGCTGATGCCGTAGGAGGAGGTGGACGTCATCGAGGCCAGTGCCGGGATCTGCCCGAGATTGCGCTCCAGCGGCGCCGTCACCAGGTTGGCGGTGGTCTCGGGGTTCGCGCCCGGCAGCTGGGTCGTGACCTGGATGGTGGGGAAATCGACCTGCGGCAGCGAGGAGACCGGCAGCCACCAGTAGCCGAGCAGCCCGCCCAGCGTGACCGCCAGGGTCAGCAGCGCGGTCGCGATCGGCCGCGCGATGAATGGCCCGGAAACGCTCATGCGACCCTCTACCCGTCATCCCGGACGGAGCGATGCGAGCGCTTGCGCGAGCACCGCTCCGATCCGGGACCTGGTGAGCCCAACTCGATGGAGGTCCCGGATAGCCTCGCTGCGCTCGGCTTCCGGGATGACGGGTGGAAGGCTTGACACGACCGGGTCATTCCTTGGGCGTGCCTTCCGCCTTGCGCATGGCGTTGGGGCGGCCCTCGCCGCGGGGCTCGCCCAGCTTCTCGGCTGCAGCCTTGCAGCCTTCCGAGAGTTGCGCGGCGCTGGCCTGCAGGCAGAGGCGGATGGCGCCGCGGCTGCGCTCCACGTTGGCGCAGTGCTTCTCGATGTCGGCGGAGCAGGCCGCGCGGAAGCTGGCGGCGCGCGCCCCGCCCTTGGCATCAGACGTCGGCGCATCGGCGGCGGGCGCCGGCTCCTCGGGCGCCGCGATGGCGACTCGCGCCCCGTCCTTGAGACGCGAGAACCCGGTGGTGACGACGCGCTCGCCGGCGCCAATGCCGCGTCCGATCACGGCCTGCGTCTCCGACTGGTGAGCCACCGTGATCGGCCGCAGGCTCACCTTGTCGTCCGCCTCGACGACGTAGGCGAAGGTGCCGTTCGGCCCCCGCTGCACCGCCGGAGTGGGGATCACCACGACTTGGCTCAGCGTGTCGATGAGCAGCCGGATGTTGGCGAACTGCCCGGGCCACAGCTGCAGGTTGGCGTTGGGAAACTGCGCCTTCATCCGGATCGTGCCGGTGGTCGGATCGACCTGGTTGTCCACCACCTGCAGCGTGCCGCGGTCGATGGTGGATTTGCCGTTCGTGTCGAGCGCCTCGACCGACAGCACGCCCTTGGCCTGCGCCTTCTGGACCTCGGCCAGCTGCTGCTGCGGCAGCGTGAACAGCACGCTGACGGGGCGCAGCTCGGTGATGACGACGATGCCGGCGTCGCTGGCGCGCACCAGGTTGCCCTCGTCCACCATGCGGATGCCGGTGCGGCCGTCGATGGGCGCGATGATGGTGGTGTAGGCGAGGAACGCCCGGGCGTTGGCGATGGCCGCCTCGTCGAGCTTGATCTGCGCGGTGAGCTTCTCGACCGTCGCCACCTGGGTGTCGATGGTCTTCTGGGCGATGATGTTGCCGCCAAGCTTGGTGTAGCGCTCCAGGTCGCGCTGGGCGTTGGCCAGCTCGGCCTCATCCAGGTCCTTCTTGGCGACGGCCTGGTCCAGCTGCGCCTGATAGGTGGAGGGATCGATCTTGGCCAGCACATCGCCGCGCTTCACGTCCTGGCCTTCCTTGAAGCCGATGCTCAGGATGCGCCCGTCCACCTGAGGCCGCACGGTGACGGTGTTGCGTGCCTTGGCGGTGCCGACACCGTCGAGATAGACCGGCACGTCGCCGATGCGCGCCGGCGCCGCGGTGACCGGGACCGCCCCGTCGCCCAGCGCCTTGGCGGCGCGACGGCCGGTGAACTGTTTCTGCACGGACGGCAGTGACGTGGCATAGATGACGACGCCCGCGAGCCCTGCCGCCAGCGCGAGCGCAACCAGCCGCTTGAAGAGCCTGGTCATGGGCGATCCTTCCGCGGCGGGGCGCTCGGTCGCGTGGTATTTCTGCATTGCCTTTCCGGACCCCTGCCTCGTGGACCGCCGACGGCGAGCGCGTTCCTGCACCCCGTGGCATGGCGGATGAACGCAGCGGCGAGGGCTGAACCGTCGCACGGCGCTGGGGACGAAACTTGGGATGAATGCTCGTTCACGCTGAATGCCCCCGTTTATGCCGAAATCTATCGAAATCCGGCGAAGAAAAGCGCGTTGTCCTGACGATACCGGTTGCGCGCCGGGCGCGCCAGTACAACCCAAGGGCGGCGTTGGTCGTGGGCCGTAGGATCCCGCGATTTCGGCCTCTCCGCAGGACTCCCTCTCCCCGCCGCCCTCGGGCCATCCACGAATGCCACCTCGCCACAACGTCCCGAGGGCGACGGGGAGAGGGGATTCGGCGGCACCTCAACCTGCGGCGAGTTTGGTGTCAGAAAACGTCTGCAACAAAAAAGAGGGCCGCCGTGGCCCTCCTGCCGTCCACATCCGTGGATTTCAGTCTGCGCGGGCGGCCCTACTCGAGCCCCTCGGCGCAGACCGTGGCCGAGCCGCGGAAGTTCAGCGGCTTGCGGTAGATCATGTCGATCTGGCGGATGGAGCGCTCCCAGCCCTTCAGGTCGAGCGGGCGCGTGTGCGTCCCCTGCCGGAGCATCGCGCGCACGGGGATGTCGTCGGGCGCCCCATTGACGTAGACCACCCTGAGGTCGAGCATCTCGACATCGTTGCCCCTGGCCATCAGCCGGATGGCCTTGAACCGGCCCTCGCTCCGACCCACGCGGATCGAGTCGCGGTCTGCGCCGATGAAGGCGACCTGCTTGCAGCCGAGCTCCACCCATCGGTCGCGCCTGCCGTCGCGATCCCGCCGCTGGGCCTCGGCGTCGGTGGCGACAAGGCCGGTGCAGATGAGAGCGGCAGCGATCGCGGCAAGACTTCGCATGTTTTCACCTCGTGCTTTTGCAGTGCGGATGTTGGGAACGCGAGGGAACGTCCAGATCCGTCATGCGGTTCCCGCCGGCCGGATTGCCGCAGGATCAAAAGGGCCGCCTTGCGGGCGGCCCTTTACCCGGTCGTCGCGCGAGCGCCGGCATTCGGCCGCGCTCGATCCAGCTACTGCAGGCCCTCGACGCAGACCGTCGCCTGACCCTTGAAGTTGGGAATGGTGAGATAGGTCATCTCGACGCGGTCGATAGTCCGCTCCCAGCCTCTCAAGTCGAGCGGCCTGGTGCGGTCGCCTTGCCTGATAACGCTGCGTACCGGAATGCTGTCGGGCGCCCCGTTGGCGTAGACCACCGTCAGGTCGAGGATGTTGATGTCGGCACCGCGCACGTGCAGCCGGATCGCCTTGAATCGGCCCTCGCGGCGGCCGACACGGATCGTGTCGCGATCGACGCCGAACAGCGCCACGCGCTTGCATCCAAGCTCGTCCCAGTCGCGCCCGGCGCTCGGGCCGCCGCCCGGACCACCAGGGCCAATCGGAGGAAGCGGGCCAGGCCCCGGCCCCGCGAAGCGGGCGGGCACGCCGTACACCTTCATGATGGCGCGGCCTTCGAAGCTCGGGCGCGAGCGGTAGACCATCTCGATGCGCTGGAGATACTTGCGGTCGCCGCGCAGGTCGATCGGCTGGTCCTGACCTTCCCGGATCAGCCTGTCGACCGGGAAGTCCTCGTAGAAGCCGTTCATATAGACGAGCCGCACCGACATGAGGTGGATATCGCTGCGCTCGGCGATCAGGTGCAGGCGGCGGAACGCGCGGTCCCGGTACCAGTCCTGCGGCTGATTGATGACGATGGCGTCGCGGTCGACCCGGAAACCGACGGCCTTCTCGCCCAGCAGCAACCACTCCCCGCGCCCGCCTCGGTCACGGTCGCCATCCCTGTCCCTGTCCCAGCGCTGAGCGAGGGCCTGCCCGCTCAATGCGCCCGCCAGCACCAGCGCAACCGCGAGTGCTGACAACCTTTTCCAAGGCATCGCAAAGTCTCCCATGTGTAGAGGTAAAAAATCCTTCCCCGAGGATCGGCGCGAAGCCATCGACCCTCATCGCGGCGCTAAGATGGCCGCGCCGTGCTCTATTCATGACTTGGGCGGACTGTTGCGCGGCTCGCGCGAAATGCTGCGCCGCAACTCCCGCGCGGCGAGCAGGCCTGGGTGCGGCAACGCGCGCTTTCCGGCGGAAATCCGCCGGTTGCGCCGTCCGGCCCTTCACCGCACGGCGTTAACCATGCGCAACGCTGGGACCATCAATACTTGACGGAGCACCCGTAGGGCCGCGTGGAGGCCACGGCCACAGACCGCCCAGCAGCCACCGCGTCGAGCGCCTCCCGCACGTAGTTGCGGGCACCCTTCACGCTCGCCTGGCTGGCGGTGGGCCGGTCGTCGATGGCCCCCATGTAGACCAGGGTGCCGGCGCCATCGACGACGAACATGTGCGGCGTGGTTCTGGCGTCGTAGAGCCGGCCGAGTTGGCCCTTCGGGTCGAGCAGCACCACCGTCGGCTTGGCATTGCGGGTGCTCGTGAGCCGGTCGGCCTCGGTTGCCTCGACGTAGCCCTGCTCGCCGGGGCGGGATGAGATGACTGTGAGCCAGACCGCGCCGGCGCCGGTCGCCGCGGCCTGCAGAGCCTGCATGTTGCCGGTGGCGTAATGCTTTGCCGTGTAGGGGCACTCGTGGTTGGTCCACTCCAGGATGACGGTCTTGCCCCGGTACGCGGCCAGCGTGTGCTGCGCGCCCTTGGTGTCGGTGGCGGTGAAATCCGGCGCCCGCCTTCCCGGCTGGGTTGCAGCCCGCGCAGGCGTGCTCGGCGCTGGCAGGGCCGAGGCGGCCGCCGAGGCCGCCAAGGCGGTCAGCGCTTGGCGTCGTGTGACGGGCATTTGGGCACTCCCCTCGCTGGCGGTCACGACCACGACACTAGCCACCCGGGCGGCGGCCCCGCAAACGCAGCTAGCGTCACAAGGATCAAATGGCCGTGACGGACGGATGCGGTCACGTGCGCCCGTTAGCCCCGGCAGGACGCGGGCGCCACCTTCCCGAAGCGGCACGCAAAAGTCGCCACAATGGCACGACGTTAATATTCCCCACGCAGAATGCGGCGACCGCCCAGCACGAGCCCCGGATGAATCTCCAATGAACCGCCCAGCCGCTCCGAGACGACTATGAACCGGACAACGCCCGCCTTCGTAGAGACACGATGTTGCCCGATTGCCAGCCGGCACGACGATCTTGCGACTGCGGCACGGCGCTCGCTGGTCTGGGCTGGCAGTGCCGGTTAGCTTCTTGCGTACCCTGGAGAGTGCTCCCAATGCTCAGAAGAATGCCGTTGGCTGCCTGCATCAGCCTCGCAGCCGCCATGACCGTTGTTGCAAACGCGCCGGCGGGCGCCCAGTCGCAGTCTCAGTCCGGGACGCACGTGGCTACCGCTCCCCCGTCCGCAGCGCCTGAAGCTTCCCGCACCGAGGTGATGGCCCCGAGCGAGCCGGCCCCGTCGGAGACGATGGCACCGGTGCCCCCGGAGACGCCGGCTGAGAAGCCCGTCGAGACGCCGGCGCAGGCTCCCACCCAGACTCCGGCGCAGGCTCCAGCCCAGACGACGGCGCCCGCTCCGACCGAGGCGGCGGCGCCGCGCATTGTCGAGGTCGATCCGGTGCTGGCGGAGGTGCGCCAGCGGCTCACGACCGGCAAGCTCGGGGACAGCACCGCCGCCGAGCGCGCGGCTGTGAAGGCCTTCTATGCGGAGAGAACGGCTCCCGTGTGGGTCACCGCCGAGGGCCTCACGGATCGCGCCCGTCATGCCATGGAGGAGATCGCCAAGGCCGACGAATGGGGGCTGCAGGCCAGCGCATTCGCGTTGCCGGCCCTGCGCTCGGCAGACCGTTCGCCGGCTGTCCTGGCCGACGCGGAGATCAAGCTCAGCCTCGCGGTGCTGGAATATGCGCGCCACGCCCGCGGCGGCCGTCTGGACCCCTCGCAGGTGAGCCGCAACTTCGACCAGAAGGTGACCCTGCGCGACCCCAAGGTGGTGCTCGAGACCGTCGCCGGGCTGGAGACGCCGGGCCGCTATCTGCGGGCGCTGCACCCGCAGCACCCGCAGTTCGAGCTGCTGCGCCAGGCCCTGCTCAAGGCCCGCGCCGGCGGTGTTCGGGCGGAGGCCGGATCCGAAACCACGGTGATGATTCCCGATGGTCCCGCCTTGAAGGTCGGGATGGAGCATGCCGACGTGTCGCTGGTGCGCGAGCGGCTCAAGCTGCCGGCACAACCCGGGGCCGAGGACATCTACGATGAGCAGGTGCAGGCGGCGGTTGCCGAGTTCCAGCGCAGGAGCGGCATGCGGCCCGACGGCGTGCTCGGCTCGCGGACCCGGTCTGCCCTCAACGGCAGCGAGAAGTCCCCGCCTGCGTTCGGCTCCGACGATCTGCGTCTGCTCGTCAACATGGAACGCTGGCGCTGGATGCCCGAGGACATGGGCGAGTTCCACGTGTGGGACAACATCCCCGAGTATACGGGCCGGGTGGTCAAGAATGGCCAGACCATCCACCAGTTCAAGATCATCGTCGGCCGGGTCGAGACGCAGACGACGATCTTCTCCGCCAACATGCGCTACGTCATCTTCGGGCCGGAGTGGGGCGTGCCGGACTCCATCAAGGTCAAGGAACTCCTGCCCTACCTGAGGCCGGCCTCGGATACGGGCGGCGGCGGGTTCTTCGGCTTCAGCGGCGGTGGCACGATCACCGACACGCGCGTGCTCGAGAGGCACAACCTGCGCGTCAGCCTGAACGGCCGCCCCGTCGATCCGAGCCAGATCGACTGGAGCACGGTGGACATCCGCAAGTACGCCTTCATCCAGCCGACGGGCGGCGGCAACGTGCTGGGCGCGGTCAAGTTCCGCTTCCCCAACAAGCACGACATCTACATGCACGACACGCCCCAGCGCGAGCTGTTCGAGAAGACGGTCCGCACCTTCAGCCACGGCTGCGTGCGGGTGCAGAACCCGGGCCGCTTCGCCGAGGTGCTGCTGGAGGAGGACAAGGGCTGGGCGGCCCCGCGCGTGCGCGACATGATGGCCAAGGGCGGCAACGTCGAGGTGACGCTGACGAAGCAGATCCCGGTGCACATCGCCTACTTCACGACGGTGGCCTCCGAGGATGGCCAGGTGCGCTCGTTCCCCGACATCTACGGCCACGACCGGCGCGTCGCCTCGGCGCTGGCTGGCCGGCCGATCCCGCTGGAGCCGGCTCAGTCTCTCGACCCGGTGGCCCAGTCGCTCGAGCAGCCCAGGCAGGAGGCCAAGCAGGCGCGCCGCGGCAAGCGCTACGACCCGGGCCAGGAGGACTTCTTCTCCGCGCTGTTCGGGAACTAGCCTGCAGGTTGGGTTACGCCGCTTCGCGGCTAACCCAACCTACCACTTCCAGAAGGGGAACGGCGAGCCGCCGCGGCTGCCGCGCGCCCAGGGTGGCCAGTTGTCGAACTCGTCCACCGGCCGCGGCTCGCGCTGGCGGATCTTGAGGGCGCCCTGGGGCTCGTCGCTCATGACCACCACGAAATCGGTGTCCTTGCCGGTCTCGCGGCTGGGGCCTTCATCGGAGATGATGAGGGACGCGCCGGGCAGCACCACCTCGGAGATGAGGTCGCGCGCCTCCTGGCTGAGGGCGATCCGGTCGAGGGCGGCGCCTGCCGCCGCCGTGTCGGTGCGCGCCGGAGCGGCGCCCCGGGACCGGCCAGGGCTGCTCGGCGAGCTGCCGGCCGGCTCGATGCGCGTCGGGTTGCGGTACATGGACACCACGGTCCAGCGCAGCTCGTTGGAGGCCCCCAGCTCGACGGCGGTGAACACGAATGTGCCGATGGGCGCCTTCGGGTCGCGAATCACGACCGGCCCCTCGAACACCGGCATGTTGCCCTTGCGGACGTAGAGGCGCTGCGTCTTGCGGCTGACGAAGACCGACACCGGGAAGGTGCGCCGCGTCGCCTCCTCGGCGGTCTGGGCGGCGCGGTCCCTGGCGGCGGTGGCGGCCTTGGCCTCCTCCTCGGCACGCTCGACGGCCTCGCGTTTCGCCTGCTCCTGCAGCCGCGTGGCCTGCAGGCGGGATTGGACCTCCTCGACCCTGGCTTGCGCCTTGGCCTTGGTGGCCTCCGCCCGCTCCTTGCCCTGTGGCGCGGTGGCCGTCTCCAGCCGGCGCTCGGCGTCCTTCAGCGCGCCCTCCGCCCTGGCGAGATCGGCCTCGCCCGAGCGCACCGCCCGTGCCGCGCCCGCCGCCTCCGAGGCCGCCCGCGCTGCGGCCGTGCGCGCCTCGCGCTGGCGCCTGGCGGCCGGCTCCAGCTCGGCGGCCTTGGCGGTGGCCATCGCCTGCAGCAGCTGCTGGTGCCGCGCCGAGCCCGGCACGATCTCACCGTCCGCCGCGATCGCCGCCATCCTGGCGCCCTTCGGCGCCGACGGAGTCAAGGCGAGCTCGCGCGGCACCGGCCTAGACCTGAACAGCGCCGGATGGGAGATGTCGCTGGGCGCCATGTCCTCGCGAACAATCAGCACCCGCAGGCCCATCTCCGTCATGTCGAACAGCTGGCGGGCGAACGCCATGGGGAGCCGCACGCAGCCGTGCGAGGCCGGATGCCCCGGCAGGTTGCCGGCGTGCAGCGCGATGCCGGTCCAGGTGATGCGCTGCATGAACGGCATTTCGCCGTCCTCGTAGAGATTGGAGCGGTGCTCCTCTTTCTTCTGGACGATGGAGAAGATGCCGGCGGGCGTCTCGTAGCCCGTGGAGCCGCTCGAGATCGGCGACTCCGTGATCTTGCCGTCGGCGGCGTAGATCGAGACGCGCTGGTCGGCGAGCGCGACGATCGCCATCACCGGCTTGCCCGCGGAGCGCCGTTGCCCATCGTAGCGCGCCTCCCGGCTGCCCTGGGTGGCCGCGGCGTCAATGCCGAGCCCCAGCATCAACAGGACGGCCGCAAGCCCTGTGAGCGGCGCGCCTGCCGGCCGCAGACCCGATTTACGCGGGAGCGGGCCGCGCGCCGTGTTCCACTCAGTCTTTGACAACGCCATCGACACCCTGACCCGATCGAGGACTCTTAGAGCGAGCGCGCCACGCGCAGGCCTACCATGTCGAGACGGATCTCGGGAGCCGTCGCATAGCGGTAGGCTGAACGCAGAAGCTGCGGATAGTAGTTCCAGGAGCCGCCGCGCAGGATGCGCAGGCTGCAGTCGCGCGCCACCACCGCCGAACCGTCGGTGGGCGCGCCCCGGTAGCTGTCGCGGTAGCAGTCCTCCACCCATTCCCACACGTTGCCGTGCATATCGTGCAGGCCGAAGGCATTCTTGCGGAAGGTGCCCACATCCACCGTCTTCTGCCGATACAACCCCATCTTACCGTCGGCGTAGACGAAGTTGGCGTCGTAGTTGGCCTCCCGGTAGTTGATCGTGCTTCCCGTGGCGAAGGGGAGATGAGGTGCCGAGGCATCGGTGATGCCGCGCGCGGCGTACTCCCACTCCGCCTCGGTGGGCAGCCGGTACGGCTTGCCGGTCTTGCGCGCGAGCCACGCCACGAGCTCCCTGGCGTCGTGCCAGGAGACGTTGATGACGGGGCGCTTGCCGCGGCCCCAGGTCTCGTCGCCGGGCTTGTGCGCGCATCCGCCCTCGGCGGCGCAGGCATCCCACTGCGCGAACGTGACCTCGTGCTTGCCGATGGCGAACGCAGGCATCGTCACCTTGCGCTGCGGGCCTTCGTTGCTGCCGCGCCCCGTCTCGCTCTCCGGCGAGCCCATCATGAACGTGCCGGCGGGCACGGCCACCATCTCCGGGCAGGCCGCGCAATCGCGGAAGGTACGACCCGGCGCGTCGGAGCCTTGGGAGGCATCAGGCTGTCGCCTCTGGGCCGCTGCGTGCGAGGCGAGCAGCACCAGGGCCAGTGTGGGCAGGGCCAAGAGGGGCAGGGCCCGTGTGGCGAGCGCGCGAAGCATGGGGGTGGTTGCGGTCTCCTCGGCGCCGATGGACGATCGATGTGGTCGATCGCTATGGAGGCATTCTTCTAGCGCCCTGAGCTGGGCAAGAAAAGACTCTGCACGGGCGTTACGTTTAGAGTTTCTGGCGCCGTCGTCGTGGCAGCATTGCGACGGCACCCGGTTCCGGTGCGCTGTTGCAGACACAATTGGCATTGGATCACGCGCAGGGTTAACGAGATCGTTCCCCTGCCGAGGCAGCGAGCCATGCGGGGAGCGAGCTGGACGTGAAGAGCGGGCGGCAGCGACGCGCGGAGATCCTGGAGCGCCGGCGGCGCTTGGCGCGCATCGGTCAGCGCGTGACCTTCAAGCCGTGGCTGGACGCGGTGCCCCGCGGTGTGCTCCCGGCTGACCAGGCGAGCCTGCTCCACGACAGCACCTACGGACCGCGGCCGCGCTTCTATGTGGACCAGCCCTTCGTCTGCGTCGATTGCGGGAAGGCCGAGGTGTGGACCGCCGCCGACCAGAAGTGGTGGTACGAGGTGGCCCAGGGCAAGATCGCCTCGCGGGCCAACCGCTGCCGCGACTGCCGAAGGAAGCGCCGCCTGCGCCGCTCCCAGGAGCGCCGCATCCACGTCGAGGGGCTGATTGCGAAGTACGGCCTCGAGGAGGCTGCGCGGCGGCTTCGTTTTACTGTTGAGGTGCTGGAGAAGATGCGGGGGCGCTGGGCCGACCGTTGAAGGACGCGGAGCGGCGTAAGCAGGTTCTCATCGTCGGCCCAACGCAGCGCGCCGGCAAAGACCGTGACGCCCCGGAATCTGACGGACGCAGACTGGAGGAAGGGTGCCAGAAACAGCCGTTCGCTTTCCAGGCGCTCACCTCCGGCGCCTATTGGGCGGCCGAGACTGCTGCGTGGTGATCTTCGGGTGGACTGACTGCGTCCTGCGCACGCAGCGCCAGGTATTCGGTCCAGCTTGTACGCGCTGCATATTCTGCGAGCAGTTGCACTGTCCGCCGCTGGCCGTGCCTCCGGAGCAGGAGATTTGCGTCGGCGGTTGTCCGGTGCAACGCCACGCGCTCGCTCCCGTCGGAACGCGCTTCATACTTGAGGGGCAGATGCATTGGCCGCTTCGGACCGTCCCGCCGGCACACGAGATGTCGACCGTGGTCCTGCCCTGGCAGCGAAAGCTGTGGGGGCCGGCCGCTTCGGCAGTCTGCCCTGGCGGGCAGCGGCAGGAGTAGCGAACCGGCTTGGTGCTCGCCGCTATGAGGCGGCCGCCGACGCAGGTCGGTATCGGCGGATCGGCGACGATGCGCGGCGGTCCCGACGGCGGCGTCGGATCGGCGACGAGACCGGGCCCCTTGATGCAATCATAGTGGTGGCCGCGCAGCGCAATGATCTTGGGTCTCGGCACCTGCAGGCTCTTCAGCGCGCAGTTGACCTGCTCGCTGTGTCCGATCTCGAACTGCAGCACGTCGACGGCGATGAAAGTGTTCGGCGCCGTCTGGTGCGCGGTTGCAACTCGCGACCATTTGCGGTCGCCGGTGCAATCGAGGCTGTAGGGAGCCGGGCCGGCCGCGCTGGCCCTGATGCTGAGCCCGGCCTCCGCCTGGCGCGGGCAGGCGGTGCCGTTCGGATCGCGCAGATCGAGGGTGCCGCTGAGCACCTCCACAGTGCGCCAGCCGGTCATGCCAAGCACCGGCGTGTTCACGACCACAGGGTCTGTGCGCCAGCCGGTCATGCCGAGTACCGGCGTGTTGACGACCACGGGGTCTGGCCGCCAGCCGGTCATGCCGAGCGCCGGCGTGTCGACCGTCATTGCATTCTGTGCGAGGGCGACGAAGGCGGTCACCGGTGCGCCGAAGATCCAGACCGCGAACAGGAGCGCGCGGAGCTTGCGGCGCCCCGGCTTCGGCCTCGACGGGCCAGCCTCAAGTTTGGTGAGCATGGATGCTGTCAAGTGCTCGGCAGGTATGCGGCGGTTGCGCTATTGCTTCTGCTTCGGACCAATTGTGAGATCCTTGGAGCCGGCAATTCCGGGATTGAACTTGCCGCCATCCAGTGGGCCTGTGAATGCCTGCATAAAATATTCATCGGGCTTGCCATACCTGAAGAGGTCGGTTTTAGGCGGAGTGCCCTGCAAAGGGGGGAGCATACCGGTGTTTTTTTGCTGGCTCAGATAGAAAAAACACGAGTAAGACTTTGCCTCGAAGAAGGTCTTCCCAGCCTTAGGGTTGACGACGATTTCAAGGACATCGTCGAAGTTGACGGTCTGAATGGCGCGCAGGGCCCACTCTTCCCCGAGCTGGTGGGCATTGCCGTCCCGTATCTCACACTTCACAGACGCGTAGCGTGCTTGCGGAAGCATGTTCTTCAGCTTCACCGGTACGCGGAGCTTGATGGCATCGTAGTTGTCGTTGGCCGCCGCTCCGACCGACACCGCCAGGCCGGCGGCGCAGGCGAGCAGCAATCCCGGGACGCGTTGGGGCATGGCGGGCATCTCATTCTTCTCCCTCGAGACATCGCGTATCTGCTGGCGATTGGTCCCGTTTCATCCGAGCTTTTTGCGGCGCGCCGCCGTGTCATTGCCGGCCTCGCCGCCCAGACTAGACGCCTCGTGCTGCGCGAAGTGCGGGATCACTCGGCGTGCCGGTCAGTCAAGTCGGCCTCTCGCGGTCCCAGCCGGCATGGCGCGACAATCGGGACGAGAGTCACTTCGATCGTCGCTGGCCAGCCCCGGGCTTGGTGGGCGAGGGGCCTCTTTGCCATGTGAGGAAGTCGCGGCCGTCAACGTCGGATGACCGGCGAGGGGAGTTCGCCTTGAGCTTGTCGGTGCACGCCACGTACTTGTTCGCCTTGGTCTTGCACTTCGGGGCGGCGGCCATCGCTGCCGGGCCCACAAGGCTGGTCACAAGAACGGCGGCGGCAAGTCCGCTGCCAGCGGCAATGAGGATACCTTTCAGCATCGCGATCTCCTGGGACGGTCCTTGCAGTCGTTTTGTTGCGGCTGCGCGTGGAGGGATTCACCTCGGCGATGCGAGGCAACCTGCACCGGTGCCGACGACGGCATTCTGTTGCGGAATGTCCCGTGACCCAATCCCTCAAAAATGAGGGATGGCGATCGATGAGCTTGCACCAGCCTGCATGGCGCTCGCGAATACAGCCTACGGCGTGATCAGATCGAGCCTGACGGCGCGCGCGACGGCATGTGCCCTGGTCGCGCATCCGAGCTTGCGCTTGGCGGCGCGCAGATATTCGTTCACCACCGGCTCCGACAGACCGAGCCTCTCGGCAATCCGCTTGGTGGCAAGGCCGCGACTCGCCCACAGCAGGCACTCGCGCTGGCGCGGCGACAGCGCAAGGCGCGATGGAGCAAGCGGCTCGCCGTCCAGGCCAGCCAGGCCGTCGTGGAAGTACTGCGCGGTGAGTTGCAGCAGAGGACCGAAGTGCTCCGCATGCCGAAGCCAGGATTTGTAGCGGGCATCGCCGCAGAAGACGGTGAAATTACCGTAGTGTGTCGCGCCGCCATTGCGCAACGGAAACACCATGAAAGAGCTGACGCCCATTTCGTACGCGAGGCTCATGCCGCTTTCGTCTCTCGCCTTCAGGTCCCCGCACGACCACACGAAGGGCAGCAGCGACCGCTTGCAATGCGGTGCCACCGGCTCGGTGGCCAGTAGGTCCGGCCGCCTGGCGAGCTCCGGGAACACCTGTTCAACGAAGCGTCCTCTCCCGAAGATGCCGCGATTGATCTTGTCGAGCAGCGGCTGCTTCGATGTCATCGGCACGCCGAAGGCGTAAAAGCTCTGCGCGAAGCCGGCTTTGGTTAAAGCGGCGTCGAGCAGAGCCCAAGCCGATTGCGCATCAGCCGCGCCAGCGCGATGCAGCAGGTCGAGCGGGTTCCAGGAACCCTCATCAGCATTGGGTATCGCGCCCATGACCTCCCTGCCAAGCGCGCCGACGCGCGGCCCGACAGTCTCCTCCCGGCGGGTTCGTTCAACTATACCCTCTGTCGCCCGTTCGCGGGAGCCGGTTCAAAATTGCACCTCGCGCAGATCCCTCTGGCTGCTGGCGTGCGTCGAGCGACAGTAAAGGCCGGCAACGCACCGCGTCACGTTTTGCGACGCGAGAAGATGCGCCTCCGCACCAGCAGCCAAGTCTCAAGTGGGTCACACCTTTACCTTGCGATGAGCAGCCGTCCGGCAGGAAAGCGGTGAAAGCGGACGCAAGGGACCCTGGCCGAACGTCGGGGCGGCGAGGGAGATCTGCTTAGCCGCTGACTGCAAGCCACCGTTGCATGGGGCGCGCAGCGGGATTGCGGATGCAGGCCTTGCGCCCGCGATGACAGCAAGCCGCAGGCGGTCCTGCCGCGTTTCGGGGCAGAGTGGCGCCGCGTCGCGCAGGCGATGCCTGAGCCTCCAACATGGAAGGGCCCCATGCGCGACATGCGCCCCACGCCTGCGGCCGTGATCTTCATCGCCGGCTTTCTCATCCTGTTCGTCGGCGGCGGGGCGCGCTTTGCCATCGGGCTCACGCTGAAGCCGATGGTGGATGAGCTCGGCTGGGTGCGCGGCGAGGTGGGCCTCGCCGTCCTCGCCCATCTCGTGATCTCGGCGGTGGCGACCTATCTCGCCGGGCGGCTCGCGGATCGCGCCAGCCCCAGCCTGCTGCTCAACGCCGGCGTGGCCATGAGCGGGCTCGGCATCGGCCTCATGTGCCTCGTGACGGAGCCCTGGCATGCGGTCCTGTTCTACGGGGTCGTGTTCGCGATCGGCAACGGCATGGCCTCGCTGGCGCCGGTGGGGGTGATGGTGACGCGCGCCTTTCCCGGCCGCGCCGGCTTCGCCAACTCGGCGGTGATCTCGGGCATGTGCCTGGGACAGCTGGTGATGATCGCGGCGCTGGCGGCGCTGCTGGCTGAGATCGGCTGGCGCTCGGTGTTCGTCTGGCTCGGCGTCGCGCATCTGTTGCTGCTGCCGTTCCTGCTGCTGGCGCTGCCGCGGCGCATCGAGGGCGGCGGGGCGGTGGCGACCAACGGCGGGCTCGGTGTGCGCGAGGCGGCGCGTACGGGTCGGTTCTGGCTGCTGCTGGCGGTCTACGCCATCTGCGGCTTCGACGACTTCTTCGTCGCCACCCACGTCGTGGCCTTCGCCCAGGACCGTGGCGTGGATGGGCTGCTGGCCGGCCACCTGCTCGCCTTCATGGGGCTGACGGGGCTGCTGGGCCTCGTCGCCACCGGCCTCGTCAGCGACCGCGCCGGCCCGGTGTGGACATCCGCCCTGGCCTTTGCCGCGCGTGTCGCGGTGTTCGGCCTGATTGCGGTCGATCAGTCCGCGGTCTCCATTGCGGTGTTCGCCCTGGTGTTCGGCGCCACCTTCATGGTCACCGCCCCCATGACGGTGCTGTTCGTGCGCGACCACTTCGGCATGAAGCATCTGGGCGCGCTTACCGGGCTCATCACCATGGTGCACCAGATCTTCGGCGGCATCGGCGCCTGGGGCGGCGCCCTCATCTTCGACGCCACCGGCACCTACGATGCCGCCTTCGTGCTGGCGCTGGCCGTCTCGGCCCTGGCGCTGGTGCTGACACTGATGCTCAGGGAGAAGGCATGAGCCGCGCCGCTACCTGTCCTGCAGCGCGCTGATCCTGGCCTTGGCCTCGGGATGGCCGAGCTCGGCGGCGCGCCGATACCAGTGCTGCGCGCGCTCCTTGCTGCCGACCATGCCGAACACGCCGAGCGACCACAGCCGACGCGGATCGTAGGTGGAGCCCAGCGCCAGCGCGGCCTGGGCGCTGCCCAGGGCGGCCGCCTTCTCGTAGAGCGCGCGTGCCGCAGCCACGTCGCCGCGTCCGAGCAGCCGGTCGCCGCTCTTTACCATGTCCTTGATGGCACCGTCGCTGAGAGCGGTGGCCTGCGGCGTTGCGGGCGGCGGCACGGCCAGCCACAGCTTGCTCTGGGCCACGACGGCACCATTGGTGCGGCGCAGCTCGGCGCGGACCTCGATGGTCGATGCCGACCATTCCGGCACGACGATCTCGAGCTGCTGCAGCGCCCCCGGCGAGAGCAGCCACGAGTCGGCCCCCATGCGTGAGGCGCCGGAGAGCGCGGTGTTGGCGGGCAGGCCGGACAGGATGAGGATGTAGCTCTCCTGCGCCGCGTCCAGCGGGCGGACCTGCAGCGGCAGCCGCGCGGGCTTCAGCGCCTCCAGCCGCAACGGGTCGCCGGGCGCGCCGACCGGCAGCAGCTCCACATGCCGCAGCGGAGGCTCCGAGCGCGGCGGCTCGGCCGCCGGCCGGAAGGCCGGCTTGGCCGCAACCTTCTCCGCTGCGGCGGGCGCCTGGTCCTGGCGCGCCACGCCCAGCGTGATGACCACCGCCAGCACCGCGGCGATAATGGTGTTGACGGCCGTGGCCGCGACGAACACCCAGGGGGCGATGCCGGCGGAAGCGCGCGGCGGCGGCAACGCCACCAGCGCCCGCGGCAGGTCCCGGCGCTCGTACTCCTCATCGGCTGGATCGAGAAGCGGCGGTGCGATTGGATCGAGCGACGGCGCGATCAGGTCGTGCGGGGGGCCTGGCGTGGCGACCGGCCCGCGCGGCAGGTCGTGGTAGTCGTTCAGATGCCCATTGCCGTTCATGCCGGCGACATGCGGAAGCTGCTGGATGCGCTCGAGCAGCCTCTGGATCTCACGCAACCTGGCAGCATCGTTGGGAGTGCTCATGGTGAACCCGGACCCTCTACTCATCTATGAACCGCGCGACAGTCGCGGCTTGCGCCGCCCTGCCCTCTACTTCGTGACGCGCTCGCTCGTGACGGACTTGCGCGCCCAGGCCTGGAACTCGTCGAACAGCTTCTTCTTCTGCGGATCGGAAAGGTCTGACGCCTTGAGCTGCTTTTCCGCCCGCAGGAACTCGTCGAACTGGCCCTGCAGCGCCTCCCGGCGCTGCGCGGAGGCGCGGGCGAGCCAGGCGTCCGCCGCCGGCACGCGCGGCCACCCCGGCAGCACCGCGCCGAGGTTCACCTCCTTCCACTTCGGATGGCGCTGAGAGACGGCGAGCCGTGCGATGGCGTCGAGCACCGCTGGCGCGTGCCTGGCCACGCGGCGCGCCGAGTCGTCGATCTCCTTGCTCGCCATCAGCACGGCGCCCACAGCGACGGTCTCGACGATGGTGCCCGGCGGGATCAGCGCGGGATAGTCCTCGGGCAGCAGGACGGCGGGCGCATAGCCCTCGCCTTCGCCCGGTGCCTTCGGCAAGGACAGGCTCAAGAGGCGTAGACGGCCGTCCTTCGGCAGGGCCGACACCAGCGGCACCGGCTTGCCAGCCACCAGCAGAGTCGCCGCGATCGTGCCCGAGCGCACCTCGCGCACGGCGTCGGCCGTCTCCATCTGGACCTCCTCGAAGGTCACGCCGAGGCGCTGGAGCATGTCCTTGGCCGTGAACTGCACGGTGCCGTCGCCGGGGGGAATGGCGACCTTCCTGCCGCGCAGGTCGGTGGGCGAGGCGACACCCGGGCCGACGATCACGTGCACCTCCTCGCCATAGAGAGGCGCGACATAGGCCAGTCTCTGCTGCAGGCCCCCGCCAAGCGCATTCGTGGCCTTGGCATGAGCCAGCACGTTGGCGGGCACGATGGCGAGATCCACGCCGCGCAGCAGCAGCAGGTCCTGCAGGCTCGCCAGCCCGCCCTCGGCCGCGATCGGCAGGATGCGCAGGCTGCCGTCTGCGCCGACGGCGTAGGCCAGGTCTCCAGCCATGGAGAGATAGGGCGTTTCCAGCCGGCTGGCGGCGACAATCAGGGTGTCCTGGTTGTGCTTCAGCCGTGTGGCGATGCGTTGCGTGGTCCAGGCCGGCGCGGGCGGCTGCACGACCTTCGGCGGCTGGTCGGGCGCCTCGGCGCCGACAGCGGCCGGAGTGCCCGCGAGCAACAGCAGCGCCGACGCAAGCGCGGCTGCACAGAGCGGCCAGACACCGATGCGACCCTTGAACGCTGCGACGCGCGAACATCGCCAACGCCGGGGAGTCGCGCCCCATAGACGCATACCGTTTGCCTCTTCAGCGTGCTGGTCTTTTAAGTCTTAAGCCGTACTCGTACCATCGCACGGCGCAGGAAGCGGAAGCTTGCTCTTCTGTGATTGACTCTTATTCACAGAGAAAAGATTATCTTATCGCTGTGGACCGGATCGACCTCATTATCGAGGTTCAATTGCGGCGGCAAAAGGACGTTCGCGGCTCTTATCCACATGAAGACAGCAACTTAGTCTGATATCCGAGATAAGACTTCAAATAGCGGGGGTAGAAAGTATGACGGTCATTTACGATCCAGCCCTGGTTCTTCTTTCCATCGGTGTGGCAATTCTCGGCTCTCTGACCGCGTTGGCGCTAACCGCGGGCGGCCACGAGCACGAGCAGGGGGCATGGCGCGCGAGCCTCGCGTTTGCCAACAGCGGCCTCATCATGGGGAGCACGATCTGGTCCATGCATTTCGTGGCGATGATGGCGGTCGGGCTTCCGGTGCCGGTGAACTACAACATGGTCGAGACGGTTGGCTCGATCATCGTGGCGATCGTGGCGACCGGGGTCGGCCTCTATCTGACCAGGGGGCGTGTGCTGGGGCTCTGGAGCATTCCCGGCGGCGGCGTTCTCATGGGCCTCGGCATTGCCTGCATGCACTACCTCGGCATGAGCGCCGTTCGCGGCTGCGGCCTCGCCTACGACCTGCAACTCGTGCTGGCGTCGGTGGGGATCGCCATCGGCGCCTCGACGGCGGCGCTGTGGTTTACATTCACCGGGCGCGGCGTTCTTACCACGCTGGCGGGCGGCGTCGTCCAGGGCCTGGCGATCGCGTCGATGCACTACACGGCGATGGCGGCCACCTACTTCGTGCCGCTCGACATGAGCGCCGATCTGGTGACGCCGCTGTTCACCCAGAGCGTGCTGGCCTACCTGATCGCGACGGGCGTCGTCGCGGTATCGGCGGGCAATCTTCTCCTGCTGGGGCTGATGTCGATGTATCGAAGCCGCTCGGCGTGATCGGCAGATGTAGGTTGGGTCGAGCGCTAGCGAGACCCAACATTGGCGAGTGGCATCCCGCATGTGTTGGGTCTGCGCTTCGCTTGACCCGACCTACGAAGATTCACGCCTTCGCCTTGACGTAGCTTCCCGGCGCGTCCTCGATGGTGCCGAGCCTTGCACCCGGCTCGCGCGCGGGGACGAGGCCGCCGGAGTATTTCTCCAGCCACGCGGCATAGTGCGGCCACCACGAGCCGGGATGCTCCTCGGCGCCTTCCAGCCAGGCCTCCAGCGTCGCGGCCCGCTTGGTGTTGGTCCAGTACTGGTACTTGGGCTTCGACGGCGGGTTGATGACGCCGGCGATGTGCCCGGACCCCGCCAGCACGTAGGTGACCGGCCCGCCGAACAGCCGTGAGCCGATGAACACCGACTTGGCCGGCGCAATATGGTCCTCCTTGGCGCACAGCTCGTAGACGGGCAGCTTCACCTGCCCCAAGTCGAGCTTGATATTGCCGATGCTCATCTGGCCGCGTGCCAGCCTGTTCTCCTGGTAGAACGCGCGCAGGTAGAACTTGTGGTTGGCGGCCGGCAGCCGTGTGGAGTCCTGGTTCCAGAACAGCAGGTCGAACGGCAGCGGCTTCTTGCCCAGCAGGTAGTTGTTGACCACATACGGCCAGATCAGGTCCTTCGGCCGCAGCATGTTGAAGACGGTGGCCATGCGCCCGGCGTCGAGGTAGCCGCGCTCGGCCATCATCTCCTCCAGCGCCTTGAGCTGGGCGTCGTCGATGAACACCAAGAGATCGCCGGCCTTGGTGAAATCCACCTGGGCGGCGAAGAACGTGGCGGATGCAAACGGCTCCTCGCCGCGCGCCGCGAGATAGGCAAGCGTGGTGCCGAGCAGCGTGCCGCCGACGCAATAGCCGATCACGTTCGACTTGTCGGCGCCGGTCTCGCGCTTCACCGCGTCCGTCGCGGCCAGGACGCCCTCGCGCATGTAGTCTTCGAAGGTCTTGAAGGCATGGCGCTCGTCTGGGTTGATCCAGCTCACCACGAACACGGTGAAGCCCTTCGACACGGCGAAGCGGATGAACGATTTCTCGGGGCCTAGATCGAGGATGTAGAACTTGTTGATCCAGGGCGGCACGATCAGCAGCGGCCGGGCGTGCACCTTCTCGGTGGTCGGCGCATACTGGATGAGCTGGATGATGTCGTTCTGGAAGACGACCTTGCCGGGCGCCGTGGCGACGTTGCGGCCCACCTCGAAGGCATCCACATCGGTCTGGCTGATGTTGAGCATCTCGCCCGACCGCTGGACGTCGTGGACGAGGTTGGTCATGCCCTGCACTAGGTTCTGGGCGCTCGAGGCCGCCGTTTCGCGCAGGACCACGGGGTTGGTCAGCGGAAAGTTGGAGGGCGAGAACGCCGTGACGATCTGCTTCAGGTAGAAGTTGGCGCGCTGGCGCGTGCGCTCGTCGAGGCCCTCGGTCTCGTCCAGCATGTCCTGGAGCCAGCGGGCAGTGATGAGATAGGCCTGCTTCCAGAAGTCGAAGTAGGGGTTGGAGCTCCACTCCGGGTCCTTGAAGCGGTTGTCGCCCGGCTCCGGCTCGATCACGGGGGCTCCGTCGCCGCCGACGGCGCGCTGGGTGGTGGTGGCCATCAGCTGCATGTAGCTCGTGAGCAGCGCGCCTTGGGCCTCGATCAGCTTCGCCGGGTCCGCCAGCCAGGGCTGCATGACGGCCGAGAGAAGCTTGCCCCCCTCCATCAACTCGTTGGCGAGCGCATACGGCTCTGACGAGCGCTGGGCACGCTCCAGGAGGCCCTGCATGGCCTTGGTGCCCTCCTCCATCAGGCGCAGAACGTTGCGGCCGAAGGCCTCCGGATCGGCGATGCGATAGGCGCCCAGATCGACCGGCAGGTCGGCGAGGCTGGGAACGGGCTTGTTGTCGTCGTTGGCGTGTTTTCGCATGACGGGGTCTCGCTAGGGGCGGACCGGAGATGGCCGGAGCCGTGGCGCCGCTGCCCTATCCAGCACACCTTGGTAAACACTATCTGGTGCCAGCCGGTCGCGCAGCAAAAGGAATCGGCGCAACGGTGTGTTGCAGGGCAGCAAAAAAAGCCCACGCCGCCATGTCAAGGACAGCGAGAATCTGCTACCCGATCGCAAACGGTGAAAGACACCGCGCCGCGGCGGTGCTAGAGGTCGCCGGCTTTGCCGCGGGGTCGATGGAGGGGCTGATGGCGGTACATTGCAAGCTTGGGCTCGCCTTGGTTGCGTCGGGTGCCGCCAGCATGGCATTGCTTGGCTGCTCGGAAACCATCTCCCTGGTCGATCTGCCGAACCTGTCGCGGCTGCCGGGGAAGCTCCTGAGCAAGGAGGAGCAGGCCAAGACCATGAACCAGATGCTCGAGAAAGGCCAGAGCCACCAGGCCGACGCCGCCAAGGAGATCGAGGCTGCCAAGGAGCCGGAGAAGGCCAAGTAAGGCCCCCTGAACCCCTGTCCGAGCCTGCTGCTCTCAAAGCTCCAATCCCGCCTTTAGTGCCGGTGAGTGCCGTGATCCAAGAGTTCCATCGCATCAAGCGTCTGCCGCCCTACGTCTTTGCCGAGGTGAACCGCCTCAAGGCCGCCGCCCGGGCGCGTGGGGCCGACATCGTCGATCTCGGCATGGGCAACCCGGACATGCCGACGCCCCAGCACATCGTCGACAAGCTGTGCGAGACCGTGGCCCGACCGCGCACCAACCGTTACTCGGCCTCCAAGGGCATCCCTGGCCTGCGCAGAGCCCAGGCGGCCTACTACGCCCGCCGCTTCGGCGTGAAGCTCGATCCCGAGACGCAGGTGGTGGCGACGCTGGGGTCCAAGGAGGGCTTCGCCAACATGGCGCAGGCGATCTCGGCGCCGGGCGATGTGATCCTGGCGCCGAGCCCCACCTACCCGATCCACGAGTTCGGCTTCATCATCTCGGGCGCAGCCATCCGCCACATCCCCACCACCGGCGACGCGGCGAGCGGGAGCGACCCGCTGGCGGCGTTCCTGCGCGGCGTGGAGAGGGCCGTGCGCCACTCCATTCCGAAGCCGCTGGCGGTGGTGCTGAGCTATCCGTCGAACCCGACCGCGCAGGTCGCCGATCTCGCCTTCTATACGGACGCGGTGCAGCTGGCGAAGCGACTCGACCTCATCATCCTGTCCGACCTCGCCTATTCCGAGATCTACTTCGACGGCATCCCGCCGCCGTCGGTGCTGCAGGTGCCGGGAGCCATGGACATCTCGGTGGAGTTCACGTCGCTCTCCAAGACCTACTCGATGCCCGGCTGGCGCATGGGCTTCGCGGTGGGTAACGAGCGGCTGATCGCGGCGTTGGCGCGCGTGAAATCCTATCTCGACTACGGCGCCTTCACGCCGATCCAGGTAGCCGCGGCGGCAGCCCTCAACGGCCCGCAGGACTGCGTGGACGAGATCCGCAAGGTCTACAAGGCGCGGCGCGACTGCCTGGTGGAGAGCTTCGGCCGCGCCGGCTGGCCGATCCCGGCACCGGCGGCCTCCATGTTCGCCTGGGCGCCCATCCCCGAGACGTTCCGCGCGATCGGCTCGGTTGAGTTCGCCAAGATGCTGATCGACGAGGCCGATGTGGCGGTCTCGCCGGGGCTGGGCTTCGGCGAGTACGGCGAGGGCTTCGTGCGCATCGCGCTGGTGGAGAACGAGCACCGCATCCGCCAGGCGGCCCGCAACATCAAGAAGTTCCTCGCCCGCTCCCCGCAAACGATGCATAACGTGATACCCATTGCGCAAACGGCATCACGCTAAGTTCGCTCCATGAAAAACCCGCTGAGATTGGGCGTTGCGGGGCTTGGCACCGTGGGCTGCGGCTTGCTGCGGCTCATGGAGGCCCATACGGCCCGATTGTCCGAGACCGTGGGCCGCTCCATCGTGGTGGCGGGCGTGAGCGCGCGCAGCCGCGACAAGGCGCGCGGCATCAGGCTGGAGGGCATCTCCTGGTTCAGCGATCCCGTTGAGCTGGCGGCCGACCGGTCGATCGATGTGCTCGTGGAGCTGATCGGCGGCGACGACGGCCCCGCCAAGGCCGCGGTGGAGGCGGCGCTCGCCGCCGGCAAGCCGGTGGTCACCGCCAACAAGGCCTTGCTGGCGCGGCACGGCGCGGAGCTGGCGCGGCTGGCGGAGGACAACGGCGTCGCCTTGAGCTTCGAGGCGGCCGTCGCCGGCGGCATCCCCGTGATCAAGACGCTGCGGGAGTCGCTGGCGGGCAACCGCGTCCGCCGCGTCTACGGCATCCTCAATGGCACCTGCAACTATATCCTCACCAAGATGCAGGACGAGCACCGGGCCTTCGCGGACGTGCTTCAGGAGGCGCAGGCCAAGGGCTATGCCGAGGCCGACCCGACCTTCGACATCGGCGGCTTCGACACCGCCCACAAGCTCGCCCTGCTGACGAGCCTCGCCTTCGGCACGCGTGTGGCCTTCGACCAGATCGACGTGGAGGGCATCGAGGGCATCACCCAGGCCGACATCGAGGCGGCCGAGGACCTCGGCTACCGCATCAAGCTGCTCGGCGTGGCGCTCGAGACCGAGAGCGGCATCGAGCAGCGCGTGCACCCCGCCATGGTGCCGCAGCATTCGGCCATCGCCGAGGTCTCCGGTGTCACCAACTGCGTGGCCATCGACGGCGACAGCGTCGGCAATCTCCTGCTGGTCGGCCCCGGCGCCGGGGCGGCTCCCACCGCCTCCGCGGTGATGGGCGACATCCTCGACATCGCGCGTGGCGGGACGAGCCCCTATCCATTTCGGGTGCCGGCGGCCAGGCTCAAGCCCTACACCCGGGCCACGCTCGGGCGGCATCACGGCGCCTACTACGTGCGCCTGGCCGTCTACGACCGGCCCGGCGCCATGGCCGGCATCGCCGGGCGCATGGGCGAGCGGCACGTGTCGCTGGAGAGCATCGTGCAGCGGCGCCCGCGCGGCGCCCAGATCGGCATCAACGCGCGCGGGCAGCCGGGCGCGCCGACGCCGGTGATCCTGATCACGCATGAGACCACCGAGGCGGCGATCCGGACGGCCCTCGACGCGATTCATCGTGACGGGCACGTAGCGGAGGTGCCACAAATGATACGCATCGAGCCGCTATAGACGGGGTCAGACCCCTTTCGACTACGTTTGAGTTCCAGCTGCAGCGTTTGAGGAAAGGGGTCTGACCCCGATACCAGGGCCCGACCCCGATAAAGGAGTCCAGTCATGGCCGAGGTCGAGCAGCGAGGCGGTCTTGAGCGCGTGCTGGTGCTTGAGGTTGCTCGTGTCACCGAGGCCGCCGCCATCGGCGCCGCCAAGCTCAGGGGCCGCGGCGACGAGAAGGCCGCCGACAAGGCTGCCGTCGACGCCATGCGCCGGGAGCTCGCCAAGATCCACATCAAGGGCCGGGTGGTGATCGGCGAGGGCGAGATGGACGAGAGCCCGATGCTCTACATCGGCGAGGAGGTGGGGCTGGGCGACGGCCCGGATGTCGACATCGCCGTCGATCCCCTGGAGGGCACCACCATCTGCGCCAAGGCAATGCCGAACGCGCTGGCGGTGCTGGCCATCGCCGAGCGCGGCGGCCTGCTCAACGCCCCCGACATGTACATGGACAAGATCGCCGTCGGTCCCGGCTATCCCGACGGTGTCATCGATCTCGACGCGCCGCCGGCCGAGAATCTCGCCCGGCTCGCCAAGGCCAAGGGCGCGGCCATCTCCGACGTGACCGCCTGCATCCTGGACCGCCCCCGCCATGCCGAGCTGATCGCGGCGGTGCGCAACGCGGGCGCCGGCGTGCAGCTGATCCCCGACGGCGACATCGCCGGCGTGATCTGGACCACGGACCCGGCCGAGACCGGCATCGACGTCTACTTCGGCATCGGCGGCGCGCCCGAGGGCGTGCTGGCGGCCGCGGCGCTGCGCTGCATCGGCGGCCAGATGCAGGGCCGGCTGCACCCCCTCAAGAAGGAGGAGGAGACCCGCGCCGCCGCCATGGGCATCACCGACATCCGCCGCAAGTTCACCATGGAGGAGATGGCCTCCGGCGACGTGATCTTCTCCGCCACCGGGGTGACGGATGGCTCGCTGCTCGACGGCGTGCACTTCCGTGGCAACTTCGCCGAGACGGAGACCGTGGTGATGCGCTCCAAGACCGGCACCGTGCGGCGCATCAA